>Ga0209083_1002694_pt1 | contig 16228 bp, 19 predicted proteins | sample AM7aDNAmetaG_FD_184132 | JGI IMG/M metagenome (GOLD analysis project Ga0209083, IMG submission 184132) | Freshwater microbial communities from Finland to study Microbial Dark Matter (Phase II) - AM7a DNA metaG (SPAdes) (version 3) | ecosystem: Environmental > Aquatic > Freshwater > Lake ...
GAAATGACAACAAGGTTTGCACCAATTGATTCAATTCTTGATTGAATAGAATTAGTTGCCCCATTTCCAATACCGAGCATCGCTATAACAGAAGCAATACCAATAACAATACCGAGCATTGTAAGACCAGTACGAACTTTGTTCGATAATAATCCCGATGAAGTTTCTTTTAAAATATCTTTGAATGTCATCCCAGTACAAAATTTTACTAATAATTTTTATGCGACTTTTTATAATTTATCTCTTCGATTGTATTTTAATATAATATTTTACTGAACACTGAATTTTTAACGGGACAGGTTTTAATTTTTAGTTAAATCAGCTACTCTTTTGTTTTTATTTATTTCATCACTGACAATAAGTCCATCTCGTATATGAATAATTCTATCTGCATGTTCTGCAACATCTAGCTCGTGAGTAATTAAAATAATTGTATGACCTTGTTTTTTGTTTAAGTCTTCAAAAGTTTTTAAAACGATTTCTCCAGTTTTTGTATCCAAGTTTCCAGTTGGTTCATCCGCCATTATAAGTGATGGGTCATTTACAAGTGCACGTGCTATAGCAACACGTTGAATTTGTCCACCAGAAAGTTGATTTGAAAGATGGTGCCACCTATTTTCTTCAAGCCCAGCAGACTTTAATGCTTCTTTTGCTCGAACTTCCCTTTCCTCTGGAGCAACTTTTAAATAAACCAGAGGTAAAATTACATTTCGTATGACCTCTGTTCTTGGTAAAAGATTAAAAGATTGAAAAACGAAACCAATTTTGTTTCCTCTTATATCAGCAAGCTCATCATCCGTAAGTTTAGAAACATCTTCTCCATCAAGAAAATATTGTCCGCCAGACGGCGTATCAAGTGCACCAAGAATATGCATTAAGGTAGATTTACCAGAACCAGAAGGCCCCATGATTGCGACAAATTCGCCATCCTTAATTGTAAATGTTACCCCTTTAAGGGCCTGGGTTTCTGCTTCCCCGTTTACATAAATTTTTTTAATATTTTTGCATTCAATCATTTACCCGAGAAAATTTTTGCCAATAAAAATTGTTTGTTTCGACATAGCAATCAACTGTATTAAATTAACTTTATCTAAAATCATGATTATTTTTATTTAACTAATTTTTAACAAACGTTGGCAAAAACTTTAACGGGTGAAGATTTAATTTCCTCCAAGTGTTCTGCCAAGTCCGCCTACAGCACCAGCCGCACCACCACTGAATCCGCCACCAAATCCTCCTCTTGTATTAGTTGTTGCTGTTGAAGCTGTTGTTTTTCCTGTTGCTCCACTGACCATTATTTTTTTAGTAACTATTAATTGTCCTTCTGTAAGTCCAGATAGAACTTCAGTTGTTGTATTATTTGAAAGACCTGTTGCTATTTCTACTTGAATTACAGGATATTGTACTGAAACACCTGAAGTTGTATTTGAACTACTTGCGAAATTATTTCTAAACTGTCTTGTCGAAGTAGAATTGGTTGATGAAGCGAAAGTAGATGTTGCAAAATTTCTTCTAGAAGACGTTGCAAAATTTCTTGTTGTTGAGCTCATATCGAAATTTCCACCAAATTGAGAAAGTGTTGATGACGATATATCTGCAACCAAAACATATTTCTTTCCTCCAGTAGTTGTAATGGCTGAAGTTGGGATTATAAGTGTGTTTGAATGTTGTGTTGTTACAATACTTACTGTTGCAGTCATACCGGTTTTTATTTGGTCGTTTTGTGAATCCATTTTTATTTGTACAGAATAACTAACAACACCCTGAGTTACAGTTCCAAGAGGGTCAATATAACTTACACTTCCAGTAAGTGATATGTCTGGTAAAGAATCAAAAGTAATTGTTACAGGATTACCACTTGATATTTTTGCAGCATCAACTTCATTCAAGGTTACATTTATAACTTTTTCAGCCGTGATAAGTGTTCCTAGAGAATCTGATGAAGAAACCTGTTGGCCAATACTTGCTGTAAGTCCACCGATCTGCCCATCAAATGGAGCCGTAATAATTCTGCTATCGTAAGCGGTTTGTGCATTTGCTAAGTTTGCTTTTGCATTATCAAGATTGGATTGCGACACTGCCAAATCATCTGCGGTAGGTGGAGCTTGTTTAATTGTTAAATTATCTTTGGCCTGTTGGAGAGAAAAAACTGTATTATTATATGATTGCAAGGTTGATAATAAATCACTAATAGAAGAATCAATGCTACTTCTTGCACTTACCGCAGTACTTTTATTTGAATTTATGGTGGATTGGGCTGTTGAGTTTGAACCAATACTATAAACGCCAAAAAGCATTGTCATATCGTCAAAATAATTTCTTATTACATTCAAATTAGAAATGGCATTATTCAAATCAGAAACCATATCATCTGAAGTTGTTTGATTTGTGACTATGTCTTTCCAACTAGTTAGTATTGTTCCAACAGTAATTCTTTCTTGATTAACACTATTTTGAAGTTGTTGATTAACAAAACTTACTCCACTCACACTAAGCTCTGCAGAACCCATTGGACTACTAAAAAAAGAATCGGTATTTAAATAAACATTGTTAGCTACTGTGGTGTATGAGCTTTTTAATTTAAATAAGATATTTTGTTTTGCATTGTCTAGTGAGGTTTGTGCTGATGTTATCGCATTATTTAAAGACAAAGAATCAGATGCCGTAAGTCCGTTCACTAATTTATCGTAACTTGCTTGAGCACTAGTCATACTTGCTTTTGCTTGATTGAGCGTTTGTAATGCATTTTTTCCATCAAGAATAGCCACTACTTGTCCAGCTTTTACATAGTCACCATTTTGAACTTTAACAGAAATAATTTGTCCCAAAGTTTGTGTTTGTCCTGTCGTATTTGGTTTTATTGAAACCTTACTTAAAGTTGAAACTTGTCCTGAACCAGAAACACTTACAACCAAATCTCCTCTCTTTACTCTACTAAAAGTATATTGTGTGGTGGTTCCGGCTGGAAAAATTATTGTATATAGAAAATAAAATATAAATACAATTGCGACAACAATTATACCGAACAAAATTTTATTTCTTTTTGCAAAAGATATTGTTTTTTTGTAAAAATTTATCATTTTATTTTTATTGTTTAGGAGTAGTTGTCCCAGATGAATTATTTGGTATGTTTGCTGGATCAGGCATTATTCTAATAAGTCTCGCTTCTATCTGTGCTTTATCATTTGGATTTCCTATCACAGTGATAAAATCATTTATTATTAAATCTTCCGCTTTTATGGTGTCTTTCATTTTTCTTATATCAGTACTTGTACTTATTATTATTGTTTTTTCAACTCCATCTTTATCAGAAACAACCACCAATGGAAGATTAATACTTAATATTTTTCCATTGGCTCCATGGGAATCTGTAAAATCGCCCCTATTCATACCCATAAATTGGTCATCTGGTTTTCCACCCATTTGGCGGAAATATTGTTCACCGGTTCTAAAAGAAAAACCTGCCTTTTTAAAACCAACAAACATTCCTGCTTGAAAAATTATAAGTGCAACAACAACACAACCTAAAATACAGATTGCCCATTTCACTTTTGAATTTTTTAAAACTTTTTTTATATCTTCCATATAATAAATAATTAAACTAATAAATTAACTAATTTTGCTCAAAACAAATTTTGTGGTTTTTAAATTTTCTAAAGATTTATTTAAAGACCAAACAAAAATTAAAATTGAGAACACAGCAATTGCGATTGGAATTATTGGTAAAGATTCTATAACAGACATTACGTAAGTTTGCCAATAAGTTACTATCAATTTTCCGTCTGAAAACAAAAGAGAAAGATACTCGGATAGACCAGATTGATAAGCATCTTTGATTATATTTATTATAAAAATAACTGTTGAAGCGACAGATATCAAAGAGACAACAGAACTAAAAACTATCTTATTAATAGTTTTTTTAATTTCTAATGCCCTAATTTTACTAATAATGGACTTTTTTAGTTCATTTTTTGGTTCTATAATGCTAAAAATTTGATTTTTACTTTCCATATGATTATTTATACGTTTATTTTTATAATTCGGGTGCATCTAATAACTTTTTAATCTTGATTAATGCCCTTCTGTGATGACTTTTAACTGTATTTTTTGGCATTTGCAATATTTCAGAAACCTCAGAAAGTGACATTTCGTTAACATATTTTAGAACTATAACTTCTTTTTGAATAACAGAAAGCTTTGTTATTGTTTTCTCAATCTTTTTTTTGTCTTCTTTTTGAATAAAAATTTCATCTGCTTTTAATTCCTCATCTGTGAGATTGTCTTCAATAAAATTCCCTCCATCCTCGCTATCAAAAATAGACATTGGTACATCTTTTCTCTTTCTCAAATAATCGATGCATGTATTTTTTGCGATAGAAAAAATCCAAGTTTTGAAACTTTTTTCTAAATTAAACTTTTTAATATTTTTCCAAGCTTTTAAAAAAACTTCTTGAGTGATATCTTCAGCAACTTTTTCGTTTCCTACAAATCTATAAGAAAAGTTATAAATCATTTTTAAATAACGATTTACAATCTTGGTAAAAGCATCTTTGTTTCCTGCTAAATATTCTTCTATTATTTCTTTATCAATAATTTCCATGCAAGAGGTATTTTAACACAAAAAATAATGTTGCGGGTTATCACAATATTATTTCTAGTAAATTGAAATTTTATATTTGAATTTTTGAGAAGAAATAGCTTCCTAATCCCAAGAAAAGTAATGTTGCAATAGAAAGAACAATTATATCTGTTCCCATACCAAAAGTAGAAATATTTATAAGAACTCCGCGGAACGCATCAATTCCGTAAGCGAGTGGGTCAAGTGACGAAATTACACTTAGAATTTTTGGTAAACCCTGTAGTGGAAAAATTGCGCCAGAAAGAAAGAATAGTGGCATAATTAAAAAGTTAACAATAAGTTGGAAACCTTGCATATCCTCAAGTAGTGATGCAATCATAGTTCCAAGAGCTGTAAAAAGTAATGCGACTAAAAGCATTAAAAGAAGCAAAACAGGAAATAACAACCAACTTGTTGGGCGAAAACCCATAAATAATGAAATAACAAGTACTAATAAACCTTGCATGACGGACATTGTTGCTCCACCGAGTGTTCTTCCAAGCATAATATTAAAACGAGAAACAGGTGCGACAAGAGTTTCTTTCAAAAAACCAAATTGTCTATCCCAAATGATTTCCATTCCAGAAAAGACGGCAGAAAAAATTATACTCATCCCAATAATTCCTGGGACTAAAAAATTTAGATAGTTTCCATTACCCGCTTTCTGGAAAATTGGTCCAAAACCAAAACTTAAAGAAACCAAAAATAATAAAGGTTGGGCAATAGAGCCAATCATTCTTGATTTTGATCTGACATATCTTTTTAATTGTCTTATCCAAAGTATGTATATTGTTTTCATGTATTTTTTATAATTATTTTCTAGTCCAAACCCTATGGCGCATTCTCATATTATCTTTCCCCCCCGCATCTTCTTGGCGAATTGATTTTCCAGTTAAACTCAAAAAAGCATCTTCAAGCGACAATGCATTTGCTTTTGTTTTTAATTCATCTGCAGTTCCAGACGCGATTATTTTTCCGTTATCAATAATAGAAATTCTTTGAGCGATTTTTTCTGCCTCTTCCATATAGTGAGTTGTAAAGAAAATCGTTGTCCCTTCGTTTTTATTTAATTCTTTCAAATAATTCCACATGTGATTTCTGGTTTGTGGGTCAAGACCGAGTGTTGGCTCATCCAAGAAAATTATTTTTGGATGGTGAAGAAGTCCACGAGCTATCTCTAATCTTCTTTTCATTCCACCAGAAAATTCTTTTACCAAGCTATTTTTTCTGTCCCATAATTCAACAAATTTCATGAGATATTCAATCCTTTCCCTTCTTAACTTCTTTGGAACATCGTATAAAACGCCATGAAATTCCATATTTTCCCATGCTGTAAGCTCGTCATCAAGACTTGGGTCTTGAAAGACAATACCGAATGATTTTCTGACTTTATTGGAATCAAGCACCGGATTATTTCCATCCAAAAGTAAGCTACCAGAAGTTGGGCTTAAAAGAGTGGTGAGCATTTTTATTGTCGTTGACTTCCCCGCTCCATTTGGTCCAAGAAAAGCAAATATTTCTCCTCGTTTAACATCAAAAGAAATATCATCAACAGCGACAAAATCACCGAATTTTTTTACAAGGTTTTTTACTTCAATAATATTCATGTGAAAGATTATACACCGAATATGTTAAATATCAAAATTTTTTGCTAATTTGGAAAGTGAATCAAAATATAATTTACGAGTTTTGGCACCCAAATATTTTCTGTGCACATTAAAATAATTCCAATAATAATTAAAATTAAAAGAAAAATTTGTATAAATCGAATAAACTTACTTGGGTGATAATTTTTTCTCCAGCCGAAATTCATGACAAAATTATAACATAAATGTATAGTAAGCTTGAATTTATCTAAATTTTAAAGTATTCTATTAATTGAGTTTGTCATACAAGCTAAAAGCCACTGTACTACAAGCTATTTCAATTGGGGAATCGTCTAATGGTAGGACACATGCCTTTGGCGCATGGTATCGGGGTTCGAGTCCCTGTTCCCCAGCCTTGTAAAGCAGCACTCGATTGCGTAAGCAATCGGCCTATTTTTTATTTACATAAGTCGTACTAATACTAAATAATGATATATTTTTTAATGCACCGAAAAGCATAGTTTACACGTATATAATGTTATATAAGCATCTTTTATTGCTAGTAAAACGCAAATAAAAACAATATGGTATAATATTATGAGTTATATAAAAATTTTATAAACTATTAAATAATAAAATGAATATTTTTAAAAAGATATCTTTGGTAGTAGTTTTTTTTGGAGTATTATCTTTTACTAACAAAGTTTTTGCGATGACACCAACCTTTTCTCTTTCTACAAACGCAAACGATACCAGTAGTGTACAAATATCTGTTATTGGAGATGCAAACTCTTCCGTTATACTTCATTATCTTTCAACGTCTGTATCTGGTCCACAGTTGCATTATATTGGTCTAACTAATTCAACAGGTTCTTTTTTTGGCAGTATAAATCTAAATGATTTAAATATTACACAAAACAGTGCGGTGAGTGTAATCGTAAATAACCAAAGTTCTTCAGATACTGTTTGGACTTATGCGTCAAATTCAACTGCGACAACAACACTGACATTAAGTCAGTCGAGCATTGTCTTGAATGTTGGACAATCATCTACAATTACCGCCTCAAACAACGGATCAAATGCGTTGTATCTTTCAAATAATTCAAATCCACAAGTTGCAAATATTTCTTTTAGTGGAAATCAAATTACTGTGACAGGTCTAAGTAATGGTCAAACTACTGTAAATATATGTGTTATCAATTCTTCTTCAAATTCAAATTGTGCTAGTTTATATATTATTACTCAAAACACTTCATCCCAGTCTTTGTCTTTCAGCCAGAACAACACTTCTATAATTAGTGGGCAAAATATACAAATAAATATAACTGGAGGTAACGGTTTTTACCAAGTACAAAATAATTCTAACCCAACTATTATAAGTACAAGTCTAAATGGTCCAGCGCTTACTCTTTATGCAAATGGTACAACCGGTTCATCTACAATAACAATATGTTCTTCAGATATGAGTTCTTGTGGAATCGTAAATGCTTCTATCGGTACTTATACTTCATCTGGGACTGGGCTTTCGTTTGACCAAAGCCATCCAACTGTATATACAGGACAGACCGCAGTTGTAAATATATCTGGCGGGTATGGAGCTTATTATGTTTCCTCAAATTCAAATTCAAGTTTTGCTCAAACATATATATCTACAAGTACCGTAACAATTTATGGTAATAATCCTGGTACTGATTCAATTACGATATGTGCACCAAGTGGACAATGCGGAATTATTACAGTAAATGTCGTAGCCTCTTCAGGTGGGACGATAACTTTAAGTCAAAACAATGTTGGTTTGGTCTCTGGACAGATAATCAGTGTAATAATTTCTGGTGGAACTGTGCCTTATTCTATTATTCAAAATAATGATGGAATTGCTCAATATAGTTTGAATGGAAACGTCATTACAATCACAGGTGTCAACTCTGGAGCATCTTCTGCAACGGTTTGTTCTTCGGCAGGAGGATGTATTACTTTAAGTGCAACAATTATATCAGCAAATTCAGCTATTTCAGGAGTACAACCAGTTTTTAGTCAAAACAATGTTTCTATAAATACAAATCAAACTACTTCGATTTATATGACTGGTAATGGTGGATATTATATAACAAATAATTCAAATTCAAATATTTTGTCTGCCTCGATAAGCGGAAATACTTTGGTTGTATTTGGAGTCGCAGTTGGTTCTGTAAACGTCACGGTTTGTCAAACAGGAGGACAGTGTAATACACTTTATTTAACAGTAAGCAACCCAATCACAAGTACAGTAATCCCTACTCCAATTAGTCAGACAGTACAAAGTGTCAATCCATCTGTTGTAAATAGCACATTTAAGTTTACTAAGCATTTAGAGTTTGGTATGTCTGGTACGGAAGTTACACAATTACAAAAAAGACTTAAAAAAGGAGGTGTTTATAGCGGTCCGATAACAGGACATTATGGTAACCTCACTGTCGCTGCAGTAAAAAAATTCCAAAAATTTTACAAACTTGAACAGCTTGGATCAGTTGGTCCATCTACAAGAGTATTTCTTAATAAGTAATATTAAATATATTTTTCAATTTGAGGAGCAACCTTTTCTAATTTTTAAATAATTCAGACTTAGTATCACACAACCTGTAAAAATATTTCTTTGATAATTAACATAATTGTGTTATTTTTGTTGTAGGTGTAGTAAAAAATTAGACTCAACGAAATCTCATTAAGGAGGTTGAAATGAGAAAAATAACATTAAAAAATATTAGTGTAGATGAAATAATTAAACTCTACGCTAAACATGGAGGAAAGAAAGGAGTAAAATATTTTATAAAAACAGGAAAATTGATGAAGAAAAAGAAGAGGTAAAAATGGCGTAATCAATAAAAGATTACGCCATGATTTCTATATATTGACAAAAATCATTTTAAGGTTTAGTATGTTTCTCGTATAAATATAGTTCTTTTAAATAATCTATTAGATGGTCATAGTAAAAAGTTTCTAAAAATTGGAGATTTTTTACTATGACCGTCAGTAGTTAAATAAATACTAAAATTATGATCCGAGGAGATCAAAATGAAAATAGATACAAAAGCTGGAAGCGATAAAATTTTGGAAGTGGTGCACTCTACTTTAGAGGCAGCTGCTTCTGATGTTTGCCAGATTGATAAAGTCTGGCATGATCTGGTTGATGCAGAAAAGGAAAAAAAGAAAGTGATGGCCTCAAATCCCATATTTATGAAAGAGGCTGAGGAAGCGGAAAAAAAATGCAACAGTTTGGCCTTGAAATTAAGGTCTCTGTACACCAAGTTTTTAGAGGTGTATAAAGACGACCTTTCCATCATTTCTGTTTTTAGCCTTCTGATGACTAGGTTGAAGCTAGATTACCTAGCACTGTTCAATTCAGAAGACAAGAAAGAAATAAACGAGGGGATGTAATCCCTCTTTTCAAAAATAGCCCAGTCACTCTGACTGGGCTATTAATTTTGTACGAAATTAGATTTTAATTAAATTTTTGATATACTTTAAATCATGCAATTCAAAAAATTTAATAATAAATATATAGTTCGTATAGATAAAGGAGAAGAAATCGTTGAGACTCTAAAAAAGATTTGCAAAGACAATAAAATTAAACTTGGCTCGGTTTCAGGTATTGGTGCTGCAAATAAAATTGTTCTTGGTCTTTTTGAAACCGCTACAAAAAAATATCATTCGCAAGAATTTAATGGTGATTTTGAGATTGTTCCACTCGCTGGAAATATTTCCACCATGAAAGGCGAAACATACTTGCATTTACATGCAAATATTGCCGATCTTAAACACAACTCTTTCGGTGGACACCTTACTTCAGCACTCGTTAGCGCAACTTTTGAAGCAATAATTGACACGGTAGACGGTGAAGTTGATAGAAAATTCAGTGATGAAATAGGTTTAAATCTTTTAGAATTATAACAGCACTCTTTTCTGTACCTTGTATGAGATGTTGCTAGACCTAGTATAAAAGAGTATAATCTTGTTATTAATAGTTTTAATAATTTAAGCCTCACCCGTATCATGCGGACGGCAAACAAAAATATGGTAGAAAAAAAAGTATCTGCGTTTATGAAGCCTTTGAAAGTAAGTGCTGACCTTGAGAAAGTTGTTGGTAAAGGACCAATGCCAAGATCAGAAGTCGTAAAGAAACTTTGGGTATATATTAAAGGAAAGAAACTTCAAGACCCAGCAAAAAAGAGAAATATTATTGCGGATGCAAATTTGAAAGTAGTTTTTGGAGGTAAAGCAGTTGTTGATATGTTTGAAATGACAAAACTTGTTTCAAAACATCTTTCATAAACATGACTCGCGAAGAAGCAACCAAATTAATTGAAATTTATGGAAAGGCCTGGGAAACAAAAAACCCAGAGCTTATTGCTTCTATCTTTACAGAAGAAGCTACCCACAGTGATCCAAAAGAAAAAGAAGATATAGGAAGGGATGCTATTAAAGAATATTGGAAAAGTAAGGTAGTTGGTCAACAAGATGAAATTAAATTTGATATAAGAAATGTTTGGGTAGATGGAGATACAGTAATAGCAGAGTGGCATGTAACATTTAGAGATATCAAAAGAAAATTATTTATTGATATGGTTGAGGTTGCAATATTTACAGTAAAAGATGGTAAATTTAGTTCTGACCGAGAGTATTATAAAGATACTAAAATATCTTATTAAAAAAATCCCCGAGGCTCGACCTCGGGGATTTTTTATTTTATAAGTTTTGTCAAAACGATCTCAAGTGGCAATTCTGGGATATAAGCTTTTGCAACCATATCATAATAAAACAAAAGTGTTAGTAAAGTATCGGAGTTTATTCCAGTTGGCCCTTTTTCGGTAATTTCCGGTTTCTTGTCTGCAATATTTTTTAAAAATTTGAAATCAGTATCAGTCATTTCATCTTGCAACTTCCCTTCCGAACCTTTTAAATTTCTTAAAAGTAAAATCGAGCGCATCTTGTGAAGAATGAGTTTAAAATACAAAAGCATATCAATATTTGACTCAGTTGCTTTTGAAATAGTGCCCAAACCAAGAGCAAGATTATTTTCGTCAATTGCTCGTATAAAGTCATTAACTACCTCGGACTTTGGTGCCCCAGTGACCATTTCTACCTCTTCTGGGCTTATTTTCTTGTCTTTTGAGGCACTCATTACCTTCTGAAGGATACTTTGAGCATCACGAAAAGAGCCATCGCCTAGGAGTGCAATGAGGTCTGCGGATGACGTTTCCAAAGAAAAACCTTCTTTTTTAGCGATAGCGACAACGACATCTTTTAGGACTTTTTGCGTTGGTTTTTTGAATGAGAAAGTTTGGCATCTTGAAACAATAGTGTCTGGAATTTTGTTTGCTTCTGTAGTCGCCAAAATAAATATCACATGCTTTGGTGGTTCTTCAATAGTTTTCAAAAGTGCATTCCAGGCATTTTTTGAAAGCATGTGAGCTTCATCTAAAATATAAACTTTGTATTTTGACTCAAATGGTAGTGTGCTGACAGATTCATTTAATGCACGAATATCATCAACACCAGTATTTGATGCTGCGTCAATTTCTAAAATATCATTTGGAGTTGTTCCAATTTCTTTTGCGAGAATTCTTGCGACAGATGTTTTCCCTGTTCCTCTTGAACCAGCAAAAATATAAGCATGAGCAATATTTCCATTTTTAATTGAAGACTCCAAAACTTTAACAATATGATCTTGCCCAAGAACCTCTTTAAATTTATTTGGTCTATATTTTCTATATAAAGCGCTTTCAGTCATATTTTTATATTATAGCATCCATCATCAAAAAACAATGCCAAAAAAAATTGCCCCCCAACCTGCACGGTTGGGGGGCGTTGGGCCTTTCGGCCTTGTTCGTAAATCAAATAATAGCCGAATTATATTTTTTTGTATCTTTTACCAGCCCAAGAGTTTCTGCAATCTACCATTGATAGATTTGGCAGCTCTTGCTTGGGTAGCAGGTCTCCACCTCCTTGGGGATAACCCCAGATTTACGGCATAATGGACGTTACATATTTCCCCATTAACCATGACAAATTATGGTTTTTGGGTATATTTTTCGTAATGTTCAAATTCTCAAGTACCTTAACATACTCTATTTTATTGTCAAGTTTCGCTTTAAATAATTGTTGATAATAACTTCCATTTCTTTTGCATGATTTGTTTTCATCAATTTGACTCTCAATTCTTTTGCTCCATCGAAACCACTTACATAAGCTTTAAAATGTTTTTTCATATTTGCAAAATTTCTATGAGGAAGTAATTTTTCATAAAGTTTTGTATGTTCAACAAGCACTTTTAATTTTTCATTTATTGAGATACTTTCTACTTTTCTTTTTGAGTCAAAAAACCATGGATTACCAAAAATTGCTCGTCCTATCATTACTCCATCAAAACCAGTATTTTTTGCAATTTTTTTTCCTTGTCCCAAACTTTGAATATCTCCGTTTACAATTAAAACAACTTTTTTATCATATTTTCGAACAGTTTTTACGATGTCTTTTGCGAGTTCAAAATGAGCTGGAACATCAGACATTTCTTTTTTTGTCCTCAAATGAATAGTCAAAGCTGAAATATTTTCTTTTAATATTTTTGGAAGCCAAGTTTTATATTGAATATGATTAAAACCGATTCTTGTTTTTACAGAAATTGGAAGTTTTGGGGCACCTGCTTTTGCAGTACGAATTATCTCACAAGCTAGTTTCGGCGCATTTATTAGTGCAGAACCAGCTCCTTGTTTCACTACAGCCCTATCTGGGCATCCCATATTGATATCTATGCCATCAAAACCCAGTTTTGAGATAATCTGACATATGGTTTTAATATTTTCTGGTTTAGCACCAAAAATCTGGGCAATTATAGGTTTTTCTTTTTTTGAATATTTTAGAATCGGTAAAAGTTTTTTTCTACCTGCTTTTGATGCAATACCGTCAGCTGAAACAAATTCAGTCCAAAATACATCAGGTCCACCATTGTATGTGCCGTGTTTGCTATATTTTGCAATTATTTGTCTAAAAGCAATGTCGGTAACATCAGACATTGGTGCAAGACAGAAAAAAGTTCCCTTTTTTGCGATTTTTTGCCAAAAATTATTCATGTGTCAGATATTAGCATACTTTTTTAATATTTACTAAATTCAATATAAATGTTATTGTATATTTAATATGGTTCAGAAAAAAACCAAAAAAATAGAAATACTACAAGCCGGAGACCCTATTTTGAGGCAGGTTTCTTCTGTAATTCCTATAAATAAAATTAAAACGGCTGAAATTAAAAAAACAATTACTCAGCTAAAAAGTGCAATTGATAGTCAGGCTGATGCCGCTGCGATCTCTGCTGTGCAGATTGGCAAACCAATTCGACTTTTTGTCATAGCTAAAAAAGTATTTGGGAATGATGTTAATAACCACGAGAAAAACAAGAACAAAAAAGATTTAATTTTTATAAATCCAAAAATAGTTAAAACATCAAAAACAAAACAATTGCTTGAAGAAGGTTGTCTTTCTGTCCGATATGTTTATGGAAAAGTTCTTCGTCCAGAAAAGGTGACGATTGAAGCTCATGATGAAAGCGGTAAAAAGTTTTCTCGTGGTTTTTCTGGTTTACTAGCACAGATCGTTCAACACGAAAACGACCATTTGAATGGAATTTTGTTTACTGATAAAGCGACAGATATTCAAAAAATTAGTGAGGAAGAATATGAGAAAATGCTAAAAACTATGTAAAATGTTCACAAACAACATAAAAATCGCATTCTTTGGAAACTCAGAATTTTCATTGATTGTACTAAAAGAATTAAAGAAAAATGGAATAGTTCCCGAGCTTATTGTCACAACAGCTGATAAACCACAAGGTAGAAAAATGATTCTTACACCAACACCAACAAAAGTTTGGGCCGGAGATAATAGTATTGAATGTGTAGAACCACAAAAACTTCAAGATGAAAATTTTATTGAAAAGATAAAAAAATATAATCTTTATATCGTCGCATCATATGGAAAAATTATTCCAAAAAATATTATTGATTTACCAAAATATAAAGTTTTAAATATTCATCCATCACTTCTACCAAAATACCGTGGCCCTTCCCCACTTCAGACACAAATTTTGAATGACGAGAAAAATGTAGGGGTTTCAGTCATGCTTATTGATGAAAAAGAAGACCACGGGCCAATACTAGCGCAAAGCAAAATTGATATCGCTCTCTGGCCAGTTGGATTTTTTGAGTTTCAAGAAACTCTTGCGAAAGCCGGTTCAAAATTATTAGCTGAAATTTTGCCAGATTATTTAAGCGATAAAATTAAAGCTAAAGTACAAAACGAAAGTGAAGTTACTCATACAAAGAAAGTTGTAAAAGCTGACGGATTAATTAATTTATTAACGAATCCGTATAATAATTATTTAAAAACACTCGCTTTTGAAGAATGGCCAAAAACATTTTTTGAGATAGAAAAAAACCATAAAAAAGTAAAAGTGATAATTGCTGAAGCAAAATGGAAAGAAAATAATTTAGAAATACTAAAAGTAATTCCTGAAGGTAAAAAAGAAATGAATTATCAGGATTTTCTAAGAGGTGTTAATAACTAGATTGTTGACTTAGTATTTAAAAGTAGTATTATTTTTTACAAATGGCGGTATAGATGGTTATTCATCTCCGCAAGTTGTCAGCCTTGCTAGTTAAAAATGGTTGACTGCGAAATGGCTGAGGGGAGCTGTTCCCAGCTAGACATTACCCCAAAATGGGTAATGGCCGCCCAGACACGACAGTACGCAATTGCGTTTTGTCTTGTCTGGGAATCATAATATTTAAAAAAAGGACAACGATTATGTTGCCCTTTTTTATTTTTCCGGGAATTTTTTTTATTTATCTCCGTAAAATTTTTTTATCAAAGCTTTTATTTTTGCTCCGCCTTTTCTTATCAAACTTACTTTTTTGTCTTTAAATGATTTAAGTTCTTCAATCATGCCCTCTGTAACACTGTCTATAGATGTATATAAATCATCTTTTTCTGCTTCAACCCTTAAAGATTTGCCTCCAATATAAAGAGTATATTCTGCTCTGAATAAGTCTCCTGTTTTATGATGATTGGTTGTTTTCCCAATTTCGACATAACATATAGGCAATTCTTTCTGACTTGGATTAACAAACTTATCTAAATGATTTACTCTTTTTTCTACATATTCCTTAATCGCAGGAGTCATTACAAAACCTGTAGCCTTTATGTTGTGTCGCATAATTAATTTAATTTATACTAATAATTTTACTTGGTGAATGATGACCACTCACAATCCTTACTTCTCTATTATACACTCTAAAATAATCTCGTACTAGTTCAATTACTCTTTTATTTGCCAAATTTCTTTCAGCTGGCTCTATAACAAATATATCAAAATGGTCTTCAGATTTTTTTATAATTATTTCCTTTTTAGCACCAACTGTAACTTTAACTTTTATATACATAATCTAATTATACAGTATTTATAAAAATGCTTCACTTTTAACATTTTTTTTGATAGTATGTTATTCGCATTCCGGAGTAGTTGAAATATGCTTCTCCGTAATAATAAAAAGATTCCGGAGTAGTTGAATTACGAAAAAATGAGTAATTCAAAGACGGAGCACGTCGGTGCGAGTCGGGGTCGCGAGATTTTCAGCAGAAAATACTTGAGACCAGCGGTTCCGCTGAGATACTCCGGAATAGTATGTGTTTTATGTATTCCGGAGTAGCTCAGCGGTAGAGCAATCGCCTGTTAAGCGATTGGTCACAGGTTCGATCCCTGTCTCCGGAGCAAAAGTTTTCGAAATTTGTTATACTTTTTATATGGAAAATTTCAGGAACAAAAATTTGATGGCACCTGGAATAAGAACCGCGACGGTAATTGAGAGCCTCTCAGGCGCCGTTCGGTTCCTAGTGCGGGAGCCAAGTCGTGCCGAGCACGAGACGCGTTAAAATAAAGGTTTTTTGAAACTTGAGAAATCTATGAGCTAACTTGACAGAATCGTAGTCGAACAAT
>Ga0209083_1002698_pt1 | contig 16214 bp, 12 predicted proteins | sample AM7aDNAmetaG_FD_184132 | JGI IMG/M metagenome (GOLD analysis project Ga0209083, IMG submission 184132) | Freshwater microbial communities from Finland to study Microbial Dark Matter (Phase II) - AM7a DNA metaG (SPAdes) (version 3) | ecosystem: Environmental > Aquatic > Freshwater > Lake ...
ATTCCGGGAACAAACTATTTTATAGGGACCGGCGTGTATATGCCATAGTGGGAGTCGCACAGATTTGAAACGGCAATCATCACCATATTCTCAACCCCATCATAGTTGCTTATTTGTAGCATTTCAGCAAACACTTCTTCCTGTACTACACACATCGGCAGAGTCAGAAAAAGTTGCTGATTTGAAGTGATAAGCATCATCTGACGGTGGTCAAGATTTTCTTGACATGGAAGGCCGAGTTCCTTATGATTCAACCATGCAATAGCAATATCCTATCAAATTTTTAAATTTTCGTCTACATTTCGGCTAGTAATTGCCAAATAACAAATATCAGCACTGATTATTAACAGTATTTTAATAAAAGGCAAGAATGGACAAATATTTAAGTGATAAATTGAAAGTCATTTCGTTTTTCTCAATGATTATGGTAATCTTTCTTCATTCTTACAACTCCTTCGCAAAATCTCTTTCTGGGAATATCATATTAAATGAATAATTTGGGATTATGTCTCCCCGATTAAATGTTTATAAGTATCGCAGTAATATTATATGTTTTATACAAATAACATCAAGCAGTCTTGGTTGGCAAAAGTGTTTTGGTAACTCAGAGGGCGGAGCTGTATAAACCTACATAAACAACAAAGTCTCAAAATGCGAAGAGACTTGCATAAATATCCATATCGATCTTTAAATAAAAGAAGGGTTCTCTAATCATGGTTGAATTCAGTCAAAAACAAATTCTACTATCTAAAATACAAACAAGTGAGGCCGTCATTGGAGTCATCGGTCTTGGATATGTTGGTTTGCCTCTTGCGCTCGCCTTTGCCGAGAAGGGTTTCAAAGTGCTCGGTTTCGATGTCGATCCTAAAAAGATTGAGGCGCTCGGCCGGGGAGAATGTTACATCTCTCATATGGATCCCGCGCGGGTCGGGCGAGCTATGCAGACCAAACAGATGGAAGCGACGACGGACTTTTTAAGACTCGGCGAACCAGATACTCTAATTATTTGTGTTCCAACCCCGCTTACGCCGCAACGCGATCCGGATATGTCTTATATTGTCAGCACTACCGAGCAGATTCGATCAAGGTTACGCGCAGGTCAGCTCATTGTATTGGAATCTACAACCTACCCGGGCACGACCGATGAACTAGTCAGGGAAATGCTCGAGGAAACAGGTCTGGTATGCGGCCGCGACTTTTACCTTGCTTTCTCTCCGGAGCGCGAGGATCCCGGAAACGCACAGTTTTTCACTACAAATATTCCAAAGATCGTTGGTGGGGTTGACCAAGACAGCGGCGACCTGGCGCAAGCGATGTACGATCAGGTCATTAACAAGACGGTACGGATCTCGAGCGCGCGCGCGGCAGAAGCGGCGAAACTTACTGAGAATATCTTTCGCGCGGTAAATATCGCCCTGGTCAACGAGCTCAAGGTTGTCTATGAGCGCATGAATATTGATATATGGGAAGTATTGGACGCGGCCGCCACCAAACCATTTGGTTTTATGCGCTTTAATCCCGGCCCGGGTTGGGGAGGCCATTGTATTCCACTCGACCCTTTCTACCTATCGTGGAAGGCACGCGAATGCGGGGTGGATACCAAGTTTATCGAGCTTGCCGGAGAGGTCAACCGCCGCATGCCGGAGTATGTTGTGCAGCGGTTACAGCAAGCGCTCAATGAAGGCGGCAAGTCGATTAAAGGCAGCAAGCTACTGATACTGGGGTTAGCTTATAAAAAGGACATCGGCGATACTCGGGAAAGTCCAGCTTATCAGATCATTCCCCGGCTTTTAGACCTGGGCGCCGAGATCACCTACCACGATCCTTTCGTTCCGGTGGTCTTGCGCACCCGGCATTGGCCAGACCCACTCGTGCTGGTCTCTCAGCCTTTGACGAGCGAGACAATCGCTTCCCAGGACGCGGTGCTGATCATTACCGATCACACGTTGGTCGATTATGAACTGATTGCCAGGCACGCTAAACTGATTATCGATAGCCGCGGCGTATATCGCAAACCGCTGGCAAATGTAGTTAAGGCGTAATTTCTTTTACTGTATTGGCGAGAGCAAGGATGGAATAACAATGCAGGTTTCAAAAGAATAGAACTTGTATCAAATTCAAGTGTCAATTTGCATATTAAAAGGAGCTAAGCCGGCACAATGGAATTTATCGATCTCAAAACACAACAAGAAAGAATCCGCGATACGTTAAATAGCAACATTCAAAAAGTTCTACATCATGGAAACTACATTATGGGACCGGAAGTTAAGCAACTGGAAGCAAAGCTTGCTGCCTATACCGGCACAAAGCACGCAATTAGTTGTGCTTCAGGCACAGATGCGCTGCTTATGGCGCTTATGGCATACGGTGTAAAGCCGGGTGATGCCATATTTACAACACCGTTCACTTTCATTGCGACTGCAGAAGTTATCACTCTGCTGGGCGCCACACCGGTCTTTGTCGATATTGATACCAAAACATTCAATATAGATCCTAAAAAACTGGCACTGGCAATTCAAGCCGTAAAAACCAATAATCCGTCGGTTTATCCATTACCTACTACACCGCATACATCACCTCTAATTGCCAAAGGCGTCATTCCCGTTGACCTCTTTGGGCTACTGGCGGACTATAAAACCATTGACGCTATTGCGCAAGAACAAGGATTGTTTGTGATTGAAGACGCAGCACAATCATTTGGCGCCCAATATAAAAATAAAATGGCCTGTTCATTCGGCCATGTTGCCTGCACATCTTTTTTCCCCGCCAAACCGCTGGGCTGTTATGGTGATGGAGGCATGTGTTTTACCGATGACGACAATCTCGCTGCCGCCTTGGAATCCATCCGTGTGCATGGCAAAGGCGGGCATAAATATGACAATATCCGCATCGGCATTAATGGCCGCCTCGATACACTTCAAGCAGCCATTCTGCTGGCAAAGTTTGATATATTCCCAGAAGAAGTCCAACTGCGCCAGACTGCGGCCCAACGCTACAACTCGCTCTTAAGCCCTGATAACTCACTACTAAAACCTCACATACCCAAAGAGTGCACCAGCGCTTGGGCGCAATATTCAATTATGGCAAGGGATGAAGATCATCGCACTAACTTGCTCAAGAAATTTCAGGGAAATAAGATCCCCACGGCCATTTATTATCTCACGCCCCTGCACAGGCAAACCGCCTTTGCATTTTTAGGTTATCAGGCAGGATCATTCCCCGTTAGTGAAGATACATCTAAAAGAATATTGAGCCTGCCCATGCATCCGTATCTTACTCAACAAGAACAGGCAAAAATTGCCGAAGTGATTAAAGGATGAGTGTAATCAAATGAAAATCGTCACCATTATCGGTGCCAGGCCGCAGTTTATTAAAGCAGCCACGATATCGCGAGCCATTGCGGCACATAATCGCCTGACTCCAGAATCCTCACCCCTCACCGAAGTTATCATCCATACTGGCCAGCACTATGATGACAACATGTCGGCTATATTTTTTCGACAACTTGAAATTCCCGAACCAAATTACAATCTGAACATTGGATCCTGTTATCACGGCGTGCAGACAGGGCGAATGATGATTGCCATTGAAGATGTCCTACTTAAGGAAAATCCCGATTGGATACTAATTTACGGCGATACTAATTCCACGCTTGCCGGAGCCCTTGCAGCCGCGAAGCTCCATATCCGCATTGCTCATGTGGAGGCGGGCCTGCGCAGTTATAATCGCTTGATGCCCGAAGAGATCAACAGGATTGTGGCAGATCAACTATCTAATCTGTTGTTTTGCCCCAGTCAAGTTGCCGTCAGCAATCTCGCTGCCGAAGGCATAATCAATGGCGTCACTGTCACAGGTGATGTCATGGCAGACGCCCTGCAATTTGCCGCTTTAAAAGCTGCGACTCAATCGGACATTCTGCCACGCCTGGGACTTCAACCGAAAGGCTATCTCTTGGCCACGGTCCATCGTGCCGAAAACACGGATGATCACGATCGACTTGGCAATATCATGCATGCACTTTCAAAACTTGCCGAGAGTGAAGTTGTTGTACTTCCCCTACATCCAAGAACAAAGAAAATACTTGAAGATACTTCCCCCTCACTCCTCGCTTTTTCCCCCTCACGACTTCAGCTCATCGACCCTGTGGGTTATTTCGACATCATCGCCCTCGAAAAATCTGCTAGTAAGATACTAACAGACTCAGGAGGAATGCAGAAAGAAGCCTATTGGTTGAAAGTCCCCTGCATAACCCTGAGGGATGCAACAGAATGGATCGAAACGGTGGAGAGCGGCTGGAACATCCTGGGTGGCGCAAATTGTGATCGTATCAGCGAAGCGGTGCGTTCCTTAAAAGTGCCCTTCGCACATCCGGTCCTCTATGGTGACGGCAAGGCAGCAGAAAAAATAGTCAGCACAATATCAGGAAAAGGGGTTTAAGGTGACAAATGCGGACAACGATAGGTTAGTAAGAGTAACTTTCGCGTTTAAAAAAGACGAGTCCAAGGATGAATTCCGATATCAGTTAGGAATTCAGACCAAAGATCAAATGACATTGAGCCGATACAGAGGCGCATTACTCAGTCTAACGGTAACTGAATAGAGATAAGAAAGGACTTTCATGACTAAAAAAAACCGCACACCCAACATCGCCGTCATTGGCAACGGCTACTGGGGCAAGAACCTTGTCCGCAATTTTTATCAACTAGGCGCTCTAAAAACCATCTGCGATTGCGCCAAACCAATTCGCGAGGAAATGAGCAAAACCTATCCGGATATGGCCATCACAACTAATATCTCCGATATACTTAATGATAAGGATATAACAGGCGTAGTTATCGCCACCCCAGCAGCTCTACATTTTGAAATTGCAGAAAAAGCCTTGCAGGCCGGCAAGCACATCTTTGTGGAAAAGCCCCTATCTCTCACCGGTGATGATGGCGAAAAGTTAGTGCTCCTGGCTGCGAAAAAACAAAAGACACTCTTTGTTGGACACATACTGCATTACCATGCAGCCGTTATCAAACTGAAGGAAATTCTCAAGACCGGAGAAATCGGCCTACTCCGATATGTTTATTCACGTCGCTTAAGCCTGGGAAAGATCCGCCAGGAGGAAAACATCCTTTGGTCATTTGCTCCCCACGATATTTCCATCATCTTGAGTCTAATCGGTGAGGAACCTTCTTACGTCGATTCCATCGGCAACAGTTTTCTCCATGCCGGCATTGCCGATGTCACCATGACGAACCTCAAATTTCCGTCGGGCGTTGGCGCTCATATCTTTGTTAGCTGGCTTAATCCCTACAAGGAGCAAAAACTTATCATTGTGGGTAGCGATGGGATGATTGTTTTCGATGACACAGAGCCCATAGACACAAAGCTGGTTCTTTATCCCCACACCATCAACTGGCAAAACGGCATCCCAGTGCTCAACAAGGCGGAGGGCATTCATGTTGATATCAGCTCCATCTGGAAAGAACCGCTGAGAGCCGAATGTGAGGCATTTTTAGAAGCAATCCAAACCGGAATATCCCCCATAACCTCCGGAGAAGAAGGCCTGAAAGTATTAAAGATACTGGAGCTAAGCCAACACTCTATTGACCAAAAACATTTTCTCAACCATTCACATTTACTTGACACATCACCCACGGCATCCTCCGGGCTTCGCCTTACCCCTAACACGAGTTTTTTCAACCACGAAACTTCCATCATCGATGACAACGTCACTATTGGCAAAGAAACGAAAATCTGGCATTTCTCTCATATCTTGAGCGGTTCTAAAATCGGCAAGAACTGCAACATTGGCCAGAACTGCGTCATCGGTCCCGACGCCACTATCGGTAACAAATGCAAAATCCAGAACAACGTCAGTGTTTACAAAGGCGTTACTCTCGAAGATGGTGTATTCTGCGGGCCATCGATGGTATTCACCAATATCTACAACCCCAGAGCCGAAATCTCCAAGATGGACTATGTCCGTCCCACAATTGTCAAAAAAGGCGCCACTCTGGGGGCAAACTGCACAATCGTCTGCGGTCATACAATTGGGCAATATGCATTCATTGGTGCCGGATCCGTTGTGACAAAAGATGTCCCTAACTACGCCTTGATGGTAGGCAATCCCGCCCGACGCATAGGATATGTATGTAAATGTGGAGAAAAACTTGATGCAGAAATGAAATGTCCTTCATGCAAATTGCAATACAGAAAAAAGGGCGAGGAAATATACTTATTAAATAATTAACGCGTGTGGTTTTCAGCGCGCCTGACTTCTTAAGGTGTGTCAGGAGAGATGAGGATGTTTTTATGATTGACACGCTCCGAGAAAATAACAGGTCTTATGGCATTGATGTTTTGCAATGCGCCTTTACCCTGTTTGTATTATGCTCGCACCTCATATACTGGACTGCTTATAGTCAAAGTTTGGATGCAATAAATGCCTAGGCATGTTATATTATTAGACCCAATCTTATTGGGCTTGGTTGTATTCAGAGGCTACGAAAATCCTTTTATCGCAATGGGGAAGAGGCTCGCCGTGAATCAAGAAAACAGTTAGTTTTTTCCCCGAGCAGTATAAGCTTGCTTTCTTGATCTCTTTGAGCTGGGACATAAAATATGAAAAGTAGCAAAATAAAATCATTGAGGCACCCTGCCCATAATATATTAAGTCATAGAGATATACTCTTTAGGGTCATATCAACGGATTTGAAAACGCGTTATGCAGGTTCTTTTTTAGGTTTGGGTTGGGTATTTATATTGCCATTAATCACTATTGGCATCTATTCAGTCGTTTATCTTGTAATATTCAAAGTGAGTGTTCCTGGTTTGTCCGCCTTCGGCTATACACTTTTAATATTTTCAGGGCTTATCCCATTTCTAATGACAGGTGAAGCCCTTGCGACGGGCGTCTCATCTATAATTGCAAATAAATCAGTCCTTAATAATACAATCTTTCCCGTTGACCTGATAGCGCCAAAAATTGTTATCACCAGTCAAATTACAATGGCAGTGGGAATGCTCATTGTATTGATTGGTTCCTGGTTTAACGGAAGTTTCGGATGGCAAATGTTTCTCCTGCCAGTTATATGGTTACTGCATATACTTGCGCTAATTGGATTGATTTGGATTCTGTCTCTTCTCAATATTATATTCAGAGATCTGCAAAATATGATTAGTCCGATTATTATGATTATAATGATATTATCTCCGATAGCATACACCCCAGAAATGGTTCCTGCTCAACTAAAATTTCTAATCTATGCAAACCCATTTGCTTATTACATTGTTGCCTATCAAAAAATCCTCGTATTGGGTCAGGCTTTTAGTGTTCTTCACTTCATTCTGTTGTTTTTTATGTCTGTCGGATTATTTTTTGTGGGTGGTTTGTTTTTCAGCAGCGCAAAGGAGTATTTAATTGATTATGTGTGAAGCCTCAGCAATAAAACTATCTAATGTAGGGAAAATGTATAAAATATTCCCTGAAAAAATTGACGGTCTGCTTGATGGTCTGAATGATAGTCTTGGAATATGCCGATGGCTTCCTTTCCGAAAGGCAAATTATAAAGAATTCTGGGCACTGCGAGGCATTTCCCTGGATCTAAAAGCAGGCAGCCGTATAGGAATAATTGGAAGAAATGGTGCGGGAAAGAGTACACTGCTGAAGCTAATAACCGGAAATCTTGCCGCCACAGAGGGGACAGTTGAGGTGAATGGGCAAATACAGGCGCTATTGGAATCTGGTGCGGGATTTCATCCCGAATTTACCGGATATGAAAATATAAAGGCTTCTCTAACTTACCAGGGGCTTACAAATACTGAGATAGAGGAAGCGATAGCAGATATCGCATATTTCACAGAGCTTGGCAATTTTCTCCAGCAGCCTTTTAAAACATATTCAACAGGCATGCAGGCGCGTTTGACATTTGCGACGGCAACAGCGATTAAGCCGAAGATCTTAATCATTGATGAAATTCTTGGTGCGGGAGATGCGTATTTTTTCGGCAAGTCTCAAGAGAGGATGCACCAACTTGTTGAAGAGAGCTGTGCCTCGGTTCTTCTAGTTTCACATGCCCTAGACCAGATTACTAGATTTTGTGAAGAAGCTATTTGGATAGAAAGAGGAAAAGTGGTCAAGAGAGGTCCATCGTTTGAGATTGTGGATTCTTATACAGCATTCACACAAATTTTGGAAGAGCGCCGCTTGAAAGCAAAGAATATGAAAGAAAGATCTAAGAAATATTCATATGACCACATGCATCTCTATACAGATTCGTTAACAGTGAATTTGGAAACAAGAGGCCCTGTTGGCGAGGTTTGTGATGTAAATGAAATAAGCCTCATCCATGACGGTAATGTTGAAGAAAAAATTGCAGTTGGAGATGCACAGGATGCGAATTCTTTTCAAACTGCTTTTGTATCCCTTGAAGGAAGCCACTGGTCGAAGCCGATGACAAACGATGAAACCTGTTGGCGTAGCCTGAAAATTGATAAAGAACAACAAATAGCAACTGGTTTTGCTGTATTCTACTCTTATGGGTTTTTTAGCGGCTCATATTCTTTGAATGTTTGCTATCGTTGCAAGGGTAACCCATTACTGTTTATTACCTTGTCAAAAAATGGGGTTGTTTTACTGCCAACTATCGCATTGCCAACGGAGGGAAAAGACTGGATCGATGCAACAATCCCAATATCCAATATGGCATCGGAGAACATTGAAGAATTATCAAAAGGCATACAGGGTGATGATAGCAGTAGAACAACCGAATCATCAGTGACAGGCGGCAGTAAGAAAAATAATCTGGTTCGCTGGCCAAGTGAGGGGTCGTTGATCATTGATAATGTTAGAATGCTTGGCGAAGGTGGTGCAGAAAAGGCTATTTTTCAGGTAAACAGTTTATTAACCGTCGAAATGTCAATCATTGCAAAGAGGGACGGCCATTTTAATCTTCTTCCTACAGCAACCCTGTTTCGCCAAGACGGCGTATTTATATCTAACTTCATCGGCGATATCTTATCATTAGAAATGGCAAAAGGGCAGTGTGTAAACTGTAATCTGATTTTGGATCCCCTAAATCTCGGTAATGGATATTATACTTTCTCAGTGGCAATATACGAAAATATTGTATCTGAAGAAACGCGTTACGATTTAATAGCAAGAGGCTACGAGTTCCAAGTGGTTGGAAACGAATATTTGCATGCAGCGTCCGTATTTCAGCATCCTTCGAAATGGATTTCCTGAAAAATAAGAAAATACCCAAGTATTGAAAAGGTCTCCATATGCGCAATCAAGTCATTTCTTGTAAGAACTCAGACTTTTGGAATGAGCTGTGCGGTACAAATCCAGCCTGCGTTCTCGGTATAACGGATTCTGGACCAGCATCGTTAAAAAGGTTTGACGATTGGTACTTTGATTTTTATCCTTACTTATACGACCACATACCGTTTAACAAACTCAATGGCCAAGATGTTCTTGAAGTCGGGTTGGGTTATGGTACTGTAAGCCAGAAGCTTGCGGAGTCCGGCGCCAACTATCATGGGTTAGACATTGCAGTTGGACCAGTTGACATGGCTAACCACCGCTTACAGCAGGCTCAATTATCAGGAAAAGCAATCTTAGGGAGCATCCTGGAACCTCCATTTGAACATAAAACATTTGATACAATCATAGCCATCGGCTGCTTGCATCATACTGGTGATATGAAATTGGCGATAGATCGCTGCTGGGAATTGCTCCGGCCTGATGGCACATTAATCTTCATGGTATATTATGCATATTCTTACCGCCGATTAAGAATTGCGTTTAAGGCAACAATAAGCTATTTTTTTAGAGAGTTAGGTGGTTATCGTGGAGTTGCTGGAATTAGTGGATCATCCGAGAGAGCGGCATATGATGCGAATTCAGCGGGAACATGCGCTCCCCATACGGATTGGATTTCTGTAAAATCTCTTGCAAGTTTTTGTAACCGTTTTAAAAAATTCGAAGCGCGTCGTGAGAACATCGATAAAGAACCACCATTTCAAATGATATCGCGAAAGAAATTGCTTGTTACGCCATTGCCGCATATTCTGGGTCTTGATTTATATGTAACGGCTATAAGGTAAAGATTTTGATGAATGTTCTATTTCTTTATAATGCTACACAAACATTTACCAATACTGTTTTCGAACATCTTGATTGTTTTTCACGATACTCCGCAAACAGGGTGTTCTTTTGCCATCAGGATCAGTATAAGAAATTTAACGTTGATTTGGCTAGATTCGATGTCGTTATTATCCACTTTTCGGTGAGGTTACCCTATGATCAGGTAGCTGATTCCACTTCAGAAGCTTTGTCTAGTTACTCAGGACTCAAGGCGCTTTTCATTCAGGACGAGTATGATTATACAAGACGTTCCTATTATTGGATAAAGCGGCTAGGTATCCATCTTGTGTTCACCGTTGTCCCAACTGAAGGAATTGCACGTGTTTATCCGCCGGAGGAGTTTCCCGATGTGCGGTTTGTCTCTAATATTACAGGTTATGTGCCCGAAAAACTGCCACTTGGCACCGATTCATGTCCACCTTCTGCACGGGAGCTAATTGTGGGCTACAGAGGACGTCCTTTGCCGGTACGGTACGGTGAATTAGGACAGGAGAAAGTGGAAATCGGGCGAATGGTAAAACGGTATTGTGAATCACATAGCATTCGCCACGACATTGCTTGGACTGAAGAAGAAAGAATTTACGGCCCGAAGTGGTATGAATTTATGGCGACATGCCGGGCGATGCTTGGTTCAGAAAGTGGAAGCAACGTATTCGATTGGGACGGCTCCATGGATAATTACATTAAAAGCTTCCGCGGTGCCAATCCAGCTGCAACAGAAGAGGGTATCTATCACCAGGTCGTTAAGCCACTGGAAATCACGGGATTAATGAATCAGGTGTCCCCTCGCATATTTGAAGCACTCGCACATAAAACGGTGCTGGTCCTTTTTGAAGGAAACTATTCCGGGGTTATCATCCCCGAACAACACTTTATCCCACTCAAAAAGGATGGTAAAAATCTTGAAGATGTCTTTACACTGCTTCAGGATGGAAAGTACGTGGATGCAATGGCTGAAAGAGCTTACCGGGATATCATTGCCTCCGGTAAATATAGCTACCAGGCATTTGTACAAATGGTAGACAGAGAGATGGAAGCAAGCACTACCATGCACAAGAATAAAAAATATTTTCCTGAGTCATTGAGAATTGATAAAGATTGTTATGCTGAACCTTCCGAAATGACATCAACTCCGATCCGTGCCGTTCATTTTGGACAAAATATAAAAAGCAAGGTTGTCAGACGGATATCTTATAGATTATGGATGGTTTTGTCTGGGCGCACCCGTAACACACTCAGACCAATCGTTGAAGTAATTTTAAAAAATATTTCAAAAATATCACCCCAACAAATTGCGTATAAGTTATGGAACTTTTTACCCGATAGCAGTCGTGATGCCCTTAAGCCTATTTTAAAACCAGTAGTAATGAAAATTTTTAAACAAAATTAAATCTAAAGGAATAGTCACAGAATGAGCAGAATAAAGGAAATTCAAAAAAAGATTGACCTCACTAATCTTAAAGAAATTAGTTGTGCAGTTATTGGCATATCTAATCTATCAAAACTGAAAACAATTTGCTGCGATGACGTTAAAAATTCACGTGGTGAATTTGCCGGATATTTTATTGAAAATGATGAATTGACACTGTTCAGAGATCGGCTTGGGGCACGCAATATTTATTATGCGGTTAATGATAAACTGGCCTACGTGTCAACTAATCCTTTATGGATTGCAAAAGCCATTAAAGCAGAGGCAAATTGGCCATATATCCTATCAGATTATCTCCAATTTCAAATTCCTTTTTCAGAAGAAACATTTTTTGCGGGCGTCAATAAGGTTATGCCTGGTGAATTTGTTCGAATCACACAGAAAGGAGTAAAGAATGAAAAGTATTGGGATATTACATTTGGAAAATCAAGTTTCGATCCACAGCATCTACTTTATCTGATGAAAGATGCCGTTGAATATAGATTAGAATTGCTGAACGGAAATAATTACACAAGTTATCTGAGTGGTGGATTAGATTCAAGTGTGGCTACTATTCTTGCAAGACCGAAGGTTAGCTATTCCGGATTTTACGCGGAAGAAGGCTATTCTGAGATGGATTATATAGAATCCGTGGTATCAAAACACGATTTTATAAATTATGTAAAAGTAGAGATTGCGGAAAAGAATTTTCAGGATCAATTATCTGCATTTCCCGAGATATTACCTGATCCGTGCGCGGGGTTGGGTGTCTTGCCACAAGTATTGGTTGCTCAAGAAGCAAAAAAGCATGATCATCATTACGCCTTTACCGGTGAGGGTGGTGACGAAATATTTCTAGGATACAATTGGAATACAATCATGTTCACCTTGGCGGATGCAGTAAAAAATCTTTTGCGTGATCGATATATGGTAAGATATGAACCAATGGTTGAAAAAGTTCTGCGTGATGGTTTACCCGCGTTGGCAGGCAGCCTACTTGCCAGGGGGAACAATATGATTTATGCAACCAAGCGAATATTGGATGTCTGGGATCAAAATGAATCAGTTGGAAACAATGTACTGAAGATAAACCTTAGGCTCGGTCTTCCTGCAATATTGACTGTTGACGAATATGTCGGGAAGTTCACAGACGTTGAACCGGTCAGTCCCTTAATGGATCATCACATTGTCGAATATGTCTGCTCTATTGAGCCTCAGAATAGAGCGTCGATACCGAAATTCATGATGCGTGAAGCGATGACAGGTATTCTGCCGGAAAAAGTGAGAATGCGTTATGATAAAATGGGATTTCCCGTGCCGTATCAAAAATGGAATTGGGGGCTTATTAAGCCAATAATAACATCATTGGCAAATAGGAAGGTCATGGATATCGATATCACCAAGCATACGACTATGGATCGTGAAACTTGGGCGTTGTATTCAATTGAATCCTGGTATCAATATTACTTTGAAAAGCTCCGCATCCATGAATAGAAAAGCGGAACAGAGAGTCAACCAATGTAGTATTTGAATATATCAAGGATACATAACACGGGCATTGACGCCTATTACACATATTGAAAAATATTTGAGGAGAAGCTGAATGAAAGCAATTATTACCGGCGGATGCGGACAGATCGGCTCGCATATCGCAGAAATGTTATTAGAGCGAGGTGATGATGTCTTGGTGATTGACAACCTGGCTACTGGGAGGCGAGAACATCTTGCCGATCACTTCAAGTTACAGGTGGTGATCGATACCATTGCGAACAAGGATCTGGTAGATTCGTTGGTATACGGTTTTCACCCTGATGTAATTATCCATACGGCAGCTTCCTACAAAGACCCTAATGATTGGTATAACGACACACTGACCAACTGCGTGGGTGGAGCCAATATTATCAAGGCGGCCATGGACAATCATGTGGGCCGATTCATCTACTTTCAGACTTCTCTTTGCTATGGTGTTAAGCCTCTACAGCAACCAATACGCCTGAATCATCCCAAGTTTCCGGCAAACAGCAGTTACGCCATCACTAAGACGGCAAACGAGGACTTGCTGGAAATATCCGGGCTCAATTTCGTCACTTTCCGTTTGGCGAATGTGATAGGTCCACGTAATGTCAGCGGACCACTGCCGATTTTTTATCAAAGGCTTTCTGAAGGGAAACGTTGCTTTATTACGAAGTCGCGTCGGGATTTTGTGTTTGTTAAGGATCTGGCCAAGTCAGTGCTTCAGGCATGTGACGGGACTGGCAAGGGTACATACCATTTTTCATCCGGGACGGATGTGGCGATAAAGGACTTATACGATGCCGTTGTGGAAGCAATGCGTTTAGCCGACTACCAGGAACCCGAGGTGCGAGACATTGGCCCTGATGAAGCGCCGTCAATCCTCCTTGATCCAACACGTACATTTGAGGACTTTGGTGCCATAGAATTCACACCGATGAGGGAAACAGTCAGGGAGGCTGTTGAATACTTCAACAAATTTGGTGTGTACGGTGGCTTTACTCACCTAAAGCATGATATGAGCAAGTGAGAAACGGAACCATGCGCATTTTAATTACCGGCGGGGCAGGATGCCTCGGTTCAAATTTGATCGAGCATTGGCAACCTAAAGGACATGAGATTTTTGTGATAGATAATTTTGCAACCGGCAAGCGCGAGGTGTTGCCTCAGGTTACGGGATTGGAGGTTGTTGAAGGAAGCATTGCTGATGAAAAACTCGTCAGGGAATGTTTCGAGCGATTCAAGCCTACCCATGTAATTCACAGTGCCGCATCCTACAAAGACCCCAATGATTGGGTGGAAGATGTGGCCGCCAATGTGACCGGAACCATTCCAGCCGTAGATTCGGTAGCACTCTTAAGTCAAAGGAGAAACTTGATTTTGTGGCACAGGTTTCCTTAACCGAATGTTTGGAAAAAACAATTACGTGGACCAAACACAATTTGCCATTCATTGAATCCTGCATGAAGAAGCATGATCTTTATATAAGGACAACAATCTAACGCAGAAAATATCAATGCCATTATGATAATGAGTACTTGTTATCCATAAACCATTTCTGCAAAAGCAAACCATGACAAACACGAAATTAAAAATTCTTTTTCTGGCTAATCGTCCTGCTTCTGGAACACAGGCTTCCACAGTCACAGAATACCTTGATGCTCTGCACAAATATTCCGGAAACGATGTTTTCGAGATTTCCATGATGCACTATTTCCCGGGACGTATTGATCTTAATCGTTTTGATGTTGTTTTGCTTCATTATTCCCTTTCCATCGGCCCGATGATTAACCATTATCTTGGACAAGATTTGATTGCCAAATTGAAAAAATTCCGGGGTCTGAAAGCCTCATTTCTCCAAGACGAGTATCGCGAAATCAAGACTTACTGGAAGCATATAAATGAGCTGGGGCTTGATTTGCTGTTTTCGTGTGTTCCTGCTTCGGAAGTCCATAAAGTCTATCCACAGACTGAGGTTCCTCATCTCCAGATTGTTAATGTCTTGACAGGATATGTATCGGAAGAGCTTATAAACTACCCGACTTTACCGATCAAACAGAGAAAGATTGATGTTGGTTATCGAACACGAAAGGCGCCTTATAGGTTGGGTGAACTTGGGTATGAAAAGTGGCGAATAGCCGAGGACTTTAAAAAGAATTCGCGTGGCACCGGTCTTGTCATTGATTTGTCTATTAGTGAAAGAGACCGGCTTTATGGGGGAAAATGGGTTGATTTCATTGCTTCGTGTCGTTCGGTAATAGGAGTTGAAAGTGGTGCCAGTATCATTGATTACGATGGAAATCTCGAGAGGACTATCGATACGTATATGTCGGATAATCCTGATGCAACATTTGAGGAAGTAAGCCAAAAGTTTCTCTTCGATGTTGAAGGTTCCCTTAGATTGCACCAGATTTCACCGCGCTGTTTTGAGGCTGCTGCCCTTCGGACGCCGATGGTCTTATTTGAAGGAAAATATTCCGGAATATTGCTTCCGCACAGACACTATATACCACTCAAAAAGGACTTTTCCAATTTTGATTATGTTGTGTCCCGATTGAAGGATCACTCTTATCTGCAGGAACTTGCCGATAGAACATTTAAGGAGGTGGCAATGAATCCTGATCTGAGCTACAGAAGATTCATTTTGGATGTTGATAAAAAACTGCAACAAGAGTTTGCAATTCGTGTGAATCATCATGTCAACAAGCCCTATTCATTAATTGCATTTAAAAGAGCTTTATTTTTAAGTCCTTTATATTTTTGGCAAAGAAAGATGGCATTGATTCTACAGGCCTTTTTTCTTGGTATACCCAAAATTAGAAAGGGGCTGTTTGGATTATGGGATTTGCTGCCATTAAGAATTCAAAAGTTCATACGCCCATATGTCCTCATAATATCACGCTAAATTAGCATAGGGGTGACGCTGTTAACTTATCAACTGCAAGTCAAACTGAATCGTTTTTACTAAACAATCTGTTTGCACGTAAAACACAAACGAATTGACCTTTTCATCTTTGAAGATTTGAATTTAGTCTTCCCCCGATTTAGTGGACACATCGAAGAGTTTCAGTTAATAAAAAATAAGATGGAGGTGTGTCATGGGGAAAAGAGAGGAGCACAGGTATTTTGATAAGGACTTCAAGTATGAAACCATTC
>Ga0209083_1002699_pt1 | contig 16214 bp, 4 predicted proteins | sample AM7aDNAmetaG_FD_184132 | JGI IMG/M metagenome (GOLD analysis project Ga0209083, IMG submission 184132) | Freshwater microbial communities from Finland to study Microbial Dark Matter (Phase II) - AM7a DNA metaG (SPAdes) (version 3) | ecosystem: Environmental > Aquatic > Freshwater > Lake ...
GATCAAGTCATTAATCTTCGTAGCAATACCGCGCCAACGACTGAGCAAAGCCAAATATACAATGCGCTGGGGATAAAGCAGGATCCCTTGGGGAAATTCAAGATGAAGACGCTTCTTAAAAATGTAGTAATGAAAAATCCGGTTTTAAAAAGTTAACTCGTTTAATTGCAACGGGTTGTGTAAAATGAGTGTCGAAGTTGGGTTAAGCGAACCTGTCTACCCTTAGTCTCTCCACCTTCGTCATTCGGGGGCGGTGTCCAATCGGGCGGATGCTTAATATCAAAATCCATTTCCGGTAAATCCCCCCAGAATTTAACGGTGATCTTGGTGGGAGTATAGATCACTTCTTTGACCAAGAGAACAATGAGTTTTCTTCTTTCCTCAAAATCAAAGGTGTCGAAAACTTCCGGGAACTCCGTAAAAAGCTTGGTGAAGGTCTCCGCGTCAATCACGTGCCGGCTTAAATGGTGCATGTTAGTGTTGATGCGGTGGGTCTCATATTCCAGCTTTTCCTTGACCCCTTCCAGATCCGACATTTCACTCAAAAGGGTCTGAACTCTTTTTTGCGGCATATCTTCGGACTTCAGGATATTCACCAGCCGCTTTAAATCCCCGTTTATTTTCGTTAATTGGCCTTCCACGGCGTCTTTCTCCCTCTGTAAGGGCGCAAGCCCCTTCTTGGCTAAGCCGTTGGCTTTTTCAATGGATTTCCTGAGAAGCGGCTGATTCTTGCCAAGAGCTTTCAACTCCTCGATAAGAAGCTCTTCAAGCGCTTCTCCGGAAACAGTACGGACTGAGCAATAATCCTTGCCCTTAGCGATGGCTTCAATACATCGGTAATAAAGATACACTTTCCCGTTTTTTCTTTTGGAGGCATTGCTCATCGTGCTCCCGCACTCCCCGCAACGGATGAGCCCTTGAAAGAGCATTTCATATTTATTCTGTTTGAAGCTCTTACGGGTTTCACGGTTGCTGACAAGCAGGTTTTGAACCGCCTCCCAGACCTTGAGATCTTTAATGATCGGCTTGTGCTCTCCGTCAAATAGGTAGGTTTTCTTGCTTTTATCTACAAAACGCACTTTTCCGATGTACAGCGGATTGGCAAGGACCGTCGAAACCTTCTTTTTATCGAATTTGATGCTTCCCCTGCTCCCGCTGGATTTTTTCCCCTGGATGTAGAATTTCTTCGTGCGATACCCCATCTCATTTAATTTCCTGCTGACCCGGCTCATGGATCCGAGCTTGGGATAAAGCTCGAAACAAAGCTGCACGATCTTAGCCTCTTCGGGATTGATGATAAGCTTCTTATTCTTTGAGTCGTACCCGAGCGGCACCCTTCCTCCGCAGTACATTCCTTTCCGGGCCATAGCGATGCGCTTATCATACGTCCGCTCCTGCGCCATCTCCCTCTCGAACTGCGCGAATTCAAGCATGACGTGCAATAAGAGCCTGCCCGCCGGAGAATTGGTTTCAAAATGCTGCGTTGTGGATACAAAGGTCACGCCATTCTCGTTTAGGACTTCGAGAAGCGAATAAAAGTCCCGATGGCTTCGAGTGAGGCGGTCGATCTTGTAAACAACGACAACCTGGATAAGTTTTTTCTTGATGTCATGGATCAATTGCTTGATGGCGGGGCGATTAAGCGATCCTCCCGATTGGCCGGAGTCTTCATAGACTTTAAAGACTCTCCAGCCCTCGGACTTTTGACTTTCGATGTAGGAGAGGCAGCTATCTCGTTGATTGTCGAGCGTGGAATAAGCCTGTGTCGCGGCCCGCTCATCGACTGAGACGCGTGTATAAACAGCGCAATTAACGAACTTGTCCTTCTTCTGTTCAGTGTGCATGGGACGATACTACCGATTAAACACAAAAAAGAAAGATATTTTTAACGGGCGGTGGGGATTACGCGGCTTTCTGAGTTTCAGATTGGGCGAGGTAGGCGCTCTGGATAGCGGCCAGGAGGGCACTGCGGTGCACGACCAAATGACGGCCGTTCATTGAAAACACGGGTTGATCCTGCGCGACATCAAGCTGGAAAAGAAGTTTGCACAATTCAGCATTGATCTTCTCGGGCGATGGGGCCTTTCCCTTCATCTTAAGTTGGGCATAGACGATCCCGGCCGCGATCCGCGCCACATTTTCCACCACCTCAAGAAATGTCTCTCCCTCAATACCCTCGGTCTGATGCCCGACCCCAAAAAGATTTTCGTTGGAGAAATAACCGGCCCCAAGATCTTCCCCGACTACGGGGATGGCTCCGCGGTTTTCGGCGGCGACCGGATTGAACGTGCCAAGGCTTCTGACCGTTTGAACGATCAATCCATCCAGATCACCCCGGTTCAGCCGCTGCGCCTTGTCGCTCGGAAAAACAAGCGTCTCGACACCGAACCGAACCGCCCGCAAGGCCTCCAGAAAATTCTTGTCGGGTTCCTGGTCAATAACCGCGGTCATATTTCCCTTGAGATTGAAAACCTGGAGGAAATCTCGGAGCTCAGCACTGATCTTTCCGATGAAATCACGCGCCATCACGTCCGTAACCAAGACAACCGAAGTCGCCCGGCTCGCATTTCTCGCTGCCGCTTCCAGTTGAATTTCCGCCGCATCTACCATCCGTGCGACAAATTCAGAAACCCCTATTTCTTCCACAGATTTAACAATCGCCCCTGCCTCTGCACCGCCTAATGGATTCGCCGCACCGGGCTTCAACGCATCCACAGCCGCAGCAACCGCGCCTCCCGAAACCACCCGCGATTCGGAGCGGATTTCAGAACGCCCAGCGTTCTTTTCGTTTTTCGCCACTGGTTCTGATTGTTTGGGAAGAATTTTATATCCTCCTGAATAATCTGCGCTTTCGTTTTGGTAGTAAGCAGTATTCTCTTTTCCATAGGGAGGCTTGAAGTTTGGAAAAAAGTCAAAAAGCCAAGGGCAGGACAGAGAATCCGATACGTTGGAATCTGCATACCACCAACCCCACTCAGACAAAGGCCTTCCACTTTCTCCGGTTAGAGAAGAATTATCGGCTGCCTCTGCTCCCGGAACGGCATCAGCCACTGATGGGATGATTTTTGAATGAAGCAGTGTTATTTTGCACGGCTCCATTGCTTCGGCAAACCACGGAGATGCTCCTATTGCGTTAAACCCATTTCTCACCTTTTGAGCAGTCATCTCCATGGCAAAGGGAGCTACCGCATAAAATTCTGTGGCGGGAACTTGACCGTTGGGACGGTAAAAACGGTAATAACCTTGTTGAATATTACTGAAAACATCCAGGACTCGCTCTCCTGAAAAAAAAGCATCATCGAAAAATACGAAAAAGTCCGGCTCTAAAGAAGAACCATCGAAAGCTTTTACCGCATTGTCAATTATTTCTGGTTTTGAGTACATTTCGGCCATCGGGGGATAGATTAGTTTATGCTTAATCAATTCATAGATCCATCGGCTGGACTTATGCGTGAATTTATCAAAAACAACCGCATAATTTTGCGCGCTGGGCGGTCGTCCCTTTAACACCTGATTGAATTTTTCAACAGCTTCGTCTAAAGCCAGCATGAAGGATTCAAAGCTAACATGCCCCTCGGTTTCAAGAAAAGCCGCCATTTGCAGCCTAAGCCCTTTTGCCCGAGGACTACTCGCGTCATTAACCCATTTATCCAGAGCCGGATCCGGCATAATTGAATCAGGGATGGGAACATCCTGTGGTATTCCGAATCGTTCTCTTAAAGCCTGGGGAGACAGCGCCGCGGAAATCGATCCCGTTTCGTTTTCACGTTGTTCGGAGCGACGGGTTTCGGGGCGGGTAATTTCCGCTATTGCCACCACCCTCTGTTCGGAACGTTCGGCAGATTTGATCGCTGGGTCAAAAGCGGGTGCGCCAGGGACCCATAAGATTGTTTTTAGAGAACCATCACCACCTTTTTTGTACTCGAGATAAAAAGGGTCTTCTGAGGTCAACATGTAGCCGATATTCATAAAAGTGCGCCCAAACCCCTGGATCAAACCTCTATCCCATTTAGCATCTGCGCTTTTCATGGCCTCTACATCTAAATCTAATGTTTTTTTGATATTTTCCCAATCTGGACCAGATATAGAGTTTTGTGTAATCTCAATAAGTTCCCCGACAGATCCATGATTATTAACACGTTTTATGCTGACGGTTGCCTCAGGATTTGAACCTTCTTGTCTTATTACAGCATTATTCATTAGCTCATCCACAAGTTCAGCGACGATGTGAGAGTTTCTTTTATTGCTCCAAGAAATAGCCGAACGGAGCCTTTGCCGTAATGCCTCCATGGTATTCTCCTGATAAACCTCAGGCCTTAAAAGAACCTCTTCTTCAATTAAGGCGGCTTCCTCAAATACCATACCCTTTGAGCCAGCGGATAAAACTTCAGACTTTATGCGGGTTTCGGCGCGACTAGCGGGTTGCAACGCATCCGCCACTTGATTTACAGTCTGAGAAACCACTCGCTGTTCAGCGCGAGCTTTTTTCGGGGATTCAGATTCTTGGAATTCATGGACAGGCTTGAACGTATTTAGATCGATGATCTCAGGTGGATAACCAAATTCTTTTAAAAAAGCGTCTTCGGCTATTTTTTTCAGTTCATCCTGAGTCAGGCCAATTAACTTCTCAAGGCGCGCAACGATGCGCTCTAATGGTTCGCCGTATTTCTCAGAATTATCTTGTCCAAATTTGCCTTGAGCTACCGCTTCATCAAAAATAGCATCGATGGCTTTCGCACAGTCCTCAGCATATTTTCCTTGGGACCTTGCAACTGTTTGAAGAATACCCCATAGAGTTAAATACAAACCGCCATTTGTGGTTTCATAAAATCTTGCATTTGCGATTTCATGAAGTCTTGCAGACATTTCTTCCCTGTTCTTGTTGTGGTTCTCTTCCACTCGGTTGAGCAGGGCATTCAAGACATGCGCGATTTCGTGGATGTCGAATCCTTGAAGGACCTGTTGCTCCATCACCTTTTGTAAGGTCGTTACTCCTTCAGGGAAAGCCTTTTTCAAAAGATCCCTTTGCAAGGCTTCGGCCCTATCGTCTTTCAGAGAAAACTTATTTGGCTTTCCGGCAAGAATCAACGAAATCGCTTCAACAACCTCTTGAGCATTCTGCATTTGAACAATCGCCACCCGATCTGCTCCAGCCGTCAAGCCCATTGAGGAAATATAACTGTTAGAAGGGATGAGCCGATAATCAAACGGCATATTGTCCTGAATATCCGCGCCAGTCACTGTTTCGCTATGCATCAGATAAATCTGTTGCCCTTCTTTAGTCGTTGCGCTTGAAATTTCTGAGGGGCTGGTCTGATATATAAAAGCACCGCCGACCGCTTCTAACCGGCCGGCATAACGCAGAATCCAAATGCCAGATTTCATCAATCCATCAACTGCGGCCGAATCGAAAGGCTCGCTCGACACAACATGTCGTAAATGTCTTTTGATGTTTTGCCGCAGGAGCCCCCTTTCAGCTTGTCGTACTGAAACCGCGAACATAATCTTGTCCGTCAATTTATCGATAAGCTGGTTTTCATGATCGCGGAACGATTTCTCCAGGTTTGGAAAATTGAGTTCAGACATTCCCAAGGGGGAGGAGATAGATGAATTTCCGGGAATTGCTGGGGGCTCTTTTTGTAGTGCTTTCATAATTTCAGCGAGGTTCGGGGGGAGTTCGTTTGCAACGGACTGCTGCCCTGCAGCCGCTTGTGGAAACATTCTGGTATACCACCCACTCGGAAGATACTTCTGAAGAATATCCTTCGCTTTGTCCAGTATTCCGGCCTGCGATTCGGAACGGACCTCCTGGCTGGTTTGTGGTGGGGCTTCCGCTTCCGGCCTCAATGCAACCGCAACCGAACCAGCCACTTTCTCTAAAGATGCCACCTGCTGTTCAGAGCGGGGTTTGGAAGCGTCGTCTGTCTCAAGCCAAACATCCAAAACACCAGCTTCCTTTATGGCCTTGTAACATTCTTTGGGCGAGACGGTAAAAATCGAGCCTACTTTCTCATCATAAATTTCTTGTGCATTCTGCTGAATCTGAGAATCCGACAATGGGATAAGCGCCATTGCTAAACGATTAAACCAATGGGCATCCTCTTCTCCGGTTTGTTTAATAAGTCCGGCCTTCCCCGCCATGCCACTAAGCACCAAAAGCTGCGCTTCGAAATTAGGGTTATCGAGAAAATCCAAGCTTGCCAACAATCTGCGCACATAGAACAGCATCTTAAATATTTCAAACTTAGGATCTTCCGAAGCCATAACCATGCTCAAATAAGCTGATATTTCTAAATGCACCTTTCCCTTCACATCCATATTGCTATTTGATAGCAAGTCGAACTTGTGTTTCATCTCATGCGTTATAGCGCCAAGCAAATTATTGCGAAGAACTCTTCGATAGATCTCTTCCCGGTCCATGCCGTCAAATATCTTGCAAAGAAATTCCATGGATTCGCCGATTTTCTCCCCACGCGCCAACTTTTCCCTGTTCGCCATGATGGCTTCGACATACCGTTCCGCCTTTGCCCGCTCATCGTTCAAATTCATAAGCATGATTTTTGATCCGGGTTGGACATAACCGCCGAATTTCAATTTATTTGAGGATACATAACAAATAGTGACGCCCAACTCCTGCCCCATGGATTTCATGAGAGCAGTAACGCTTTTGTCCAACCTGACCACCTCTGCAGAGAGCAGAGCGTTTGCAGCAGGCGAATGAATTAGCATGTGAAATCCTAACGGATGAAAAACTGAGAAATTTATTTTGTCCTCAATGCGCCGCAACGCTTCATTGCTGCCCTTCTCGCGCTGAGTGGAAAAGACATGCATGTATTCGTCCAACAGGGGGCGGAGCTCAGGATGGATCTCGCCCGATATTAGATAAAGACGCTGAAGCAGTTCCTCCATCCCGGAAAATGGTTTTCCTGAATAGTTTTTATACGCGCCACTTGCGCGTCTGATAATTTCATTCATGAGGCTGCCAAAGGCATCTATCTTGCTCTCAACCGTAGCCCCCCCTATTTTTGAGTGAACAGTTTGAGAGTTATCGATCACTTTGGGGCTGGAACCACTCGAATCTGCCGGGGGAGCTTTTCGCATAGCGTTAATAAACACCCCCAGATGATACTTGATCCAAGGTAGAAGCCGGACTTCTGCTCTTGCTGTGGGATTAAGTACGTCCGCCCCATCGGCGAGAGCTGGAAGGGTATTAGCCTTAATGAGCTGAAGGATGCTGGATTCACTAAGGTTGCCTTCGTTCTGGAGTTTCTTGAGGCCTTCACCGAAGCGATCGATATTGGCGAGCCATTTTTCTCGCAAGGACTGATTTGCTGATGATGAGGGCTGAGCTGTTTCGTCAATAAAACGGGTGTACTCGGACGTCTGAGTGATCCGGCCATCGGCCGCAAGATCGCGGATGATCTGGTCGCGCCATTCTTTTCCGCTGGCAGCAGAAGCGTTCTTATCCCCTAAAAGTTTATCCCTTGTGGCTCTTACGAAAGCGTCATACAAATTCACCTTGCCGTCTTTGACTTCGAAATATTTGCTCCAGGAAACCTGCCCCTGCATATGCTCCCGGTAAAGCGGTGCCTCTGGAATATGCCCGATCCATGGCATGACAAGAACATAGGAAATTCCGTTTGCCTTGAAGGTTTGCGTGAGCCCTTCGGTGTGAAATCCTCCGGCAACAAGCAAAGAACTTGCTTTGCCTTGTTTCTTCATCACGGACTGGATGTTTTTTAGAAACACCTGATCACGTTTCTCTGCAACGTGGTAGAAAGCCAAATTGGGCTCCATCTTTTTGAGGATTGCCGAAACTTCATCGCGGCTAATGACACCATCCTGAGTTACAGTCCACCTATCCAACTGAGATATCATTTTCTGCATCTTTCCCCAATCCTCAAAGCTAAGTTCGAGGCGAGTGAGTCGCTTGATCAGTTCAAGCCCCTGAGTTTGTATATCTAACGCTTTTTGCCGTTCATTCTGGAAAAGTGATTCTTTGACAGAATCTGCGTAGAGCTTGAACTCCTCAAAGAGGCGTGTTCCTTCGATGTCCTTGAGCTTTTTCTGATTTTCCACCAAATAGGCAAGCTTGCGGGAGACCTTAACCCTTACCTTGTATTTTTTCACAAGACCCTTGAGATATAAGGCGAAAGCCTGCGGAGTCATCCTGGCTGTCCGGAACTCCTGCAACTTCCCGTTAAATTCCTGAAGTTCCTGGTGGGTCTCAGCAGAGAGGGGTTGGCTCTTGAGAACAGACGCTACCTGCTCCGCAATCTTTTTGATCTCGATCTCAATGGGAGCATCGGTAATTTGATCTCGTTGGATCTCTTCAACCAATACCGCAAGCTCTGAACCTTTGGGAGGTGGTTGGTATTTGCTAAGATTCAAGACTTGCACAAGGTCTGTCTTATTCTCGCCGAAATTCGCTAGCAACCGATCGATTTCAAGAAGTTCCTTGGAGTAGACGGTTTCTTTCTCCCGGTCTAAGGCTGCCACCATCGGATCAAGGAGCGCCCTAATCTCGCTTTCCATTGCAGTCGCCTTAAGGAAATAAGAAACGCCTTCCTCATAGAGTGGCCAGTCTTCGATGCCATGATAGGTACTTGGCGATGTATTGAACAACGCCGCAGCCGTGCCTCCGGCGAGCTCGCCTCTTTGGGCATAAGCATCAAATGTTTTACGAAGCAGTTCCTTGTCCGGAAAACTCCTGAAGATCTGCGGGTCCAGTTGCTCCGAAGCCCCTTCAAGGCCAACCAGAGAAACCCCGTATTTTGTTTGAAAATAATCAATTACGGATTGAATGCTATGCTGCGCGTCAGGGATGGAGTGAGCGTCCTGAATAAGAACTACAACCTTATCGCTCGTACCTCGATGGATATCTTGAATCTTTCCAATTTCTTTGGGTAATGCGATTGATGCGGTCAGGTCGTCTGTCAGAGAATGGTGGCCAGTCACTGATACCGAAGAAATCTCTGCCTTTGCTTGTGGCAGGTATGAGGATGTCACAAGGAACGTTGCGCACACGAATACAGCGGTTCCTTTTCTCAGCATTGGCCATAGTGACTTTTTGTAATTCTTTATCATCATCTGTCAATATCCTCAGTCATAGTGATTCCAATATAAATATATCCTATTATTTATAAATAGTGTTTGCATGCTATATATTGCTATGTATTATTATATGTAATGCGCCTATATCTGCTTGCTTTGTGGGAGCTGACTCAACAAAGAATCGCACAGCTTGATTTAAATCACCGTCCGACTGAAGCGACATGTAAACCCAATACCGTTCGTTAACCTCGATCCGTTTGCTTTTATAAACTTTGGTTATAAAAGATCCGGGCATGGGTAGGCGGGCATCCCGCCCGGCAGCAGTTTTCCCGGAGCTTATTTTGACAGCGATTTTATTGATTGGATCATAAGTTCGAATCAGTTCCTGAATCCTGCCCCTCACCGAGGGTGAGATCCCGTCCAACTCTTGTTCCTGAATCCGATATGCCAGCTGTCGGATCAAAAAAACACGCTTCCCTGGAGCTGCTTTATCGCCAAAAAGCTCCTTATATTGCGTCAGCAACTGCGCCGTCCCCGTCGTTTTCAACGCCTCAATCTGTCCTGGAATATCCTCTTGCATAATCGCCTCAGCTGATCATATATGTCCATACGTTTTGGAATATAGCAAGGGGCAATGAAATGATTTCTCGTGGAGATTTTTGCAATATATAGCAATTTATAACATGAAAAACGGATAATGTGCCCCGCTTATCCGTCAGTTTGACATGGCGAAAATAGATGTTAGCCTTTGCATATTAAGCATCTTTTAAAAGTTTTACGGTCTAAGCAAATGAGAATACAAACTACTCCCTTTGGGAGCCATCCATTCAAAAGGGGCGTCGCTATCATTACTGTAGCCCTCTTTCTGCTTACGCAACTTTCAAGCTATGCTCCCTCTGCCTTTGCTCAGTCTTCCAGTTTCAAAGTTCAGGGAGGGAATCCATCCGGTCTCTTTCGCTTAGACCGTGAATCAGAGATCCGGATCCCTCCCGAACTTGGCCTCATAGATGAATCGTTCCGTGGCACATCAGGCAAAACCATCCTTTACATCCAGGACGCCCACGACTCGCTGGAAGCACAAGAAAATATCGCAAAGATCATCAACCATCTCGTTTCGGGTTACGGAGTCAGGACGGTCTTCGAGGAAGGCTACGAAGGTCCGGTTCCCACGGACAGGTATTTTGGGTTTATCAAAGACCAGAAGATTAAAGAGAAGGTGAGTTGGTTCTTCATGGACCATCTGCGTTTGGGCGGAGCTGAGTACGCCCATATCAATCGAACCAAGGATTTCAATCTCATTGGCGCGGATTCCCTCAAACTCCATAAGGAGAACATCGAGCAGTACCGCCTCTCTGCGGAGAAGAAGGAAGCGGTCACCAAAGACCTCAAGGCCCTTGAAAAGGAGTTCCATTCACTTGCGGATAGCCGGTTCCCCAAACAGCTCAAAGAATGGCTCAAGGTAAAAGAGCAATTTGATGCAAAGAAGCTTGATCTCGTCACTTATCTTGGAAGGACGATGCCTCTGCTCGGAAGACACGGAATGGAGAAAAATCTTGGTCTTATCCGGTTTCTTATCGAAGCCATGAAGACGAACGATCCAGCTGTTATTGAAAAAGCGAAGCATATTGATGCCCGTGAGGTCTTTGGTGAACTGGTGAAGCTTGAAGAGACTGTCCGGGAAACTTGTTTGAAGGATGCTACCGACAAGAAACTTTTCGAGTATTACAAGATCCTCAGTCTTCTTGATCGTTTAAATGACCTCCAAGTGTCTCAGGAAGAATACGAAACTGTTCAAGCAAGCCTCAAGGCGTTTGATACAGAATCATTTGCCCAATTCATCTTCAGCCAGGCACCCAAGACTCTCATTCTTTCGAGGATGTGGGAGCGGAACATCAAGGACGCCATTAAGTTCTACGAGATCGCGCAGGAGCGGGATCATTCCATTTCGGAAATGCTCAATCAGTATTCCGTGGGGAATATCAAAAAAGAAGAGTTAACCTCTAAATATGATGTGTCTGTTCTAGTGTTTGGCGGATTCCACAAGGAATCAATCAAACGCATTCTGGAAGCCCAGGGGATCAGCTACCTCGTCGTCAGTCCACGCATCACGAAGCCAAGCCCTCGGCACGAACAGTTCTACAAACGACTCATGACCGATGGCAAGCTTTCCTTTGAACTACCGGCAAACATTCGGACTGCCGTAAGGGCTGAGAGCAGAATCGTGGACTGGAACGCGAACTCTGACCTGGCAAAAGCCGAGTTTCGGACACTGATGCCTATTGCTGAAAAAATCTCAAATCGTCAGGATTTCAGCCTGGCCGCAGAACAAGCCATGAAAGCATTTCGCTCCGAGGTGCGGACAAAAAACCCCCGACTTCCCGCGGGATTGCAAGCCATGACTGCGCAATCGAACCGCCGAGCGCTCTTCGAAGCAATGACCATGACCTCCATGGAGGAAGCCGAGGCCTATCTAAAAGCCATGCACATTTATCATTTGATGCCGCAGTGGGTGCTGCCCATGCCGGCCGAGCATCAATACCGGCTGGAGATGGGCAGCGAATTTCTTGTTCAACTCGGGCTAACGGAGGTGGAAGCCCGAAATCTTTTCAGCGTATTCTCGGTTCCAACACCGACAATCGATCGAAATCCTGAATTAAAAATGAAAGCTCGAATTGCCTTTTCCTCGCGAAGCGGACATCGAGCCGTTCTCTTTCCTGTTAAAAATGGCCTCGTTGTAGACGAACACACGTTTCGCCTCGTTCAAGTTCGCGGTGTGGGCATCGCCGAATACGCCAGAGCCATCGGTTACTATGATTCCCGGGATACCGTTCTTTTTAACCGAACGGTCGGACAATCCATGGGGGAGCTTGATCGGGGTTCCGTTCAAGGTGACAACGTTAGAAAGCAAGATAGTGGTCTGGCTCGCAAAAGGACCATGGTTCAGCAAGAAATGCCCGCCAGCAAAAAACTTTGGGATATTCCAGAACTCCGACCGATGCTGGCACGGGATATTATGCTCTTCGACGTCCAGGGTTACCTTGATGCCCAGGGGCGTTATATTCCCCTTTCAGATGTCACAAAACAGCGAGAGTACCATGAACCAAATCCTAAAGACGGGACAGCGGCGGTGGTAACGATTCATCATTCAACGCTGCCGCGCTTTGAAGAAGTCATTGGTTCATGGAGTGATGAGAATAATGCCGACCTTCATCGGATTCAAGGCTACCCGGACAATCGGACAGATCTTAAAAAGAAGGAATGGCTCAGTATATGGGGCCAGCTTACCCGGACAAGCGCCTTCCAACAAGGAGGCGACATTGCCGGTGCCAAAACCTTCTTCCCTTTATTTCTAGCCAAAGTGGTCGCCGGGTTAATAAACCATCGCCTCGATTCGGCTCAACTGTCTCTTCAAAATCTCAAACCGGATGAATTGGCCGATTTTCACCATCTCCATGATCCGATCCAATTCGAACAAGATGTCAAAGGACGGTCGGATTTTCAGCGTGATATTCAATTGCCCGCTGGTGAATTGATTCAAAAGCAAGAATTCTTGATGGCTTACGTAAAGGAACATAACCTTTCCACCGAAGAGTTCTTTTGGTTTGCTTATCTTTTCATCGGGGACATGCGCTGGGCGGCAGTGAGAATTCAGGACTGGGCGGAGTTTATTCAATCGCATGTGGGTTTTCAGTTTTTGGGCGCATCAAAGAAAACTGATTTGAAACGATACGACGTTGATTTGAAACAAAATTATCAGGCGATAAGACGATTTTATCTGGAAAAGTTGTTTGCCAGCCTGACTGAAGAGACCAAAACCAATCTTTTCTACTTCATGGCGGATTTTCGTCTCTATGTCCAGTGGAGCGGGAGAACTAGAAATGGCGAATTGCCATCTTATTTGCAATTCAATTTGGATGGGCGCGAAGATACGTGGGTGCTGACAGCCCTTGCTGATCATTTCGGCTTGCCGGAGTTGGCCTCACCGAAAATAGACCGAGATAAGATTCCCGAATTACGCCAAAGATTGTCTGAAAGAAAAAAGGAACTTCTTCAGCCTCCGCCTGCGCCAAATTCATCCCCAAAACAAACAGCGCGAGACGAGACTCGTGTGAGTCTCGTGTCCGCCAGAAAGAAAGTCGGTTCCGTCACGAATTTTGGTGGACGCTCCGAGATGCGTGAACAAGATTCTGTCCCTCCAAAAGCAAAACGGCATATGATAGGGACTGTCGATTACGATCCCAAACGTCCGACCATTCTGGTCCATATCGACGGAATACCTGACACAGAGAGCCTGTTTGGGTTCCTTGGCCCATCAGGGATGATGCGTAACGCTTATTATTCATTAAAAGAACTTATCCATCGAACGGGAAGATCGGCCAATCTTCTTCTCTACACCGAAAAAGACCTTGCTGAGCTTTCTGATGATTCAAAGGAAATGCGTTCCCTGACGACTCAGTTCGGAAGCGGTTTCAGTTGCGTTGACCGGGAATTCTTAACCAAGATCCAGCCACCGCAAAAGCGGATCTTTGTTTTTTACATGCAGGACAACCCGCCGGATTTGAGTCGTGACTATCGATGGAGTTCTCACGATCAGGCCAAATTCATTCAGGTTTCTCGTATAGGAATGGTCCAGGACTATCACTCGTTGCGATTAGAACCCAGTATGGCGGAATGGGCATCAACAAAGGGATCTGAATCCGGGTTAAAACCGAATGGGGAATGGATATTTCCGGCAGATTTTCCGGCAATAATGCATGACTTTACTTCGCAAGGCCTAGAGGCAACAAAGAAACGTCTCGTCCATGCTGCGATCAGGGGTAGTCGCGAACTAGAACCTATGTCGGATAAGATGGAATCCCGGACCATGGGGATTTCGTATGCCGTGCAACCGTATGCACTTACTTTTTATCTCTACACCGCAGGAATGCTCATGGCGGATGACGAGCGCGCTTTTCCGAACGGGATCACGATACTTCGCCCGATGAACAAGTTTCTGCGAGATGGGGGTTTGTCACAGTTGGGGAGATTCAGACAAGGCGGCGGATTTGTCAGTGACGGATGGCCGGAAGAAACAGAGGTCTATGGATTTCTCAACGGAAGATTTTCCGAGGAGAGAACGAAAGGCCGCCGCGCGCCGCGCATTATCGTTGCCGATCCAACGGGACTTCTTAAAGCGGGCCCCTTGGTTTTGATCGAAGGCCCTGAAGGAAAAAAACGCACGGCAGTAGAAAAACTCGAGCGTAATGACATTGTTGTTCTTCTTTCTGCGCCTCTAGAAGCGCGAGATTTCATGATGGCGATGCTGGTTTCGGGAACTGAGACCGGTCCGTATCGTCTCCCGCCTCTCATGACCGGGGCAAACTCGTTCATTCAAGCGAGATGCGTGAGGGCTGCCACGGGCATCTCGGTTCTGCACGATTCCTGGGTCGGACATTTTGACAGGGCGAGACAGCCTAATGAATACATGGACGTGATGAAAATGTTCATCGAGGACGAGCTTGCCGCTGAGTTCTTTATAAAGAGCTTTTACTTAAGGTTGCGCGAGCCGTTCGATCACGTCTTAGAGGACTTTAAGCCGCAGCATTTCAAATCGCTCTTTTTGACTGGCGGATCATCAGTCAACCCGGCCGGATATGAAGCACTGCGTCAGCAGCACGATATTTTCCTTCGTGATGAGCAAATGCAGGAGATGGAAGAAGCAATTCGGAACGATACTCCGATGGATAAAAGCGGGTTTAATATTAATCCTTCGCGTGATGGATTCTTTATGTTGCCCATGGCTTTGGCAGTCCGTAATGCATGGGTCTATGCGGCAAAGATCGTTGGTTTGACCGGGCTAGGAGCTGCGGTTTTGAGCGCTGCGGCACCCTTGAGCCTGACCCTCTTGGGAGGCGCAGCGTTACTACGGTTGTCCGCTATGCTCTGGTCAACGATTATTAACTCGTTCTGGCAGGAACTCCGCCGCCGCTATTCGATCATTGGCCTGCCTATCCTTGATCAGAATAGATTTTTTGATGACCATCGGAGTACTAATCTCCGAGCGGCTCTGGAACTAGCATTTTTTGTTGATCTCACCGATCCTCAACTTACCCCGCTCTGGAAAGGTCTCTGGAACCACGCGAAACCCAATTTTTTCAAGGAGGTCGGCCTGCGCCGCTCTGAAGTGCGGAAATCTACGGTGAAATTGCCACAATCTGAAATTTCGATGAATTCCTCGGCTGTTGTTCCTACCCCTGTAATAATAGCGCGTCTTTCCTTGGCAGAAAACCAAACCTCGTCTCGGGCGGAGGTAAGGGTTCAGTCTGTCTCGCCGGTCGTCAAACAAACCGTGCTGGTGATTGAAGAGACGCGGATCGCCAAAATGACGCAGGATAATTTTTTAAAACTTCTCGGTTTGGTGGGAACAAGACGTTCGGAAATCCGGCTGGTAATCCCGGATGCGGGACAAGGTCATCAATATAGCGACCGCGCAGCCGCGCTCCGATCAGTCACCAAGGTCCTTTCTCGCTTACCTGAGGCGATGCCGGAAAAAATGTCTGTCTTCGGATTTTCGGGTGGAGATGATACGGCTGAAGCTTTGAGGACGAGATTACGCAAGTCGGATCCGAGAATTCCCACGGATCTCAAGTGCTTTGTTCTGGACGGCGACGGTATCGTTCTCGCGCTTCTCGTCAACCAGCCTGAAGAAGTACTGCAACGTAACGAGAATGATTTTTTTTACGACGGGACCGGGCGTTTCCGTTCCGAGGTTCGCGCCTTCGTCGAAACCCTGGTTCAGAATTACGTGGTTATCTCCAAGGCAGCGTAAGTGAGACAATAAGTTCCAAATCTAAAGATTTTTCAAAATGTCCACCTCAAAGGCACGGACATTTTGCATCTTATTCATCAAGAATAAGTTGCGGAAAAATGTCCTTCAAAAAACCGGACAAAAGGGTAAATATTCGGTAAACACGTACTAATGCTTCTACGGTTTACTCAGCGCGGCCCGATTTCGTAGAGGGAGCAGCGCCTCCCGGGGAGGAATCCCCAGTAAGGGGTAGTAGTAGCAAGGTCATCCTTCTGGAAAACCGTAGAAGCATTCACGTTCTTTACGCCGGAGAGCAAAGAATCTTTCTGAAGGATTTATTGAGAGAATACACAAAAACATCTTTGACGGGAAG
>Ga0209083_1002700_pt1 | contig 16212 bp, 27 predicted proteins | sample AM7aDNAmetaG_FD_184132 | JGI IMG/M metagenome (GOLD analysis project Ga0209083, IMG submission 184132) | Freshwater microbial communities from Finland to study Microbial Dark Matter (Phase II) - AM7a DNA metaG (SPAdes) (version 3) | ecosystem: Environmental > Aquatic > Freshwater > Lake ...
TTATTCGATACCCCGTGGGCGCCGCCGGTAACATGGATGATCGCTACCGCCAGAAAATTTCCAGACCTTACCTTAAAAGATACCTGGCAGGGGGATGGAGGGGATGGGCAGGCCATCATTACCATACCCGTAGCCTTCAATCACTTGTCGATCAGAGGCAACACCCTTGCCACAGCCACCATGAAAATCTTTTTTATCATTGTCGCCTGTATCGTTGCCTTCTTCGCCGTCCTGTATGCCTGTGACAAAGACTTACAGCGCCATGGCGTTAAGAATTACGTCATCTTCAAATCATGTGTGGCTATCCATGCCACTTCCAATGCCATCAATGAAGTTTGGAATGGCAAACACTACGATAACTAAAAGGAGATAACCATGCGGACATGGAAAGAAACCACGAAGAACATCCCCTTGTTTACCTGTGTCTACAAGCTCCTTGTGAAGCATATCAAGGAAGAGGCAGGTGAGCTTTGTGATTCATTCACTCCGGGATGCATTGTCTGCCAGGCCAATCTGGCGGTCGGCATCATTAAGGATCTCATGTGGCGGGAGAATCTGGTGGATGCACGGAAGTGGCCGTCGCCCAATGCCATAAAGGTATCCCCTGAGACCCCCTTCCTCGCCCAGTACGTTCCTTTCCTTGAGGGGTTCCTCTTGAGGAACGTCGGTAAGAGGTGCGAGACCTTCAACATTGATTGTGAGTGCTGTCAGTACTGGATGGCACATGACATCCTTGCTGGCATGCTGATGACAGACATCTATGTAAGCCAGTTCAAAGTTAAGAACCCGCAACTGCTTGTGAAGTATGCCGAGCGGTACCAGACTCGCCTGCCCCTGTGTGTCAGGAGGAAGTCCAAGTGATCTTCTTCGTACAAGCACGGTCGCCCTTCAACGCGGACTTCAGTTTCCATGCTGAAGCCAAGACGCCTGATGAAGCTGGGGCGAAGGCACTTGGTTTCCTGAAGAAGACGCAGGGGGTCAACGCGGTCATTGACCATGTTGCCCCTGCCCTCCGGCAAAACAAAAAGAAATATTCCTTCCCTTCCTCTATCCTATAAGGAGTTAATCAATGCTTAAAATCATCCTCGGTGCTGTCCTTGGTCTGTCCTACACTGGAATGCTCGGCATGGCTACCCACTTCGTCTGCACCCTTGAGGGGTGGAAGCGTGGGAAGAAATGATTTGCGTAAAGTGCAAAGTCAATGAAGCAGAAAACAACATGGGGGAAGGCTTGGTGCTTGATGTTTTTAGCCACGGTGCTTATTAAACCTGTACTCATGCCAGTTGAAAAGGATTAACTATATGAAAGACAAAATCAAAATCGGAAGTGTGGTGGTCTTCAAAGAAATTTTTTATGGTGGTCATTGTGGCATGGGAAATATGGGTATAGTTACCGGATTTTCATGGACAAACCCAAAAATTGCTTTTGTTAGAACACAGGAGGTTGTCAGCCACATTGGTTATAACACGGAAGTATCGGTGGACGCCCTGATAGTTATTGACCACGACCCCGACCTTCTCAAGGAACCTGACCCTACCCCTCAGCCGAGGTACTGCACCATCGGAACCACCGGCGAAAAAGTTAAGGTCTGTTGTGAGACCTGTAGGTATGGCTATAAAGGAGTGTCACTTATAAACGGGTGTGAACACTGCAAGGACTTCGACAAGTGGGTTATCATAACATCTACCAAGGAGAATGAAATGCCTTCACCAATGAAGACACGCTGCGTGACCGATGCCGAGAAGGCAACCATGAAAGACTTCTTTCTGAAGAAGAACGGCAAGGTATCACAACAGGACGCCAAAGATTTTTACCTCGACGCCTTTCGCCATACAAAGGGAATCAACTTCTTTCAGGTGACGGGATACTTCTCTTACCTTCAGCGTAAGGTAGACCGTGGAGAGATGACCCTGAACACGACGACCCCTACTGACCCCCAGACGTCCAACCCTGCCGTGTATAAGTCACAGGGCTATACACACACGGTTGAGTTCGATTATCTTGGTAGGGTTTATGTCACAAGGGCATGTGACCACTGTAATATAAAGGCGAAGAAATGTCTGACGGTACGTCTGTCTGACGTCTTCAAAGAAATCTCCGAGGAGGATTACGAGTTCGGCGGTGACGATGACGATAATGTTTAATTGATATAACCACCAGTAAAAAGGAGTGTCTATGAACATCAACGATAAACGGGCACTGCTTGACAAGGCCGCGAAGCTGAACATTGAAATTCACTTCGAGGACCTGATGAGTAAAGCCATCTTCCTTTGCCCTCGGATACCCGACGAAGCCACCAAGGCCAGTCTGGTTCAGGATCTTCATGACTACACCCACGAGTTCGTCCCGGGGATGAAGAGCAAAAGCCTGGTGAAAATTCAGAGCATCCTGACCTTCAACAAAATAAACTACCAGCTCGCCGAAGAAAACAAAGTGTTGAAGATCGAAGGGGCAAGTGCTGGGCCGTATGATGATACCCTCGACCTCTTCACTAAGGTCTCCGAGATTATTCTGTCGGACGGCTACTTCGAAGCATGGGAGATCACCCTCGACAACACGACCAAGACCTTTAAGCGAAGAGAGCTTGAGACTCTCGCCCGCGTGGCTAATGAAGTGAGACCTGCACGGGGCAGGATTACCGACGACGACATCCTCAACCTCAGAATTCAGTTGTGGGAAGGGTGCCTCACCGTCGAATCCTTCATCAACGCTATCTGAAATAATCCACATCTACATAGGAGGTAAGCATGCCTATCGACACCCTGTCGAGTGCTCAGGAATTCTCTGCGTCGATTCGTAAGAAGACCAAGGTAACCGGTGCAGGGGAGCTGAAGGTCGACCCGAACTTCATCGAGGAGCCGAACGCGGCGAAGGTGCTGGAGTTCGCGGTGAAGCGCCAGAAAAACGTCCTTCTCGTCGGCCCGACTGGCTGCGGCAAGTCGTGTCTGGGGATCAACGTCCTTGCCCGACTGGGCATGGCGGGGGAAGTGTTCTCCTGCAGTGGCGAGACCTCGACCGACGATCTCATCGGTAAGATCCTCATCACGGAAGGGCCCAACGGCCAGCCGATTACTTCAGTTGCCTATGGAGCCGCCGTCCGTGCCTATAAGGAGGGGAAGGCTCTCCTTCTTGAGGAGATCGACCACGCCAACGCCGATATTCTTTCGGCACTCCATCGCCTCATGGAGCTGAACCAGACCTTCTACATCCTCAATGTGGGGACGCAGGAGATCATTCAGAAGGCCCCGGGTTTCTGTGTGCTGGCAACGGCCAACACCATCGGTAATGGTGAGGACACGTTCCAGTATGCGGGGACTAAGCCCATCAACAATGCCACACTGAATCGGTTCTCTTATACGATTCGGATGGGCTATCTTGACAGGGCGAGGGAGGTCAAGATTGTGAAGGCGAAGACAGGCGTGGACGGACGCCTCGCCGAGCAGATGGTTGCGGCCGCGAACTATGTTCGTGATCGTAACTCTGGGCATGTGGTCGGGGAGCAGGTTGCCTCGGTCATCTCTACCCGTGACCTGCTTGAGTGGGCGGACGCGGTGGTGGGCATGCAGATGCATCCCCGTGAGGCGGCGCAGTATGCCTTCCTCAACCGTGTCTCCGAATCCGACCGTGAGTATTTCCAGAAGGCGATTGAGAACGAATGCCCCGTCTAAGGGGCATTCTTCTTTGAAACAATAACATAGGAGGTCAGCATGGTCAATATCGAAAGCACGATGGAAACTCTTGCCCGCGTTTATTCCAAGCACTTCGGGATTCAGATCGCCACTGGTCAGGGGTTCGCCACCGATGGGGATAAGATTTATTATCCGCCCATCTCCGACCAGGCCGATCCGTGGATCAGGTTCATGACTGAGGTCGGCTTCTACCATGAGACCGGCCATATCAAGACAGGCGATTACCCGGCGTTCAAATCCATCAGGGACAACGTCCTCCGTAACATCTTCAATGTCGTCCGTGATGTCGTGATCGAGAAGATCATGTGCAGTGAGCATCCCGGTATGGCTGAGAAGTGGGAACGGTTCGTCACCAAGTTCGTGAAGGATGGCACGAACAAGGAGATGGCTCATCCGCAGGTGCCCGCACTCAGTAAGATCCTCAAGCTCCTGTACTTACGGAGCAGGGAGAGACAACTCGGTGCGGACTTCGGTCTCAAGGTGCCCGCTCCCGTGCAGGCTCTCTTCGATGCGAAGGTTGCTTCCTTCGTCGACCGTCTCACTCAGATCGAAAGCATTGAGGACTCCCTTGATATATCGAAGGAGATCCTTGAAGCCCTCAAGCAGCAGAGTCAGGAAGAGGAACAGCCACAGGGCGGCAAGGGAGATCCTGACGGTGAGGGAGAAGAAGGCGAAGAGCAGGACGGGGAAGGCGGACAGGGCGGACAGGGTGGCAACTCCAAGAAGAAGCCGAAGAAGCCCAAAACCGACAATTCCGAAGACAAGGAGAAGTCCAAAGGCAAAGACAAATCCAAAGGTAAGGAGAAGTCTGAAGCCGAAGGAGAGTCCGAGTCGGGAGGTGAGGGCGAAGAAGATCCTGAAGACGGCAACGCCGACGGAGAAGGTTCCGATGGCGAAGGGGAGTCCGATGGCGAGGGTGAGGGCGAAGGCGTGCCAACTGGCAAACCTGGTAAGGGTGGCAAGAAGGGCAAGCCATACCCGAAGGCCGTGGAGGATCTCGAGAAGGCGCTTCAGGAAAACCTGAACGACAAGAGCTTTGAGGATAAGGCTATCATGCAGCAGGCTGAGGAACAGGTGACGCAGTATGCCAGTTCCAATAACGTCTACCGTGATATTGCCGGTCTCAAAGAACGTATCGTTAAGCAGGAGCCGCGAGCAGGATGGCAGCAGGAAGTTGCCGAGGCTGAAAAGCTGGGGCGTTCGGCTGTCGGGTTTATCGGAGGCCGTCTCCGTACCCTGATGGTGTCCGAGAGGGCGCCGATCATTCAGCGGAACCTGCGGTCGGGTCGTCTGGATACCAAGAGGCTCTGGAAAGTTGGAGGAGCTTCCACCAACGTCTTCAAGAAGAAGACGGAAGGCATCTACGAAGATGCTGCGGTGTCTCTCGTCCTTGATAACTCAGGGTCGATGAGAGGGTATAAGTCCCGCATGGCTCAGGCGTTGATGACTGTGCTGTCTTCGGATCTCGATAAGCTCCGCGTGCCGTTCGAGGCGGTAGGGTTCACGATTGATTCCGCTGATGACCCTCGGGCCAATCAGGGGATCAGAACGAATCCCTGCATCCTGAATGTGATGAAGGAGTTTGACGAGCCATATCGGCGGGTCACTCATCGGTATATGTGGCCGACGATGAACATGTGCCGAATGACTGCGGAGCTTCCCGCTATCCAGTGGGCATCCCGCAGGCTGGCCGCCCGTAAGGAGACGAAGAAGATACTCTTCATCCTGACGGACGGTTGCACCGAGAACAATAGCTGGGCTCTTGACAGTGCAATGAGAAAGGCGACCAAGGAGTATGTGGAGCGCCTTATCAGAGCAGGGGTTAAGGTTGTTGGTGTCGGCATTATGGATACCAGCATATCCAGTTATGTCCCCGACTTCATTCACATGAATGATCTCGCTACCTTCCCGACAGTGTTCTACGGGAAGCTGTCGAAGCTTCTTCTCTAATGGGGTCAAGGGGGATCTAAACAATCCCCCGCCCCTTTCCTTATAAGGAGGCCTATGTTAATTGAAGTGTTCGAGACTACTGTCTGCTCAGACACCCGCCCATATACCAGAAGGGATAAGCGCCCTCGAAAGATCTTTGATATAAACAAGGCGGATATCTTTTCTTATGGACACGGTATCTTACTCGTGTCACATCAGAACGGGAAGCAGTATCAGTACAGACTTAAAGAGCCAACCAAAGTCATCCAGCAGTTAAAGGATTTGGGATGGCGGCAGAGGGTCTACTCAGGACAAAGGGATTTCATTCCCTGGGAAATGAAAAATTCAAAGGAGGCTTAAATGAGAATAGCAATTCAGATTCCTGCGGTCACACCGCTGAACACGTTCTTTGATTACCTGAAGATCAGGGCAGCCGATCCCGTCCACGAAGACAACGTGGATCTCATTGCCGACTTCATCGACAAAGTTCTCGTCGTCGAGCTGAAGCGTCTGGCGAACGAGCAGGAGACCATCACCCAGAACCTCGACATCCCGGATCAGGCGATGCAGCCGCTGATCGCCCCGATGATTGAGCCCTATCTCAGAGCGAAGGCTCAGTTCGATTCCCTGTGGGCGAAGATATCTGGCGGAGCCCTGCCGATAACCAATCCTCCGCCTACTCTGAATGAATACTCTGGGTCAACGCAGCCGACAGTTCCAACCCACGAGGAAGACGAGGAACTCAGGAAGTATCTTGAGATACTTCCTGAACCGCACCAGACGACTACGATGCCCACACCCGTGAAGCGTACGGGTAACGGACACAAGTCCAAGAAGGTTCGGTCGCTGCTCGACGCGGAGAAGGATACGATCCGTGCAGAGTTCGTTGCCATCAACGGGCAGATCGCAGAAGATGCCTGCAAGCCAATCCACTCCAAAATGGATCCCGAGATCTCTATCTTTCAGGTAACGGGATTCGTTACCTACCTCCACTCAAAGGTGGCGGCAGGCGCCCTCCAACTGAAGGATCTTTCGGCTTACGTCGAGTTCCTCAAGGGGCATCGGAAGCTCTGGGCGACGTACGACTCTCCGAAGTATCGGGCACTCCGCCAGAAGAACGGCGTAGCCTAAGCGTCTCATCAGAGGGAAAGGAATTATAACTAATTCCTTTCCCTCAACCTTGTATAATAAGAAAGGACACCACCATGCCTATCGGAGTAACCATCGTCTACGCTTTAATGATTTCAACCGCCCTCATCCTTTTATTCTGTGGAAGTAAATCTCCGCGTATAAGGTTCTTCTGGGCGGGGATCCTTGCCAGCTCCTCCTGCACTGGGCTCATCACGGATTTCTATGGTAAGGAAGGCTACTGCAATTACATTCAAGCCCATTGGGTTCAGGCTAACTGGGTTACATGGGTGTTCTTCTCCGTGTCCCTGTTCGTTGTTCTGGTAATGCTCTACAGGGAAGTCACCACAAACCATACGACACGACGGTTCCTCGACTACCTTAGCTTCCTGTTAAAGGAAGCAAAGGATGATACCGTCATCGTCTCCGTTAAGGACGGCAGGATATCCGTCAAACAAGCTGGGGACGATAAAGGCACAGTCACTTTCTAATGGGAGGATAAATGAAATACCAAGTCAACCGTAAGAAGCTCATATCTTTTCTGCACGAACGTCCTGCGATGATCAAAATGGTGACCAAGGTAACGGAGGAACTTGCTCAGGATATTCTGAAAGGGTTAAGCAATTACAGCAGCCGTCCCGCCGACTTCTACCGCAACCTGCCAGCCGAACTTAAGACCATGCGAATGGCGAGAACGTACATGGGGCAAACAGCCAACTACCGCTTTGATATCGACGCCCTCACCGAAGAGAACAAGAAGGAGCTTACGAAAGCCGAGAGGAAAAAGCTTCTGGGAAACAATAACGGTATAATTACTGCTCTCCCAGACCCAACGCCTGCCGAGTGGCTGCTCGCTATCGTCGGGGGTTTCAATGACCTCGCACAGATCCCGAAGGATGTGTGGAGTAAGAGACACGCCCTCGCTTATATTAAAAAACGGTATGGGGCAATAGATGGTGAATTCCTTCAGATCATCTTCCCTTATTGGGACAGGGAGTTTGCCCTTAATGTGGTCGAGGCAAATAAGGAGATGCTGGAGCATGTCCCGACGTACCTCCTTACAAACGAAGTGTTGAAGGCGGCAGTACAGAGCCATATTGATCTGGATTTCCGCAGCAGCAGCTTTAAGATCCCTGATGAGGCATGGGATCAAGAAGCCGCCGACCTCGCCTGTCAGTGCATATCGAATATCAGAATCGTACCTCGACAGTTCAGAACGGAAGAGCTGTGCATCGAAGCGGCACGCCACGGCATATATGAAGACCTGCCCTTCCACACTCTCCCTGTCCTCATGGCGTATGCCAAAGAGGTGCGGAATAATTTCGATAAGGGTCTCAAAGTTCTCGGCATAAATAAACTGGTGGAGGACAGAGTTCAGTTCGCTTTGGATATCTTTAAGGCAGATGGATCGTTGGCATCCTTCAAGCACTTCGTTACTGTTGACGAAGCAATGTGGCTGCAGATTCTGGAGATAAACCCGGGCATGATAAAAGAGATCGAGAAGGCTTCCCAGACGGACGCCATCATCGACAAGTTCTTTTCAGTGGCTACCCCAGATGTCATCGACTCCCATGCCAAGAGCATCAACCTAACGAAGGTCAAGTCCCATCACGCTCCCTTCCTCATCAACTGTCAGAATAGTTTGCTGGTAGAGGTGATGAATAAGTTCCTGCGTGGGGATCAGGAGTCTACTCAATCTACAGAGTTGATTGAGATCGACCTCGCCCCTTCCGAGTTCAGCAAGATTAAAAGACAGTTAGTTTAAGATAACCTTCTTTAAAAGGAGAACTGCACATGAACGTACAGCAGACACTCAGAACTCTCATGGGTCTTCCCCCTCGCAAGTCTGTCCTCATCGAATCCAACCACGGGTTGGGTAAGTCCTCGGTCGTGGCTCAGGCTGCGCGAAGATGTCCGAGCGGCTCGGTAAGCCGTTCGGGTTCATCGACTTCCGTCTGGCCCAGTGTGAGGTCGGCGATCTCATCGGTATGATGAGGCACGTCCATCAGGGTGAGGTGGTCACCACCGTTTACGAGAACGGTAAACGGGTGTCCGTGAAGAAGCAGGTGGTCGATACTTCCGTGCATGATCTGGCGGAGTGGTTCCCGACCGACCCTGACTCTTGCGGGTTTCTGTTCCTGGATGAGCTGACCCGTGCCCAGAAGGATGTGCAGAACGCGGTCTTCGAGCTTGCTCTGGACTATCGGTTCCATTTCCATTCTCTTCCGATGGGGTGGCGGGTGGTGTCGGCGTCCAACGAGAACATGGACATATACTCTGGGTCTCAGATGGACCCGGCTCTGTATGACAGGTTCCTGAAGATCAAGTTCAAACCGACCTTCCCCGAGTGGGCGGAGTATGCCGAGAAGGTGGCGCATGTTCACCGTGCGGTACTGACCTACCTCACGAAGTTCACGGCTGACCTGGGTCTGGATACGATCCCTGAAGCAGGGAAGACGACTCCGACTCCTCGGTCGTGGATTGCTCTGTCGGATGTTATCACTTACATGGCTGATCAGGGTGATGATCCTTTCAAGGATCATAACTATCTGCATCTCCTTACGAAGGGATACATCGGGGACATCGCCACGAACTTCCTTGACTACATCAAGAAGAACTATAAGGTGTACAATGCTGAGGACATCCTCAACAAGTATACCGATGAGCTTGATGCGGAGTTCAAGGGGATGCTGGTCACGGAGATTGCCTTCTACTCGAAGGAGCTCACGGATCACATCAAGAAGGCGGGTAAGCTGACCAAGAAGCAGCAGGAGAATCTGCTCCGCTTCTTCAAGGCGATCCCGAAGGAAGGGGCATCGGACTTCTGGACTCTCCTCTCCGCTGAGTGCCCGCCTGCTGCGACGGCGTGGTATCGGATGGAGGTGGTGGAGAACGGGAAGACGGTCAAGCCCGTGCAGGAGTATACCTGCTCCGTCCTTTCCAAAGCAAAGGCGATGAAGTAATAGGGACGGGCGGGGGGATTGTCCCCGCCCCTTCCCCAAGGGGAACATCGCAGGGGAGAACCTTTTAAAACCGAAGGGAGCTTTATATAAATGAAAATGGACATCAATGCGATGAAAGAGCATTTTGCAAAGAAGAGAGCGTGTAAATATTACGGGGTTAAGTCCCCCGAGACGCCTGAGAATGTGGCAAAGATAAAAGCCCTCCTCCTTAAAGTGATTGAGGATAAGCAGGGGCCGACGGATATGGAAGATAGGTACTTCTGGGACTCCTGTTACCCGTGGGTACAGGACAATGCCGAAACAGAAGACCTCCTTATAAAGGCGTATAAGTCGTTACCCATTGAAGAGAAGTTACGCACGGATTAATATGAAAACAATCATCAGGCTTGAACTTGTCATGGCCTCTACCTTCATGGTCATCGGCAACCTGCGTTACTTTACCCATGTCTATAGTAATGAAACCTATAACCTTTGTGCCCTCACGGCAAGCGGGATGTTCCTTGTGGCGAATACGTTTGCCCTTCTTATCAATCTGAAACCGAAAGGATGAGCCATGGACGATCTAGAAGCTGTCTTTAAGATGCAGTTCATTGCCTCCTTCTTGGCTTCGTGGTGTGTAAATAACTATGATGACTACTGTGCCAGAGATCTACAGGACAGGTTGGGTAAACCTCCTGTAGAGGACGCTACTTATCTGGCCGAAGAGGCATGGAAAGAAATGAAGAAGAAAGGACAGAGCCATGAAGATTGATAACTCCCCGAAGAGTAATGCCTTCTTGAATAAGGTTAAGGTAAATAGATATCACGCCTATTATGAAGAAGACTTTGAAGAAATCTCAGAGTATGACGACCCTGACGTTGGTATAATAGACGGGGATAAGTTTAATGAGTTGAATGCCCTCATAAAGAAAAAGGCATCAGAGGATATCCAAAGGATAGACATCGCTCTTATAAAGGGAAAGACTGTTGTCTTCCTTCAAGATCAATGGAATGACTATGGTATGTTCCCTGTCTTTGAAACCCACTGTTCAATCGAAACCTTTAAGAAGTTACTGGAAGGAAGGAAAGAAATGAAACCTTCACCAACATTCACAGTCACACAACAGATAAATGTATACAACTCCAGTGAGAAAGACTTCCCCCAAAAGGACTTTAGAAAAAGGGGACGTAAGGGATGGGATTGGCATATATCTATCTGCCCCAAAGGACATATCGTTCAACTGAGGAAATCCTATACAGCCAAAGGGGCATGGGGTTCAGTTAAATGTTCCAAGTTCTGTCAGAAGGAGAAGTCAAAATGAGCGAACCTTCTCTGAAGAGGGCAACAGAGATGGACTTCAACGAGTTTCATGAGTGGGGCACTCAACGTCTGGCCGATGCCGTTATCACCGGGGGCTTCAAGGAGATGTCGTCCGCCTTCCACCTCATCCTTCAGCAGGTTGCCCAGAACGAAAGGTTCGGGGGAGGGAAGAAATGAATATCCACAAATATAACTTCAAAGTTAACTCTATCTATGTGACTACCAACCCTGCATACAACCCTGTGCATGTGCTGGTGTATCAGATAGATGAAATCTCGGAAGGCTGGGTACATTTTAATACACTGGCAACGTCCGACCGCCTTCGAGATGATGAGGGGTCATTTAATATGGATGAACCAACCAGTACGGTAGAGGGTAAAGGAAATGTAGTGCAAGTCACCACAAAGGAACTTCAAGTGATCGACCTCCCCCTCTACATGGGACTCCCCAATATCCGACAGCGCTTTATTCAACTGTGTAAAACTCTATAAGGAGGTTCTGAATGTTTAAGACAACCGCATTGGAAAAAGCAACCCCCGCCGATCTCCTCAAGGCATCCAAACGCTTTGAGTGGCTCACGACCTTTATGGTCTGCGAGTTCAAGTTCATCCATCAGATCCTCATGATGATGAACAAGATCGCCCATAACGGACTGGGGACCTTCGGGGTAAGGGTGACGGACGATGGGAAGTTTGAACTTCGTTACGACCCGTGCCTGTTCATGAACCTTACCGATGCGGAACTTACCTTCGTGTTCTATCACGAGGTTCTGCATCTCGCCCTCCATCACTGCACGAAGCGGCCGCTCACGACCGACCCGAAAGCAAGGATGCTGGCGAACATGGCTCACGATCTGGCGATCAACGAGCTGATCCCCGTCTCCGCCTCCTGCCAGAGACCTGTCGGTGAGGACGGAAAGATTGCCGGGATATTCGTTGATGAGCTGAAGAAGAAGAAAGAGTATGCCGACATCGAGCCCATGCAATCCTCCGAGTGGTACTATGACTATCTCCGTAAGAAGGATATAGAGAATGGCGGAGACGGTACGGGCTGCGGGTCATGCGATGGGGACTGCGCCAACTGCAAGGCAGGTAAGGCAGAGGGCGGGGGCGGCATGAGACCGAAGAAGGACTGCCCGAAGTTTGATGATCACGGGGAATGGAAGGAGCATGAGCTCGCCGACGATAAGGTCACGGCGAAGGTCAAGGAGGTCGACCGTAACGGAACTTGGGGGGATGTATCCCAAGGCGTGCGGGACGTCATCATGGCTGCTCAGATCAAGAAGATCAACTGGCGGAATAAGATCCGCGTGTGGTTCGGCAATCTGGCGTGGAAGGATAAGTCCACCACCAGAAAGAAACCGAACCGCAGGACTGGATACATCCACCCGGGTTATCGGAGGTCGTACGTGGATAAATATCTGGTGGCGGCGGATACTTCAGGTTCCTGTTTCGATCAGGAAACTCTGGGTCAGTGGATCGGGGTACTCAATCAGTTGGTTGAGACTCTGCCTGTTGACTTCATGCAGTTTGACTGTTCGATTCAGACCGAGCCTAAGCCCTATGACCGGCGGAAGTTGAAGCTGGAGTTCAAGGGTCAGGGAGGTACGAGCTTCCAGCCGATCATTGATCTGGTTGATAAGTGTGGGTATAAGGGGCTGATGATTCTGACGGATGGGGAGGCGGCTCCTCCCACCAGACCTAAGAGGGCACATGTCCTATGGGTTCTGCCTGTCGGATGTAATCCGCCCGTGGACTGGGGTGATAAGGTTCACCTGGTCAAGCACTCGTGATTCTGGGAAGGGTCTGGGGCGAAAGCCTCAGATCCTTTCTTCTCAGAAAGCATTCATGGCTTACTTCAAGGAGGCGGCATGAGTCGAAGACCGAAGCTGATAAAGGGTAACCTGTATTATATAAAGATGCGGGATGTATTGGTTAACAACAACAAGCTAGAGACACATGAGTATATCGCTGAGATAATTAACCTCGAACCGGCAGACCAAAACAAACTGTGTGTGTTATTAAGTATCCTTGCCTCTACCCAAGACGAAGATTACTCTGAACTGAAGAGGGCATCTACAGGATACCTACAGACTGACGGGACATATAAAAGACCTCTAACCATTAATTACATGGGACCTTTCAATGCTGGTGGCGAATATTTGTGGGAACGTGCCGCCTTCATTCAGTTAAAAGGAAGGTCTCCAACATGGATGAGGAATGCAGTTATTAAGTATTATGATCCACGGAACTTACCTTTATATCTTAATTGGAGCTTCGGTTTAGACTGGATAAGCCAGCAACTGAAGAAGGCGGCATGAAACAGTTGATTAAATTCAAAGCAAGAAAAATGTATGCAATATTAGGAGGCCAACCAGATGTCCTTGTCTTCAAAGTAGATCAATCAATGCATAAAGACAAATGGCTTCATATCACTGCTCTTGCTTTTAGTAATGGGTATGGGTATGCCTTTGTTTCTTTATGGGTTCCTGATTTAAAAAAATTATTGGAGAAGGGTGCTATAGAAATTAAAGAGATCACGAAGAAAGACCTCCCTCTTTATATTGGATTGAATACTACCCCTGAGTACGTGAAACTTCTGAAAGGGATATGACATGGCCTTCAATGAACATGATATTGTCCATGCCGTTATAGATGTTGAACGACAGGACTGCACAGTTAAGAAGGGCGATGTGGGAACCATCGTCCACATCTATGAGCAAGGAAAATCTCTTCACAATCCCCCGGCGTATGAGGTGGAGTTCATAAGAGAAGATACCTCGGACGTCGTCACCATGTATCCCCATGAGTTGGAGGCAGCATGAAAGTCTTTTATATAATAGAGCATTTCCCGGCAGATGGAGGGCATAAGGTCTCCATCATAAAGGGCGTAGCGGATAAGCAAGAGGCGCTAGAGGCTTATAAAGAGGTCACGCATCGTTGTGCTCTGCCCTCTTGGATTGATGCTGTAGAAGTGAGGGAGAGGGTCACTGAAGTCTACCGATACGATAATCCTAACTACGAAGGATAACGAGGTGAAATATGAAACGAACCCTCACCCTGACCTCCCGCCAAGGACAGACCATCTCGATAGAGCACGAGGGCGGTAGGATCACCGGCATCACCAACCTTACCGGCTACCACTTCCCCTTCGTCGTCGGCCAGACCTTCAACCGTACCATCGAGGTATGGGCAACCAACCACAACCTTCTGGTAGACGGTAAGGATTTAAGCAAGCCGGATAAGATATTCGGCATCCGAATCAAGGATGTTCCTGAAGGACATCCCTTGAGGTTTGTCTATCCGAGTAAATTCAGATGAAGTATAAATGCAGACATTCATGCGTTACTTTAAATCATAGGAGGCTACGACCATGGCTAAGAAAAAAGATGACATCTCTTTTACCGACCTGTCTGAACTGAGCAACGACATGTGGCTGACTCTGGAACACCTGTTGAAGACTCTTAAGAAGATGCCAGGTAAGCTTACCGGTGGAGATATCAGAAAGGCCATGTGGAAAAGCATCGAAAGATACACCACTGCCCTCATGAGCATGGAAGACGACTTTGTCTGCGGCAGATTCTACAAGTGGGGGACTGCTGAAAAGTATCTCATCTTCCGCTTGGAGGCGTTCGCCTTTAACGACGCGGATAACTACGGCAAACCTTTGAAACTTACCATCCGCCCTCTTACCTGTACGGAAGAGGGGAAGTATGAGTACAAGGATCTCAAGAATGAGATGTCTATCTCGTTCGACGACTTCTCTTACTCAACTATAGAGGTCATCGAGATCAAGAACGAAGACCTGCCCCTCTACATGGGAAATAAATTTAACGGTTCACTCTTCCGCGAGATGCTGTCGGTGGATGAGGCCAACACGGGTCTGGTTGAGCAGCTCTTAAAGAAGGAGCAAGAGAAGAAAGAAGATGAGGAATAAAACCTAAAGAACTTCCCCTGTATATGAACTACACGAATAAATCCTATGCCTTCCCTCTATACCTAAAGGAGCTTACTAATGAATAAACAAAGCGGGGTCTCAATTGATGTTGATGTCCTGTCGGTAACCCTTCTCGGCAACCCCTACAACGTGATACTGTTTAACGATGACCATCACGATATGGTGGAAGTTATCGTACAGATAATGAAAGCCATCAACTGCGACGAGCAGCGTGCAACGGTTATCATGGCGGAAGCACACAAGACTGGGAGGGCGGTGGTCTTCACAGGCGGTCTGGAGAGATGCGAGCTGGTTGAACAGGTTCTGGGAGAAATCAAACTGGGCACGAAGATCGAGCCGGCGTAACATGAAGTCTGTAAACATCTGCCATGTCTTTGCAGAGACCTTCTTCATAGACGGGGTTGAATGGAAATACAAATCAAGTTACAACTCTCGTGTTGTCTGCACCCGTGTTGATGACCCTTCAGTGGAGGTGCAGTTCTCTGCCTATGAAACGGTTCAAGTGTCCGACGAGCAGGCAGAGAAATCAAAGTTTGTACTCCTTGATAGTTACAGGTCCACACGTTGCAGACTCCGTGAAATGAAAGATGAGATAAAGAGCCTGACTAAACAGGGCGTCAAATCGCCACTCGACCACTATATGGAAGGCATATGAATGCAAGTGCTGACGTCCCTCAAGAAGATTCTTTAAGGCAACTGCAGTACATGCTAAAAATCAAACCAATAGTGCGTAAGCACAAAAGGATGTTGATAGCACAACTCCTGCATATTGCTTCTGAAATAAGCCCAACGGATTACTACACCCTTAAGGCTTATGGCAAGGTGATAGCTGATTTGGCAGAGCCGTTTCAACCTTGTATGAATAATCTAAAGTATTCAACAGAAGTCGAAGTGGCTCATATCTTTTCTTCCGTCAGGGCAAGGTTTTTGATAAGGGAAATTATGAGAAGACCTGATAAGAATAGCATCCTAATAAGAAGGGCAAATGAGGCCCAAACATAGCCGGTATGCCCACAAAACAGAACTATACCACGAGCTTCTCAAGGGGGTCGAATGAAGACACACCTCATCCTGAACGTAGCCTTCAAAGGAAAGATAGTATCCACCGTGGCGTGCCGCAGTCCTTGGCGAGCGTCTGGAATACCTTCCTCAATCAACTCTCGTGACGTCACCTGTAAGCATTGCCAGAGGAAGATACGCCGTGGCATCCAACTTAAACTCGACCTCGAATAGCGAGCAAAGCCTA
>Ga0209083_1002701_pt1 | contig 16201 bp, 18 predicted proteins | sample AM7aDNAmetaG_FD_184132 | JGI IMG/M metagenome (GOLD analysis project Ga0209083, IMG submission 184132) | Freshwater microbial communities from Finland to study Microbial Dark Matter (Phase II) - AM7a DNA metaG (SPAdes) (version 3) | ecosystem: Environmental > Aquatic > Freshwater > Lake ...
TACAAATCCGCCCCTTCCGGCGTAGGAAAATATGTTTTGGAAGAAAAAGAATTGAGCAGAACTCAGATGATTGAATTTTATAAAAATTTAACGCAAGAATTTGCAATAATTTCTTTGGAAGATCCGTTGTTTGAAGAAGATTGGGAAGGTTGGAAAGAAATAAATTTGAAATTTGAAATTTTAAATTCGAAATTAATGATAGTTGCCGATGACTTAACTACAACAAACATAAAAAGAATTAGAGAAGCGCATAATAAATCAGCGTGTAACGCGGTTTTGATAAAGTTAAATCAAATTGGAAGCGTATCGGAAACTATTGAAGCAATAAATATGACAAAATCTTTTGGGTGGAAAGTTATTGTTTCGCACCGAAGCGGGGAAACAATGGACAGTTTTATTGCCGACTTGGCAGTTGGTTCTGGCGCAGACTTTTTGAAAGCCGGCTCTCCTGCAAAAGAAGAAAGAATGGTAAAATATCAGAGACTCGTAGAAATAGAAAAAGAAATTAAATAGTCTGTTTTCGTCATTGCGAGGAACGTAGTGACGAAGCAATCTCTCAAAATTCTGTTAGATTGCCACGGGGTACCCTTTGGGTCGTGCGGGCTCCTCGCAATGACGGAGATATTAATAAAGAAATAAAATAATATATGGCTAAATTATATTTACAGCGTCATTTAAAATCGCAGTGGAACTTGGAGAACAAATTTACCGGCTGGACCGATGTGCCGTTGTGCCGGGAAGGAATTGAAAGCGCGAAAAATGCCGCAGAAAAATTAAAAGGTTTGGAAATTGATGAAGTTTTTACATCACCGTTAATAAGAAATAGGGAAACGGTTGCCCTGATATTAATAAATTTAGAAAAAGAAAATTTGCCGGTTATTGCAGACAAGGCGTTAGACGAAAGAAATTACGGAGATTTGCAAGGGATGAATAAAGATGATGCAATAAAACAGTTTGGAGAAGAGCAGGTCAGGTTGTGGAGAAGAAGCTATAATGTTCGGCCACCAAACGGTGAAAGTTTGGAGGACACATTCAACCGTGCAGTACCGTTTTATAAAAAATTTATAGAAAAAGATTTGAAAGATGGAAAAAATGTTTTAGTAGTTTCAAGCGGAAATGCTTTGCGCTCAATTGTAAAGTATATAGAAAATATTCCGGACGAAAAAATAATTGACTTTGAAATACCATTTGGGGGATTGATTAAATATGACTTTGATGGCAAAAATTACAAAAAACTTGCATAAAGATTTTAATAGATTATAATAGTAATAAGCGTAGCGATATAATTAAAAAAATATAATTAAATTTTTCAAAAAAATGCTTGATGAAAATAATGTCAGTCCCGTAAATAATCCAAACAAAGCAAACAACTTTATAAAAAATTGCATGGATTATGTAAAAAATAACAGAAATGTTGTTCTTGTTGGCATTGCAGTAATTGCAATTGTTATAGTTGGCGGTTTAATTTTTGCCAATAAAAGTCAGGGCTTTACTTTGCCGACAATTTTTGGAATGTCCGATCAGCAAATTGGTCAAAAAACAATTGATTACATAAACACCAACGGACTTTCAAGCACACCGGCAAGCTTGGTAAAAGTTGCAGAAGAATCGGGTTTGGTGAAGGTAACAATTAAAATTGGCGCAAATTCATTTGATTCCTATGCCACAAAAGATGGAAAACTTTTGTTCCCGCAGGCGTTCACAATGACCGCGGCAAAAAAAGCAATCACGGCAAGCAATACTCCTGCACAAACAGCCGCATCGGTAACCAAAGTAGCTAAACCGGTTTTGGAGGCCTTTGTTGTGAGCAGTTGCCCTTACGGATTGCAAATGCAAAGAGCAATGGTTGAAGCGGTAAAAACTGCTCCGGCATTGGCATCAAGTTTAGTTGTAAGATATATAGGTTCTATAACAAATGGACAAGTAAATTCTATGCATGATTCAGATGCTTCCGGCAAAGCTGTTTCAAACGGTCCCGAAGCTCAAGAAAATTTAAGACAAATTTGCTTAAGAGAAGAACAGCCAACAAAATTCTGGAATTATCTTTCGTGCTATATGCAAAAAGCTTCAGGAACCTTGCCAAATGGAATGCCACTTGGAGATTCTAAAGGATGTTTAACTTCAACAGGAGTTGACACAGCAAAGTTATCAGCATGCGTAAAAGATCCAAGCAGAGGACTGGCTTATGCTCAAAAAGATTTTGCTGAAAATACAAAATATAATGTTTCAGGTTCGCCAACATTGGTTTTGGACGGAACAACAATTGACGAAACAAACTTTGGAGGCAGAAGCGCCGATGCAATGAGAGCAATTATTTGCGCCGCCTCAACAACACAACCCGGACTTTGTTCTAAACCATTAAATACGGCCGCGGCATCAGTTTCGTTTAATGCAACTTACGCTAATACAACCGGCGGATCCGGATCGGGTAGCACTCAATGTGGAACTGCGCAATAATAAAAATATGACAAAGATTTATTCAACGCCAACGTGCGTATATTGTAAAACACTGAAAGGGTATTTTAAAAAACATAATGTTGAATTTGAAGACATTGATGTTTCTAAAGACGAAAAACAGCTTCAAAAAATGATTAAAGATTCCGGACAAATGGGGGTCCCTGTTGTTGATATTGACGGAGAAATTATAATTGGATTTGACAAGGAAAAAATAGACGCACTACTTAAACTGAACTAATTTTTCGTCATTGCGAGGAGCCAGCAGGCGACGTGGCAATCCAGCAGAATTTTGAGAGATTGCTTCGTCACTTCGTTCCTCGCAATGACGCCTCTTACTATGATAAAAGTTGCTATAAATGGTTTTGGAAGAATTGGCCGCCAAGTTTTTAAACACATAGAAAATAATCATCCAAATTTGGAGGTTGTGGCAATAAACGATTTGACCGACACAAAAACTTTAGCTTTTCTTTTAAAGTTTGATTCAACATACGGAAGATATGGAAAGAAAATTTGGTCGTCGGAAAATTCAATTACTGTGGGTGAAAAAGAAGTGAAAGTTTTGGCCGAAAAAGATCCGGAAAAACTTCCGTGGGGCGATATGAAAGTTGACATTGTTTTAGAGTGCACAGGGTTTTTCACAGATGAAGCCGGAGCAGGAAAACACATTACAGCCGGAGCCAAAAAAGTTATTGTTTCGGCTCCCTGCAAAGATTTGCCGGGATTTGTTTTGGGCGTGAATGCAGATACTTATGATTCAGAAAAAGTGCACATTATGGATATGGGTTCTTGCACCACAAATTGTTTAGCTCCAATTGCAAAGGTTTTAAATGATGAATTTGGAATTGTAAAAGGTTTTATGACAACAATTCACAGCTACACAAACGACCAAAGAATTTTAGATTTGCCTCACAAAGATTTGCGCAGAGCAAGAGCCGCCGCCTTAAATATGATTCCAACCTCAACGGGAGCCGCCAAAGCCATTGGAAAAATGATTCCTGAATTAAACGGAAAATTAGATGGAATTTCGGTAAGAGTTCCAACTCCAACAGTTTCTTTGCTGGATTTAGTTGTTGAAGTCAAAAAAAATACTGCAAAAGAAGAAGTTAATGAAATTTTCAGGCAAGCGGCTAAAAATAAAAATTTTAAAAATATTTTAAGAGTTGAAGATGAACCGTTGGTTTCAATGGATTATAAAGGCGACACATATTCTGCAATTGTGGATGTTGAAGAAACAATGGTAAAAGATAATATGGTAAAAATTGTCGGCTGGTATGACAACGAATGGGGGTATTCGTGCAGGCTCGCGGAATTCGCGGAGTTTATTGGAAAAAAGCTCTAAAAATAAACTAAAAAAACTATGGATGAACAAAATAGAGAAAAATTTCTAAAGGTCTATTACAATCTTCCATTGGGAATAAGGGAGGAGGTGATTTATGTGTTGGATAAAAAGCCAATGACATGGAACGCCGTATTTATTGAGATAAACGCCAAGACAGAAATTGGAGATAAAATTTTAGAAAAATTAGCAGAGCTAAAAATAATCTAAAAAAGAGCAACTATGGCGGACGAAAAAAACAATCAAATCGACGAGCAGGTAAAAAAAGTGGTAATTGCCAATCTTCAGGGTTTGTCTCCTGATTTAAGGATGCACATCGGATCTGCTGGCGAGTTTTCCAGAGAGGAGTTGATTGATAATGTTGAAAAAGAAACTGACGTGGGAAACAAAATAGTGGAGATTCAGCTTAATTTTTTAAGAAGCTTAAAGGAGGGTATTTTTTATGGAAAAAACATTGCTGACAACGAGGCCTAAGCACGACTCTACGGTTCGTTATCTTTTTTATTGGTCAAAAGAGATAATAAAATTAGCCGAAGAAAAAGGAATAAAAGTTTGGAACCTTGAGGGTGAAAGAGCAAACCGCAAAGAAGTTGAAAGTATAATAAAAAAGAGAAAGCCATCTCTAATTTTTTTGAACGGCCACGGAAATGACGGAGCAGTTGCCGGACATAATGACGAAATATTAGTAGAAGCCGGCGATAATGGGGATATTTTAAATTCAAAAATAGTGTATGCTTTATCCTGCAAATCTGGCAAAGAATTGGGACCGGAAAGTATAAAGAAGGGAGCTACCGCTTACATTGGTTATGACGATGATTTTATTTTCATCGCAGATCCCAATAAAGTTGCAGATCCACTAAGTGATGAAACAGCCGGTCTATTTCTTGAGGCATCGAATCAAGTAATGAAGTCCTTGCTAAAAGGCCACACCGCAAAAGATTGCCACAACAAATCAAGAGAAATTTTCGCAAGAAATGCGGCGAAAGTAGCGTATGGCAACTCAAAAGATTATTTGCTATCAACTTATTTATTGTGGGACGCCGAGCATCAGGTTTGCTTGGGAAATCAGAACGCGACGTTATAAATTATAAATTTTGCAACGAAAGAGGCCTGGTTTCTCATTTAATTGAGATAACCAGGCCTTTTGTTTCCTGCCGCGATTTAACGCGACCTACTTCTCCTCGGTGACTTCATCGTAGGTGTAATTGGTCCGACCCTCTTTGTCGGTTACCCCCTTGAAATTCTTCCCGCGGATCGTCGTTTTTTTCTCCGGCTTAGGATGCTTGAGGTCATATTCCTTGACCTTGTCCTCGCGGGCCCACATCGCCTGGGCCTCCGCGACCTTCCGAGCGTAGGCGGTGTCGCTCGCTTCCTTTTCCCGGGTGGATCGAGCCGTATCGGCTTTATCCTGGTGGGCGAACGCAGCATCCTGCATCTTCGCCTCCACCTCTTTAGTCATGTGGGGGCCGATTTCGACGTCGATGGTCTCTTCGATAACCCCATGCTTACCGAAGTCCACCTTCGTCTTCAGCGGAAACTTGCAGTCCGTTCCGGACTTTGCCGCTTCCCCCGCGGCGTCCAGCAACTTCAGGACATGCTTGTGGCCGATCGAGTTGGCCGGTTCGCTGGCTTCCCACGCGGCTTGTCGCGCCTCCGTGGCGGCCTTGTTGGCCTCGGCGACTTGGGCCTTCATGGCGTCGTAGTCTTTCTTGTCGACCTTGTCGCCACAACCGGCGATGATCAAGGTGAACAGAACGGCAACGATAGAAATGATGGTCTTCATGTTTTTCCCTTTCAGGAAAAGCGGGCTTTTACACCCTAAGTTTTGGACTGTGGCCGCTTGCCAAGCGCTTAGGAGCTTCCCCTAAGAATTGCATCCTGATAAGGTCAGGACTTCCTGTACTGGATTAACTATAGCATATACCTTAATCCTTGTCAAGAGTTGCGGTTGGAATTTGAAAGATGGTATAATTATGCAATATGAAGAACAATTTTAAAATTCCGGTTGAGGTTTCGGCACGGCATTGCCATTTGGCGGAAGGGGATTTGGAAAAATTATTTGGCGAGGGGTATGAATTGAAAAAAATGAAACAGCTTTCGATGCCTTCGGATTTTGCTTGCGAGGAAACTGTGGCTGTAAAATGTGGGGCTCGCATTCTTGAGAATGTGAGAATAGTGGGGCCCACACGTGGGCAAACGCAGGTGGAGATTTCGCGGACAGATGCTTTTGCTTTGGGGGTTAATCCGCCTTTACGGCTTTCGGGAGACCTGAACGGAACAAGCCCCATCACACTGGTTGGGCCAAAAGGGGTTGTGGAACTGGCCGAAGGGTTAATTGTTGCTTTGCGCCATATTCATTGTGCGACAAGCGAGGCAGACAAATTGGGCATTAAAAATGGGGACAAAATTGCTGTTAAGGTGGAAGGAGAACGTTCGGTTGTTTTTGAAAATATTCCGGTAAGAATAAAAGACGATTATAAACTATGTTTGCATTTAGACACCGACGAAGGCAACGCCGCCGGAATCAACAAAATCGGCGAAGGAAAAATTTTATGATACTCATTCTGAATTGCGGTTCGCAGTCTATAAAGTGGAAAGTATTTGATGCCAAGTTAAAAGCTGTTAAAGAGGGCCGGCGGGAGGTTTTGGATTCAAAAGATTTTGAGAAAATTTTAGAAGAAGAATTAAATAAAATTGTGAAGTCGGACTTCACAATTTCTAAAATAGGACATCGGGTTGTGCATGGGAAGAATTTGTTTTGTGAGCCAATAAAAATTACAGATGATGTTGTAAAAAAACTTGAGCTCTTGAATTATTTGGCGCCATTGCATAATCCGTTTAATGTTTTGGGAATAAAAACTTGTCAGAATGTTTTTGGCGATATTTCACAGTTTGCTGTTTTTGATACGGAATTTTTTAGAGATTTGCCGGAAGTTGCTTATACTTATGCCTTGTCGGAAAAAATTGTTCAAGAATTTGGATATAGAAAATATGGATTTCACGGAATTTCACACGAATATGTTTTTAAAAAAACATTAGAGAAAAATAAAAAATATAAAAAAGTAATTACAGTACATTTGGGCGGAGGGGCGAGTATTACTGCAATTAAAAATGGCCGGGCAGTTGACACTTCAATGGGTTTTACTCCAATGCAGGGATTGGTTATGATGACGCGCGCGGGAGATATGGATTTTGGAATTGTTTTGGAAATGGCACAAAAAATTGGTCTGGAAAAAACAAATGAAATTTTAAACAAAGAATCCGGAGTAAAAGGAATTTGCGGAGAGGGGGATATGTTGAGGGTTTTAGAAAAAATAAAGTCGGGAGATAAAAAATCAAAACTTGCTTTGGACGTTTTTGTTTATTCAATAAAAAAATATATTGGAAGCTATTTTGCAATTTTGGGAGGATGTGATGTTTTAGTTTTTACCGGCTCAATTGGTTCGGGTTCCGCAAAAATTAGAAATATGGTTTGTAAAAATTTGGATATTTTGACCCCTCGGGGCCCAGGCAAAAAAACAAAAGTGCTGGCAATTGAAACCGACGAAGAGTTGGCAATTGCCCAAAAAATTAAAAATATAAAATCATGAAAAATATACTTTGGTTTGATGAAATAACAATTGAAGATGTGCCAAAAGTGGGCGGAAAGAATGCTTCGCTGGGGGAAATGACAAAAGCTGTTGTTCCGCAAGGGGTGAATGTGCCTTATGGATTTGCAACAACTGCAGAAGCTTATTTTTATTTTTTGGAAACAACCGGATTGGATAAAAAAATTGAAGAAATTTTAAAAGGTTTGGAAGTACAAAATTTAAAAGATTTGGCGGTAAGGGGAAAGCAGGTGCGGGAAATGATTGTGGCGACGCCGTTTCCGCAGGATTTTGCAAATGACGTTGTTGCAGCATACAAAAAATTATCTGAACGCTATGGGCTTCCAGAAACTGATGTGGCGGTGCGTTCTTCTGCAACAGCCGAAGATTTGCCCGGAGCTTCTTTTGCCGGACAACAAGAAACTTATTTAAATATTGTGGGGCCCGAAAACGTCTTGTTGGCTTTGAAAAAATGTTTTGCTTCGCTTTTTACTGACAGAGCAATTGTTTACAGGCAACAAATGGGTTTTTCACATACAAAAGTTGGCCTGTCGGCAGGAATTCAAAAAATGGTGCGAAGTGATTTGGGGGCGTCGGGAGTTATGTTTTCGTGCGATACCGAGTCTGGTTTTGGTGACGTTGTTTTAATAAACGCAAGTTATGGCCTGGGAGAAAATGTTGTGCAGGGAACTGTTGAACCCGACCAATATTATGTTTTTGAAACAACCTTAAAAAAAGGATTCAAACCAATAATTGAAAAAAAAGTTGGAAGTAAATTAGTGAAAATGATTTACACAAATAATCCTAAAACACCGGTTAAAAATATAAATACAACAAAAAAAGAAAGAGAAAATTTTGTTTTAACAAATGAAGAAATTTTAACTTATGCAAAATGGTCCGGAATTATTGAAGAGCATTATGGAAAATCAATGGATATGGAGTGGGCAAAAGACGGCAGAGATGGAAAACTTTTTATTGTGCAGGCAAGGCCAGAAACGGTTACAAGCAGAAAAAATTTAAAAGTCCTGGAAAATTACGTATTGAAAATTGAAAATTTAAAATTGAAAATTGTCGCAGCTGGTATGAGCGTGGGAAGTAAAATTGGTTCCGGAAAAGTAAATAAAATTTTGAGTGTAAAAGATATTGAGAAATTTAAAAAGGGAGAAGTTTTGGTTACAAAAGCAACTGATCCTGACTGGGTACCGGCAATGAAATTGGCCAGTGCAATTGTTACAGATCAGGGGGGTAGGACATGTCACGCGGCAATTGTGGGAAGGGAATTGGGCGTGCCGGTTATTGTTGGGACAAATAATGGGACAAAAGTTTTAAAAGCAGGGCAAGATGTGACGATTGATTGCTCGCAAGGAGAAGAAGGAAAAGTCTACGAAGGAATTATTCCGTTTGAAATTAAAAAAACAGACATTTCAAATATTGCGCCAACAAAAACAAAAATTTGTATGAATGTTGGCGAGCCGTCAAATGCGTTTAATTTGAGTTTTATTCCAAATGATGGAGTTGGTTTAGCTCGTGAAGAATTTATTATTTTAAATAATGTTAAAGTTCATCCAAACGCTCTTATAAATTATAAAACATTAAAACCTGCACTAAAAAAGAAAATAGATGCGCTGACTCTGGGTTATGAAGACAAAGTTCAGTTTTATATTGATAAATTATCCGAAGGAATCGGAACAATCTGTGCGGCGTTTTATCCAAAGCCGGTTATTGTGCGATTTTCGGATTTTAAAACCAATGAGTATCGTTCGCTGGTTGGCGGAGAAGCTTACGAGCCCGAGGAAGAAAATCCAATGATTGGATTTAGGGGAGCTTCAAGATATTATGACCCAAAATTTAAAGATGCTTTTGTTTTGGAATGCAAAGCAATGAAAAAAGTGAGAGAAGAATTTGGTTTAACAAATATTATTCCAATGGTTCCATTTTGCAGGACTTTAGACGAAGGCCGAAAAGTTGTGCAAATTTTAGCTGAAAATGGTTTAAAACAGGGAGAGGGCGGGCTTAAGGTTTATGTTATGTGCGAAATTCCGGCAAATGTCATTTTGGCTGAAAAGTTTTTGGAAATATTTGACGGATTTTCTATTGGCTCTAACGATTTAACTCAATTGACTTTGGGCTTAGACAGAGATAATGGACAATTGTCTTACATTGGAAACGAAAAAAACGAAGCAGTTAAAGAGCTTATTGAAGAAGCCATAAAAGTATGCCAAAATAACAATAAATACATCGGTATCTGCGGACAGGGCCCAAGCGATTTCCCGGACTTTGCCCAATTTTTGGTTGAGAAAGGAATTGAGTCAATTTCGTTAAATCCCGATTCCGTCCTAAAAACCAAAATCGCCATCGCCGAAACCGAGAAAAAATTACAACAAAAATAATTAAAAAAATAAGCAAAGTAAAATAGTCCCGTAGTCCGAACCACAGGACTAAAATTAATGACGACTTTTCATTTGAACAGTTTACCAAAGGAAAATAGGATTCAGATGATCGGGGAATTTTATGATATGATAGATTCATTGAAAGACAGAAGTGAGGTTAGATTTTTTGTAAAAAGTTTACTGAGCGCTGACGAAATTGCCAATCTTATGAGAAGAATTGAAATAGCCGTTCTTTTATCTGGTAATTTTAAATACGATGAGATAATAAAAACTTTGAAGGTAGGAAGAGATAAAATATCCAATGTGAACAAAAATTTGTTGCAGGACGATAGCGGTTATAAAATAATAGTTGAAAGGTTAATTGAAAACAGAAAAAAGAGGTTGAGAAAAATTAAAAAACAAGATAGGGAGGCAATGGATACATCCATGTTTGCAACAGCAAAGAAAGCATATAAGGCACATTTTTTGTTAGACAATTTGCTTGACGCGACAATAGTAAAATTAAACGAAGACGAAAAAGAGTTGGAAAAAGAAGCTTTACTTTTTACTCCGTCGTCGGCATCGCTTAATAATAAAAATAAATAATATGTTTGATGAAATTAATTTGAAGGAGGAGGACAAAAAATTGATTGATACTGCCAGGTCTTTGGTTAATCCGACTGAAGTTCCTGGTGGAGCGATAAAAGAGGTTGGCTGTGCGTTGATGACAAGATCTGGTAAAACTTTTTCGGGGGTTTCAATGCATTTATGTTGTGGGATTGGTTTTTGTGCAGAGCATTCTGCAGTCGCTGATTTAACTGCTCACTCTGACGAAACAGAAATAAAAACAATAGTTGCTGTTGGTAGCGATAAAATGGTTTGGTTCCCGTGTGGTAGGTGCAGAGAGCTTCTGAGACAAATAAACAAATTTAATTTTGAAAATTGCGATGTGATTATTAGCGAAGATAAAAAAATTAAGTTAAAGGAGTTAATTCCAGGCAACTGGAGATAATTTAAAAATTACTATGTACGATATTATAACTTTTGGGTCGGCGGCGCAGGATATTCATGTGAAATCCAAGGCATTTAAAATTTTGAAGGATGAAAAGGATTTTTTGACTGGGGAGGGGCTTTGCTTGGCTTTGGGGTCTAAAGTGGATGTGGAAGATATTATTTTTGCTTCGGGCGGGGGTGGAACGAATGTTGCGGCAACTTTTGCTAAACAGGGGTTTAAAACAGCTTTTTGTGGAGCAATTGGGGCAGATATTTCGGGATTGGAAATTGTGAAAGAGTTGAAGCATTTAAAAATTGATACGAGATTTGTTGTGAAGAAAAAAGAGAAGCACACCAATGCTTCTGTCGTGATCTCTAATACCGGAGAAGATAGGACAATTCTTGTTTACAGGGGGGCTTCGGATATGCTTGAAAAAAAAGATATTCCTTGGAAAAAAATAAAAGCAAAATGGATTTACTTGGCGCCATTGTCGGGTTCATTGTGCGACGAATTTGCAGAAATTGTGGATTTTGCCCATAAAAATAAAATGAAAATTGCGTGCAATCCGTCAAAACAGCAACTGATGTTGCCGGAAGAAAAATTAAAAAATATTTTTTGTAAAATTGATATTTTATTTTTAAACCAAGAAGAAGCTTCTATTCTTACAAAAATTCCGTATGAAAACGAAAAAGAAATTTTTAAAAAATTAGACGAGCTTGTTTGCGGAATTGCGGTTATGACAAAAGGAGGGGAAGGCGTGAGTGTTTCCGATGGAGAATATTTATATTCGGCGTTGCCCAATGAAGACCGAAAAATTGTTGACACGACCGGCGCCGGTGATTCTTTTGCCGCAGGATTTTTATCGGGATATATCAGATTTAACAAAGATATTATAAAATCCATCCAACTGGGTCTGGCAAATTCCGAAGGAAACCTTTCGCAAATTGGAGCCAAAACCGGTTTGTTGGGAAAAAAAGATAATTTCAAAAGGGTCGAAGTTTCAAAACAACTCTGCACAGAAAATAATTTGTGCATAACAAAATAAATTTATGAGACGAGAAGGAGGAGAACAATTTTTAAACGAAAAATATTCAGACTTACAGGCTTCACAAGAGGTTGAAAGCGCAGTGAAGCGTCAGGAAATTCGCTCGAGCGAAAAAACGAGAGATAAAAATGATAAAGTTGAGGCATATTTAGGCCGTCTCGAAGAAATTTTTGATGTGGAAAATCCAAAGAGAGAAAGGCGCGTGGAATTTTTGAAAAATAAACTGCACGAAAATTTTGTTATTAAGCCCGATGAAATTCCCGAAAGCTATTTTAAACATCAGCAACAAATTGCCAGAGAGCGCGGATATGGAGATATTGAAGTAACAGACGAAATGCGAAGGCAAGTAGCAGAAACAATCAGGCATGACCAAGCTCAAAGTTTGGATGCATGGGTTGATTATTTTGGCTCCCCAGATGCAACCTATCCAAACTGGTTAAAATATTTTGCTTTTAGAAGCATTACGAAACTTGCTGAATACGACAAAGAGAAAAAGGAATTTAAAAAAAGAAGCAAGGGGACTACTGCAAATTTTCCAGATATAAATCGCGAAGCTTTAAGTTATGTTTTAGACGAAGTTGAAAAATCTCACACAAAAGGAGTTAGAGAGAATACCGATGATGAACAATGGGAAAAAGCGTTGAAAAACGCGAATTTTGGAAAACTTTACGCGCAGGCAATTGAAAAAATAACTCCTGCATCAGAAGAGGAAAAAGAAAATATTCAGGGTGAATGGATAAAATACGAGCAGGGAAGTGATGCTGAGCCACTTTATAAATCTTTGCAGGGACACGGAACCGGCTGGTGCACGGCTGGCGAAGGAGTTGCAAAAGCGCAATTGGAAACGGGAGATTTCTATGTGTTTTATTCGAAAGATAAAAGCGGACAACCCAAAATTCCAAGAGTTGCAATTAGAATGGAAAACGGAGAAATCGCCGAAGTCCGCGGAATAAACGCCGACCAAAATTTGGAAGGAAGTATGACAGAAATTGCCAAAGAAAAAACAAAAACCTTGCCTGGAGGTGAGAAGTATGACAAGAAAACTGAGGATATGAGGCGACTGACAGAAATTGAAAAGAAGTTTATATCTACCAAAAATATAGAAGGCGAAATAGAGAATCTTACTTTAATACCCAAAAGATCGGGTGATGATGGAAAAGTTGATGATCAAATTGACAAATTAAAAGCGGATTTAAAACAGATAGAATTAGAAAATCAAAAAGTGGAATTAACAAAAGAAGAATTAAGGTTTTTGTATGGAATGGACGGGCCAATTGAAGGGTTCGGGTATCAGAAGGATCCAAGAGTGGATGAGATATTAGCAAATAGGAATGACATAGAAGATTATATTGAAATTTATAAAGATAATTCAAAATATAAGAATGTACGGGAGAAATGGAAAAAATTATTAGAAATTAAGAAAAAACTTTATCCTATTCTCAATATAGACAAGCAAATATATTTGTTGGAAATTAAAAAAGAAGACAGAATGGCTGATGGAGATAATTATGATGATTCGGATGCAGAAATAGATGAGTTGAAAAAAAAATATAATAATGAAGGTAATGTCACATTGTCAAAAGAAGAATTAAGATTTTTATATGAAATTGATGAACGGATTGAGATTTTTGACACGCAAGCAGAAGAGATAACGCGAGCAAGAGATAAAAATAAAGATTATTCAATAATTTTTGACTGTGATCCTGATGATGTGGCATTATATGCGGAAGAGCTTGGAGACAGTACATTAGTTTTTGTGGGGAATTTAATTGCAGGAAAAATAAACAAAATTCCGATAAATTTAAAATATGTCGTCGGAGATGTTGGATTTGGCCATAGCAAATTTGAAGAGCTACCGCATAATTTAACTTTTGTTTCTGGCAGTTTAGTTGTTGGTTCCAGTAGAATTAAAGCATTGCCGCTAAATTTAAATTTTATAGGCAGAGATTTAAATATACGGGACAGTCAAATAAAAAGCATTCCATTGGGTTTAAATTATATCGGCAGAACCGTGATGGTTGATAAAGGTTCTGCTTTGGATTTTAGTAAAGTTAAAATTGGAGGGGAAATAATTTATGAATAACAAAATGAAAAACTTAAAATATTATTTTGAAAAAGCTCAAAGGGAAAAGTTTGCTATTCCGCAGTTTAATTTTTCTGATTTTTCGCAGGTGAAGGGGATTGTGGCGAAAGCTTTGGAGATGAAGTCACCGATTATTTTGGGAACTTCGGAGGGAGAAAGCAAATTTTTTGGATTAGATGAGGCAGTGGCTTTGCGAAATGTTTTACGAAAAAAAACCGGACTTCCTATATTTCTAAATTTGGATCATGGGAAAACTTTTGAATATTTGAAGCAAGCGGGGGATGCGGGGTATGATATGATTCATTTTGACGGGTCGAAATTGCCACTTGACGAGAATATTAAAATTGCAAAAGAAGTTGTAAAATATGCACGTAAAAAGGGGATTTTGGTAGAGGGAGAAGTTGGGAAAATTGGAACTGACGGATCGCGACTTTACGACACGAAGTTTGAAATTAAAGAAGAAGATTTAACAAAACCCGATGAAGCTTTTAAATTTTTAAAAGAGACTAAAGTTAATTTGTTGGCAATTTCGATGGGAAACTTTCATGGAATTGAAATTTCCGGTATTGACCCAAATTTGCGGCTGGATGTTTTGAAAGCGGTAAAAGAAAAAAATCCGGATGCCTTGTTTGTTTTGCATGGGGGGTCGGGTACTCCCGAAGAAGATATTAAAGAGGCAATAAAAATGGGGATTGTAAAAATAAACATAAACACAGAGTTGAGGTTGGCTTTTTCAGGAAACTTGCGAAGATTTTTGGATAACAACAAAGAAGAAATTGTTCCATATAAATTTTTGCAGGATGCGATTTTTTCGGTTGGAAAAGTGGTGGAGAAAAAAATCACGTTGTTTGGAAGCGCCAACAAAGCGTAGGGTATTTACAAAATCTAAATAATATATTAACATCTAAATATTATATAAAATCTATGGCTAAAATAAAATTAGAAAGAGAAAAATGTATCAGTTGCGGGTCTTGCGCCGCTTTGTGTTCTAAATATTTTGAATTGATTGATGACGGAAAGTCGCACATAATCGGTTCTGTAAAAGCAGACGTAGAAGAACTGGAAACAGAAAAAATTGAGTGCGCCGAATCGGCGGCAGAAGCTTGTCCGGCACAATGCATACATATAGAAAAATAAAATTATGACGATAAAATTATCAGCAAAAATTAGAAAAGAAATGGGGAGGAAAACCAATGATTTAAGGGCTTCAGACAGAATCCCGGCCGTTGTGTATGGACACAAGGTTAAAAATATTTTATTGGATATTGATTATAAAGAATTTCAAAATGTTTTAAGAAAAGCAGGAGAAAGCTCTTTGATTGAGCTTGATGTTGAAGGCGAAAAAGAAAAAAAATCTGTTTTGGTTCACGAACTTCAAAAGGATCCCGTAACAGATAAATTTATTCACGTTGATTTTTTCCAAGCTTCGTTGACAGAAGAAGTTGAAGTTGAAGTTCCGTTGATTTTTGAAGGAACATCGGTTGCAGTTAAAGATTTGGGCGGAACGCTGGTAAAAAATATATCAGAATTAAAAGTTAAAGCCTTGGCAAAAGATCTTCCTCATGAAATTTTAGTTTCGATTGACGGATTAAATACTTTACAAGATCACATTTTGGTAAAAGACTTAATTCTTCCAAAAGGGGTAAGGGCAACAGCCAAACCGGATGAAATTGTGGTTTCGGTGTCGGAACCGGAAAAAGTTGAAGAAGATTTGGCAAAAGAAATTACAGAAGAAGTTGAAAATGTTGAAAAAGTTGAAAAAGCCGAAAAGACAAAAGATGTAGTCGAAGAAACTGCAGAAGAGAAAAAGTAAATTAAATTTTAAGGCAATCCTGTGAAAAACGGGGTTGTTTTTTTGTTAAAAAAAAGCGATAATAAATTTGTCTGATTTATGAATTTTTCGTCATTGCGAGGAGCCAACATGCGACGCGGCAATCCAACAGAATTTTGAGAGATTGCTTCGTCGTTGCTACTCCTCGCAATGACGATGATTGTTGTGATAAATTTTTTCAAAAATAAAATTTTTTTGTTAGTTTTCATTTTGGGATTTATTTTCCCGGTTTTTTCGTTTGCGCAGAATTCCGACTTGGGGACCCAATGTGCCGCAGTGACTGCTTCGGCTGGGGGGTGCCCCAATTTAAGTTCGGCTGACTGCAAGGTTTTATTGCAGAATTGCGCCAACTATTACGACCAGCAATCTGCGCAATTGGCTCAAGACCTCACAAAAACGTCGGCGCAAAAAAACACTTTGCAAAATGCAATTACCGGTTTAAAAAAGAAAATATCCGGCTTGGAGGCAGATATAAATCAAAGCACTGTTATGGTTAAAG
>Ga0209083_1002703_pt1 | contig 16199 bp, 12 predicted proteins | sample AM7aDNAmetaG_FD_184132 | JGI IMG/M metagenome (GOLD analysis project Ga0209083, IMG submission 184132) | Freshwater microbial communities from Finland to study Microbial Dark Matter (Phase II) - AM7a DNA metaG (SPAdes) (version 3) | ecosystem: Environmental > Aquatic > Freshwater > Lake ...
ATAGTTTCTAATATTTAATTGTCAAAGAACGATTTAATATAGCGCTCTCAATTTTTAATTACGACACAACCTCCGCGGGGGGGGGGAGAGGATTAGAGGTGAGGGGGCATTTTATATCACCCCTCATCCCGACCTTCTCCCGCAAGGGGAGAAGGAGCTCTTGATTCATATGTATTGGGGGTAAACCCCTCCCCTACGTTTGGAAAATATTAAAATTTTACCCCCCCCTTATGAAAGCTGTCATGAACACAGGCATCAACTGGAGCAGCATTGAAAAAGAAGCGGCGGATATCCTGGTGCGCTATCTGCAAATTAATACAACCAATCCTCCCGGCAATGAAACCGCAGGGGCGGTTTTCCTTAAAAGTTTGCTTGAGCGCGAGGGCATCGCCTGCGAGGTCATTGAGTCAAAGCCCGGCCGGGGCAGCGTCATCACGGGCCTTAAGGCCTCAGGCTCTACGGCCGATGTGCTGCTGCTGCACCATATCGATGTCGTGCCGGCAGAGACCGACAAGTGGCTGCATCCGCCTTTTTCCGGCGCTGTTATCGATGGCGATATCTGGGGCCGCGGCGCCGTGGACTGCAAGTCGCTTGGCGTCATGGAACTTATGACAATGGCGCTTTTGAAGCGGCAGGGCTTTGAGCCTGAAAAGAAATTAATCTATGCAGCCACCGCAGACGAGGAGATTGGCGGCGCCTGGGGCGTGCAGTGGCTTTTGAAGCACCATCCCGGCAAGCTGCGCACGCGCTATATCATCAATGAAGGGGTGGGCATGGGGTTTTCAAACAGCAACGGCACCATGTACCTGTGCCAGGTTGCAGAAAAAGCAGCCTGCTGGACGCGGATCACCTTCAGGGGCAGGCCGGGCCATGCTTCGGTGCCCCATGATGATAACTGCGTTGTTCATATGGCGCGTGCCGTTCAGGCTCTTGCCGATCATGGGTTTCCGGTTAAAATCACAGCTCCTGTTGAGAAGTTTCTTCGCGGTTTTGCAGGCATGCAGCAGTTTATGCCGGAAAAAGAATGCCTGGGGCTTCTTGATCCGGTCCGCTGCGAGGCAGTGCTGGAGCGCATTGCCGAGCCCGCGCTGCGGCGCATTATTGCGGCGCTGGTAAAAAATACGGCTGTGCCCACGCTGATTGCCGCCGGCAGCAAGACCAATGTCATTCCCGGGGAATGCTACTGCGAAGTCGACTGCCGCATCCTGCCCGGAGAAATGCCTGAGGGATTTAAAATTACACTTGCCAAAATTCTTGACGCCCATGGCTGCGGCGACTACACAATTGAAATGTCGGGCTCTATTGCTTCCGAGTCGCCCTGCGACACCGACTTTTACCGCGTGCTGGAGCAAAGCTTTATTCGCCATGATCCCACAGCACGCATGCTTCCCTACATGTCTCCCGGCGCGACAGACTCGCGGTTTTTCCGGCAGCTTGGCATACCCTGCTACGGCGTGCAGATGGAGCCTTCCCTTGACGCCATCGACCGTATTCACGGCCACAACGAGCGCACCAGCATCAAGCAGCTCACCTTCGGCATCAAGGTGCTCTATGACGCGCTCAAAACTTTCTGTTTTGACAACAGGGCTTAAGGCTGGCCTGATGGAATAAAGAATTTTCAGTAAGGGCAGACCTGCGTGTCTGCCCTGGGTTTATAAGCAGAAAAGGCAAAGTTGGCAGATAATATGAAACGGGCTGGTCATGGGGTATAATAAGTTATACCCCTAACCCATTAACCCCATAAGGAGACCAGCCCATGGAAAAAACAGCTTATGTTGGAATCGACTATCATATTTCCAAATTAACTATCGCCGTTAAGATGCAAGATCAAGAAGATTTTCACAGCACCATACATCTTGAGAACAAAACAAAAGTGATTGCCAACTATCTAAAAAAACTATCTGAGCAGTTTCAGCTCAAAATCTGTTATGAAGCCTCAGGCTCCGGGTATCATTTCCAGCGTCTGTTGCACTCATGGGGATATCACTGCGATGTTATTGCCCCATCTTTGATTCCTAAAAAAGCTGGCGACCGCCGCAAAAACGACTTTCGTGATGCGCGCGAGCTAGCCCGCAATTATGCCGCCGGTCAGCTTACCGTGGTCCACCCGCCAACGCAGCATGAGGAAGCTGTCCGTAATGTGGTTCGCTGCCGTCTGGATTTCAAAGAAAATGAAAAGCGCACAAAACAACACATCAACAGCCTGCTGATCTCTCAAGGGCACTGTTGGCAAAAATCAAAATCAAAATGGACTCTGCAGCATCGCAAATGGATACAGCAGCTGAGTTTTTCCGAGCCGTTTGTGCTGCAGGTTCTCCAAGAGCATCTTGCCCATCTTGAGTATCTTGAAACCTGCACAGCACGTTTGGACCATCAGATAGAAGAAATCGCAGTCTCTGACATCTATGCCCCAAGCGTAAAAAAACTGCGGGCTCTTAAAGGCCTTGGCACCCTTTCGGCCATGATCTTAATCGCCGAAATCACCGACTTTCGACGGTTTGCTTCCCCGCGGGCGCTTATGAGCTTTCTGGGACTAATCCCTTCAGAGGATACCTCTGGGGTCAAGTGCCGGTATGGCTCCATCACAAAGGCCGGTAACCGCCGTTGCCGAACACAGCTCATTGAGTCAGTGCGTCATTATATCAAACAACCCCGTATGAGCCGCCAGATGAAAGAAGATTGCGCTCAGGTTGATCCGATCAGTGCAGGCATTGCACAGAAATGTATGCATCGACTCCACAAACGATACTGGGCGCTGACCATGAAAGGTAAAACCCGTAATGTTGCCCTGGTTGCCATTGCCCGAGAATTTGTGGGCTTTATTTGGGCGCTCATGACCCTTGATGATGCCGCTGCCCAGGCAGCATAACATAAACACTATCAAAGAACGGTTGTTGTAAATCGCGAAACAAAATATTCTATTGAGGCTAAATTGCACGAGTGGCATCCCGAGGATACTCGACCACCCTATGCTGATAAAAGCATTTTTCGTGCTTGAATGCACGCTTGTAGATCGAGTGGCCTCCAGATGGATACCGTATAATGTTGGGTTCGATCCACGAATAGCAGGTTACTCACCATCGTTTTGAGCCCTCGTGCGTTTGCCTCAGTTTCAAAGGATTTTTATGCCAGTATCATTAATCAATTCAAGTTAAAAAAAACATTGTTTCGTGACTTGACTAAGCCCGTTTTATAGCAGGGTGGGTGAAACCCACCATTAATGCAACTAAATGAAACCGGTGGGTTACGCTTCGCTGCACCCACCCTAGCAAAATATATTTTAAATTAGGCGGGTGCCAGGGGTCGTATCTTTAATAGTCAATTAAGCGGTTGCAGCATGTGCTTCAACTGTGTGTGCAGGATTAAATATGGGCTACTGCAAATGATATCCTGTTTCCTTGATGCGATCTAAAAAATGTCCGGGAAAAATTTCTGTATTCCCCCCATAAAGTTCTGCTCGTCTTTATAGAAAATAGCGGCATACCCCCGTTGCTGCGCCCGCTGGGTATTGCCCGCATTGTCATCAACCAGCAGCAGTCGTTCGGGCGCCATGCCAAGCTGCATTGCTACAACATCAAACAGCGCGCCGTCGTGTTTGCTGGCATGCAGATGAAAGCTGTTGAAGACGAAGTCGAAGCGGGCAAAGAACCCGTCGCGCCTGTCAAGTTCGTCGAGCCAGTTGGTCTGATCGCTGATTATGCCTACTCTCACACCGCCCCCGCGCAGGCGATCTGCGATGCCAAGCATCCGTGGGCGCAGTACAAAGCGGCTGAGTATTTCATTGCGTAAATCCTCGTCGGTCTGCGAAAGGCCGTATTCCCGGCGCAGAAGATCCCAGAACGAAGCCTCATCGCTGTGTCCGGTCAGATAGCCAGTTTCTGCTATGATGCGGCAGACATCGTCGTGAAAAGCCTCGGGGCTCAGATTGTTTGACCTGGCGATTGCGAAAAGCCCGCTGCGGAATCCCTCGTCGGCAATAACGCCCCCGAAGTCGAACAGGACTTGTTTAATAATGGTATTCATGTTTTTAGTTCTGCACTATACCAGGCAGGCACGGGGGCCTGCCCCTACGCCACAAATTCCGCTCACCCGAGGCGGAGAATTCAAAATTCAAGACAACGAGAATAAAAATTAGCGACCAACGATTCAAGATTTAAATCCCCCTCCCTATAATTCCCTCCCGCCAGGAGGCTGTGTCGCAATTCAAAAAGCGGCTTTCAAACGCTATTTTTCGTAGGGGTCGAACCCCTCAAGATCAAAAATAATTCATTGTGGGGCAAATATGAAAGCCTCTTTTTTTCAACAATCAATTGCGACACAGTCTCCAGGGGAGGGAAGAACGATTAACCAACAAAGCTCGGGGATGCTGAATAGTTACCTTGAATTCAGTATAAAAAGGTTGGCTGCATGAATCAAAAACGATTAAGCATGCGCATCCTTAATCGTCTATTGCAGTATAGTTGTTCGGTTGCAAGCTTTCGTAGCAAAGAGTTGACTTATTTAAAAAATAAAGTATTTTAATGCATCATAGGGGAATGCAGTCCAGCAGTATCAGTTCCCCACAATACATGAAGCCGGATAGAGCATGAAATCGAAAAAAATTACCGTTCTTGTTGTCGATGATGACCCCGCAGCCCTTGAGACAATTGCCGAGCTGCTTGTTGAGGCCAACTACAGGGTTTTGACTGCGCCGGGTGGCCGCCGCGCCCTGGAAATACTGCAACAGCAGACAGGCATTGACCTGATCGTATCAGATCTCATGATGCCGGAGATGGATGGTATCGCCCTGACAAAAGAGATTCGCGGCATGGGGTCCCACATCCCCATTATCGTCATAACGGGTTTTGCCACCATTGAACTTGCCGTGGAAACTATGAAGGCAGGGGCTGCGGACTTTATTACCAGGCCTTTTAACAATGAACAGATAAAAATAACGATAGAAAAAGTGCTGGAAAACCAGCGGCTGCAAAAACTTGCAGGCGAGCGTGAGTTTTACAAACAGCTCTCAAATCACGATGAAATGACGGGTCTTGCAAACTATCGCTCATGCCATGAAACGCTGGGAAAGGAGACCGAACGAGCATCGCGCTACACTCGTCCGCTGTCAATCATGATGATCGATATCGATAATTTTAAATGCTGCAACGACACCTATGGCCATCTGGCGGGCGATGCAGCGATGATGCAGATAGCGGGCCTGATCAAGAAGCAGACCCGCACGAGCGATTGTGTTGCGCGCTACGGCGGCGAAGAATTCATGGTCATCCTGCCGGAGACCCCAATTGATGAGGCCAGCATGGTTGCCGAGCGCATACGCGAGGCAATAGAGCAGCACCCGTTTGTATCTGAAGAGGGCGCCCCCATAGCGTCTTTGAGCGTCACCATTGGCCTTTCATCAATTCCCGATCGTGCCGCAACCAAGAAAGATCTTATCCGCACCGCAGATATCGCCCTGTACAAGGGCAAAACCTCCGGGAAAAACAAGGTTGTTGTTTTCGAGTGAACTGCCCCGCCGCAAGCTGTCAGTGATTTAAACCGCAGCGCCAATACTGTTTGGTATGATCTTGATTGATAGGAACTTGCTTTGAGATGGGGCAAATATAGGACGAGGGCGATTGTGTGTCAATGTCAATATGGGCGGGGGTTTCTGGCAGACAATGAACCGACAAACGGCAGCTATTTAGTTGCAACTGTGGCTAGGAATTTATGGGGCTTTTCCGAAAATTCAACAAAATTTTCAGGTGAGATAATTACGGGATGCGCTTTGGGAAACTTTTCCAGAAAGGTATTTAAACCCTGGGATATTTTGCGGCGACCGGATTTGACCTCCACAGCATAAATCAGCCCCTGATACTTATAAATAAAATCAACTTCTTTTTGCTTCTCGCGCCAATAATACAGATCTCCCGGAAGCTGTAAAAGCTGGGCGCCTACCGCAGCCTCAAAAATCCTTCCCCGTTTTTCGGGATCGGCAAGAACTTGCGGACCTTCATGCATAGTGTATAAAGCAGGACAGGAAACAAGCATCTTGGGACTTGAGCCGCGGGACAGGTAGTTTTTCGCCGAATATTTTTCCAGCGGATGAATGAGGAATGCGCCAGAATAAAGCTCGATATAATATTTGACTAAATCCGTATTACCCTTGTCCTGAAGCTGCCCCAGCAGTTTTGTGTAACTTATCTCCTGCGCCGGGTAGCGGCACAAAATCTCAAATGCCTGGCGAAAAAGAGCGGGGTTGCCCACCTTATGGTTGAGCAGAATATCCTTACCTACAACTGCCTCAATAATAGAATCTTTCAGATAGGCATACCAGCGGTCGAAATCATTTTCATAGGCGACGGCGCCCGGATAGCCGCCATACGTCAGATAGCGGTCAAGATCATATTTGAAAGCGTGCTTCAACTCATCGTAAGTCCATTGATGGGTGCGTATTAATTCAAAACGTCCGGCAAGACTTTCTGTAAGACCTTTCTGCAACTGCAAAGAACTTGAGCCTAAAATGATCACCCGCAATGCCTTGGGCGCTTTATCCCATAAGGATTTAACCGTTTCCGACCAGTTTGGAACCTTTTGAATCTCGTCAATCACCAGAAGCGTCTTTTTGCCTGAGAGTACGGCTTTTTGCCACTGCTCCAGAAGCCAGGTGCGATCAGTGGTCAAAATATCATCGGCATTGGCATAATGAGTGGCGTAAGGATATCGGGCCAGAAGTTGCTTTACACCGGTTGTTTTTCCAACCTGACGCGGGCCGACCAGCACCTGAATAAGTGGCTGACCGACAGAAAGCCGTTGCTCCAGTTGCACCACAAAGGATCGCTCATATATTTTAGTCATGGATGCATTATACGTTATTTGCTAGACAAGTCTAGTATTTTTGCTAGATGCATCTTGCAAACTTGCTACTCAGAGCTTGTACGAAAAGGCAATCTTGTACGGCTGGGTACTGACTTGAAGATGGCCATCAGCATTAAAGAGAACCGTTTCCCTTTTAGTCCCTGAAGCAGAACAAGAAATGCGCGAAGCAGACCCCGGCAGCATAAAATTCCGCACCGGGCGGCTGAAACCGATTAAAGCGCTTCTGGATGCAGAGCTTGCAGCGGAAGAAGCTGCTGGTAAAAAGCCGTCACCCCGTTGAAAAACGGGGTCCAGGGCTTTGTCGTTTTTGATTGTTTAATAACAAAAAACCGGTTTTAAACAATATCGGCTTTTTATTGCTTAGATAAGGTGATTCTTCCAGTCATTAATTCTCTGCAATTTATTCCCTCTAATAAAAATTACGACCCCCTTCTAACGCTCTTCTTTATATCAAAATTTTTTGTAGTTCATACGCGCTAAATATTATCTAATTGCTGTATTAATTAAAAAATATTTAATTCTGCTATTAATAAATGTGCAAAAGCAGTATGGTTAATTAAATATTCCTCTATGCTTTTGTCCTTATATGACAAAATAGCCTGCTATAAACAATTGCATGATGACTAAAAAATACTATGCCCATAGTTTGCCGAATGAGCCGCCGGAGAAATGGCAGGTGCTGGAAGAGCATTTGCGGAATGTCGGTGAACTCGCAAGAGATTTTGCAAAGGATTTTAAGGCCGGTAATTGGGCTTATCTTGCAGGGCTTTGGCATGATCTTGGAAAATATTCCGAATCATTTCAAAATATGCTGCTGGCCACTCATGACTCTGATGCTCATATTGAAACAAAGCTAGGGAAAACTGATCATTCAACTGCCGGAGCGCAGCATGCTTTCCGTCTTTTTAATGATACAGGGAAAGTGCTTGCCTACACTATTTCCGGGCATCATGCGGGGCTCCCTGACGGGAAGTCGAATGAAGCAGCCTGCCTTATGGCCCGGCTCGATAAAAAAATTTCCGACTATTCGGGAGTACCGGCTTCATTATCGCAGTTTCCTAAGCCATCAGGCTTTCCTTTCCAGCCTGACAAGAAACGACTTGGTTTTCAAATCTCTTTTTTCATAAGGATGCTTTATTCATGCTTGGTCGATGCTGATTTTCTTGATACTGAAGTTTTTATGGATAAAACGAGGGCAAATAATCGCGGTGGTTATCCCTCGCTTTCTGACTTGTCCCCTAAACTTGATGCAGCAATCGAGCAGATTTTGTTGAAAGCCCAACCGTCAACCATAAATAATCATAGACATTCAATTCTTCAACACTGCATAGACGCATCACAAAACACACAGGGCATTTTTTCTCTCACGGTTCCAACCGGTGGCGGTAAGACTCTTTCCTCAATGGCATTCGCCATGAAGCACGCGCTTAAATATGGCCTTAAAAGAATCATTTATGTCATCCCGTATACAAGCATTATTGAACAGAATGCCGCCGTGTTTCGCAGCATTTTGGGTGACGCTGCTGTGCTTGAACATCACAGCAACTTCGAGCCGCCAGAAGAAGATCATCGTTCACGGCTTGCGTCTGAAAACTGGGATGCGCCGATTATTGTAACAACTAATGTGCAATTTTTTGAATCTCTGTACGGAGCACGCTCTTCACGTTGCAGACGGCTTCATAATATTGCCCGTAGCGTTGTTATTCTCGATGAGGCTCAGATGTTGCCCGTGTCTCTTCTGAAACCATCACTTGAAGCACTGCGTGAACTTGCCGATTCCTACGGAACGACTATTGTGCTCTGCACAGCCACACAGCCCGCACTTTCCACCACTGAACAATTTAAAGATGGTATTGATTCTGTTCAAGAAATCATGCCGGAACCGGAAAAATTGTATGAAGCATTTAAAAGAATTAACACTGAAAAGCTACCAGTGCTTCCTGATGCTGAACTTGCGGAACGGATAATGTCATTCAAGCAGGCCCTGTGTATTGTCAACACACGAAAGCATGCAAGGAGCATTTTTGAGCTTATCACAGAGCGGGAGGGGTGTTTTCATCTAAGCGCTCTCATGTGCCCACAGCACAGAAGCGAGGTACTGCAGCGCATCCGAGAAGCACTTACATCAAAATCTGTTTGTCGCGTTGTGAGTACCCAACTTGTAGAGGCCGGGGTGGACATTGATTTTCCTGTTGTCTTTCGTTCTGCCACGGGGATTGATTCGCTTGCCCAGGCTGCAGGCCGCTGTAATAGGGAGGGTATAATTGCCGAAGGTGGTAAGTTCTATGTTTTTCAGCCGGAACAAGGGCTCCCTCCCGGTCACTTCCGCCACACAGCGGAAACTGCCGAAATGGTCATGCGGCATCATGACGATCCTTTGTCACTTGAGGCGGTTGAAGAATATTTCAAAACACTCTACTGGCGGCAGGGTGAAAATCTTGATGAAGAGCATATTCTGGATCTACTCAAGGAGGGCGCGGCAAAAGGTGATTTTCCGTTCAGAACGATTGCTGAGTCATTTAGAATTATCAAGGATACGATGCAGCCGATTATCATCCCGTATAACGGTAAGTCAGAACGCATCATTCAAGGTCTTCGATACGCTGAAAAGTGCGGTGGCCTTCTTCGTCAGGCGCAGCGCTACACGGTTCAGGTGTTCCCAAATGTACTGTCTTCGCTTGTTGCCGCAGGAAGCGTCGAGCTTGTGCAGAAGAAGTATGCAGTGCTTATCAATAAGGATTTGTATCGGGATGATCTCGGGCTGTGCCCTGAAGACCCGACATTCCATCAGATTGAAAGTCTAATTATTTAACCTTAAGAGGGAAGGGGTTTGCATATGTCCTATGGGGTAAAACTAAAGATATGGGGTGACTACGCCTGTTTCACCCGACCTGAAATGAAAGTCGAACGGGTGAGTTATGATGTCATAACTCCATCGGCGGCCCGTGGCATTCTGGAGGCGATTTATTGGAAGCCTGCCATCGTTTGGGTCATCGACCGGATTCATGTGCTCAATTCGATCCGTTTCGATAATATCAGGCGGAACGAACTTGCGGGCAAAGTCCCGGTTGGCGCGGTAAAGCGTGCGATGAATGACGGCAATGCGGCCTTGGAAGTTTTCATTGAGGAAGACCGCCAGCAACGGGCTGCAATGGTGCTGCGGGATGTGGCGTATGTAATCGAGGCTCATTTCGCCTTTACGGGGCCGGAGGATAATAATCCTGCCAAGCACAAAGAAATTTTTGATCGACGGGCGAGCAAGGGCCAGTGCTTTCATACACCCTATTTCGGATGCCGTGAGTTTCCTGTGGGCTTTGAACTGGTGGATGGCGCAATCCTTGCCTCGCAGTTGACCGGTGTGCGTGATTTGGGTTGGATGCTGCATGACATCGATTTCCCTTCCGCTATGGAGGCAAAATTTTTCCGTGCCATAATGCGAAACGGCATTATAGAAGTTCCGCCGTTCAATAGCGGGGAGGTGCGTGGATGATACTTCAGGCTTTAAATGGGTATTATGATCGTCTAAAAGAAGATACCGAATCCGACATACCTCTCCATGGTTTTAGCAGACAGAAAATAAACTTCGCTCTTTTGCTTAATCGGGATGGTAAGTTATTGCAGATTTTGGATTTACGGGTGACAAAAGACAAAAAATTGCTGGCCAAACAAATAATTGTGCCGGAACCGTTTAAACGGACTGTTGGAATAGCTCCAAAATTTTTATGGGATAATACAGGATATGTATTGGGTGCGGACGCTAAAGAGAACTCTGATCGTGCAATAAAGATGTTTGCAGAGTTTAAAAAATTTCACCATTCCATGGGCGACGGCTTTAATGATGAAGGCATGGTTGCTATTCTTTCATTCCTGGATTCATGGAAGCCGGATGATGCTGGTAGCCTTGAACGCTGGGATGAACTTGCAGGGTCTAATGTAATTTTTCAACTTGATGGTGAACTTGGATATATCCATGAACACCCTCCTCTTCAGTCGCTTTGGCTAAAAAGGCTTGACGCTACAGCATCTGATGTCGTTGCAACCTGCCTTGTCAGCGGTGAAAGAGCTTCTGTGGCGCGATTGCATCCTGATATAAAAGGTGTGAAAGGTGCTCAAGCAAAAGGAGCATCTATAATTTCCTTCAATCTTGATGCATTTTTGTCGTATGGGAAAACACAAAACTACAATGCGCCAGTCGGAGAATCTTCTGCATTTGCCTATACGACTGTGCTTAACCATTTACTGCGCTCTGATAGCCGCCAGAAAGTTTTTATTGGTGACACCACAACGGTTTTTTGGGCAGAACGTGCATCGCCGGTTGAGGGATTCCTCGGGTTTGTTTTCGACCCGCGTGACGATGGTGGCGACCATAAGGAGGTTCGGTTGTTTCTTGAAGCCGCACGCGAGGGGAAACGCCCACCTTCCATTGATCCGGACATTAATTTTTATGTCCTCGGCTTGTCGCCCAATGCTTCCAGGCTTTCGGTGAGGTTCTGGAATGTAAGCACTGTGGGGGATGTAGCCGAAAGGATCGGATTGCATTTTGCTGACTTATCAATTGTGAAGACATTTGATACAGACCCAGATTATCCTGGCATGTGGCAGCTTCTGCGGGAGACCGCCCTGCAGCACGACTCGAAAAATATAGCGCCACTTCTTGCGGGAGCGGTTATGCGTTCAATTTTGACCGGTGTGGCATATCCGCAGAGCCTGCTTTCTGCAATTATAAACCGTATCAGGTCAGACCAAACAATCAACTACCTGCGTGCCGCCATCATTAAGGCATGCCTTACAAGAAAAAATAGAATCAACAATACACCAACGGAGGTAAACATGACGCTCGACAACCAATTAACAAACACCGCCTACCGCCTTGGCAGACTGTTCGCCGCTCTTGAAAAAGCGCAGAAAGATGCTGTGCCGGGTGCAAACACTACCATTCGAGATCGTTACGCTGGTTCTGCATCTGCCACACCTCGAACCGTTTTTCCGCAGCTTCTGCGTTTGGCGCAACATCATATCCAGAAATCTGATTATGGCCGTAATACAGACAAACTTGTTGAGGAAATTATGGAAGGTATCAGTGAATTTCCGGCCCATCTGTCTCTGGACGATCAGGGCATGTTCTGGATCGGCTATTATCATCAACGGCAGGCGTTTTATACAAAGGCAACGGCTGAATGAACGAGACAATATTTATTGCTTAAATGAATGCTCTACCCTTTCATGCAAAAACATTTATTTATAATAGGAGAATACATCATGAACAACGCTATTCAAAACCGCTATGAATTTGTTTACCTGTTCGACGTTGAAAACGGCAATCCCAATGGCGACCCCGACGCAGGCAATATGCCCCGCATAGATCCTGAAACAAACTTCGGCTTGGTGACAGATGTGTGTCTAAAAAGAAAAATCCGTAATTTTGTTGAAATAGTCAAAGGGAACAATTCCCCCTTTGAAATTTATATTCGGGAGAAGGCAATTTTAAACCAGACGCATCAAAGGGCGCATAAAGCAGTTGGCGTTGAAGAAAAAGCCGATGATAAAAAAAGAAAAGGTTCTGGCGACGAGGTGGAAAAGGCCCGAGCTTGGATGTGCGCTAATTTTTATGATGTACGTGCTTTTGGTGCGGTTATGTCAACCGGCGTCAACTGCGGTCAGGTTCGTGGCCCGGTTCAGATAAATTTTGCCAGGAGCATAGAGCCTGTGGTGCCGCTTGAGATAACAATTACACGTATGGCCGTTGCTACAGAAAAGGAAGCTGAACAGCAAAGCGGCGACAACCGGACCATGGGTCGTAAGCATATCGTGCCCTATGGTCTTTACAGAGCAGAAGGATATATCTCTGCACATTTAGCGTCCCAAACAGGTTTTTCGGAAGACGATTTAACCCTGCTTCTTGATGGTCTTGTCAATATGTTCGATCACGATCATTCTGCCGCACGCGGTAAAATGAATGCACGAAAACTGATTGTTTTTAAGCACGATTCAGCGTTGGGCAATGCCCCAGCCCACAAATTGTTTGAACTTGTACAGGTAAAGCGCAAAACAGACCCTGCCAAGCCGGCCCGTGAATTTGCCGACTATGAAATAGTTGTAGAAAAAAGTGTTGTTTCGAAAGGGGTAACAATCGAAGAAAAAATATAAATGTATATCGAAGACGATCTTATCCAGCTTTCCTCTTTGCAGCATTATGTATTTTGCCCTCGGCAGTGTGCCCTTGCATACATTGAGCAGATTTGGGTTGAAAACCGTCTGACTGCCGAGGGCAGAATTATGCATGATAAGGTGCATGAAGAAGGCAGCGAATCGCGGGGCAGTGTGCGCATAGAACGGGCGCTTACCTTGCGCAGTCTTCGGCTGGGGCTTTCAGGCATGGCCGACGTTGTGGAGTTTCACCGGCAGGCCGACGGAAGCTGGCAGCCGTTTCCTGTAGAGTATAAGCGCGGCAAGCCCAAGCCAGATGACAGCGACAAAGTGCAACTGTGTGCGCAGGCCATGTGCCTGGAAGAAATGCTGGAAGCTGCAATCCCTGCGGGTGCGATTTTTTACGGCAAGACACGGAGGCGGCTTGATGTTGCCTTTGATGATGCGTTGCGGCTCAAGACCGAAGATATTGCCCAAAAGACGCATGAACTTATTGAATCGGGCTTGACTCCAAAGGCCGCTTATTCTGCAAAGTGCGATAGTTGTTCGTTGTTTGAGATTTGTTTGCCGAAAACCATAGAAAAGCAGCGATCAGTTGAAGATTATTTAAAACATGCGCTGGATGATTAGCCGTTGAAAAAACATCTAAACACCCTTTTTGTCACAACACAAAACGCCTACCTTCATAAAGACGGAGAAACCGTTGCCGTGAAGGTAGGCGATGAAACAAAGCTGCGCGTGCCGGTGCATACCATCGGTGGCATTGTCTGCTTTGGGCTGGTGTCGTGCAGCCCATTTCTGATGGCGTTTTGTGCTGAGCGCGATGTTGGCATAAGTTTTCTTTCCGAGAATGGCCGGTTTCTGGCGCGGGTGCAGGGGCCGGTGTCGGGTAATGTGTTGCTGCGCCGGGAACAGTATCGAAAAGCCGATGATGCCGAGGCATCCATTGCCGTTTCAAAAGGAGTGCTGACCGGCAAGATTGCAAACAGCCGCACCGTGTTGCAGCGGGCGCTACGCGATCACGGCGATAAGATTGAGACAGCAGCGATTGAGCATACGGTGATGCGGCTCAGTAATACTCTTGAGTGCATGCAGAACGAAACTACTCTTGATGCCGTGCGGGGCTATGAAGGAGCAGGGGCGCGGCTGTATTTCAGCGTATTTGATCATCTGATAGTGGCGCAAAAAGAAGATTTCTTTTTTCATGAACGCAGCCGCAGGCCCCCGCTTGATAATGTGAATGCGCTGTTATCGTTTCTGTATACCCTGCTCATGCATGATGTACGTTCTGCGCTTGAGGCTGTGGGGCTCGATCCGGCAGTCGGGTTTCTGCATCGCGACAGGCCCGGAAGGCCCGGCCTTGCTCTTGACATTATGGAAGAGTTTAGGCCCTTTCTCGCAGACAGGCTTGCTTTGTCGCTTATCAATTTACGGCAGGTTCAGGCAGGCGGTTTTAAGAAGAATGAGGGCGGCGGTGTAATTATGGACGATGACACGCGCAAGCAGGTGCTGGTGGCGTATCAGACACGAAAACAGGATGACATACTGCATCCCTTTATTGATGAGAAGGTGACGATTGGCCTGCTGCCACATGTGCAGGCGCTTTTGATGGCGCGTTATTTGCGCGGTGATCTCGACGGCTATCCGCCGTTTGTGTGGAAATAAACAACAACTACCCTTGCTCCGTTGTGGGAGAGGGTGAAAGGGCTTCTGTGTTTGTAATTGTTACGTATGATGTAGCTGTTACAGAAGAAGGCGGACAGCGAAGGTTGCGCCGTGTGGCCAAAGCCTGTGAAGACTACGGCCAGCGAGTACAGTTTTCGGTTTTTGAGTGTATTGTCGATCCGGCAGAATGGGCGGTACTGAAACAGCGCTTGATTGATGTTATTGATGAAGAAAAAGATAGCCTGCGATTTTATTATTTGGGTTCAAATTGGAAACGCCGTGTTGAGCATGTGGGAGCAAAGAAAGGCATCGATCAGGAGGGACCATTAATTATATAAAAGCCTCCGCGAACCCGAAGCTTACATTGTTTTACTGGAAGGTTCGCGCAAAGGTTAACTGTTCGAAAAACAATCAAATTAATTTTTGACCAAAATGAAATTATCAAATTATGTCAGTTTGAAAGTGTGGTTCGCAAAAAACAGCAAAGAAAGAATTAAATTTCCAGAAGTTACACGGTAACAGTCGCGCCCCGCGTGGGCGCGTGGATTGAAACGAATGCAGAGCGGAACCTATTGAACGGGCTGCATCGTCGCGCCCCGCGTGGGCGCGTGGATTGAAACGATTCTGCGCTGCTGTTGAATGCCTCTGTGCAGCTTGTCGCGCCCCGCGTGGGCGCGTGGATTGAAACAGAACTGATGCAACCCGGTAGTTAATGTCGCAAAGTCGCGCCCCGCGTGGGCGCGTGGATTGAAACATTTTTTTCGTGCATGCAGTGCATCTCCCTCCGTGTCGCGCCCCGCGTGGGCGCGTGGATTGAAACTTTTGCCCGAAGCCAAAGAGTAACAGCTCGGATGTCGCGCCCCGCGTGGGCGCGTGGATTGAAACGTTGATGACAAGCTTTTGGAGCGTGTCGGCTTTGTCGCGCCCCGCGTGGGCGCGTGGATTGAAACATTTTTTTTGAGATAATATTTTTGCTGTAATAAGTCGCGCCCCGCGTGGGCGCGTGGATTGAAACAATAGGCTCCTAATTGAACAAGCCAATTTGTATGTCGCGCCCCGCGTGGGCGCGTGGATTGAAACTTTTGCTTATAAACGTCATAACATTCTAAAGCAAGTCGCGCCCCGCGTGGGCGCGTGGATTGAAACTATAAAACGTTAAAATGTATTGATACTGATATAGTCGCGCCCCGCGTGGGCGCGTGGATTGAAACAAAGCATCGCTTTCGTGTTTCCTGTATTCGTCAGTCGCGCCCCGCGTGGGCGCGTGGATTGAAACTTTTAAATGATCATAGAACACAGCCCTGCTGGTGTCGCGCCCCGCGTGGGCGCGTGGATTGAAACTTCTTATCACCCTTCAGCCTGAGCAGTTGTTCCAGGTCGCGCCCCGCGTGGGCGCGTGGATTGAAACGAGTTTTTTCCGCAGGTTGTGCAGCCGGCTGCCTGTCGCGCCCCGCGTGGGCGCGTGGATTGAAACTCTTTAAGGCCCTTGATCTCGCGCCGCTCTGATGTCGCGCCCCGCGTGGGCGCGTGGA
>Ga0209083_1002704_pt1 | contig 16195 bp, 21 predicted proteins | sample AM7aDNAmetaG_FD_184132 | JGI IMG/M metagenome (GOLD analysis project Ga0209083, IMG submission 184132) | Freshwater microbial communities from Finland to study Microbial Dark Matter (Phase II) - AM7a DNA metaG (SPAdes) (version 3) | ecosystem: Environmental > Aquatic > Freshwater > Lake ...
CCGCTTTGCGAAGATCAAGTGCATTATCGCTTATGGGCTGAAGAGAGGGCAAGACAGCCAGGAATGTCGCCGTGTCCTGGACGTTCTGGGCATGCTGGATATTCCCAAGGGCAGCCCGTTGGCACCGCACCCGATCAGTCCGGCGGACTTCTGGGCCTTTTACACAGCGGCGCTCAAGGCGGGTGACCATGACTTCGTGGCACTGATGCTAACCATGGCGAACTGTTGTATGTATCCGGGCGAGGTCTCGGCTCTGAAGTGGAGTGAAGTGAACCTACGTACAGGAGAAGTCGTGACGGCCCGGCCAAAAACGGGAGTGTGCCGTGTCGCGGTACTCTGGCCTGAGACGGTCCAGGCGATCAAGGTTCTGCCCCCTGATCGGGACGAGATATTCAGTTCCCCGCGTCGGTCATATACGGCTCAACTTGTGTGGCACTGGTGGAAGAGGTACCGAGATCACCTGAAGCTGTCCGACGTGAAGCCATCGGATATCAGGGACGCCGCATACACTGTGGCCTGCCGCTCGGTGTCGCTCGACAAAGCTCGGATACTTGCCGGCCATCGCCTGCCGGGCTCAACGGACCACTATGTTCAGCGTAACCCTCAGTTCGTCGCCGAAGCATGCACGGCGATTGCCAAGGCGTTCGATGTAGCTAAGAACGTGGACAAGATTGCCAGGGAGGCGGCAGCGGCCAAGAAAGCCGGCAAGCACTGAGATGCCGGGTGATCCGCCTGTTGATCGCGGCTTATTCGCATCTTGGGCAGTTCAAAGTATCCGGCGTTATGCCAGGCGATCACCGACGTACTCACCGGGTATGCCGTCATGCTTCCATTCGGAGAAACACCGGAACTGTCCCATCGTCCCTAACGTCCCAGTACTTGCGTTGCTTTGGTTTGAGCTTCCCACCGACCCATTCCACAGCGAATATTTCTTTTTCAATCAGGGCGAGTCTCTGGATGTTTGTCTTTGCCAGTATGGGAAACGGAACCGGAACATTGGCAATTCCAGGGTTCATATGGTGAACATCATTTCGGAAAGTTCCCCATATGCCGGTTGATGCGGCTAAACACTCTTCAGAGAGGATGGTTTTGCCTTTGAGGTGTTTGATCATCTCTTCATGATTGCAGCGAGGAATGCCGTTTCGTTCCCCAACGAACTTGAGGATTCCTTCGTTGACCGTCTGACTGACCATGACGGTGCTGATGAAGCGGCCATCGCGGTAGAGCGATATGCACTCGGAGGATGCGGCTGCGAAGTAGTGGTTGCCGATGACATATTGGGGGTTGACCTCAAGATAACGGTCAACACGGGCATCGAGTGATTGGTCGTAAGTCCGACGCAGATCCGCTAACAATATCGCCCGTTGGTAGTGGTCTTCCTGTGACGTTTGTGCCTCGTTCATCGTTGCTCCTTTCATAACACCCCGTTGGCGTCGTCAATCACGCACTGGGGATCGTGGTGAGGCGTCTCACTGGGGTGGCATTATAGCGGCGGTATCACGTGGCAGCGTATCGCCTAGATTGCCAGGGTAATGGGCCGTTGCGATTACCGCTGTAACGCGGGCTGGGCAGAAAGACATCGTTCATTCCTCAAGTATGAAGACGTGCCGTATGCGTCCGTGGGCATACTTCGCGAAGGTCCCGTCGAGGCGACAGATGCGCTTGGCCATGATGACCGGGACTAGTATCGCACCTGATGGGAGCGTCATAGACCAAACTGGTGGGGCTTGTGCCACAGGGGGCGACATGCGAAAGAGGCTGATCCAGCCATCGGCCGAGCGGATGGCATAGTAATGTGGACCCGGCGACAGCCGCAGGAACCCGGGATTCTGGCCGCAGCTCGGGAACCATAGAGCGATAGCACCAATGAAGAGCAGCAGTGACAGAACCGAGAGGCTGTTGAACCAGCGGCGTTTCATGCCTTTACCTCAGTCACAATCACTGGTGTTCCGCATTCGGGGCAACGGTCGGGAGTGGCTCTGAGGTCATAGCCGCAGTTAAAGCACAACCCTTTGAGTTTGCGGAGACGATTGCGGCGATATGAGCGATATGAGCGATACCAAAGGCATGGAAGAACAGCGGTGATAGAACAGATGAACCAGTCAGGTAGGACAAGGACAAACAGTGGCACCTCTGTGCTAGGGTCGTCCAAGAAGAAATGGTCCACGAAGAAACCAGAGGGAGTGCTATTCCAACGGAAGCCAACGTTCATGTTCTTTCTATGAAGCTCATGGAATCCGTCGCCGTAAGGACCACAGGGTGCGGTTGTGTAACCCACCGCAATGCGTCCATGGTCGGATGAGGCAACGAAGCCACGAAAGCCCCAAACCGTCCCCGTCCATGTGCTGCGTATCCACAACACGCCCACAGCCACGCACAGCAGCAGCGACATTGCCGAGAGAATGTTGAAGAGGCGGCGTTTCATGCTTTGCTCCCAGTTGCCACCATTGGGGTCCCACATTCGGGGCAACGGTCTTTGCTGGCTCGAAGGTCGTATCCGCATTGGACACATCGCCCCTGGGCAATCAGGTCGCGTGCACGATACCAGCGATAGAACCTTCGGGTGTACACCACGGCGGGCAAGGCTGAGAAGAGCAGCAGAGGCGAAACCAGGTTCACCGTCACCAGGTTGGGGAATGATGCCGTGACGTTGGACGGCCGCGGCGGCAGTCGCCTGTGCAGATAGAAGAGGCCCAGGGCTCCACGACTCTCCACCAGCGGCTCTCTGCCCGTGGCGACCGCAGTCACGGGCCATTCGACTATGACCACGCCATCAAGCAGCAGCGTATACCGCATGACGATCGGACGCCGAAGGCTCACCACGATCAGCAACAGCGTAAACACCGCCAGGACTGCGGACACCAGACTGAGGATTGTGAGGAGGCGATTCACCTGGGCAGCATTATAACCGCTTGAGGCTGGCAAGCATGTGCAGTGAGGGGACTCAAGGTGTAGAATGCAATTGTGCGAAGGAGGATGGCGTTCTGTTGGTTGTGCAACGTGCTAAGTTCTAGAGCGACAGCTTTATCCAAACACTCCTTGTCGTGTGTTACCGGTACGTGATTGTTGTCCGAACTGATCATCCTGGACGCGGCGTATGGGCGATAGCAACGACATTGCGTACGAGGCTGTTCTCCACAAAGAAGGCAAGGTGGAGATCTTCCGCACCGACGATGAAGGCGAGTATCTACGTTTCTGCCTTGAGCAGTACCTGTTGGACTATAGGGTGGCGGCAGAGGTCAAGGTGGAGCCGTTAGAGGATCGTTGGTTCCGCATCGAGGTGACCTTCCTGCCGGCGGGCGATGCGGAGTTCAAGAGTGATGTCTACGATGACCTGAGTAACGCCTTCACGGGCAAGGGCTGGTACGAGCACAGGAAAAGTGGCGGCACTGATGACGGCTCGGCCCTTTGGTTCGTGGTACGCCACGACCGAGGCTGCCCCGTGATCTGATTGGCAACACGGCATCACAGGTGACAGCGGCGATCGCAGATGAGCCAACGACACACTGTTAAGATGGCTCACACGATGCCGCATGGTGGCCGGCACACGCCATGGAGCCCGGATGCTTTTTGACGCGGCCATCCGCGATGCCGCGATCTTCCTGGCGTGGGGATGGCTGGATCAACCAAGTTCTCACACAGGCCCTCTGTTCATCGTCCGCCCTCCCGTGGCTTTGTGGCCTGCCAACGATCTGCCGGTGGGGCACCCGCCGCCAACCATGCTACGATCTCCTGTGACGAGAACCGAACGCTTTTCCCCAATCTCAGAATACGCGGCCCAAACTTGCCGGATGCTCGGAGGTGGAACAGGTGAGCACGTGACACGTTCAGCATCCGGGCGGCTTGATCGTGGCTGACGGCGATCGGGGCTGGGCTTTGGGACAGCAGGTCACTCATCGAGCACCCCCTTCTATCGTCTCGATCAACTTGCCAACCTTCTTCGCTACATCACGCAGGGAGTCCAATACCTTGGTCTGCATTGTCTGCTTTGGTCGCCTACCTTCTATTGCATCAAGTTCGGTTTGAATGTGTTGGCACGCATCGATGATCGCACATGTGTCGGGATCGCTCTTCTCGGTTCCGGGCTTCGCCTTGGCTTTTCCGGTCTTAGCCGCCGTGGCGCTTCCAATCACCTTGCCGGTATCGCTCTCCGTATCGCCAATGGCGGTGTCAGTCTCCTTCTCCGTGGCCCGGGTGTGCCCGATGTTGTCGGTGTGCATCGAGAAGGTGCTGCCGTTGCGAGTAACCTTCTTGGTTGTCGGCGTATCTCTTAACATGTGAAGAGATGCTTTGATCTGAGATACGCGGGCTGCGCTGCACCCGACATGGTCGGCGATTTTCTCTTGTGATATTTCTGCCCACTCTTCGTCGTCCAGGATGGCCGTAACCGCACGGCCGATGTCACCACGCTGCCTACGCTGCCCATTCTTCTTGTTGGCCCCGAAGCTATGCCACTGGGCCTCGCGTTTGGTCCCATGTTTTACCTCGGCGAGAATATCCTTGAACTTCGCCTTCAGAGCGGCATGGACACGGTGGAATCCATCGGCGAGCCAGTGGTCGGTGCCGTCATGGAACACGACCACCGGGGGAAAATCATCGCCCGCTTCCATACGCTCCTGGTAGTCCGCGACGACATCTTCATCGATTGTTTCGCGGGGTTGGTTCTCATCATCAAGTCGAATCTTTTCCAGAGGTAGCTTCGTGATTGTTTCTTTCATCGCTCCGGGTTTCTTGGAAGCGACTACCTCAGGTTTTGGTGTTGCGGTTGGTTGACAGTCAGTTGGTGTATCAATGGCCATAGCGTGCATTCCATTCTTCAATTCTCTCGAGGGCTGATTCGTTACAGGGCCGAACGCCGGTCCCTCAACGTCTCTGTTTATGGTAATCAACCACTATCGACCGCTATGGATATCAGGCTGCAATCGCGTGCAGAACGCTTCTGTGCAGGGCATGCCGTCGGCGCGACAGACAAAGCTCGTGATTGCGGTCCCCCCACAAGGACCCAAGTGAGAGTGTGCATCCACAGGGGCGGTCAGTGTCTATGTGCCAACCAGATCAAAGTGAGAGTGTCTACCGCCGGCAAAAGGAGAACAGAGAGCTCGATGGGATGTTTCACTTTCAGCCGGGGACCGCCACGTGCCGTTCTGAAGGATGAAGGCATCGAGCTTCGTCGGATCGCGGATCACACTGATCACCTCCGACCAGACGTCGGCTATGCCGGTTAGGGAGCGGGGCCAGGTAGTCGCTGACACAGTCTTCTACCCTCTGCCACTTGGGGAAGTGTCGAGCCGTTCACCTGAGCCTGTGCTCACCGCATGGCCGAGGGCAGACGGCTGCACACGTCGGATACCTACTTGGTTTTCGGGGAGGGTGGAGGATTCGGGTTTCGTGCTCGCGATAGTCTCGTGCAGCTCGCAGGACAATCGGTCGGCAGGGGTGTGCAGAGATGTTCAGGGACTCGCTGTGGATTGGGAACATCGGCTGCCTGCTGCTTAAAGACCTCGGCTACCCCGAATATGAATCCGACGACAAAGCCGGTATTCTTGCTCTGCGGTGAGGAACGACCCAATACCCGTGACCAGAAGTCCTTGGCTTTGGGCCTTGTCGATCGCGGATGGAGCATGAGGTATGCGTTCTCGGCGATCGTGAACTCACTATGTGCCAACAGCTCGTCCAGTCTTCCGGTCAATGCGATCATCCGCCCGATCAGGTTGGGACTAAGACGTCTCCTAGACATCCAATTGTAAGCCGTACCGCGGCCCCACTCGAAGTTGAGAGTATCGTACTGCTGGATGCTTTCGAGGAGCTCAATCTGGCGGCGGAATGCACGGTTGGCCATTCCCGACCAGTCGGCGTCGATCGTAAGCATCTGTTCGTGGAGCGTATCGTCTACGGAGATCACAGAGTTCATTTGCAGTTCCTCTAAATGGGATGTGGTCGCCTGGGCTAAGCCACAAAGGCTGACCCGTTGCAGGGCTGAACGCCAGTCCTCAACGTCTTTGTTTATGGTAATCGACCACTATCGACTGCTATGGATATCAGACTGAAACCGCACACAGAACGCTCCTGCACACGGTATGCCGTCGGCGCGACACACAAAACTGATGATGTCTGTCCCCTAAATGACTCAGGTCGGCGTGTTCATTCACAAGGGGGTCAGTGTTAAGTTGCCAATCAGATCAAAGTGAGAGTGTCTACCGCCGGCAGAAGGAGAATGGAAAACTTGAGGGCATCCTCAACCTGCAGCCGATGACCGCCACGTGGGTGAAGGAGCATTCCGTTCTGGACGATGATCCGCCCGTTACGATATCGTACTTGACCGGCGCACCGCTCCCGCCCCCAGTCCACGGACAGCACGTGGAACGTGTATCGTTCGGCCAGGGGCAGTGTCTCGTCCCTCCGGTTGTTCCAGGGCAGGATGAGCGATGCCAATGTCGTACGCCTTATCAAACTTCCTCAGCTCCTGTGCCATTGCACCTTCTTAAGGAAGATGGCAAGCATACAGAACAGTTAGCCGTTTTCACTGTGGGTGGCGTTGCGAATGCTCCCCGTGCGTGCAGCTGTTTCAATGTCGCCGACTAAACCGAAAATGTCTGCGTTGTGAGCCTTGGGCATCTGCTCTGGGTCATCTTTTCCTCCCGTTCACATCTTGTTTAGAAGCCGGCCTCTGATTTGGAAACATCATAGGGTAGGATATGCCCCCGGGTTGTTGGCGATTCCCCGCTGAATGCCGGCCCGCTGCGCCCTGATCTGGGACCTATAAGAGCCGGCAGGCGACGGCCTACTCAGCAAGGAGTGACGGATGGCAAAGAGCAGGTCATGGAGTGCGAAGACATTCACCGACGTCTGCGAGAGCCTGAAGGCCGCGGCCGAGAGACTGCCTTGGCCAGCTTGCCCCCAATGCCCCGTGACCGAAGATCCCGGCGACCCCCCATCAATGACAACAGAACCCATATCGCAAGCTCGCGAGGCTCTGGGGGCCGTCCTGCGCGACTACCGCGTAAACAAGCCGAGCGCGGCCAAGCAGATTGGAAAGCTGCTGGATTCTACCGAGGCAAAGCTTCGAGAATATCTGCGCGACGCGAAATCCCGGTGCGATGAACTCGAATTGTTGTCAGGTGACAACCAGGATGAGCCTGTATTTGGTGTCACCCATGATGACGCTATGGCGCAAGCACAGGCGGAAACCCAAGGCAAGGCCCGCGCTGCCATTACGGTGCTGGTGGATGCATTGGAGGTATGCGCTGAAACGGCTGCCGATAACGACCAGTCCCTGGCGCAACTACGGAGGGGAAACCAGGTTGACATGGTCGAGCCGAATGGCGAAGAGATCATCCTGCATTACGCCCAAAGCTTTGGAATCAAGCCAAAGCTGATTCCTCTCCTAACATTCTTGTTCGGCAACCCGAGCGCCAGTGATCGCCAAGCTGCGCGGTTTGCCCACGTCAGCCCCACCACAGTGGGTAAATACCGGAAACAATGGAAGGGATTTCTCGGCGCCAATCCCCGGAGCAAGGAGGAGGCCGAGAGCCGTCAGCGGGCGTTGCGGGGGCGGGCCGATACGGTGGACCCTCAAGACCTCCATCATACTGGACGATAGCTGTTCAATTCTGTCCATTCTGGACGCGAAAGATTCTCCTCTGATTGCGAATCCCTCCACGAATACCGGAAGATTCCACGCCGAAATTCCGTGCCTATGCGCCCATTTTCCGTGGACAAGAAAGCTCTCCTATAGAGGGCCGTCATGGTGGCGGTCAACAACAACGAGGAGTAGTTGCGATGCAACACTTGTCTGTGTCAGAAGCCGCTCGGCGTATTGGGGCGAACCCCAAGGACATCAGCGACTTGTTCTATCGGCGGGCGCTGCGTGATGACCTGTGCCCGATCGTGGCGGGCCGGCGGATGATTCCAGCGGATCTGGTCTGGCTGATCCGCTCCAAATTGGAGGCGGCCGGCAAACTCCGCGGGAGGTGCAGCGATGAACGATAACAGCAGGCCGACGTTACCGTGCCCCGAGCCACTGTTGACCGAGACCCAGACCGCTGAATCGCTGGGCCTCAAGCCGCAGTCGCTAAGTGTATGCCAACGGGACAATCACAAGCGCCCCAGTGGGGCAGAAATAACCAAGATGAAACAAGCATCACTCCAACTTTCTGAGATCAGGCTCGATCGCGGAACCCAACCCCGCGCGGCGATGGACGCCAACGTGGTAACCGACTACCGCGAGCGCATGGAGGAGGGCGACCAGTTTCCGGCCGTCGTCGTGTTTTTTGATGGGACGTGCTACTGGCTGGCCGATGGATTCCATCGAGTACAGGCTGCGGTGGCCGCCAACTTCAAGGACATCAAGGCGGAGATAAGGAAAGGAACTGTTCGCGAGGCCCGCTGGTATTCCTTCGGGGCGAACCGGGCAAATGGCAAACGCCGGGAGCGTGGCGACATTAGGCGAGCCCTTGAAGCCATCCTCACCGACGAGACGTGGTCGAGAACGCCACAGACCAAGATCGCCGAGCATGTTGGATGCTGCCAGCGGTATGTCAGTGAAATAGCGGCGAACCATAGAACTACTTCTAAGGTAGAGCACGACGTTGTCGACGTTACCGACAAGCGTGGCCGCAACTACAGCATGGACACCAGCAACATCGGCCGTACGTCCGCTCCCGCCAACCCGCCTGCAATAACCGTGGCGACTGCCGATACCGGAGAGGTGACCGAGAACGCGGAGGTGGTGGAGGGGGCGACTACCGTCAACCCATGCGGCGTCGGCCTCGACATCGCCCGTAAGGCCATTGCGCTGTTGGAAACCATCCCGCCCAATGATCCCCAACGGGTTCAGGCAATCGCAATGGTCGCCGACTGGATTGACAACATGCAGATAGCCACCTGCCCGCCGGCCGAGCCGGCAGAGGAGTCCCAGCCCGGATGCCGTGGGGAAACAATGGCCTGACCTCGGTGGAACGACGTTTTCGATTGACCAAACAAAAAGCCGCCTGACCGGGCGGCTAAGGAACACTATGACAGATCTGATTGTACCACGTATTGTCCCATCCGCGCAACCGCAACTCCTCACCTTTTCGGATCCGGTTTGTCCTCCGGAAACAACATCGGAGGAACTGGGCGTCTCTGAGCCCCCGATGGATCCAAGAGAGTCGCTTGCGAGCGGAGTTGCCCCGGCCCCGGAGACCGACACTGTCCCGCTGACGAACAAGGTAGACCTGAGGGAGCAGCTGTTCAACAGCGGCGCCGTTGGCCTGATCACGGAGGTCTCCTTCCCCGAGGCGAACGTCACCCAGCTAAACGCGATCATGACGGACATCGATCCCAAGATGTTCAATGACCAGATTGCCGATGAGGCGACCAAGGCCGACCCGCAGCGGTTCTATGAATATGTTGTGCGTCCAATGCTGGAGAGGCACCCTGTCCTGGCCAAAGCCCAGGTACGTGCGAGCGGCTCCGGGCTGCATGTGCTGCTGCATATGAATCCGCCTGTGGTATTTCGCAGCGAGTCCGAACGCTCGATGTGGTCGAGCATTGTTAAAGTGATTCAGCGGATCCTCCCGAGCGATCCGAATGCACCGGGCATCACGATACTGACCCGACCGCTTGGCAGCATCAATAGCAAGACTGGCCGAGTCGTGAAGCTGCTTGCCCCGGGCGAGCCCGTGGCTCCCGACGAGGTCATGGCTTTGTTCAACACGGTCCGCGAGGCGCCGGTCGGTACCATCCAGCGGATCATGCTCGGCGACGAGCGTATCAGCCCATGCCCGATATGCCAGAAGGAGGGGTCATCGCTATCTGCGATGGACCGAGGAGCGCGATGTTACGGGTGCGGGAAGGTCTCCCTCTCCCAGGTCTACGACGTGTTTCTCCAACCACCTTGCCCGCCGCGAAAGGGGAAATAAGCGATGGGTACCACTAAGACAAAGAAGACACCTGGCAGCGACCTCGCGGAACAGCTCTTTGCCTGCCTCGGGCAGGTGAAGAATATCCCGATGGCTGGCACCCGCCAGCTTCCGGTTCTTGAAGGCGTTTCGACACACGGATTCGACGGACCCCAGGAGAATGCGCTGGCCAGGCTCGCGGAGATCCTCGCAGAGAGTGAGCGTGTTTTCCGCTACGGAAATACCATCGTGCTGCAGACGGATCGACTCGATGCCGGCGGCAAATGCCTGCAGGTTCTACGTGACGGGGCGACGATTCCGCCGGGAGCCGCGGATTGGCTAGCAAACGTCTTCGTTTGTGGGGGTGAGGCCGGCCAGTGTCCCCCATTCGCATGGCTGGTGAACGTCGCGTTGCGAAGTGAGACGATCTGGCCGGTACTGCCCCAGATCCGCGTGTATGCCAACCGCCCGCTATTCAGCGAGGACTATTCCCTCTGCGGTCCGGGCTGGCATCCGGATACGGGCATCCTGGTCCATGGCGAATCCGTGGATCCGATTATGATCCCGGTCCCAACCGCGCCTGGTCCGGACCGCATTCCTCCAAAGCTCCGCAAGCTGCTTGATGGATTCTGCTTCCGCACCCTTGCCGACCGTGTGAACGCAGTGGCCCTGCTGCTCACGGGGCTGTTGGTCAATCACTTTATTGGCCCGGGTAAACCGATCTGGCTGATTGACGGCAATCAGCCTGGTACGGGCAAGACACTGCTGGTCCGGACGAACGGGATGGTGCTCGACGGTGTCGAACCGCGAGTACTGCATTACACGCCTGACGACGAAGAGTTGCAGAAGCGGCTGTGCGCGAGTCTTCGGAGCAGAGCCGGATCCGTCCTGCTCATCGACAACGCGAAGATGGTGGCCGGCACCGCGATATCCAGTCCCGTGCTCGAGTCGGTCAGCGTGGCGCCCGAGATCTGCCTCCGCATCCTGGGGGCGTCGGAAATGCTCATACGGCCAAATGACCTGGTGTGGGCTATCACGATGAACGGCACGCAAATGAGTCCGGATCTTGTGTCACGCGGTGTGCCCGTGCAGCTCTTTTACGAAGGCCGACCCGAGGAGCGTAGTTTTCAGGCGTCCAACCCAATCGACATTGCCCGGGAACACCGAGGTGAAATCCTGGGAGAGCTGATGGGCATGGTAGTTCGTTGGAATCAAGCCGGGCGTCCCGAGGGAAAGGCTGCCCACCGCATGAGCGCCTGGGCGAAGACGATCGGCGGAATACTCGAGGTTGCGGGCCTGCCCGAGTTTCTTACAAACGCACAGGAGACCGCAGCGACCTTCAACTCGGCTGCCGACCAATTAGCGGCCTTGGCCGAAGCGGTGGTCGCCGATAACGGACCTTTTGAGATTGAGGAGAATTGTGATGCAAAGCAAGCAGCGTGAAACGATGCTCCCGGCCGCCGAGTGGGAACCGTTCTTTAAGCGAGCGGAAGTTCACAGCGACGAGTTGGGTGCGTGCAAGAGTGAACGATCGAGGTCGATCCGCATCGGGAAGTTCCTCGGCCCAATGATCCGGCGTAGTGTCCCAATTCAGGTTCACGGCCGTTGCGGTACCGCGACCCTAAGGATGGACGAGGGCAGGGGCCGGGTGAAGCGGTACGGCTTCATGGTCCGCTGGGACGCCGGGACCGATAGCCACACGTTTATCGTCCCGACACCGGCGAGCCAGGCGAAACCGGCGGCAGGGGGCATCCCAGTGGTCGAGAGTGAGCCTGCGGCCACGGGTAGCGGCGCGCCGACAGCGAGCCCTGGTGAGGCGGCCGACGTTAGCCCTCCGACGGACGGCGGGAACCAGGAGAAGTGGTGAATGTCCGAGATGGATCAGGACATTCACCACGACATTCACCATCCTGTAACTACTTTGGTTTACAGGGGTTACATCAAAATGGTGAATGTGGTGAATGTGGTGAATACCCCCCCCGTGGATTCTGGCAGTTGCCCCGACTGGGATACGCTGCCGGCACTGCAGCACTGCGGGGCCAGCGGGGGTGGATTTGGGGTCTGACATTCACCACTCTCTGTAAGTCGTTATGAATAAAGATCTTAAATGTGGTGAATGTCCTGCGATGGACATTCACCACAGACAGGAAAACTTATGAATGTGGGTTTTGCCGATCAATCATATCCTTTCCGTCCATGGCAGCCCAGCTTGGGCCGGGTCTTTGCCGCCGGCTATGCCTTCGACTCGGAGACCGCTCTAATCGACCAGGAACGGCCGTGGCTGACGCCGCCGCTGGTCATTGGCGCTGCCTTCGGGGGTGATGCGGGTTATTTCATCTCTCGTGAGCAGATCGACGCGTTCTTCGATGCCCATCGCGAGGTACCCGTGGCGATGCACAATGCGCCGTTTGATCTGGCGGTGATCCACCTGCTGGCACCCGCGCTGGACATTTATGGTTGGGTCGATCGCAACCTGGTCTGGGACACGCAGATTCTGCACCGGTTGCTTACGTTGGCCAGCGAAGGGCACACAGCCGGTCATGGCGGCGAATCAACCCTGGAACGCTGCGTACAGCTCTATCTCAATTGTCAATTGCCCAAAGATGTATTGGACTCTCACGGCAAGCCGGTTCGACTCTCCTACGGCCAGTGGCTAAACCGCCCGCCTGGAGAGATCGAGCCGATCTATTTGGAGTACTTGGCGAAAGACGTGATCACCACGTTCGCCGTATTCCGGGAACTGCGAGCAAAGATCGCGGCGATCCTTGCAAACAGCTCGGATGTCTGGGGGTATGTGTCGCCGAGCTGGCTGCGGGAACAGGCCGACAAATGGGGATGCTTGACGCACCATATTCAACTCCGCGGGGCCATTGTTCTCCACGCGATCACCGCCAATGGTCTGCACCTTGACGTCTCGCGCCGGGAAGAGTTGGCGGATCACCTGAGTGCGATGATCGAGAGTCAGCGTCAGGCGCTGGCCAAGCACGGATATCTGCCGGGCCAGAAAGGCTCGGCCAAGGCGTTACAGTCGATATTCAAGCGGTTACAGCGAGAGCACCGCGGCCTGAGTTTCCCGACCACCGACACCGGCCAGATCTCGACCGCCCATGATGCCATCGCGGAGCTGGCCGACGTGGTACCCTTCGTCAAGGCGCTAACGGAGTACCGCGAGACCGAAAAGCTGTTGGGGTCGTTCCTGGGAAAGATGAACAGGGGGGTGCTGCATCCATCGTTCAACGTGCTGGCCCGAACCGGACGCACCACCAGTTTCGGGGAGATCAATGCTCAGAACCTGCCCACCGATGACCGCGTGCGATCCTGTTTCATCCCCTCGCCCGGTCACGCGTTCATCGACGCCGACTATAAAACGATCGAGTTGGCTACGCTGGCCCAGGCTTGTATGGGCCAGTTTGGGTTGGAGTCGCAGATGGCCATCGCGATCAATGCCGGCAAGGACCTGCACACGCTGGTCGCAGCGGCCGTCACGGGCAGTGAAGAATGCGATGTGAGCAAGGAAGAGCGAAGGAAGGCCAAGGCCATCAACTTTGGGAAACCCGGAGGAATGTCTCTACAGACATTGAAGCTGTACGCCAAGGCCAACTATGGCGTGGATCTCAGCGATGAGGCGGTGGAAGGGCTGTCCTCGGCGTGGCTCGATCTGTTCCCTGAAATGCGCAAGTTCCTCGGCGACGGCAGCGACCTCGGGCTGGGCGTCGCCACGCTCTTGGGCCTGACCCCAGAGTCCCACTATGAACATACCGGGGACCGGCGTTTTGTGAATCACCCGGCGAACGCTGGACGAACCTCAGCCCCACACGCGATCCTGGGCGGGATGTGCCTGAAGGTGCTGAAGGTTCCTGATCCGACGACCGGCGATGGCCTGCCCTATAGCCAGGCGGATATCGATTATTTCTGGAGTCGGCTGCAGGCTCGAATCGATATGTTGCCTCCCAAGCTACAAGGGGCGGCGCGAGACCGCCAGCCTTCCGTGCCGCTTCAGAAGGCGGTGATGTCATTGGTCGGGAAGGCGGGGGTCTTCACGCTGACCGGGCGACTGCGTGCCAACGCTTCCTACTGTGCCCGTCACAACACGGTATTCCAGGGGCTGGCGGCCGATGGGGCCAAGCTCGCGATGTGGCGGCTGTGGCGATCGGGATACCGCCTGGTCAACTTCATCCACGACCAGGTACTTGTCGAGGTGCCGGCCAACGCGGACCTGATGGCAAAGGCGCAGGACATCCGGCGCTTGATGATCGAGGGGATGAACGCGGTCGTGCCCGATGTGAACATGGACGTGAGCTTCGCGGCAACCGACAGGTGGTACAAGAACGCCGAGGCCGCGTACGACTCATCCGGTGAGCACCTGCTGATCTGGCGGCCAGATGCGCCGGAAGCGCCCAACCACACGCTGGCCATATCGGCCGCGGCATAGGCTGGAGAAACCATCGTCGGCCTGCTTATGGAATATGCCCCAGGGGGGAGGTGCCGGGCACAGGCGATAGGGAATCCGAGAATCTTGGTGGGTGTGGGCGGAAATGGTGAGGATTGGGAGGCAGCATGCGATTGACACTCTGCTTGGTTCGTGCTGCAATGTGCGTGACAACCGAGTGTGTTGGCACGATTCCAAGATTCGCGGGATGGAAGGTTCAGGGCTAATGACGCTAGCGGCAGTTGAAGCAAAACGGCCTAGGGCCATCATCGTCGTTGACGGAACCAATTTGGTACGGCGGTGCCGGGACTGCTTCGGCCGTTCCGATATCGACTATCCCAAGCTGTTCGATTCACTTGTTCACGACGCCGATCTGGTCCAAGTCCATTACTGCACCGCACCGTATGTCCGGCAGCACGATGAGAAACAATACGCCGAGCAGATGGGACTCTTTAATCACCTGAAATCTCTTCCCAACACTCTTGTACATAAAGGCAGGCATGAGGAAACTTACGTTCGATGCAAGCTCTGCAAGAGGCAGTATCGGATTGCGAGAGAGAAGGGAACGGATGTGACCGTTGCGACGCTGTTGCTCACGGCCGCGTTCCGCAAGCAAGCTGAGAGGCTGATTCTGATCAGCGGAGACACTGATTTTGTCCCCGCTCTTGAGATTGCCAGGAAGGAAGGCGCAAAGTGCGAGGTGGCATTTGTTGTAGGGCCAGAGGAGAATGAGTTTGCGAAGTTAAACCAGGCGGGTCCGCTGCGTAGCCAGTGTCATCGGTACATGAAACTGGACGCACAATTCATGGATGATAAATGGTTTAGGAAATAGATGAGCCTGTATGGACGGTCGACTGCCATCATAAATAATGTAAAGAAAACCCTTGACAGAAGATCTTCGAAGTATATAGTTGTAGTAATAGAACACGCCCGTATTAGACCGGTAACACGGCTACTGCGGGTAACTGCAAAGGAACCCCCCGGACCCCGGGGGGTTCTTCTTTTGCTCTCATCTGGATCAGAGGTGGACTAAACAGTCTATCTTGGCGCCCTCTACCGTTCCAAACCACACACTGTTGCCCGCCGATGTATTGCCGAGCGTCTACGGTGTCTACGTCTACACAACCCCGTCTGTGATGACGCTGGCAGGGGTCTCGGCGATACGAACAAGACGAATCTCCCGTTGGGAGGATCAGGGTCTCTCCGGCCGACACCGACCTGATGGCAAAGGCGCAGGACATCCGGCAATTGATGATCGAGGGAATGAAGGCTGTTGTGCCCGATGTGAACGTGGACGTCAGCTTCGCCGCCACCGACAGGTGGTACAAAAACGCCGAGGAGAAGTACGACTCATCCGGGAAAGTCCTGCTGATCTGGCGACCAGATGCGCCCGAAGCGCCCAGCGACACGCTAGCCATATCGGCCGCGGCATAGGCTGGGGAGATCATCGTCGGGTTGCTCATGGACTATGCCTCGGAATTTGCCCCGGGGAGCGGTGCCGGTCGGCGATAATGCAGGTATGAAAATACCCAGACTGACCCGTGGTGATTACCTGGCGATGGTCGTTGGCGTGTTGATCGGAATTGTCGCGAAGCTTCTATGGGTATTCCGCTGACAGGTCATACTGGGGCCGGCCGTCCAGGTCTTCGTCATCAGCATGTGCATAAGAAGACCGACAACGGGATCCGGTTCGTCGCGCCGTCTCAGCATAGCTCTTAACCCGACTGAAAACCCGCTGCGATCGGTCAGGCCCAGGGGGCGACCGCAGCATTTTCCGGCTGGCGCTAAGATGGACGATATGGCAAATGCCTCCCCGATCTCCGCCATCTCCGCTGTACCCCAGGGTACGTGCCGCCAGGAGCTTCGGCGGCCGCCCCTCGTGTTG
>Ga0209083_1002705_pt1 | contig 16193 bp, 12 predicted proteins | sample AM7aDNAmetaG_FD_184132 | JGI IMG/M metagenome (GOLD analysis project Ga0209083, IMG submission 184132) | Freshwater microbial communities from Finland to study Microbial Dark Matter (Phase II) - AM7a DNA metaG (SPAdes) (version 3) | ecosystem: Environmental > Aquatic > Freshwater > Lake ...
CTCCCGCGACCAGTTCCTTGGAAAGAAGCTCTGGGAGATTGGGCTGTTCAAAGACATCGTTGCCAACAAAGAAAACTTTGAAGAGTTACAGCGCAAGGAATACGTGCGGTACGAAGATATGCCAATCGAAACCGCGGATGGGCAACGAATCGCTGTCGAGTTCCTCAGTAACGTCTACACGGTGAACAACAAGAAGGTCATACAGTGTAACATCCGGGACATTTCGGTGCGAAAGAAGCTAGAAGAGGATCTCGTTGTCAAAGCCGCAGAACTAGCCCGGTCCAACGTAGAACTTCAGCAGTTTGCCTATATCGCTTCGCATGACCTTCAGGAACCACTCAGGGCAATATCTGGATTTACTGAACTCTTAGTAAAACGCTATCATGGAAAAATCGACGAAAAGGCGGACACGTATATTGACTTCATTACCGAAGGAACCACGCGGATGCAGCAGATGATCCAGGACCTTTTATCCTATTCCCGTGTCCAGACACAGGTACACGAATTTGTATCGATTGACAGTAATACATCGCTTGACCTGGCGCTCAGTGATCTCCAGGTGGCCACCAAAGAACACAATGCGGTCATTACAAACGATCCGCTCCCTTCAATTTTTGCTGATCAGGAACAGATCACCAAAATGTTCCAGAACCTGATCGGCAATGCAATCAAATTCCACAAGCCCGACGTTGTCCCGAATATTCATATATCTTCAAAACAAGACGGGAACAACTGGATCTTTTCCGTTTCTGATAACGGAATTGGTATCGATCAAGAGTATGCAGATCGAATTTTTAAGATTTTCCAGCGCCTGCATACGCGGGGCGAATACCCTGGGACCGGGATAGGTCTTGCAATCTGTAAAAGAATTGCAGAACAACACGGCGGTACTATCTGGATCGAGTCTGTTCCCGGTTCAGGATCAACGTTTTATTTCACCATCCCAAAGAGAACGAAGGAGACGAACCATGAATGAGAATGAACAAATATTAAAGTGGTCCCGACCGGTCGAAATCCTGCTGGTCGACGACAATCCCGCTGATGTCGCTCTTACGCAAGAGGCGTTTTTGGACAACAAACTCTGCAACAACTTACATATAGTGCATGATGGTGTGGAGGCGATGGATTTTCTCCGCAAGAGGGGTCGATATGCCTCGGCCCCAACACCGGATATTATCCTGCTCGACCTGAATATGCCCAGAAAAGACGGGCGTGAAGTCCTTGCAGAGATCAAGGCGGATGATGAACTGAAGTATATCCCTGTTGTCATCATGACTGTTTCAAAGGATGACAAGGATATCCTCGAATCATACCGGCTCCATGCGAATTGCTACATAAGAAAACCCGTAAAATTTACGGAATTCGTAGAGGTGGTGAAATCACTTGAGAACTTCTGGTTCTCGGTTGTAACACTCCCGTCAAAATAATAGGCACATATCATGACGATTCTTCTGGTTGAGGACAATCCCGCTGATGTGGTGATGATACGTGAGCTGCTGTCTGATCAGAAAGGATCGCCTTTTGATATCGTTTGTGCCGACCGGTTCTCGGCTGCGAAACCGTACTTTTCCGATGCTGGAATCGATATTATTCTCCTTGACCTTGGACTGCCTGACAGCCAGGGACTGGACACGCTCCGCCGGGTAAGAGAACATGCTGGGGAAGTACCGATCGTGGTATTGACCATGCTTGACAATGAAGAAACCGGTCTGGTTGCACTCAAAGAGGGTGCACAGGACTATCTTGTCAAAGGTCAGATGAATGGCCCGTTAATTGTCCGTTCCCTGCGCTATGCTATTGAACGGGGCAGGATAGAAAAAGAACTGAAAAAACACCACGACTATCTTGAAGAACTGGTCACCGACCGAACAACACAACTCGCTGAGGTAAACAAGGAACTCCGGCAGCAGTATTCGGTGCTAGCAAAAAAGGATGAAGTAATTCAGGTACTCAACCGGAACCTTGAGGAACGTGTGGAGGAACGGACAAGAGAACTCCAGAAATCTAACAAGGAACTGAAAAATGCCAAGGAAGAGCTGCATAAACAGCTCGATGACCTGGCGGAGCGGGACAAACTGCTGGCCGAGAGCGAGGAGCGGTTCCGCATCAGTGCCCAGTGTGTCAGTGATGTGATCTGGGACTGGAATATTTCAGATGGCCAGGTGGAATGGTATGGCCAGATCGATGCGATGCTGGGCTATACCCCGGGTGAATTTCCCCGTACCCAGGATGCGTGGGAAAAGATTATCCACCCTGATGACCGGGATCGGGTCATGTCGATGCGGGACAGGCATGTAAAGACGCAGACCCCCTATGCAGCGGAGTACCGGGTGATTCGCAAAGATGGGAAGATCCACTACTGGGCTGATAAGGGCACTGCCATGCTGGACGAAAAAGGAAGAACATACCGGATGGTAGGCTCCTGTAGTGACATTACCAAGCGCAGACTGGCAGAAGAGGCGCTGCACCGGAAAAACGAAGAGCTGGACGGGTACTTTACCAACACGCTCGACCTGCTCTGTATTGCGGATGCAGACGGGCATTTCCGGCGCCTGAACCGGGAGTGGGAATCGTCTCTTGGGTACACCCCTGCCGAACTGGAGGGAAAATGGTTCCTTGATTTTGTCCATCCGGACGATATGGAGGCATCTCTTAATGCAATGGCAGAATTGCGTGCAGGTAAATTAGTCCTGCAATTTTCGAACCGCTATCGACACAGGGACGGGTCATACCGCTGGATCGAGTGGCGCTTGTTTCCCGCAGGTGACCTCTTCTATGCGTCAGCACGGGATATCACGGAACGCAAGAAGATGACAGATCTGATCGAAGAGTCCCTTGCTGAAAAAGAGACCCTGCTTCGCGAGATTCATCACCGGGTCAAGAACAACCTTCAGCTGATATCCGGTCTGCTGGATATGACCAGGATGCGTTCTTCTGATGAGTCCACAAAGAGCATACTGACTGATATCATGCTCAAAATACAGACCATGGCACAGATCCATACCCGGCTCTACGAAAGTAAACATATTGGGAAAATCAGTATAACAGATCAGTGCAGGGACCAGGTAACAGCATTATCAAATATCTATTCTCATAAGGGGCACGAGATCAGTTGCGAGATTAATCCGGAGGAAGTATGTCTTCCGGTAGACCAGGCCCTGCCCTGCGCACTTGTGGTAAACGAAATTCTCTCAAACGCATATAAACATGCCTTCAAAGGGCGGAAACAAGGAAAAATTGTGATTTCTGCGTACGAGGAGAACGGCCGGATCAGGATCATGGTTCGTGATAATGGAATCGGTTTGCCTGATGATTTCGATATCAACCGCTCAAACAGCCTTGGACTCAAACTGATCAGGACACTTGTGCAGCACCAGTTGAAGGGAACATTAGCGGTTAAGTGCCGGAATGGTACTGAGATTAGTATGGAATTTCCAGTTATTACAGTGGGGATGCAAAAATAATGTCGAAGATACTTGTTGTTGATGATGAAGCGATCATCACGATGCAGCTGGAAGAACGCCTGAGCGCGATGGGATATACCGTTGCTGGCATGGCAGCCTCCGGTGAAGATGCGGTCGATAAGGCACGGCGATTCCGGCCTGACCTTGTGCTGATGGATATCGTGATGCCAGGTAAGATGAATGGCATTGAAGCAGCGAAAATCGTGACGCAGGAACTGGATATTCCTGTAGTTTTTGTCACCTCGTATGCTGACGACAGCATTATTGAAAAAGCAAAAGGTGTCCGGCCTTACGGCTATATCGTAAAACCCTTCAATGAACTTGAAATCAAAGCAGCAATTGAAGTGGCACTGTTCCGGAAAGCAGCAGAGCAAGAAGAGGAAAAACTAATAAAAGCCGAACGAGAAAAAATTTCGTCAGGTATTCAGGGTGACCGGCTGGCACAGGACGGTCTCGCCTATCTCGATTTACCGGAAGTAAAAACAGTCCTGTTAAAAGATATTTTCACTGATATCGTACTGTTCCTGTATACTGACGAGGTCATAAAAGAACCAATATTTAAATTTGCATTGGAAGAGGGTTTAAAAAAGGGAGGCCGCAATATTTTTGCTTATTTCTATTCAGTGCTCCCAAAATACTTCACAAAAGAGATCCTGAAAGATGAACTTTTCACGTACCGAATTAAAAGAAAGGGAGTATTTTCCCTGTTGCCCATCCTGGAAAAATGCACTGATTCCCTGCAGAGCGGAAATCACTGGACTTCTCTGCAGATCATTCTCGATTTTTCTGAAACAGAAGATTTTGATGATATTCTGGCTATCAGGAAATTAATCCTTTTAAAAAAAGAGGATGGTATTCCCGTTTCCGGAATTATTGCCCTGAATATCGGAAAAATCGATCATACACTGATCAAAATCCTGGCCGAGAGTATTCCCAAAATAATCGTTTCAACAGGAAAGGAAACGACGCTTTCGTTTGCCCATCATACATTTTCAGCTGGATCTGTCTCCGTTGTTCCCCAGTCAACCATTGATGAAGTCGTTAAAAAGTCACTGGAACCGGTGGTTCTTTCTCTTCTTGATAAACCAATTTCAGGTTATGATATCGTTCACGAGATCCACAGCAGATATAAGGTCCTCGTCCCACAGGCACGGGTTTATACTCTCCTCCATGAACTTATGGAAACCGGGCACCTCGAGATTAAGGTTTCAGGGAAATCCAAATTGTATTGTACTACGGAAATTGGAAAAAAACACATCAGCCAGAAACTCCTTGATTACAAGCAGGTCTTCCAACATATCATTGGAAACCGAAGTGAAATGAACCCGGAATAATAATGATAGGAAATGATCGAGTGGGATATCTCCAAATCGCAATTGATTCGAAAAAGTTGGTGTCCTGCTCATTTCCTGATGACAGATTCTTTCCTTATCCTTCTTGAACGGTCATTCACCGCCCCTTTCAAAAAAAACATCTGTGATGTGCGCATCAGGCCCATCGAATTAAAATTGTAAAAATTTCATTAGGAAAACAGATAATCTTGGAAAAATCAGCCTGGGAGAAAATGGAGGAGGACCACCGGTATCGTGAAATTGATGGTATTAGGGGATTAAAAGGCAAAGATCCCTTGGCAGTAACTAGTCCGTAGATGGTAACCCTGTGCCGAACGGCTGGGCTCGAAGGGATATTCACGAACCTTCCTGCTTGGTCTGTCCCGGGTATCGAACTTGAGCCTGGCACATAGGTAAGTATGGAACCGGTTTTGGTAGTATTCTCGCTATAGACCATTAGGGTAAAAAAATATCCTATCGTAAACTAGGAAACATTTAGGGAACGGTAGGATTGCCGAACCTGGTGCAGTCCGGGTCTTCACTCCTTGCCAGAACACGTACAGGTTCATTATAAAAAAAATGCAAACACGATTATTCAAAATTTTCAACTCCGGATCATGGTTATATCGATACCCACGTTTAGTGATTTGCTTCTGGTATGTATTCATCACCAGACGAAATTACCGGATAATGCCTCTATCACATCTAATACATGTCATCGGGATCATTCATCGGTAGTGTCAGAAGTTGACTGTAAAATTGGAAACCTGCACTCTCTAATCGTTTCATGACATGGTAGGTACGGAATTTTCGCGACTCCTTGCATTTTTTGTGAAATCCAACAACACTTAATAACCTGCAATTCGTTTCATCATATGTATAACCAGAGATTAGACTGGCACCTCATTAGCAAATGACATAGTTTCAGGCCAATTTCTCCCGTTTCCGGTAGATTCAACGCACTGGAAGGGAGGACGCTCCTGAATGATACCGGTAGGAATGACCTTGCGGGATCATTTTTTTTTAAATGTCCCGTGTCAGTAGCATGAAGGAGAAGCAGATGCCAAAACAAAAAAAAATCAACGAGAGCGATAAAACCAAAGTCATCAGAGAAAAAAAAGTCCCGCTTGCCCACGTAACCGTACCGGTTATGCGTTATACCATTATTGGGATCATGATGCAGAAGGGGATCTGGTGATTAATAACTGGTGTTCTACCATGACAGATATAATCCATGCCCTCTACGTTGATGACGAACAAGATCTGCTCGAAATTGGCAAGCTGTACCTTGAGGCAGGGGGGAAGTTTGCTATTGACACGGTCACTTCCGCTCATGAAGGACTTGAAAAATTGAAAACAGAGCCGTATGACGTCATTATATCAGATTATCAGATGCCTGATATGGACGGAATAGCCTTTTTAAAAAAAGTACGGCGGTCCAAAAAAAATATCCCGTTTATCATCTTCACCGGAAAAGGCAGGGAAGAAATTGCGATAGAAGCGTTCGAGAACGGTGCTGATTTTTATCTCCAGAAAGGCGGCGAGCCAAAGTCGCAGTTTGCCGATCTTTCGAATAAGATAAGGAAAGCGGTTGAGCATCGCCGGGCTGATATTCAGGTAACCTCACTTAACAGGCTCTACGGTATGCTATCCGCCAGCAACAAGGCAATCGTGCGTATCCACCATAAACCGGAACTGCTGGAAGAAATCTGCAGGATTATTGTTGATATCGGCGGCTTTCGGATGGCGTGGGCTGGAATGGCAAACCCGGAAAAGCATTTCATCGAACCTTTTGCGGCGTCCGGATATATTGATGGGTACCTGGACTCGATCGCAATATCGACGGATGATGTTTTCCAAGGGCGGGGCCCTACAGGTACAGCATATCGGGAGAAAACATACAATATCTGTAACGATGTCGCGAACGATCTAAATATGGCACCGTGGCGTGAGGAAGCGCTAAAACGAGGTTACCGTTCAGTTGCAGCTTTTCCCATCGCACCTGATACCAGGAATTCGGGGGTTATAACCGTTTATGCGTCTGAACCAGGATCTTTTACGCCCCAGATTATCAGGCTTCTTGATGAACAGTCCGAGGACGTCACGTTCGCATTCGTCACCCTTGATTACGAAGAGCAACGTATATCGGCCGAAAATGACTTAAAACAGTCTGAACTTAAGTACCGCCGCCTGTTTGAAACGGCACAGGACGCGATCCTAATCCTTGACGGGGATAACGGGAAGGTTATGGATGCAAATAAATTCATCCTTGATATGCTCGGGTACCCGCTGGAGTACTTTATCGGTATGCAACTTTGGGAACTCGGGTTCATGAGGGATAGGGCCATCGCCCAGAAGGCATTCAACGAGTTAAAAACGACCGGTTATATTAGGTACGATGACATCCCGCTCGAAAGAATAGACGGGCGAAGCATGAACGTCGAATTCATCAGTAATGTCTACCTTGTGGGCGATAAGAGGATTATTCAGTGCAATATCAGGGATAACACCGAACGACAGCTGAACGATAAACGCCAGGCTCTCACTCTAGCCCTTCTTCAGGTCCTCAACCGTTTTTCGTATGAGGAAGATAGTATCCGGAAAATCCTTCATGTTATCAGGGAATCTATCGGGATCGAGGCAATTGGGATCCGGCTGAAAAACGGGGAAGACTATCCTTATCCTGAAACAAGCGGATTTCCTGATCCCTTTGTAGAATCTGGACAATCCCTGTGCGGACATGATAATGCAGGGGATCTCAGGCGAGATGAACAGGGTCAGGTAACACTTGAATGCATATGCGGGAGTATCATCAGCGGCCGTACGGATACCCGGTACCAGTTCTTCACAAAAGGGGGCAGTTTCTGGTCAAACGGGACAACCGATCTCCTCGCATCAACTACCGAACAGGAACGACAGGTAACAACAAGGAACCGGTGTAATGGCGAAGGGTATGGATCGGTTGCATTGATTCCGCTGCGTTCGCATGAAAAAACTATCGGTTTGATCCAGTTAAACGACCGCAGAAAAAATATGTTTTCTCTCGAAATGATCCAGTTCTTCGAGGGGCTGGGAAATACTATTGGCATTGCCCTGGAACGCAAATATGTTGAGCTGGAACTAGTATCTGCTGTTGAGCATATAAAAGAGGTGCATAAACTTGCACATATCGGGACATGGGACTGGGACATGGAAACCGACACGGTCACCTGGTCAGATGAATTATTCAAAATCGCCGGGAGAGACCCCTCACAACCTGCCCCCACCTATGCCGAACACCCACAGGTTTATACACCCGACAGTTGGGACCGGCTGAGTGGTGCTGTTTCGAAAGCACGCAGCACCGGGGAACCATATAACCTTGAACTGAAACTGGTTCGTCCGGATGGCTGCATACGAGTGGTCAATGCATTCGGGACAGTAAAGCAGGATGGTCAAGATAAAGTCGTCGGGCTTCATGGGACCGTCCAGGACATAACCGACCAGAAAATGGCACAAGAGGCATTAATGGCCTCCGAACTTCGTTACCGTCGCCTGTTTGAAACTGCACAGGACGCGATCCTGATCCTTGACGGGACTACCGGCGAAGTCATTGATGCAAATAGATTCATCATCGATATGCTGGGATACCCGCTGGAATACTTTGTCGGCAAATACCTCTGGGAACTCGGGTTCATAAAGGATAAATCCCTCGCTGAAAAAGCATTCACCGAGCTGAAAACGAACGGCTACATCCGGTATGAAGACATCCCGCTGGAGACAAAAGATGGGCGGAGTATGAACGTAGAATCCATCAGCAACGTCTACCTTGTCGGTGGAAAAAGGATTATCCAGTGCGATATCAGGGACAACAATGAAAAAAAAGTGTTCCAGGAGGCAGTGCAGGCATCCGAAACCAGGTACCGCCGCCTCTTTGAAACGACACAAGACGGTATATTAATCCTTGATGAAGCGAAGGGAACAATCATCGATGCCAATAAATTCATCATCGATATGCTGGGATACCCGCTGGAATACTTTTTAGGTAAACATCTCTGGGAGCTCGGGTTCATCAAGGACAAGTCAATTGCACAGAATGCATTCAGTGAGCTGAAAGCGAACAATTACATCCGGTATGAAGATATCCCACTGGAGACGAAAGACGGGGTGAGCATGAATGTCGAGTTCATCAGCAATGTCTACCTTGTCGGTGGGAAGAGGATTATCCAGTCTAATATAAGGGATATAACAGCAAGGAAACGTGCAGAAGGAGCGCTTGGACTTACCACCAGGAAACTTCACCTGCTCTCCAGTATCACCCGGCACGACATCAACAACCAGCTCACAGTCCAGATGGGATATCTCGAACTGCTCCAGAGCAGCAGGCTCGATCCCTCGCAGAGTGAGTATTTCCAGAAGGTTACCAATGCGGCTGAACGGATCTCCACTATGCTCCGGTTCACCAAGGAATACGAGAATATCGGGGTTACGGCGGCAGTCTGGCAGGATTGCCACACCCTCGTCGATATTGCAACAAAGGAAGCACCGCTTGGGCAGGTCATGGTAATAAACGATCTCCCCGCTGGTGCAGAGGTATTCGCCGACCCACTGATTGTCAAGGTCTTTTACAACCTGATAGATAATGCCGTACGGTATGGCGGGAAAATTACAACAATCCGGATATTTTTCAGCGAGCACAATGACGACAGGGCCATCGTGTGCGAGGACAATGGCGTTGGCATACCGGCAGAAGAGAAAGAGAAAATATTCGAATGGGGGTTTGGGAAGAACACTGGTATGGGTTTAATCCTTGCCCGGGAGATCCTCTCGATCACCGGCATCACGATCAGGGAGACCGGTGATCCAGGCAAGGGTGCCAGGTTCGAGATGACGGTACCGGGTGTAGCCTTGCGGATGACTGGTGATGATATATCATGACAAATGCAATCCGGGGGCATCAGGTTGAAGAAAAACCAGGTCTCCCCGCTGAAAATAACCTTGAAGAATCAGAACTCCGGTACCGCCGGCTCTTTGAAACGGCACAGGACGCGATCCTGATCCTCGACGGGGATACCGGTGAAATTATCGATGCAAATGCATTCCTGCACGATATGCTTGGATACCCGCGGAAGTATTATATCGGGAGGTATCTCTGGGAACTCGGGTTTATCAAGGACAAATCCATTGCCCAACAGACTTTCACCGAGTTGAAAACAAACGGTTATATCCGGTACGAAGACATCCCGCTAGCGACAAAAGTCGGGAGGAGTATTAACGTCGATTTTTTAAGCAATGCCTATCTTGTCGGGGAGAAAAAGATAATCCAGTGCACCCTCAGGGATATCACCAACCGGAAAGTAGTCCAGAAGGCATTGCAGGCATCAGAGGCCCGGTACCGTCATCTCTTTGAAAATGTAACCGACGCGATCCTTATTATTGACGGGGATACCAGTAAAATAATCGATGCAAATACCTTCGTTCTTGATATGCTCGGATACCCGAGGGAGTATTTTATCGATAAACATCTCTGGGAACTTGATTGTATCGGGAACCCGTCTATTGCCCGGAGAGCTTTCACCGAACTGAAAACAAAGGATAGTATCAGGTATGAAAACCTGCCGCTGGAGACAAAAGATGGGCAGCGTCTGAATGCCGAGTTTGTCAGCCATGTCTACCTAATGGGTGATAAAAAGATCATTCATTCGAATATCAGGGATATCCCCGGGCAAAAACTTGCACAGGAGGAACGGGCACGTCTTGCGGCTATCGTTGAGTTCTCGGATGATTGCGATCATCAGTAAAACTCTTGACGGTGTTATGACGAGCTGGAACGCTGCTGCCGAACGGCTGGGCTCGAAGGGATATTCACGAACCTTCCTGCTTGGGCTGTCCCGGGTATCGAACTCGAGCCTGGCACATAGGTGAGTGTGGAACCGGTTTTGGTAGTATTCTCGCTATAGACTATTTTGATCATAACACTCTTATCTCGTCAATAAGGAAACAGTTAGTCAACCGGCAGAAAGGACGGAACTAGTGCTATGCGGTTCCGCACTCCTTGGCAGAACACATGTCAGGATCATTATAAAAAATGCAACATGATTATTCAAAATTTGCAATACCGGATCAGGGTTATATCTATATCCGCCGTCTAGTGATTTACTTCTGGTATGAATTCATCACCAGACGAAATTACTGGATAATGCCTCGATTACATCTAATACATGTCATCGGGATCATTCATCCGGGAAAAAGATGGAATTTGTGAATATAATGAAAATATTTCAGGGAAACTGTGGTGTTTTAAATGGTTGATATATCTTCGCGAGACGAGGAAGATGCCCGGGAACGGGAAATAGAACAGGAAAAGGGACGATCGCAGGAGCAGGAAAAGTTACGGAATAGTGAACTGGCTCAGGAAAAGGGACGGAAACAGGAACAAGATAAGGTGCGGGAGCATGAACTAGCCCAGGAAAAGGGACGAAGACAGGGAGCGGAAGAAGAACGTTCACGACAAAAGGGAAAGAATGGTATGAAAACAGGAACAATGGCCGCAATCGGCCTTATTGTCATCGTCCTCGTTGTAGCGTTGGCTGCCTTTCTGACACTAAGTACATCAGTTACGAGTGCACAACCAGGTGGTGCGCTACCCTACACTACTATGTACGGTGTTACGTTCCCCGAAGGCCAGACAATAACAATTGGGAACTCGCAAATCAGTGTGCTATCGTACCAGGGCGAGTTAATTTCTGATATTGATGGTGACCGCCAGAAACTGCTGGTGGGAGAGGACAGGACAATAACAGAACGTCGGGCCGTAGCCACAACACTCGGTGCAGTCAAGCTGATGGATACCAACTTCGTAATCAATCTGAAGTATAAAGGCAACCGGGATAACCAGGCATACTTTGATATGGCGGTGCATACCTCAAAACAGGTACCGGATATGCTTATCCAGAAACTACTTCCACGCGAGATTAATGCGCAGCCGATGTGAATCGGGAATGAGCACACGGGCAGATACCATACCATTCACCAATGTGTGGCACCTTGCCCTGAAAATCACCGGATAGAATGGAATGCTTCTGTATGGAGTATACAAATGGGGGGAATAACGATGGATCTCCCAACCGTTCACAACTGGTAAGTGCTAGCACCTATGAAGGTAATCATGTCTGGAGGGTTTGACCTGGACAGAAGGGACCCTCAACATTTTCTAGGCTGGTGGAGGATGATTACCATTTTTTTAAGTCAAACTACGTCGAGGGATCCCACAGCAAGCTGCAGGGTATACGAATAAAATAAATTGGACTCTTTTCCGGTCAAAAGGCTTTTTTAAAACATACATAAATGGTATGGTTACACCCAAACCTCTAAAATCGACGCACCAAATCCTATTTTGTGGGGCCACATTGTCGATATCCTCCTTGCCGATGCAGAGGATATGGTATTGCAAGGATACCAACGACTCCTGAAAGAGACAGGTCAGAGACACAAGGGCGAGGTACTTTGATCAGGTCCTGTAGAAATGATTCCGTGATTGATATCTATTGGGTATGCAATCGAGCTGATTCCAAATGAGATGAGCACAGTGGGAATGAAAAGGGATTACAACTATGTGTACACGTTTGGAACATTCGAAAGACGAAGTTCCCTGTATTGAAAATGATATCCGGTAATAAAAGTTCAGGAAAAAGAAATATTGGTGTAGTATTGGTGGTTGCCAGACCTAATAATTTAATCCGGACTGGTAATCCAGGTTGTCCGTGAAGGCTGTGATCAGACCACTCGCCCCAGACTGGTGGGAGAAGACCAAGTCAGATGCCTTCTGTGTGTTGTTCCCCCTGCCTTGCTCAAGGTGCTCGTTCATGAACGAGGAGGCAGAACCGATCGCTGGTAGGTATGTCCCTGTGCCTGTCGGTATTCCATGCAGGTCGATGTTGTAGTTCAGACCCACCGGAGTGTTCGGGTTCGCTGAAACTGTACGGGACTGAGCTGTTGTCGAGACAGTACCCCGGAAGAGGTCGAGCGAGCTCCCTTCTTGAACAGTGTTGTGGAAAGCGGGCCAGGTTGACGAGCTGCCTGGCAGACCCATCGTTTCAATCCCTATTGACTCATCTGAAACCAGTTGCCCGTTCCCGGTTGGACTGGTAGTGCCGTCAAAGGTGATGATCCTGCTGGTGTCGACGTTATTCTGGCCGAGGTTCATATTTCCTGTGTTCAGATTGAAGTTCTTTATGTAGGTCGTGCTGCCACCAGTTGTATGTGTATTCTCAGAGTACGTTGTCGAAGCCTGTGCTTCCCCTGGGACTAGTACTCCATCAAGTGCTCCGCTCGAGATTGTCCAGACGAGCGAGTCCACTTGTGACATATCACCGTTGATGGTGGTTGTCCGGGCCATTACACTGCCCCCTGCGGTAAGGACAAGTGTGAATGCCACAAGAACGATCATAAATAATTTTGTAGGTTTCATAATATCTCCTGGCTGCCATGTTGTTGCAGCACATACAACAGTATCTATCACATTGAGAATATCAAGGTATATATACGCACAGATGATTTGTTCCTGGAAATACCTGTAGTATCAGATGCTGGAAGATGAACCAGAAAATAGAGATGCATCGCGCGATTGAACGAATTAGGTAATATTTCACCCTATTATGAGTTTGATGGCGTAATGTGGCCCCGATTTCTTTGGTGAAAGTGCATAACTTTTTGCCTGTATATAATTCATGCTGTGGAAGTTTTAGGAGCTAGCTACCATGGACATATCCATGGAGTGGATACAGAGAACAAAGATGTTGGAAACGTATGATGTAGAGAATTCTGGCTAAAGTTCTGGAAAAGGATAAACAATGGAAGAGGTTCTACAAAGATTGGAATAATTGGTGACAAAATGAACAACCCGGTTATCACCATTCGCATATCACACAAAATGGAGGTATTTTCCAGGATATGAGAAATTCTTCACTTTCGGAAGATATGTGTTAAACGTGTTCTCCGGATTGAATTCTACCAAAATATTTCTCGAGATAACTTGATATATAAGGCGTCACCAGTGGGATAATTATCGGCAATATTTCCTGCATGAAATCAGGGCCTCTCGTTTCCTCTTGTATGGTGACGCGTATTTTCTGTGCTTTTTGGACAGAAGCGCGAGATGTCATCATTTTGATAAGACCATACCCTGCTGCCCCGGCACCAACGGCGGTAGCCGTTGATTCATACGGGTGCTCGCTTACCGTCTGACCAAAGGATCGATACGCCCGGGAGGGTACCAGAATAACAGACTTTTTCAGCTGGTCATACGATTTTGCAATCAATGCTTCGGTAAGGAGGAGATCTTCTTCTGTAACACACCTACGATTTTTCATTGTTCATCGCCTCCATTACAATCGGTGTTTTCAGGACGATTTTGTTCGATAAGAGCAGGTGCCCGATAATAACACCCATTCCAAATATTATGGCTCCAGTAATAAGCAATGCAGTCCAGAGAGGTAGGTATGTAGCCATAAACAGAATTACACCCACCACGAGGGCAGCAGTGCCAGCTGCCAATAATGTAACAATGACCGACAGGTACATGATCCGTTTAAGTAAAAAGTCGACAGGTTCGAACACATAATGCTGCAGAAACAAGTCCGTTTTCTGCTGCATATAGAGATCGATGTACTTGATTGTCCTGACGAACTCTGATTCAATTGATTGTTCTTCCATACCGGCAGCCGTATTCATACGATCCCCTTTAGTCACGTGATTTGAAGATGAACATGCCGATGAGGACACCTAAACCTGCTGCGACCAGGACCGATGGAATAGGGTGATCGATGATCATGTGCTCTACAGGTTCTACACTCTTATGGTAACCTGCTGCTACATTCTGGCACCTGGCGCCAACATCTGCCTTGAACTGGTTTACCTGGTCCTCGACATCCTGTATGATATGCTGGATATCTTCTTCCCTCGCTGAAACGTCTGCAATCCGTAGCTTACGGGCGGCGGCCTCCAGTGCTTCAGCGGTCTGAATCGTTAATTGATCAGTACCGGGAACTCCTTCACTTACCATACGGCTTGCAGTTTCATTCATTACCGTTACTTGCACTTTGCCTGGTGCGTTTGTTATAGTTTCATTCATTTTTTTTCAACTCCTTTCCCCGATATAATAATTTTATGATATTATATTTTTTTATAATAATATATATTCGATATTCATATCAGGGTTAATCACACTTGGAGTGAAAAAGTAGATATGTATTACTTGTTGTTGCAAAATCTGGAATCAATATGGCGTATCCGGTGTTAGGTATAGAAGAAATATCGTACACGAATTCCTGGCTTAAATCATATTTATTGTTCATTTATCGTTAATTTTTCTTTTATACAAACCATTCCGGGAGTCCCAAAAACCTTTAGATTCATCTGAAAATCCAGGTGATTATTCAAATTTTGTAATATCAGATAAGACTTTTATGTCTATTCCTACAATATAGCGAGTGTTTCAGGAATTCTTACCTACCCTTTTGTAAAATTACCGGATAATGTCTCTATCATTTCAAATAAATGTCATTGGATTATTATCCGGGAAAAAAGGATCAAATATGTAAAAATATTTTAAAAAAAATATTCCAGGAAAACGGGAGTGTTTCACATGTATGATATATCTTCACGAAATGAGGAAAAAGTTCGGCTACTGTCAGAGAATACAGGAAGAAAAGGAGAATTGGACATGCAACGGGAGTATGAATTCAATGGACCAAAAAACTAGGACTGATATTATCATTCTAGTGCTCGGTGTCATCATCGGTGCGAGCGGGTACCTTGCCAATTCACTTATCCTCTGGAATACGTCAGTGAACAAAGATAGGAGCGACATCGCCGAGGGCCTCTATTTCGATGTCGCATCGCTTGAGTTATACCTCATCGCCGCCGATCAGGAGTTTCTCGCAAATCCCAGTGAGAAGTTTATATTTATCCAGGGTACTCCGTTATACCCAGCCAACGGTTTGTATTTTGCCTACCAGCGCGATATCCCAAAGATAGATCGGAAAATCGCACAGGATACATTTACATTCTATAATCATCTACTGGCAGCGGAACGGGACCGTGACCGGATCTTCGAGATCCAGCGGCTGGGGGATGCACGGGAACTCACCTCTGCAGAGCGGACACGTCAGCAGGTCCTGACCATGAATGTTGCCCATGAGGTGAATATGTCGGTGAGTCTTCTGCCCGCCCTGAAAAAGGAACTAGCCGCTGCGACCTGATATGAAAAGTCCTCCCACTCTTTTTATGGCAGATACGGTGAATTATTGTAACTGTTCAGCCTGATGTTTGAGACAAGGCGGGAATGAATGGGTTGGCGTCAAATGCATCAGTAATCGATGCGAGAACCGGTCTACCATTTTTTCTTACTGTTGAAATG
>Ga0209083_1002707_pt1 | contig 16185 bp, 16 predicted proteins | sample AM7aDNAmetaG_FD_184132 | JGI IMG/M metagenome (GOLD analysis project Ga0209083, IMG submission 184132) | Freshwater microbial communities from Finland to study Microbial Dark Matter (Phase II) - AM7a DNA metaG (SPAdes) (version 3) | ecosystem: Environmental > Aquatic > Freshwater > Lake ...
CCGCGCAGTATCGAGGACGTCATAGCTCGTGAGTGGAACATGAATCCATCGGCGAAGACCGAGGGGTGACCGCTCTTGAGCCAAGCGAACCCAGGCACGGATGTCATGCTTAGTAATCTTCCGCTCGACTTCATCGACTTCGCTCGTCGTGATAGAGAGAAGTTTCTGCTCGACTTCCGGCGTGAGAAGGACGATGTCGGCCGGAGGAATAACTCCGATGTCCGCCAACGTCCTCATGGTTGCGATTTCTACTTCGGCCACACACCTGAAAAGGTTGTCGTAGCCGAAATGCCCTTGTAGGTCTTTCGGTTGATACCGGGGGTTGCCCGGCAATGATAAGTTAGGCATATGTGGCCCTTTCTATTGTTTTTTGTTTACCGCGTCCGCCGTAGCCTTGGCGAAGGCGGATACTTTCCGAAATCAATACTACTCAAAAATACTGAAAAGGCAACAAAAAAGCTCCGGAAGGTCCCTCTCGGAGCTCGTGACTGAACATGATGTCACCAGGACATACCGGTCAAACGCTTTTCCTGATCGAAACGCAAGGCGGCATAGATGCTCGGATTGCGAATAGCCAGGATTTGCAGAGCAGCAAGCACAGCGTTTGCCGGTTCAAGCACCGTCATGACCGGAACATTGCTCGGCGTGCGGAGTGACGACCAGACATCTTCAGGGAATTCCTTGTACCCTGCCGGCACCGTGATGACCGGGACCGTGGAATTTGCTGCCAAGACCGGACCGGCGCCGTTGCTTCGTCCAATGTAGGCGATGATGACCGAGTCGCACGGCTCCTCCTGTAAATGCTGCTGCAGGAGTTTGTAAGCCAGCACTGGTTGTTTGTGCACCGAACAAGTGATCGGCAATAGTTGGAACTGCGGCTTGGGCTCAAGCTTCATAATCAGCTCCTCGACCGCCGTGAAGTGATCCTTTTCCGATCCGCACCAAACGATGAGGCGTTGGGACGGGACCCCAAAACGGTCCGTCGCGTCCGCGACTTCGCGGTACTTGGCCGTGACTGTGGTGAGATCACCGCCGTCGCGATACACCTGTTTGTCGATGTACCCGCCGGAATGATCTACCACCCGCCATGAATCATTGTCGATGACGTCGGCCAGCCGGAGCTTACCTTCGGTATTGATACCGAACTCGACCTTGAAGTCCACGAGCTTGCGCCCTTGGAGCTGCCAAGCCTTCTCGAGCACCAAGAACGTCTGGCGAGCAATGTTGCCCATCTGTTGAAGAAGTTCAGGTTCATTCGGATAAGTAAAGACTTCACCGAAAAGTAGTGTCCGGAATGGTTTCTGGCCAACCAGCACACCTTTCAGTGTCGTCTTTCTTTCTTCCGACGTGTGACCTGGATAATACAAGTCAATCTTTCCTCCGGAAACCAGCTCCATAAGCGGGTCATCTTTGACAAGATCGTGATCGCACCACTTCTTGCCATGAGTCTTCAGAAAGAACTCCACGACCAGCCTCGGGAAGATGTGTCCCTTCGGCAAATGGGGGTTACGGTCAAGATATGATCCATGCGCTTCGCGCCGGACCACCACCTCATACGGCAACATGACACATTTGTCAGCGAGAAACTCCGTGGCGCCATCTTGACCTTCGAAGGCCACTGGTATGTCGCATGCCCTGAGAAGCCGGAACACGTTACAGGTTGTGCGCGTGGCCAAGGCGGCTTTGCCGTTGATGATGTCGTGCTTGGCGCCGTCACCGGCGGTGATGTCGTCTTTCGATTCAATCCTGACTCGGGCAGGACTTTCCGGGATGGAGAAGATTCGTTTGGTCTTCCCCTCGTTCATTGGCTGAACTTCAGTCGTTTGCATATGTATTTTCCTTTCTTTGTACATTGGGAAGAATTCCCAAACCTGGCTTACAAACTACTCCCTAAGCCACAGTGAGTCAAGCTAGGCCGAGTAACTTACCCCTTCTTGCCACCTGTTCGCCCCGGTGTGCCCTTTTCAGCCCCAGGTAAGGCATTTCCACGACTTTGGCCCTAATCAGAGCCGTGTCGCGAGATTTCGGGCAATTCGATTGCCAGTGCGAATTGACTTCAAAAACGAGCTGGCGTATGTTCGTCCGTGCATGAAAAATCGATTCATAAAAGCGGAGCCGAAGGACATCGAACATTCGAGCTTCGCCGGCTACCTGCAAGCGTCATACAAAGATCTCGTCGAATGCTTCGGGGAGCCCAATGACCGGACCAAGGACGGAAAATGGCAATCGTTCGACTGGAAGGTCCGGGCAGAATGGGCATTCAAGAGCACGGCTCGCAGAGACCGCGCCGTCATCACTATCTACGATTACAAGGAAATCCAGCCAGTCGAGGAAGTGACGCTGTGGCATGTCGGACTGAAAGGATCAGCAAAAAGGCTTAAGGAATTCCTCAAACAAAAGAAGTCAATTCTACTTCATCGATCGCTTACTACGGTATAAAATTTCCTGCCGCTTCCCCGGCCTTTTCTTGTGCCGGTCTGATCTGTTCGGTCCAGCATGCTTTTACATCCCATCGAATCGGCCAATGGAAAACGCAATTGCGTACGAAAAACCATGAAAACCATATTACCACTCCGGCCACAAATACGAGTGCTGCAATACACCACTGAAAGATATAAAGTTTGTCTTTCTTTGAGAGACCCTGCGATGATCGTGTTTTCCTATATGTTAGACATTGTAGAAAATTTAGTGAATTTATATCATTTTTAACCCAAATTCACTAAAAAATGACAAAAAGACGTGAAAATTACTTTCTCTTCGGTCTTTCCCCTTTCATCAATCTGTCGAATGCTTCAAGATTACCCATGGCATCATGGACCGGATTGTGATCATGCTTCGTGACACGCAAATGCTTCCAGGATGACGAGTCCATGAAATCGCCAATGAGACCGGCATAGAAATCGCCGATCTTCCCAGTGTATATCCGGGTAGTCGGATTCTCGGCCGACCTATGGCCTTCGATAATGACACCATGGAATATCGCCCGCGACGGATACGCGACCGCGCCGAATTCTGTGAGCTTCCCCATGCTCGGACATTTACCATTGGCTTCGCAGTCAATGAAGATCAGGTTTTTGATGTCGGGATTCATTTGATAAATATGTTATCACAATGCCTTGTAGGGCTACTTCATCTGCAGAGTATTGGGAATACCATCCTTAATCCTGACAAGAGCCTTACGATATTGACCATAATCTAGTATATGCTCATGATGTAACCTACCAATAAGCAAGCCGGGATGAATATTTAGTTCTAGACTAACAGATTTTATCGTCATCGCATCAACATTCGCGCGACGGAGATCTTTCACAACATCATCAAACCCAAAAGCGTTTGATGCAAAATCATTAGCCTCATTTTCTTCTTTCTCTGTTCCTGTATCATTGATATCATCAGAGAAAACCCTATTAGGATGTTTAAGTACGTGACCAATCTCGTGCAGAAGCGTGAAATAAAAATTGTCTATTCGATCATACCGCAAAGACATGATGATTACTGGCTCATTTGGTGTAATCCAGGTGACCGCGCCATCTACGCGCGTCTTAAAAAAGTGGGGCAAAAATATAACTCGAACACCAATATGACCCAACTTAGTAATAATTTCCTTAATGCCATCATTATTTTGTGAATACTGTTTAATTTCAAAAGCGAATTTCTCTAGCGCGGTTGAATCATATTTCCCAACCCCTTTTATTTTTTCAGCCTCTTTTTTTCCTAGTAACACCCACGCTTTTAGATAATTCGAAACTATATCTCCAGTCTTTGAAGTTCGGAAATTTGCTGTACAAACATCTTTTCTGAATTGATCCAAATTAGACATGTTGAACAACTCCAAGACTGCTTTACAGAGCTCACTGGTATTCTTCATTCTTGGCGGTAAATATTTGCGTCGAATCAATTCCGGCACAGGAAAAAGCGAGTATAGTTCAGACCGCTTACTTACCTCACTCTCTTTAAATTTTGATTTATCCTTAAGAAGATATAGGTCATATTCGGATTGCATGCCGAGCCAGAGATCCGCAGATGTTCCTAGCGCAGCCGCAATAACCCGGGCCGATTCGGGAGTAATCGCTCTCTTCCCATTTATAATCTCATTAACCGTTCTGGCAGGCCGGCCTATGATTTCTGAAAATTCTGACTGAGTCAAACCACGAGCCTCAAGCTCGTCCTGCAAAATTTCTCCGGGATGAGCAACCAAGAAAGGAGTCTTATTCTTTTTTTCTTCTGAATTAATCATGATTTTATTCATAATGATTGGAAATTTCCTCGATCACTATGGTTCTCTTACTTAATTCCTCGATTGAAAAGATGAGCCTGTATTGCTTGTTGAGCCTCAGCGAAAACTTATTCTCATGCCCCTTTAGTTTCTCAAAATGATTCCCCTTAATTTCACGTATATCACCCTCATGCTTCGCATTTTTAATGATTTGAATCTTCTTGAAAAACGCTCGGGCCACAAAATCGGGGTATTTACTAATCCCTTTTCCCTCGTAATACAAGCCCTCCAATTCTGAGCTTTGGAACCGAAAATTCATATTTTAATATCGACCTATTATTGAGCTTTTTGCTCATGATTAACATTATAGCCTCCTAACACTCTAAATGCAAACAGATATTTACAATGTGTGTATAACTCCAATTTCTGAACATTACATCAGTTGTAACTATTCATTTGACAATATTGCTCATCAGGATTTATAATCGAACACATGTGGCTTCAGGTCGGGAAGTTCCACCCCTTTACTAATTAATAATAACTCAAATGGCGTTTACAACCTATTTGATTGAGCTCGTTTGGCTGAAGGCTTTCGTTGTCCCAGGCAGAGATTCAGGATTCTTGAGAAAGGACATATGTGGTGCATGGATCCGTCGAGACCAACATGGAAACCGAGATAGCGAGTACGGATGGGAAATTGATCACATCCGGGCAGTCGCAAACGGCGGGAGCGACTCGATCCTCAATCTCAGACCATTGCATTGGCAAAACAATGCTAGGAAATCTGACGGCAACCTAGTTTGCCCAGTTACCGCAGCTAGATAAAAGAAAACTGACACCTGGTCAGTTCCCTTCCTGTTCAGAATCGCTCGTCACACGATGAGCGATTTTGTATTAACATTTTATCATTGATATCCGGTATTCAGAAACCAGCTTTGTTTGCATGAAATCTCCTTTAAAAGAGACGACAAATATTGAGGACTGGATTCATGAAAGTATGAACTGGTCTACTTAGTGAACCACTTTATCCACATACGCACTATTTTCATTCTTATCGGGCCCGCTGCTATACTAGCTAGCGAGTAAGAGTAATTTAATAACGAACTGGCGACACATTCGCAATTAAGTCTGGTCGGAAACACCGAAGGACTTGCAACGTAAACTTGTCTTCATAAGAAATTATGAATACGGGCTTGCGTCGCAAGTCCTTTTTTTGTTTTTTCGCCACTTATGAAAATTAATATGAAAAATACAATTGAATTAACCGACTTCTATCGCACCTCCGACCTCGCTTGCGCGGCGGCCGTTTCCCTATTCGTACCACTCGATAGCATCGATAAGACCGACAGACGCCGGGCATTTTTCATATTCGAACGTAATAGCGAACTGGATGGATTGCTCGAGGCATTCTGGAAAGGCACGTTGCAGGTCGAGCCGCGTGCTTACTTCGATCAGATCAAAGCTCTGAAGACACGCTTGTACGAAATCGACTAGCATGGCCGCTCAATCCTGCAAAACACAGACGGTCCCGGTACTAACGCCGAAGAACGAGCAGATCTTCATTGACCGCTTGATAGAGATTTTGCTCATGCAGGTTGAGCCTAATGAAAATGAACATGGAACAAAAACCAAAAGGATTCTTCATCGTGCATAAAGAGGATGTCCTGGTAAGATTGGCCCCTCTCAATGACGCCCAGTTCCGTCTTCATTTTGTGAGTGTCGCCCAAGCCGACTTCAAAGACGGTCCCGACCGCAAAACTGGCACCATCAATGCCACTTTTTCGCAGATGTTGGCTGGCCCTCTTCAAACATGGTCCAAGAGCAAGCTTAGCCGTGTCAGAAAAGCGCTTATCGATAAAATCGGCTCCTTGGTACGAATCGGCAAACAAAAGGTTATGATCGCTCACTATCCCCTGTATCGAGCCAAGGTGAAAGATGCCGGACTCATATTCTCACTGATAAAACCTAAAGTCCTGCTCACAGAACAGGATGTTCTACAGGCGAAACAACAGCGAACTATGGAAGTGAATCAGGGTCTGGCAAATCTGGCCAAGAAGTTCACTATTCCGCCAAGCAGTGTTCCATAGGCGGAACCTATTCGTGGCTAAGAAAAAGAAGAAAAGAAACGCAAAACCTTGATAAGGTGTGGACAATCACAAAAGCGCAAAATCGCATTCTCATAAAATGGCTACGGATAAGGGTTTTGCCAAAATAGATGGCCATCGATGATAGCGGCGAGTACAAACTCGCGCCGGATGGCGTCTACAACGATCCCGGCAAGAGCGCGACGAACATGAAGCGTCCCGGCTTGCAGGATATGCTTCTCCGCATTCAGGAAGACAAAACGATACGAGCTGTCTTCGTTCAGGACACCGACCGCTTGGCACGCAATACGACTGACCACCTGTGACTATCAAGGCTTTGCTCGCCAAGCACGAGGTGAAGCTCATCTCGGTATCGCAGCCTGGCCTCGAAGATATGCCCGAAGGCAACCTCATGGATACCATCATCGCCGGCTTCAATCAATTCCAGTCACAGCTGACTGCACGCAAGTCGACCAAGAGCATGGCGCAGAAATTCAGCGAGGGTGGTTGGCCGACACATGCGCCCATCGGCTACCTCAATGTCGGCGAGAAGGATAACGAGAAAAAGCGAACAGTAATCGTCGACCCCATTCGAGGACCGCTCATCCAGGAAGCCTTCAAGCTCTATGCCACCGGCGACTACTCGGCCGTGGCCGTGCTCGACATCATCCATGAGAAAGGCTTTCGTGCCCGTAACGGCAAGCGCATCATGCTCGGCAAATTCGCGGACATGTTCAAAAATCATTTTTACTACGGCGAGATGCGCTGGCGCGGACTGATCGGTCCTGGGAAGCATCCATCACTCATAGACAAGGAGCTCTATGACCGTTGCCAAAGGATTAGCGAGGAACACAACCATCGAGCTTGCCGCCGGCATAAGCACAACTTCATTCTCCGAGGATTTATCCGCTGTGCCATCTGTGGTTGCCGATACACGGCAGAGCATAACGTTCCGAAAAAGATTTCCTATTATCACTGCAATCGCTACAAGAATAATATTCCCGGAAACGTGAAATGCATGGACCAGTACGTCGAGATGAGCAATCTGGAAAATCAGGTCCAGGAGCAATTCAACCGCCTCCAATTTACCGATGACTTCATCGCCAAGATCGAAGCTCGGCTCAAGATTGTCTATGAGGAAAAGAAAAGCTCGGTGACCGACGAGAAAAGCCGTATTATGCAGGCCAAGCTTTCCGTCGAGAGCAAGCTCGAACGCGCAGAACATAAATTAATCGACGGTGTCATAGATGACCAGTCATTCGAACGCCTCAAGAAAACGTATCGCGAACAGATAGAGGACTTCGAAAATCAGATCGCCAAGCTGGACCGCTCCAAGAACATCAAGGTAGACGTCATTCAACAGGTCCTCGCACTTACTCGGGACATCGGGACCTCATATAGCAATGCCAAGCCGGAGTTGAAGCAATCGGGGCGATCACTGATGCCGCCGGAGACGCCACGAAAACCGCCATTCCTAGCCCTATGTCAGGCATGGACTCGTCGGTTATAAATAATACCGTGAGGGGTCGCGTGGTAGACGTATTCAGAACCAGTATCTATGCTTCTCCTAGCCAAATCTTTACGGAATACGCCACAACTAGGTAACTTTGCATGCTCGTTGTACTAATTTATGACTTACCCCACCAGCTACCACACTACTATAAAATTTCACAGGAGATGTATCCTATTCAAATCAATCCTAACCTTATCAACAGTTGAATCGCAACATCTCATGTTAAAATAGTCTTGTACTTATGAGTGAAAACTCCCTCGTCAATCTAATGCTCTCACACCAAGTCACTTTTCCTTGGCGTTCTATGTCGAATTTTCAACATAGAACAGAAGTAAAAGTCACATCGAACAGAGTTGACGTTGTTTACTTTGAACAACTAAATGCTTCTGGTATTGGTTTCATCGCAGCAGTCGAAGCTAAACTGCATGACTGGCGAAAGGCTATCCGACAAGCTCACAGAAATAAACTATTCGCAGATAGAGTTTATGTTGCGATGCCAACCCAATATGCTTCAGCAGCCATTGAGAATATCTCTGTGTTTAGACAGGCGTCGATTGGATTAATTTTGGTAGATAATGAACGTTCTCGGATTTATTACCACCCTCCAATGAATACGCAAAGGTCGTCAAAACACGTGATTAAAGTCAAACAAACCTTAGCTTCTCAGAATAATTAGGAAAGGAACTTTAACCAAGTTCGAAGTAGTGGTGTTTCAATTGAGTATAGTTTTTCAAAACGCCTAGTTTCTCGTATCGCCATCATGACTCTGTGGTAGAGAGACTCCTTCCCCCCATTCTTTACAGAGGCAAGCTCGGCTGGTATAGATACAATGAAATGCTTTCTGCGATGAGAACGCTCCCATTTAGATAGCTTATTTCTCTTCATGAGCGTACTTGCACAGTGCGGGCAGTTGCACTGAGTACGTATTCTGCCAAGCATATTCGTTCGCAAGCCAATTATGTGGTCAGCCTTAATTATCGACAAAAATATGCCTAAATACATTCCGTCTGGTTTCTGTGCAAATTTCGGTTTTACCCTCTTGCTCATTAATATTGGCAATTTAGGGTATGTTGTAGAAATCAAACCACTTACACCAGCCGTACTTAATGGTATAACCGACAAATCACCATCAAATAATACAAATCTGTTATTAACTACCCACGGTTCAATGAACTCTGCAATGGCCTTAAGTTGATCAGCGCTCAAAGTGGTTTTATTATTAGTTACGCATATTCGAAGAACTATTCCGTCAAGACCTTTTGCAGCATAAGCATTCTTGATTTCTGTAAGTTGTGGAGACAAGAGCAGCGACTCACATATAGCTATTACTCCTATAAGTGGCAATTCGTTAGCCATCTTTTTCTTCCAATCTCTTGCAATATCAATTGCTGCGATATTCTTACTAAGGTTATCTGTGGTTAGAGGAGCTTCAAACTCCGAGGCTGGTACACATAAACCTATTGTCCCTATGCTATGTTGATTAAAAAAAATATTATCGAGGTTTTGCTGTTCTGACCAAGGAACTTCCCAGAGCATATTCTGGGCATTTGTTTTTGCTGGCAAAGTTGGCATGACATCAGTTATCCAGTATATTCCAGTGTTTCTACCTCCTTCATAGATGGTTTCAAGAACATTTGTGTGTTCGTTACCTCTACCTGGCTTGGTCTTTAAAAAATATCTAGGCATTTCAATTATCCTTGTATCATTACCAACCAAAAGAATTTTAGTTGCCCGAGAAGGAAGTGGTCGTCGTGCAGGTTCTTTGGATAACATCACGTCAATTAAATTTGAAATAACTTCGTCAAAATTAGCCCTGAAGTGCCTGACGGGAGGCGGTAATTGCTGAAGAATATCTGTGGAGTTTTTAAAAAACTCAGAAATTTCTCTGCCTGTTACAGCACTATATAATACTGCACCCACTCCATACATATCAGTCAAAACAGTGAGCTGACTTAACCTCAATTCAGACGGGTCAAATAGGTAAGTTAATACTTCAGGAGCAATAAATTTTCTGGCGGGATAAACCCTCTCGGTCTTCATCTTCTTCAAAAATTTTGCTGCTCCAAAATCAACCAAATGATAATTCCCTTGAACATCAAAAATTATGTTGGCTGGTTTAATATCAAAATGAACGATACCCGCCTCCTCAAGTGTACTGACGCATTCAATAAGTGTGACGGCCAATTTCTTGACCTCTTCTAAAGATAATTGCCCAACCTTCTTTATACGCTCTTCCAAATTAACACCATCAATAAAAGGCATTATAATAACATAATGACCTTTGACCTGATCGATCCTAATTGGTTTCGGAATGAATGGTGAATCAATTTTTAGGAGGACATCGGCTTCCTGGTATGGTAGTTCTTGAGAATCATGAACTTCTTTTACTTTACAAAATAACTGTTGACCATCTGATGTTGTTACCTTAAACTTCTCTCCATCTTGCCCTTGTTGTATTGGATCGATAGAGACAATAGAACCACCTAACATTTCCTTCATGATTTTAATACCTTTAGTATCTGATGTATTTCTAGTCATTATTAACTACGCTAACTCAAACACAAAGGCATGTCAACTATTATAATAGGTGATTTATTATCTGTACCAGATTCATAAATAAAAATATAAAGTGGTGGTTCCTTATATTAACTGTTACAAAAGTTAATCATCCAAAATTCCTATATACAACAATACCTAAATATGTATGATCCATTCACAACATACATGGACTACCGCCGAAAAATACTTTCAATCCGAATGGAATACCTAAAGGGTATTATTGACTTGGATACTGCAAAGGCTCGAATACAACCACTCCTCGATGAGATGAATATACGGGGTTTGGTAATCGCAAAGCAACACAGCAGAAAATTCACGAAGTTAACCTTTGGCTACGTGATGAGGTGAGATATTACAGCTCTTCGTTGGTTAAAATAAACTTACACAATAATAAGTGATATTCAATCTGTATACTTTGTCGTCCAAGTCGTCTTTAACTCCAAATCTCACTTGTCCTAGGTTCAAATTGCTTTAGAATTTTTAAATATTCAACCTGTATATTCGACTCTACCCATTTAGGATACAGTTGACCAATCTCACCATTCTTCATGGAAACATCATTACACGGCTCGAAGAAAAAACCATCTGGTGATGCGACAAATAACCATGATGGATTCCAGATTTTCAAAGTCTGATCAACAATCTCCTTTATCTTCTTACTATCACGGCGAGTGCAAAACTTGACTTCGACTAGATATACTTCGGTTTTATCTTGAGATATGAGCACAAAATCAGGTGCATTCCTGATATTTGCAATGACGGCTTTTATTTCCACCAGATGTTGATATTGGGCAAGCTCGGGTAGCGTATATTCGTAACCAGATCTAAGAATAGTAAATCGTCCTGATTCACGAAACATTTGTTCAAAAATAGTTTCCGCAATTCTCCCCTTTATAAGTTCGCGAGTAAATTCAATATTAGTCATCAATTTTATTATTGTTTACTTGATAATTTCTTATACAGATCAAACAGAAATTTAATGCGCATTTCATTATTTGTAAACCTCTTTCCGTAGCACGCATCTACTGATTTATCTAGATCAGCATGAACTGTTACTAGCTCTGGGGGCATCGTTTTAGGATCATACAAATCAGCAAGAGAACTATTTGGAAACTGTTGCCGAACATCCAATACTTTTTGTGCGCAAGCTTCAACATCTTTCTTATGCTCATCAGATACACTTTCTGGCCAAGGAAAATTGTTATAAACCAGTGTATTTGAATAGCGGTAATCACTTTTTAATCTACCACATACATATGATACCCAAGTCATGTGCATCAAGGACTGGAGAACGCCGAAGTCATATAGTGTAGCATCTAAAACTGCTAAACATGTGTCTCCAATGATTTTATCCTTGCCAAAAAAGCTCATTGGTATGTAGACCCTATTTTCTGAACTAACACGAGGAATAGCGACATAGTTGCTTTCTGGTTGACGGATTTCCCCAAAAAGCGCTGGGTATTTTGCCAACACTTGTGTCTCCGTCCGAGAGCTTTCAGTGCGCAGTATCTTAACATTTTCTATACGTTCCATAACTTTCGGAAGTGTCTGAATTATCTGTGGCTCAACATCCTTTAACCATAAACAATATCTCCTTTCACCATTTAGATATTCTTTTGCACTGATGATCTCCTTCATATATGGCAAAGCATCGGGTTCAACTTGTAAAAAATCATTCTTCTCTCTTTCCGTAAATAGAAAATTACCTCCGTCATTAGGCATATTTCCAAACGTTATCGCTGGCACTGAACATATTGGAGCCCGTCTATTTTCAACGAAAACATCCTCACCTGCTACAAGGTAAGCGTTTATGTGATTGACCTCCTTCTCCTTCGGCTCGCTCCTAATTGTCTCGTATTCATACAGATATTTTCTCGGGGTATCAAAACATGCGAAACCGACTATTACACAGTATACTGCAGCAACTCCTGGCGCATCATTATTCCATTTAAATGTTTCATGGGCAAAATGAATCGTTATTCCATACCTTTCTTTTAATCTTTTCCAAAGAATAGCAACTTGCTCTCCTTGGCATATTGAATTTGTAGACACAAAAGCCGTCTTTATCGAAGTACCAGCCATATACCTAGCCGCCTTTTCATACCATGCGGTAACAAAGTCAAGATTGCCCGCACCTTTTATATTGTCGAATACGCTCAAGAATATTTCCTTTTGTTTGGGATCCATCAGGCGTGCACCTACGAATGGCGGATTTCCAAGAATGAATGAGAGCCTAGACTTCGGAATAATGCTTTCCCAATCTGTAGTCAGCGCATCAGCATTAATTATAGTCGCAGGCTCTCGAAGTGGGATGCGAGCATATATCTCACCAAACTTCTCCGACAGCAACTGATTCATTTGATGATCTACGAGATACATTGCCACGCGAGCTATGAGTGCCGGAAACTCCTCGATCTCAATACCATAAAATTGATTAACATTGATCATAGAAAGCTCATCTGCTCCAAATCCAAATATTCGTAGGCTAGACTCTTTGACTGAACGCTTTTTGCGTAACACTTCGATCTCAAGTTTTCGTATCTCTCGATAAGCAACAACTAGAAAGTTCCCGCACCCACAAGCTGGATCTAGGAATTTAAGTGATGAAAGTTTTTTATGGAAAATATCAAGTTTTTTAGGATCACGTTTGACTTGATCAAATTCAATGTAAAGCTCATCGAGGAAGAGTGGATGTATTAACTTCAGGATGTTTATCTCTGACGTATAATGCGCACCCAGATGACGGCGAGCTTCCTCATCCATAACACCTTGGAATAACGAGCCGAAAATTGATGCTGAGATCTTCGACCAATCAAAACTTAAACATTTCATCAGTTTGAGATATGCGGTTGCGTCCAAAGATACTGGCGCTATTTGTTCAGCAAAAATACCGCCGTTAATATACTGGAACGTCATCAACTGTTCATCTAGATTCGTTTGTCTCTTTTCCTGAGGTGTATTTAGAATGTGGAATATTTGTAATAGATGAATACCGAGGTCAGATCCGTCCTTATTCACCCTATTCTCTATGTAGCTTCGAAAATGGTCTTTCGGGAAAATACCTGTATCATCTGCGAAAAGACAAAATAGAATGCGAATCAAAAAGACTTCTAGATCATGTCCACTATACCCAGTCTTCGCAATCTCATTATGAAAATCGGCCATCAATTTTGCTGCCTTAATACTTGCCTCTTCCTCTTTCTCATACACTTGAACATGATACCCAGATATAAACCCGAAAAGATTTATATGCTTATGCAGGTCTTTAAGCAAAAATTCTTCGTGTGTATCTGTATCCAAATCATACACACGGATCTTTTCAAAATCAGAGACGATGACATACTGTGGAAGTTCTGGGTCTTTTAAGCCTGGAAAATAATCTTTGGCTTGATTAAATGCCCTATCTAGACTTTTTCCACGAGTTTTGTGTTCAGCCAGCATTGTTCCTTTCCAAATCACATCGATATACCCTCTTCCACCGTCCAACTTTTTAACAGGATATTCAAACGTGGCAACTCGTCTCCTAGACACACCAAAAACATTAAAGAATCCATCCCAGAAACTCTTTGCTTCTGCATCTTCATTGTAATCACGTTCCCATTCATGAGAAAAGACTACAGCTCTATTTCTAATTTCGTTAAGACTAATCATAAATGCTTATAGAATAGAGTGTATCACACTGCAATTTATAAATCAGTTTGGAATTATTCGCAAAAAACGAAGATAGACATAAAAATGGACATGGTGTATCATCCCGCATTTTTAAAAACTGCGATTCGATGCCTCTGTAACTTTCTACCTCTGATTAGTAATCTTGCCCCATATTACAGATTCAAGCGTTTGTCGGCATGATGCACAAGCAACACATCTTGGCCTTTAAGTCTCAAAAGTCATCCTTTTATAAATCTGTCTCGTGGTCTCGACATCCCTCATGCAGTAATCGCAAATCTCTTTAACCTTTCCTCGTTTGAAAAAGTCATAAACCTCGGAACCATCAATCCCATCTTTTGGTGTCGGTAATCCGAGAGCAAGAGCAATATGTTCAAGACCGACATTTTTCTGAAAACCCCATTTCGACCATTCGCACATAGTGTCAAAGATCGGAGAACTGCGATACCGTGCGAAACTCAAATCTTTACTTGGCTTAATGTTTAAAACGATTGATCTCTGATACAGAAAAGTCAAATCAAAATTCATAATGTTATGGCCAATAAATAGGTCGCTTTTCTCGGTTATCAGCCAAAATTCCTGAAGGGTTTTGCTCTCGTCTTCTGGGTTGCAAATCACCTGTGTATTCTCGTCATTTATGGCATATGCTACGCAAAGAACCCTTCCAAAACCGCCATCAAAAGACGTCTTCAAAAAATAATCTTCAAACTTGTCGGCAATCTTACCTTCAATCTCAACTTCTTCAACCACATCTTTCTTCCGAGATTTCTTCTCAAGCTGTCGCTTGAAAAGATACTCTAGTTTTGATTGACTATTTTCATCAGCGGGTAAAGTCTCAATATCTATAAATAGTTTGTTCATATATATTATGTGAAAACTAATAACAATCAACTCTTCCTGTACCGTTACCACCGGCATAAGTGCAATGTGTAGTCTGTTGATATTGTTGCGGTGCTGGAATTGCCCCCGTATTTATTGGAATCCCTATTTGCGATTGAAGACTTTGTATCTGTAAGTTAAGTTTTTCTATTTTCGCATTAGCTTCATTCGTCAAAATGCTTAACTGATTTTGGAATTGATTTGTCGCTGACCCGAAAGGATTTGGTGCACCAGCAAAAGAATTCCCTAGAGTCTGCTTATCGGCGTAATATTTATTTTTTATATCGAGAATTTGTTGGTTAAGGGTATTGATCTGGGTTTGGATATCTTGGGTGGCAGATTGTTGGGAAGTTTGAATAACTGTTCCGCTCGGTATAGGTACACAAGACTTTTGGTCGTTGCTCGAAGTATATCCCGCCTTACACGAACAATTGTATGCCCCGTTGCTCATATATGACGATCCGTCCCATGTAGCATTCATATCATCACAGATCTGATAACCAGTTTTCTGAGGTATTTCACAATATGCGTCACCAGTTTGTGGACAAATGAGGTTTTGTTTTGCGGGACATTTATTCCAGTAAGTACCGTTACAAAGTGTACCCGTAGGTTGAGTCGGTTGCTTAACTTGAGGTTGCGCGAGCGGTGAAATTACAGCACCAGGATTCTTGCTGTTAACACTTTTAACTGGTATTCGTGCAGATGCAGTTGGACTTGCCTCTGAAGGCACGGACGTTGGTGATTGTTCGATAATCTTATTGGGTGGTGTAGGTGTGTTTACTATCTGTACTTTGGAACCGGTAGACATGAATGAAAAAATACTCCACGTTGTTGGATTCCACCATGATGCAAAAGTAATCGAAGGGACAGTGAATAATAAAATGGTAACTGCTAAAATAGGTTTTTTCATGGGTATTGATTATCTAATAAATCAACAATACCCTAGTGTGAGATACACAAAACCCAACACTAGGAGGCCTTGCGACCCATATACCGGTTTCCCGATATAACGTTGAACACGCCCTAATGCTGGGGTTAATGTGTTCAACGATTTTCGACCATACCTTATGCAAATCACACAAGGGTTAGGTCTACGATATTCAGTTGTGTCTTCAGTGTACGACTTGGAACAGGTCTTGTCTACCGCAGTCTCCTCCCATACATAATGAGCCTCAAATAGTTCCACTGTCCCAGGGAAATGAGCTCAATTTCCCTTGAGCTGTGGATAACGGCATGATTGATGAATTATGAACATCATCATGAAC
>Ga0209083_1002714_pt1 | contig 16148 bp, 16 predicted proteins | sample AM7aDNAmetaG_FD_184132 | JGI IMG/M metagenome (GOLD analysis project Ga0209083, IMG submission 184132) | Freshwater microbial communities from Finland to study Microbial Dark Matter (Phase II) - AM7a DNA metaG (SPAdes) (version 3) | ecosystem: Environmental > Aquatic > Freshwater > Lake ...
CGGCGGCGCTGACCGTGTAGGTCACGGGGTTCGTGAAGCTGTTGGCCGTGACGCCGCTCACCTGCAGGGCGGCGCCGACCTTGACCGAGGCGCCGGTGGTGGTGAAGGTGGCGACCAGGGCCGTGAGGTTGGTACCGGCAGGCACCGTGAGGGCGATCGTGTGGGCGGCTTCGTTGACGGTGCCGACGACCGCCGGGGCGAGGCCCTGGAAGCTGAAGGCGGTGATGGCTTTGGCGGCGCTCGGCGTGGGGCCGGGGCCGGCGGCCACGGTGACCGTGACCAGGTAGGCCTGGGTGGTGCCGTCGGCGGCGCTGACCGTGTAGGTCACGGGGTTCGCGAAGTTGTTGGCCGTCACGCCGCTGACCTGCGGCGTGCCGGCGATCGCCACGGAGGCGCCGGTGGTCGTGAAGCTCGCGACCAGGGCGCTGAGGCTGGTGCCGGCGGGCACCGTGAGGGCGACGCTGTGCAGGGCCTCGATGATGACGCCGCTGGCGGGCGGGGCGGCGAAGCTGAAGCTGGTGAGCGCTTTGGCCGCGCTCAGGGGCGCGACCCTGAAGGCGCGGCTCGCGCTCCAGGCGCCGGCCTTGCCGGCCTTGCTGCCGCGCACCTTCCAGGAGAGGTCGACGCCCGTCGGCAGGGCCAGGCGGCTGGTCCACGAGCGGCCGCTGATGCCGGCCCTCGCGAGCAGCAGCTCGCCGGCCTCGTAGACGCGCAGCTCGTAGCGCGTGGCGCCCCGCGCCTTGCTCCAGGTGAAGGTCGGGGTCGCCGTGGAGACGGCGCCGCTGGGGGTCAGAGCGCTGGGCCTTCCGGGCCTCGCGGCCTTGCCCTGGCCCTCGTGGCCGGCGGCCAGGGCGGAGCCGGCCAGCAGGAGGGCGGCCAGGACCGCGAGGAGGAGCACTGCGGTGAGCGCCAGGCGCGAGCGCCCGCGTGCCTTCGTGCCGATGGTCCCCATTGTTGCCCCCCAGGTTCGCCGCACGGAATGTGAGCTCAGCATACATGGGGCGGCCGCGGAGGGGGTCATCCGAATCGGGTGACATGACCATCCCCGTCGCTCAGGCGCCGGTGAGCCACGAAGGGGGCACCCCGCGGGGGGGCGCGGTCGGCCCCGGCAGCCCCGCGGCCCCGGCGCGAGGCAAGTGCGAAAGGGGAAGACAAGGATTCCTTGACTGTCGCGTCGCCCGCAGCCGTCCGCAGGCTTGATCGTTGAGGGGGAAGACAAGGATCCGACGACTCTTCTTATCTTCCCTCACAGCACTACCCCGCCGCGGCGGCTCCCACGGCTGCGGCGGCTGCGGCGCGTGCGGCGCGCCATGTCCGCCTTCTCACCGCTCGTCGATCCGGAGGCTGAACGCGGAGCCGGACGGAAGGGGATGGTCATAGCGGGTGATTCGTCAGGCGGCCGGCGGCCGGACAGTCTGCGCGGCGCACGTCGGGGACGCTCGCAGAAGGGTTGCCGAGGACCTGCGAGAAGGCGGTCGCCCGAGCTGCCTGCGGAGTCCAAGGCTCAGAGCCGCGACCTCGATGCGCCGCCGAGCCCCGCTGGACGGCGGCGCTGCTGGAGGCGATCTCGCGGCAGACCGAGCTGGCGTTCGTGAGGACCTCGGGCACCAGTTCGCCTGCATCCCGGCGCGCAGACTTCGGCAGCGGCGCGAGCGGTTCGGGAGGATTGCCTCGGCGATATCGCCGCGCTGCAGAGCCAAGTCGGTGAGCGTCACAGCACCCGGGAGGCTCATCCAGAAGCCGGGCGACAAGCGCGCGAGCGTCGGTCTGCCCTGCGTCGCCGCGACGCGCGAGCAGCCGTGCGCGGGCCTCGAGGCCGAAGCCGTTCACCGGGGCTCCGCGAGGTTCAGTGCGCCCGTCCGTGACATCGTCATGTCGACAATCTCGTCGGCCTGTGCCGAGAAGGCCGCCGGCGGTGGCTGACGCGTCTGACCCGGGCGCGCGTGGCGCGCCCCAAGCCTCAGTTCTTGAGCGGCAACCCCGCCTTCTTCCAGGCCATCAGGCCGCCGTGCACGTTGCTCACGTTCGCGAACCCCATGCTCGCGAGGCGCTTGGCTTGCCGCGGGCTGCGATGTCCGCTGAGGCAGATCACGAGCAGCTCGTCGTCGCGCTTGAAACCCGTGCTGTCCTTCTTGATCAGCTCCGGCGGCACGCTCCGCGCGCCCTTGGGGTGCCCGCCGTGCGCGAACTCGCGCGCCGAGCGCACGTCGATGAGCTTGGCGCCGCGCTTGCTCCGCGTGAACGCCTCGTTGACATCGATGGTGGGCACCGACGCGGGGCCGGCTGCGCCGCCCGCCCGCTTGCGGCTAAATGGCCACATTATCGTGCCGCGGCTGCTCGACGACGCCGTCGTAGAGCACCTCAAACGGGCCACTGGTGAGGATCGAGTGCAGCGTCCCGTAGATGCGCTGCACAGGCTCGCCACCGTAGAAGTCGTCGTGGGCCTCGAGTGACTCCCACTGCGTCTCGAAGACGAAATGGACGTCGCCGAGAGCCGACTCGCGGCCCTCGTCGTGAAGCGCGCTGGCGAGTGGGGACATGCCGAACGAACGCAGGATGCGGTGGCTGCTGTGGCCGGAAGCGTCGCCGGCCCAATGGGCGAGCTCCCGGAGGGCGGCCTCGGCACGGTGTTCCGTGCCTTTGAGGACGCTGAACATTGTCTGACCGACGATCATCGGGGGCGCTCCTTCTCGGGTACTGCCTGTCCTGTCTTCCCCGCGAAGCGTGGAAGCGAACGAAAGGTCAGCGGGCGACCTGGCGGAACGCGGCCACCAGCGTGGCCGGCTTGAGCGCGGACGCGCCCTCTCCCGTCCAGACGATCTTGCCGGCGCGGTCGACGATGAACGTCATCGGCCGCACCTCGCCGCTCTTCTTGAGGGCGCCGTAGGACTGCGCCACGCGCCCGTCGTCGGGGAGCAGCGGGAACGAGAGGCCTTCGACGTCCTCGGCGAGCTTCTTCACCTCGTCGCGGCCGGCATCGCAAATGCCGAGCAGCTGGCCGCGCAGACCCCAGAGCGTGTCTGCCGCCGCGCTGAGCTGCGCGAGCGCCGCGACGGTCCCGGCGGCCTGCGTGGGGACGAAGGTGAGCACCGCGAACCAGTCACCGCGATACTGCCTGAGGTTGATCTCGTTGCCGTCGACGGCGCTGATGGTGAAGGTCGGCGCTTCGCGGCCGACACCGAAGTTGTAGCCCACGTCGGGAACCTCCTGACGGTGCCGCGGGCGGGGCCCGCGCGTGTCTGCGTGAGTCTATCAAAGGGCCGGAGGGCGGGCGGCGAAGCGCCCCCCGCCCGGGCGACGGGGCCGGCCGCCGCACAGCGGGCCGGCCCCGTCGGGGCCGTCAGGGGATCCGTCTGCGGTCGCGGGCGGCGCGTCTAGAAGGTCTTGTAGTACTCCTTGGCGGCCGCACACACCGGGCATTTGTCCGGCACGTTGCCGATCACCGTATGGCCGCAGATGAGACACACGCTCACGGGCCGGGCGTCGAGATCCTGGCCGACAAGCACCTTCTCGCGCGCCTCGCCGTACATCCGCTTGTGGTCCATCTCGGCCTTGACGGCGTACCTGATGGAGCGGCTCGCCTGCGCGTTGCCCTGCGCCTTGGCGATCTCACCGTACGCCGGGTACATCTCGTCGACCTCGAAGCTCTCGCCGCCGAACGCCGCGGCGAGGTTCTCGGCGGTCGCGCCGATGCCCTTCATGACGCGCAGGTGGTTGCGCGCGTGACGCGTCTCCGCGAAGGAGATGGCGCGGAAGAGCTTGGCGACGTGCGGGTAGCCCTCCTCGTCGGCTTGCTCGGCGAAGACCAGGTACCTCTCGGCCGCCTGGCTCTCGCCGGCGAAGGCGGCCTTGAGGCTCTCCTCCGTCATCGCACCCAGATCCTCGGGATTGGGAAGGCGCTTCTCGAAGGCCTCGTCCATCAGAACTCCCTGAAGTACGAACCGGCCGTGCCGCACTGCGGGCACTCGTCGGGGGCGTCGCCGATCACGGTGTGGCCGCAGATGGGGCACACGCGTACAGGCTTGGCATCGAGGTCCTTCTTGCCTTCCACGCCCTTGAGCGTGCCGTCGTAGATGCCCTGGTGGTCCACCTCGGCCTTGAGCGCGTAGCGGATGCTCGTCTGCGCGCTCTTGTTCTCCTGCAGCTTCGCGACCGCGTCGAAGGCGGGGTACATCTCGGCGATCTCGAAGCTCTCGCCGTCGAACGCGCCCTTGAGGTTCTCGGCCGTGGTGCCGATGCCGCCGAGCACGCTGAGGTGGTTGCGGGCGTGCGTGCTCTCGGCGTAGGCCACGGCCTGAAAGAGGCGCGCGACGTTGGGGTAGCCCTCGGCGTCGGCGACGTCGGCGAAGGCCAGATACTTCTGCGAGGCCTGGCTCTCGCCGGCCAGCGCGGCGGCGATGTTCTGGGCGGTCATCGCACCCTTGTCCTCTGGCGCCGGCGGGGTGTTCTTGAATGCGTCTGCCATGTCCTCGTGCTCCTCCTCGTGGGTGGGCGCGGCCGTCGAACGGCCGCGCCGCTGGTTTGTCAGGCCGGTCGCTGCAGCGGACCCCTATGGTAGCAGCGCAAACGGAGACCTCTCGGCGACCTTCTTCCCTCGGCGGGGGGCGGGTAAACCATGCGGCGACAGTGCAAACGTCCCCGGTGCCTGCCGTGCGGATCGCCCCCAGCGGGGAGCGTCAGGAGACGCGCCGCGCCGCCGCCTGCGCCCGCCATGCGGCGACGGCGGCAAGCAAGAACGCGGCGGCCAAGCTCGCAGTCGCGATCCGATCGCCGGTCACGGCGCCCGGGCGAAGGACGAGAATCGCCACGCCGGCGGCGAGAGCCACGAGCCCGCCGGCGATCAGCCACGGGCCGCCCGCCCGGTGGCCGGCGCGCCAGGCGGCGTCGCTGGCCATGACGACGTGCAGGCGCATGCCGAACCAGTCGTTCTTCGGCAACCGGCCGGTCAGGCCGAGCAGGCCGGTGACGGCCAGAAGCAGGCCGAAGACGAATGGGGCGAGGATGGTGAGGCGGCTCATGGCGGCTCGCCGGCGGGCTGGGCGGCGGCCTCAGCCGGCGCCGAACCCACCGCCCCCGCCGCCGCCCCCGCCGCCGCCCGAGAAGCCGCCGCCGCCGCCCGAGCCCGACGACGAGGACGACGTCGCCACCGACACCGCTTCGTTGAAGCTCTGGTGCATCTCGTTGAAGGCCGCCATGCCGCCGTCGCCGGGCGACGCGAACCAGATGAAATACCCCGTGCGGAACGCCGGATCGTCGATCACGTTCGGCACCTTGACGGTCATCGCTTTCACGACCTCGTCGGCGATGCCAAACACGACGGCGTACACGAGGAAGGCCTCCCAGAGGACGACGGCGTCGGGCGGTTTCTCCTGCAGGCGGCCGAAGTCCTTGAGATACCGCTCGAGGGCCGCGTACTGGGCGTGCAGTTCAGCGGCCTCCTGAGATCGCCGCTTGATCGTGCGCGACGCGTAGACCAGCACTACGCACACCGGGATGCCGGCGAAGAACCAGAGCCCGCCGCTGAAGATCGCCGCGGCGCCGGCCGCGACGGCACCGACGAAGGCGAGCGCCGCCCCGGTGAACGCCATGCGGTCGGCCTGGGCGTCGAGGTACTTGCGCCGTTCGCCCTCCTTGGTGACCATGCTCGTCCACGTGCTGTAGCCCTTGGCGAACGCCGAGCGGTGACTCTTGGCGAGATCCTTGAGCTCGCTGAGCACCAGCGTCGAGCCGCCGGCAATCTGGTGGAACAGGAACTTGACCAGGTGCCGCTCGCAGGGCAGCAGCTCTTCGAGGCGCTCGTCGTGCAGCGTGAGCTGGTAGGAGATGGTGTCGTCCTTGCCGAGCAGGCGGTCCTTGTGGACGGTGACGCGCTGGATGTCGATGACCTTGCGGTTGACGAGGTCGAGCAGCGTGGCCGTGGCGTCGTCGCGCCCGACAGTGCCCATGCGCCAGATGAAGCCCACGAGCGCCGGGGGAAGCGGCGGCTGAGGGATGTCGCGCCAGTACTGGGCCTGGAACTGCGTCTTGGGCTCGCGGCCGTACTTGATGTAGAGCACGATCACGAGGATCAGTGCGACGAGCGGGAACCCGATGCCGACCACGCTCCAGGCGGCGACCTTGACGCGCGCCCAGAGGCGGTCCTTGTTGGCCTGGCCGGCCCACTTCTTCTCTTCGGCGAGGACGGCGGCCAGTCGTGCCCCGGCCATCGGCTTTGCTCTGGCGAGGGCCGCAGCAGGGAACAGGATGCGGCCCTCCACGAACGTCCCGGCGGGCAGGGGATCGACGGTCATGACCACGCTCGCGTCGGGTTGAATGGTCACGTTGCCCCAAAGCGGACCGTGCGCCCAGGCGCGGACCTCGTCGCGGGCGACGCCGGCGGGCAGGTGGACCGTGATGCGCACGTGGTCGGCGGGCACCGTCGCCTGGTCGCCGACAAACTGCCAATAGAGCTCGGCGATGTCGTTCCAGCGCTTGGCGGCGGCGCGAGCGATGTAGTCGACGCTGAACTGGGAGGCGGAGTCGGTCACGCTGAAGAAGAGCTGCACGCGCACTGTGCCGCCCAGATCTGACACGAAGTACGTGCCCGGCGGTCTGGCCGTCGGGTCCTGGGTCGGCTTGTACTGCATGTTCCCCGTGCCGTCGAAGGCCGGCCCGCTGGCGCCCGTGACGTCGATACCGCTCGATCCCTTCGTGCTCAGATCCCAGTAGACGAACGAGAAGCTCCCCGAGAAGTCGAGGGTGCGTGACTCGTGCACGCGCAGGTCGCCGTTGGGCCGCACCGTGGCGTCGATGTTGACCGCGGTGATCGAGAAGTCCTTGGCCGCCGCAGGGCCGGACGCGAGGCCGGCGCAGGCGGCGGCCAAGACGAGAGCGAAAGCGAGAAGCGCGAGCCTGCGCACGGGACCTCCTGCGGGTGAGTCGGGCGTCAGTCGGACTCTACCACCGCAGCCACGGCCGCCGTAGGCAGGGCTGCGACTGCCTCGCCGCGGGCACGCTCCACGGCCGAACGCGCCGCGCGGCATCCTACGGCCGGCGCAACCCCAGCCGCGCGAGCTCGGCGTCGGCCAGGGCGCGGTAGTCGCCGCCGGCGATCGCCCGCCACGGATCGTCGCTGAGCGCCCTCAGGCGGTCCCACGGCAGCGTGTCCGTGGCCCTCCGCGCCAGGTATTGTTCGAACGCCGGGTCGCCGGCGGAGCCCGGCAGCGCCTTGGCCACCGCGCGCACGTAGCGGCGCCAGCGCACCCGCACCGGCAGGTAGAGGAAGAGAATCATGGCGGCCGGCAGGATGCCCACCCCAAGGCCCGCCACCACGGCGATGCGTTTGATGCCGGCCCCACTGTCCTCGCCACTGGCCGCGACCTCGGCGCCCATCTTCTCGATTTTCGCAGCGAAGTCGCCGATGCTGCCGCCGATCAGCGGCAGACCACCCACGACGCCGAGAGCCTGCCCCGTGTCCTTGACGGCGGTGCCCACCTTGATCACGTCGCCGCTGAGCTGCGTCTGAGCGCGGATGTCGTGCCACACGAGCACCCCGAGCGCCACCCATGCCACGACCCACACCACAACGCCGATATCGATCCAGCGCACAGCGCGCGCGCTGAACAATTGCGTTTCGCCGCTCATGGCCCCTCCTTGTGGTCGGGACTACTCTACCCCGTCGCCGCGTGAAACCGGATTCAGCCCGCCTGCCTCTGCCACACCCCGCTGTAGTTGAGGCCGAGGAAGAATGCCGAGCCCTCGGTGCCGCGCAGCTCACGAAGTCCGGCGGCGCCCAACAGACTACGCACGGCAGCGGTGGCGATGCCCTCGCTGGGCCGCGCCGGCTCACGGATGAACAGGCGTCCACCGGGCCGGAGGAGGCTCGCCAGAACGGCGAGGACCGACGGTCGGTCGGCGCCCGGAACGTCGTGCAGCATCCAGTGGACGAGCACGACATCGAAGCCGCCCTCCGGCAAGCCGAGCTCGCGCATGTCCCCGAGCGCGTACTCGACGTTCTGGTAGCGGCGCAGGGTCTTGTGCAGAGCACGCTGCCAGCTCGGCGAGATGTCCACGCAGGTCAGCCGTCCGCCGCCCGCCTGGAGGCGCTTCGCAATGTGGCGGGCGGCGGCCCCGCTGCCACTACCGAAGTCGAGCACGCGCTCGTCGCCGCGCAGACCCATGGAATCCACGAATCGGCGATAGGTCCCGCCGAGCAGCCAGTGAAGCATGAGGCGCGTCATGAGGACCTCGGCGGCGCCCGGAGCTGGCACGCCTTGGGCGTCGTCGCACGTATGGTGCGCGGGGCTCATGCCGGGGCGTGAGGGCCGGTCTTCCTCATCCTGCCTCCTTCATGTCGCACGCCGCCTTGACGGCCGCGAGAAGCGCGTCGGGCTGATCCGTCCCGACGCGGACCACGCGGCCGCTTTCCATCTCCAGCTCCACGGCGTCGAGTCCACCCACGTTGTAAACGCGGCCTCGGGGGATGATGCGTACGCCCCAGCCCACATACCAGTGGTTGCGAACCTTGCGGACGGCAGTGACGTCGGCGAGCAGGACTTCGCGGCGCAGCAGGCCAAGGCCGAACCACAGCCTCAGCGCGTGGTCGTCCGCCGTCACCGTGAGTGTCGAGAACAGCGCGAGCACCACGGCCACGACCGCGACCAGCGCGCCCGAGAACGCGAGAGCCAGCGTGCCCTGCGGCGAGCTGAACGCCACGATCGTCAGCTCCGCCAGGACGACGGCGACCACGAGGACGATCAACGTCCATCCGATCTGCGTATGACGGTAGCGTTCCTTCATCGTCGATGCCTGGGCCGAGGGATCCGGCGCGCCACGGAAGCGTACACCGCGGCACCCTTGGACGTAGACTCCGATCATGCAGATCGCATTCCTCGGCGACAGTCTTACTGAGGGGTGGCCCGGCGCCGCCTACTACCCGCTGCTGCAGGAGCGGCTGCCGGGGCACGAGCTGCTGAATCTGGGGCGCGCCGGCGACACCGTCGTCGACCTGCTGCGCCGCGTGACGCATCGCGGCCTCGGCGGGGTCGATTTGGCGTTCATCTGGGTGGGGGCCAACGACGCGGTGATGGGTGCGTGGGATGCGGTCGGCGCCGGGGTCGGCAGCGGCTGGGCTGAGCGGCTGACGCGCATCGGCGACGACTACCAGACGCTCGTGGACTGGACGGCCGCACGGGCCTCACGAATCGTGTGCGTGCGGCCGATAGTGCTCGAAGCAGACGGCTCCGTCGGGCAGGAGCACGCCGAGGAGCTGGGCGACGTCATCGCCTCGCTGGTCGGCGCCCGCGACGCCGTGCGGGTGCTGGACCTGCGCCCTGCGTTCGGCGCAGCCAAAGACGTCGGCGGCGGGCCCTTTACCACCGACGGCGTCCACTTCACCGCCACGGGCGCGGCAGTCGTGGCCGCCGCATTCGCGACGGTCATAGGGGAGATCGACCGCGATCAGGCGGCCGCGGCAGACGAGGGAGACTGACAGTGGCAGACGGACTGCGAAAGATGATGCTCGCCGGCGCGGCCGTGGCGGCGGCGGGCGCCGGCGCGTGGGCCGCAGTGCGCCCGCGCCTCCTGGCTTGGGGCGCGACGTGCGACGAGGTCGTGCGGCCGCTGCGCGGTGACGACCTCGTCGCCAACCCTCTCTACGTGACCACGCACGCCATCACTGTGAGGGCGCCGGCCGCCGCCGTGTGGCCGTGGCTCGTCCAGCTCGGCCAGAACCGAGGCGGCTTCTACACCTACGACGTCCTCGAGAACCTCATGGGCCTGGATATCCACAGCGCCGATGCCATCCGTCCAGAATGGCAGGATCTCCGCGTCGGCGAGGACTTCGTGACCCTCGACCCGGACGGCTCCATGAAGATGACCGTCGCCGTCCTCGAGCCGGAGCGCGTCTTCGTGATCCGCAGCGGAGCGCCCGGCAAGCCGCCGCAGGAGCCGGGCAGCTTCTTCCGCGGAGAGCTCGCCTGGAGCTGGGGCTTCTACCTCGAGCCGCTGGGCGAGGACGCCACGCGCCTCATCATCCGCAGTCGCGCGGCCTGGGCGGACACGCTCGTGGCGAGACTCACCAAGCCGTTGCTCCTCGAACCCGTGCACTTCCTCATGGAGGAGCGCATGCTGCGCGGGATCCGCGACAGGGCGGAGCGAGCCGCCGACGGCTTCCTCGCGGGCGTGCGCTCCTAGACCTACCTCAGCGGGGGTACGAACGTCGGCGGGCGGCGAGGCCGCGAGTGCCGCCGCCGCCCGCCGGCCTCTACCCCCGCCCAGCCGCGACTCTCCCCTCCGGGGTAGCCGTGCCCACCCCGATCTCCCTCTGACGTCCCTCCGCATTGACCACCTCCGGGCGATTCGCCGCCCGCCGGCCGCGCGTAGCCTTCGTTCAGTCATCCCCGGAGGAGGAATCATGCAGTCGATCATCACCGAAGAGCGCGAGAGGCTCGCCCCCAGCATCGAAGAGCTCGAGCGCGCGTTTGCCACGCCGGGCCGCGCGGTCGTGACCGCTCGCGGCCTCACCCGCACCTACGGCAAGGGCGACGCCAAGGTCCACGCCCTGCGCAACGTCGACATCGACATCACCGAGGGTCGGCTCACGGCCATCATGGGGCCGTCCGGCTCCGGCAAGAGCACCCTGATGCACATCCTCGCCGGCCTCGACCAGCCCACCGGCGGCCGCGTCCAGATCGACGGAACGGAGATCACGCGCCTGAAGGAGAGGAAGCTGACTCAGCTGCGCCGCGACAAGATCGGCTTCATCTTCCAGAGCTTCAATCTGCTGGCCACGCTGACCGCGGACGAGAACATCGTCCTGCCGCTGTCGCTCGCGCGCCGCAAGGCCGACGAGGCCTGGCGACGCGCCGTCATCGAGGCAGTCGGCCTGCAGGACCGTCTGACCCACCGTCCGTCCGAGCTCTCCGGCGGCCAGCAGCAGCGCGTCGCCGTCGCCCGCGCGCTCATCACCCGGCCGGCCGTGCTGTTCGCCGACGAGCCGACCGGCAACCTCGACTCGCGCACCGGCGGCGAGGTCCTGGACCTGCTCCGCCGCAGCGTCGACGAGTTCGGCCAGACCGTGATCATGGTCACGCACGACGCAGGCGCGGCGAGCATCGCCGACCGCGTCGTCTTCCTCAAGGACGGCCGCATCGAGCTGGACGAGAACCGCATGACCCGCGACGCCATCTACGACACCATCAAGAACCTCGAGGTGACCCGATGACCCGCCTCGCCTTCCGCAGCCTGGCCAGCCGGCCGCTCCGGACGGTCCTCACCGTCCTGGCGATCCTGCTCGGCGTGGCGATGATCACCGGCACGTACGTGCTGACCGACCAGATCCACAACGGCTTCGCCGACATCTTCAAGACGTCGTTCAAGGGCACCGCCGTGCAGGTGGCGCCGAAGACGGCATTCACCGCGATGGACAGCTCCGGTACCACCCCACAGACGCTGAACAACACGATGCTCGCGCAGATCCAGGGAGTGCCGGGCGTCGCCAGGGCCGCCGGCACGTACCAGACGCTGGGCGCCGCGATCGTGGACGGCAAGACCGTCCAGACCGGCGGCTCCCCGACGCTGCTGACCACGAACCCGGGCCCGCCCTTCAACCAGGCACGGCTCATCGCCGGGCGCGGCGCGCAGGCGGCCAACGAAGTCAGCATCATCAAGAGCTTCGCCGAAAAGGAAGGCCTGAAGCCGGGCGACAGCTTCGACGTCGCCGCCCCGGCCGGCCTGCAGCACGTCAAGGTCACGGGCGTGTTCATGTGGGGCGACTCCGGCTCCATGGGCGGCACGATCGTGATCGCCGGCCGCCTGCAGGACGTGCAGCGCTGGGGCGGTGAGCCGGGCAAGCTGAGCGGCGTCTCGATCTCCGCCGACCCCGGCGTCACGCCCGCACAGCTCGCCACGCGCGTCCAAGCCGAGCTGCCGGCGACGGTGAGCGTCAAGACCGGCGAGCAGGCGGCCACCGACGCGACCAACGAGCAGGCCGCCTCCATCAACACCTTCCTGACGCCGATGCTCCTGGCGTTCGCCGGCGTCTCCGTCTTCGTCGGCGCGTTTATCATCTTCAACGCCTTCAGCATCACCGTGGCGCAGCGGCGCCGCGAGTTCGCCATGCTGCGCGCCCTCGGCGCCAGCCGCCGCCAGGTGCTCCGCTCCGTGGTCGCCGAGGCGCTCACGCTGGGCGTCCTCGCCTCGGCCGTCGGTATCGCCGCCGGCCTCGGCGTGGCCAAGGCCATCAACCTGCTCTTCAAGGCCATGGGGGCCGACATCCCGACTGCCGGCATCGCGCTCCAGCCGCGGACGATCCTCATCGCCGCGCTCGTCGGCGTCGGCGTGACGCTGGTGTCCGCCCTGGCCCCGGCCCTGCGCGCGACGCGCGTGCCGCCGGTGGCCGCCCTCCAGGAGGGATCGGCTCTGCCGCCCACACGCTTCACGAAGTTCACCACGGCGATCGCCCTGGCCATCGCCGGCCTCGGCGGCGCCTCGCTCGCCTACGGCATCTTCAGCGAGGGGACGACCAGCAGCCGGCTGCTCTCCATGGGCCTCGGCGCGCTGCTCCTCTTCGTCGCCATCGCGATGCTGGCCAAGTACATCGTGCGGCCGGCGGCGCGCATCATCGGCTGGCCGCTGGAGAAGCTCGCGCCCACGAGCGGCCGTCTGGCCCGCGACAACGCCGGCCGCAACCCGAGCCGCACGGCCGCGACGGCCGCCGCGCTCATGATCGGCCTCGCCTTGGTCGTGTTCATCGCCGTGTTCGCCCAGGCGATGAAGGGCTCGTTCGGCGGCGCGATCGACAAGTCCACGCGCGCGGAGCTGGTCGTGCAGGACCGCACCGCGTTCATGGGCGTGCCGCAGAAGACCGTCCGCTCTCTGGAAGCCGTCCAGGGCGTCGACACCGCCGCCGGCGCCGGCTACGCCGACCTCAAGGTCAAGAAGGGCGGGGTCATGAGCGCCTACGCCGTCGACCCCGCCGTTTTCTCCCGCGTCTGGGCGTTCGACTGGAAGCGCGGCGGCAGCGACGCCCTCTACGCCAAGCTGGACGCCCAACACGTCCTGCTCGAGGACGGCTCGCCGCTCGCCGCCAAGGTCAAGGCCGGCGACACCATCACCGTCATGACGCAAGGCGGCGCAAAGGCAACGCTCACCGTGCTCGGCTTCTACCGTGACCAGATGGCGTTCACCGGCATGATCACCAGCCTGGACGCCTTCAAGACCCTCGACCTGCCGACCGCCTCCGTCATCACGATGGTGCGCACGCAGGACGGCGCCAACGTCGGCGCGACGCAGGACGCGGTGCAGAAGGCGCTGTCGGCCTTCCCGACGCAGAAGGTCATGACCAGGGGCGAGTACCTCGACACGATCAACAAGATGGTCGACCAGATCCTGATGATGTTCTACGGCCTGCTGGCCATGAGCGTGCTCATCTCGATCTTCGGCATCATCAACACCCTGGTGCTCAGCGTGCACGAGCGGACGCGTGAGATCGGCATGCTGCGCGCGATCGGCGCCACCCGGAGGCAGCTCCGCCAGATGGTCCGCTACGAGAGCGTCATCACCGCCGTGATCGGCGGCGCGCTCGGTACGGCGGTCGGCATCGCCATGGCCTATGTGTTCATCACCCAGCTGGGCGGCGACGGGCTGACCTTCAGCCTGCCGTACATGCAGCTCGCGGTGTTCCTCGTGCTCGCCGTGGTCGTCGGCGTAATCGCCGCGGTGTTGCCGGCACGGCGCGCCGCGGGCACCCGGATCCTGGAGGCCATTCAGTACGAGTGAGGCGTCGCAGACCCCTCGCCGGCGGCACGCAGGGCCGGGCGCGACTTCTCCGTCGCGCCCGGCCCTTCTCACACGTCCGCGTAGTCGCGCATGTCCACGTCGCCGCCGGGCTCCACCTCGATGTCGCCGGTGGCGACGCGAAGGACGACCTCGGCAACGCGATCCGGCGACATGCCCTGCATGTCGTTCATACGCGTCGCCGTCGGCGCCGGATGCACGCTTGCGAAGCGCTTTCCCGGTCGCTCGATGGCCAGCGCCTTAACAAAGCCGCGCAGGCCCCACTTGGTCGCGCAATACGTCGGCGGCGTGCGCGACTGGTGCAGGGTCGCCGTGCTGCCGATGGTGATCACGGCGTCGTTCACCATCGGCAGAAACACCCAGATGAGCTTCATGACGCCTTCGAGGTTGATCGCGATCTGGCTCTCGATCTCGCCGAAGTCCTGCGCGAGAAAGGGCTGCCAGACGACGACGCCCGCGTTGTTCACCAGGATGTCGACTGCCCCGAAGCGATCGATCACCGTCTCCACGAGCATGCGGATACTGTCGTCGTCGGCGAGCTGCAGCGACGCCGTGAGAACCTCCGGAGAGCCGAGGCCGCGGCACAGCTCGGCGACCTCCTCGGCCTGCGCTCTGTGCTCGAAGTAGGTGAGCGCCAGGCGGCTCCCCGCCACCGCGAAGCGCAGCGCGATCTCGCGCCCAATGCCGATGCTCGCCCCCGTGACGAGGACGGTCCTCCCTGCCAAGTCCGTGCCCATACCCTGATGCTACCAGACGGCCCTCCGCGCCAGTCGCGGCGCAGAGCGGAAGCGCCGCCCGGGGTGGCTACGCGCTGCCCACCCGATCCGCCTACATCGCCTCGGCGCCGCGGGCCGCCTCGACCAGTCGAGCAACGCGCTCGTCGATCAGCTCGGCAATCGATCCCTCCGCCGCGGACACATAGGCCGCCACGCACTCGGCAGCCGCACAGGTCAGCAGCAGACACTGCTCGAAGAAGCCGTCCAGAAGGGGATCGCGAGCCGTGCGCAGCAGGTCAATCTGCGCCGGATACTCCCGGCGGAGGATCCGCACCTGCCTCTCAAGAGCGGCTCGAGCGCGCGGGACCCGCGCGGCAATCTCTGACGAAACGGCCGGTGGCGTGTGCAGCCATCGCCGGACCGGGTTCATGGCTCGCAGCCTGCGCTGCCGCCGCTCCTCACCCAGCGCGGCCTGAACCACGGCTCTCTCACAAGCTCGCGTGCGCGCCGCGCAGCTCGCGGCCCAGACAGCTGCTCGAAACGCGCCCTCAGTCTCAGTGAGCCAGAGCGCTCCGGAGCGGAGCAGAGCGTCCGGGTTCCTGGCGGCCGTGCCGGCCTCGGCGAGATAGCGCTCGTGGGCGCGGAGCCGGTGCGCCAGATGCTCCTCCGAGCGGCCCCCATCCCCGAAGAGCTCGATCTCCGGGACTGTGCCGGTCAGAACGGCGGTGAGGATCTCATCCCTCGGACCCAGAGAGAGACCGGGGTCCTCGGGGCTGCGGATGAAGCAGTGGCCATCGGCAAGCCAACCCCGGTCGCGGCTGAATCCGACGTGCGTCGTCACGCGGTCCTCCAGCTCTCGCCCGGCGAAATAGGCGATGGCGTGGGCAAGCGCCGTCTTGCGAGCTTGCAGCCGCTCGCGCGCGGCCTGCGTCCTGGTGCGCACGGATGGTCCGCTGCGGCGCTGGGCCTCGTCTCGCCGGCGACGCTCCTCCTCGGCCTTGCGCTGGGCCGCCGCGCGCCGGCGCGCGGCGACTTCGCGAACGCGGCGCTCCTCCTCTGCCCGGCGCCGGCTCGCTTGCTCGGCCTCATGCCGGGCCGCAGGCCGGGCGGCGCGTTCCGGCTGCGGCGGCCGCGGTCGCGCCGCTCCCGACGCGCCCAAGTTCAGCGTGCGATCGTACCGTCGCCGCCTGGCGGGGTCCTTCAGGGTTTCGTAGGCCTCGCTCAGGTTCTTGAGCTTCTCGGCGCCGGCCGGATTGTCCGGGTTCGTGTCGGGGTGGTAGGCCTTGGCGAGCTGCCGGTAGACGCGCTGGATGACCTCGGGCGAGGCGTCCACGCCGACCCCGAGCGTCTCGTAGAAGTTGGGCACGATCTCTCCTGCCAGGTCGCCGGTCACACTCGCGATGCTAGCACGGGAGCACGGCGGCGCTCCCGGCCGACGGGGCTCAGAGTGCGCCGCAACGCTCGCCGACCACTTCAGCGAGAAGGTGCTGACGGCGCGCGCGCTGAGAACGACCTCGGAAGGCCCGCACATGACCATCCCCTTCCGTCCGGTTGCGCGTCCAGCCTCCGGATCGACGAGCGGCGAAAAGGCGGACATGGCGCGCCGCACCCGCCGCACCCGCCGCACCCGCACGAGCCGCTGGAGTCGCCGCGGCG
>Ga0209083_1002715_pt1 | contig 16145 bp, 8 predicted proteins | sample AM7aDNAmetaG_FD_184132 | JGI IMG/M metagenome (GOLD analysis project Ga0209083, IMG submission 184132) | Freshwater microbial communities from Finland to study Microbial Dark Matter (Phase II) - AM7a DNA metaG (SPAdes) (version 3) | ecosystem: Environmental > Aquatic > Freshwater > Lake ...
GATGCTTCGGATTTCATCGATGCCTTGCGGCGGTTGAAGTCGGACAGATCGTTACTCCTTGCTGAGATGGATTTTCAAAGTCACGTAGGCAGAAAGCGGCTGGTTCGGCATCACGACTGGGAACCCGAAGTACTCGTAGGGATCGTAGGTGTGGCGATCTGCCAGATTCACTGCCGAACCCTCGATTGTGTATCGGCGTCCAAAGTCGTAGGCTGCCTGCGCGTCGAGCGCAGCATAACCTGGTGTTGACACGGTGTTTGGCAAAGTGTCCTGGCGTGAACTAAATCCGGTAACACCGGCCCCAAAGGTGAGGCCCTTTGCGGCACCATTCTGCAAGCGATAGCGTGCTGCGACGCGCCCGCTGTTGCGCGGCACACGCGCCAGCACGTTGCCGATCGGGATGGCGTTATCCTTCGTCACTGTCGCTTCTGTGTAAGCGTAGTTCGCAAGCAGAGAGAAAGCGCGGATCGGTTCCCAAGTGAGATCGGCTTCCGCACCACGAGCGCGCTGTTGTCCAGTCTGCACCGAGTATAGGAAGTTCGTCGGGTCAGCGGTAGCGACGTTATCGCGAGTCTGATTGAAGATGGCAATGGTGCCGGCAAGGTGTGCCTTGGAGAGGGCCAACTTCAAACCGCCTTCAACATTCTGCGAGGTCTCCGGCTTCGGAGCTTGCTGGACCATAAGTCCAAAGGCACCACGAAAGGCAGTGGCGTAGGCCGCGTACAGGGCTGCACCGTTAGCCACTCTGAATGTGCCGCCAATGCGGCCCGATGCATGGTTGTACGTCTTGTCGGTTGCCTGCTCCCGCTCGCGGAAGTCGAGCTTGGTGTAACGAATTGAGCCGGTGAGGCTGAGCCGCCCATAGGTGGCCTGGTCCTGCCCATAGACCGCGGTGGTTTGATAGCGATCCGTCTGAAAAAAGCTTGCTGGCGTCTGGGGTCCGAACGACAGGTTATACACAGGATGTGCGAGGTCCTCTTCGCCCACTGGAATCCCGGAGAAGCCCATCTCTGAGTAGAAGTTGGTGTGGTCGTAGCTCACACCAGCCAGTAACCCGTGCCGGCCGCCAAGGCCGCCAAGGCTTGCGAAAAGGCTACTGTCGAAGGTGCCTTCTCGCACCGGGTTGTTCGACATATCCAACGTGAGAATGGCATACGTAGTCGGAGTTGCCGGATCGGGAGGATAGAACGACGGAAGAATGAAGCTGCCATGCTCGTTCGCCTGGCTGAAGTAGTAGCGCGCACTCGTGTTCCAGCGCAGACTGTCGGCGAAGGCATGCTGGAGGTCCACCGTAGCCATGCGACTGTCGAGCCTCGTATGCGGCTGTCCAACAGGCGCACCGGCAAACGCATTGCGATCGACCTGTCCTGCCATTGCCTGCACCGCTGGAATACCTGAATACTCCAACTGGTCGCGATGATTGAACCGTCCCTGAACGAAGAGGTCAGTCTTGGGCCCTAGGTGGAATGACATGGCTGGCTGCAACGACCAGCGGTCTCCGCTGATCACATCGACCCAGCTGTCATTCCGCTGATACTCGCCAGCGAGACGCGCCGCGATTTTCGCGCCGATCGGGATATTCAGATCGCCGTAGGGGTCGAGTGTTTCGAAGTTCCCGCCCCGAAATCCTATGTAGCCATTCAATTTCGGCTCCGGGCGTACCGACACCACATTGATCAATCCTCCCAGAGGAGAACCAAGGCCGCCACCGTACATGGTGGAGTTCGGTCCTTTGACCACCTCGGTCCGCTCCACTCCCACGAGGCTTGTCGGATCGTTTGCTGTAGTCGTATTGCCGAACGTAGCAAGACCGTCCGTATAAATCTCTGCAGGAAAGCCACGGACGAGGGGCGAGACAAAAAGGATCTCTTCAGACTTTGTCGGAACCACCCCGGCCACGTTCACCAGCGCGCCCGCGAGCGTATGAATGTCCTGCTCGGTCAGGAGTGTGCGCGTGATGGTCTCGACTGACTGTGGTACTTCGATCAGCGGTGTATCGGTGCGCGTGGCTGAACTGGAATCGAGCGCAGCGTAGCTGTCGGACGTGGTCGTGTTCACCTCGACCGTCTCAGTCGCGGCGCCGACCTTCAACCTTGCGCCGACGCTAAGCGACTCATTCGCCTTCAGAATCAAGTCGGATTCCTGGAAGGGCTGGAAGCCTCGCGCAATGACTCTGATTTTGTAATGCGTGGGAGCGAGCGACGGGAAGATGTAGTTGCCCGAGCCATTTGTGATAACGGTGGTTTGGCGGCCAGTGTCGAGCTGCGTGATGGTGACGGTGGCGCCGGCAAGCGCGGCGCCTGTCCCGTCCAGCACCGTGCCCGAGACCGATCCATATTCCTGGCCGAAGAGTGAGAGAGTTGAGAGAAGAAAGAAGAACGCGAGCGCCATCCATGACGGTATGCGTCTTCTTCTGTTTGAGGTTAAGGGCTTCAATGCGGTTGGAATTCCAATTCTGCCGCTCTCTGTCGTAAACAAGGTCTTCGAATGTCGATTCATATTTCTCCATCTCTGATCCGCCTCGCGCGGATACGGTTATTCGCGCCAGCTTCAAAGGTCGCGGTATGGTCTAAGGCCTGGGCAAGGCTCCTCTTTCTCGATCGCTGGCTGCTCGGTCTTCGTAGGTGCTTCCGCGGAGGCAAGATGCCCGAGAGTGGCCAAAATGCAGGCGGACAATAAAGTATCTTGGACAGTTACATTCGGTTCGTTCATTGCTCCCTCCAACTAGGACCATCAGAAGGATTTCCCTGGCCTTGGCCCCAATTCAAAGACCTAGCTTTCATTCGTCGCTTCCGCATTTGGCTGCGCGAACAGAGGAAGTCCAGGGCTACGCGAAGCGTTGAGCTTTCGAACGGCTCGCTTCTTCCACCAGATGAGGACGCCCGTCACCGAAAGCAGTGCGATCAAAATCCCCAACACGAAGACGAAAATCCGGTAGGGCAAGCCGCCAACGTGGGACATATGGAGGCTCACCAGCCAGTAGCTCACGGTGACGCCCAGGTTTCGCCCGAAGGGCAGATCTTCGCCCACCATGGCGCCTGTTCTGGAGTCGAACAAGATCGTGGAGATGCCGCCGGCATCAACGAAATCATGGTCGCTCCTGACCGAATAGATATAGACGCCCTCTGCGCGGTAGTTAACCAACCGGTCTTCAGAGACCACCTTGAAGCCCGTCTGCTGCGCCCGCTCAGAAATCAACCGCTTGGCAATTGCGTGAGCGCTGCTCCAATCAAGTTCGGGTCCGGTATGCGGCTTCCAGTTTGGAGGGAAAGGATAGGTCTCAAAGGAAGGCATGGAAAAGAGCAGGTGCATGACCGGCTCATACACCTGCTCTCCCAAATTGAAGTCAACCGAAGACCAGGCGAAGACAAACAGCAGCGGCCAAACCCACAGGCCGCATGCGCGGTGAAGATCGAAGTTGATCCGGTGGGCTGCGCCATCCCACTTGATCTTCCAGGCAACCGCCCAGCGCCGCCAGAAGCCAATGGAATTCGCTTTCAAGCTATTTTTCGAACCATTGACGGCCCTTTTCCATTTGGCCGGAAGAGTTAAATAGAACCCGACGAAGCAATCGATCGACCAGATGACCGCAGCCACCCCCAGCAACCATTCACCCACCCGGCCTAGCGCGAGCGAATGATGCAACGCGTAGACAAAGTCCATCAGGTTCTTGCGCGTCACCGGCCAGTAGTTTCCGTCGTCGCTCATTTCGATCAGCTCGCCCGTATAGGGGTTGAGCCGAATCATGCTGTACTTCAGGTCGAAGGGCTTACCAGTGTTGGGATCGATGCGTGGCCCAAACATGGTCATACAGACTTCGCCGGGCTTAAGCCCAAGTTCCACCTCGTCGATCTGGGCTTGAGGAACAATGGCTTCAGCCCGGGCCCGCAATGCAAACGGGTCGAGCATGGGCCGAGATTGCAACGGTACATGGTAGCGGCCAGGGTTGAGCCACTCATCGATATCTGGCCTGAAGGCCAGCACACTCCCGGTTAATCCAGCGACCGTCAGGAAGAGCGCCATATACAAGCCGGCATACCTGTGAAGCACCACCCAGAACTGGCGAGAAATGCGGAGTGTCTTCGCCCGGCTCAAAAGGACACCCCAATCGATCCTGTGAGTGAGCGGGTAGTTGCGAATTGGCCATAAGCTGTTCCATCGCCGCCAAACCCTGGAAGGAAATAGTTCTTGTCCAGGATGTTTGTGACGTTGAGTTGGGTGGTGAACTGGGCCTTCCCTCGCGTGAAGCCGTAGGCGGCCATCGCATCAAAGGTTGCAAAGCCCGGCCCGGTGAGGACGTTGGCGTAGTCCATGACGGAAGTCTGCCCCGACAACCCGCCGCCAACTCTGAGGTTCTTCGTACCGCGCTTGAAAAGATCGCGGGTGCTCCAGAGGCTACCCAACTGATCCGGAACGAACGGCTGGCGGAAGCCCACATCGCCGTAATTGCTCACCGTGGTGCGCGCATCCTGATGGGCATACGTGACAATGACGTTCCACCCAGGCTGAATCTGACCGGTCACGTCGAGTTCAACCCCGCGGCTGCGCACCTCGCCCGTCACGATCGAATAGAGGGGGTTGGCCGGATCGGTTGTCGCAATATTGGTCTTGATGAGGTAGTAGTACGCCGCCGTACCCCGCAGCTTTCCTTCGAACAGTTCGAACTTTGCCCCGCCTTCTTCTTCTCTAGCCCCAGTCGGCGGAACCCAGCTTCCATTCGCCATCTGCCCAAACTGGGAATTGAAACCACTGGAGTAGTTGCCATAGAGGCTGAGCCATTGGCGAGGTCTCCATAACAGCCCAAAGCGTGGATTCAATTTCTGAGTCGAGAGGGAGTAGGAGAGGAAGTCGGCGGACTGTGCGGCATTCTGATATCGAAACCCGGCCATGCCAAACAGGTGATGCGGCAACTTGATAAGGTCCTGAACATAGACACCGTAATTGCTCCCGGACTCATTCGAAGACACGAAAGGGGCTCCGCCAATGATCACGGGGGAAGACCCCGCCGCACCGGGGATAAGGTAGTCAATGGTCGAGACAGGACCATAGCTCGAACCCGAAGCGTGAGCCTCGTTCCTGTAGTAGTCCATGCCCAAGAGCATCGTATGATGTGTCTTCTTCAAATCCGCATGACCAGTGAGATCTGCTTCCGTCGCATAAGTGATATCGGTGTTGTAGTAGAGGGTTGCCGAACGATCGATCGTGTGCGTATCCGGCGAGAAGGCGCCATAGACAAAGTCCATTGACTCCGAATTGCTGTTGGCGCTGAAGATGTGCCTCAACGACCAATTGTCGTTGAACGCATGATTCAAGGTGAATGTGCCGAAGTACGTATCGGCTACGGTCGGCGTTGGACCCAGGAGGCTCAGCGAGGGCGGGAGCAGGACAACATGATTGTCGACGATGGGCAGAAGCTGATAGTGGCTGGAATTGTCTTCATGCGTCCTCTCGAACTCGAACGTGACATTCGTGCTCGGTCTGATCCTCCATTTCAAGACCGGAGCGATGAAGAGATTCCTGTCAGACACCTGCCCAAGAAATGAGCCGCTATCGTTGTAAGACGCGTTGAACCGGTACAGCAGGACCTTGCCCTGGCCAATTGGCCCCGTGGCGTCAACAGCGGTGCGATACAGGTCAAATGAACCGAACTGCTGATCAATGGAGTAATAGGGCGCGTCCTGTGGCTGCTTCGTAAGCACATTGATCATTCCGCCGGGTTCCATGCGCCCATAGAGAACTGCTCCCGAGCCTTTCATGACCTCGACACTTTCGACGTTGGCCATTTGGGTTGTGCCCGTGTAGTATGCCGAGAAATTGTCCAGTCGAAATCCATTACGAAAGGTGGCCCAGGTCTGAAATCCGCGCAACGTGAAGGAGTTGGCGAGACCAGCTCCGTAGGTGGCTGTGTTGCTTGAAATACCGCTTACGTCCTTGATCGCCTGGTCGAGAGCAACCACCTGCTGGTCTTTCAAGACCTGCGCTGGAACTACCTGAACATCAAGCGGCGTCTCCATGATTGGGGAGTCGGTTTTCGTTCCTGTCCCCGCATCCGGAACCAGGTACGGATCTTCCGCCACAACATGCACTGTCTGTGCGACGGTCGATACATTCAAGGAAATATTCTGGGCTTGGTCCGCAATCGGCTGGACCAGAATCTCTTGGGACAATGCCTGAAAGCCATCAGCGGAAACCATGAGAGTGTAAGCCCCAGGAAGTGCAGTGACGCGGTACTCGCCCTCGGCATTGGTCATCGATTCGGCGATGAGCGCTTGATCATGGCTGAGGCGGACGCTTGCCTTGCCGATCGCAGCGCCAGTTGAGTCGCGTACCACACCGGCCAAGCGTGTTGAGCGTTCGCTTTGCTGTGCATTGACCTGGTAACAAACGCCACAGAGCAGTGGCGCCAGTGCGAGGAAGACGATCGACCGTGCGAAGTGAATTGTCATCATTTTTGCCTTTCTTGATCAAGTTGCGTCAAAGCCGGAATGTGGAGGCGCCATCAATTCTGGAGGAGCTGCATCGAGCAGATTTCAAACCAGTATTCATAGGGCATTGCTCGGGCGGCGCAAGGCGAGGAACTTATGGGCAGAGCGCTTCCTCCACCAGATGAGAACGCCAGTTAAAGAGAGCGTGGCCACAAGCAGTCCAAAGGCGCTGATGAAAATGCGAAAAGGGAGGGAGTCACAGAGATCGGCGAAGTGGATTCCCCAAAGCCATGTGCTGATGGTGTTGCCAACGTGCTGCCCGCTCGGTAGCCCCAGGTCGCGCAGTTCTCCCGTGTGCCCATCGATGAAGATGCTCGTGTCCCATCCATTGCCGCGGATATCCATACTTGATCGCACGCCGTAGGTGTATAGGCCGTACTCCGCGATGTAGGCCATACCGTAAGGCCGTGTCACGGCGAATTGATGCAGCGTGGCCTGCTCGGCCATCAGCCGCTCCCCGGCCTGTTGCGCCGCCCGCCAGCCTAGCCACGGATGCTCGACCGGGCTGGGCAGTACGAACTTCGCCATGATGTTGCTGTCACTCTGATAATCGAAGACGTGTTGCGTCACCCGCTCATAGACTGGCCTGAGGCCCAACATGACGCTCGACCAGCCGAAGACAAACAACAGCGGCCAGAGCCACAGACCTCCCGCGCGGTGCAGGTCGAAGTTCACACGCGTGCCGCTTGCACCCCACTTTACCCGCCACGCTTGTTTCCAACGCCGCCAGAAGGCGCCGTTGCCGCGAGGCAGAGTAAGGCAGAAGGCCACAAAGCAGTCGAGTGTCCAAACCAGTGCAACGCTTCCTACAAACATCCAACCGGTCTGACTTTGCGTTGCCAATGAGGTATGCAGGTCGTAAATGAAGGAGAGGAGGTTCACGCGCCCTTGCCGGATGTCGCCCATGTGGTAGCGTCCCAATTCCCGCCCCGTGTATGGGTCGAGAATCAAGTGATCGAAGCTGGACTGGTACGGCTTGCCGGTAGCCGGGTTCATGCGCGGGACCATTGACATGGTTGCCCGATCCGGGTCCACCCAGAAGTAGCCCACCCGCGAGTCAGGGGCCAGTTGCTCCGCTCGTTCGGCCAGGGTCGCGAGATCGAGAAGCTTCAGGCCCGGTGGCGCTTTGACATACAGTTCCGGGTTGATGAGCCGGTCAAGCTTCGAACGGAACGCCAGAACTGATCCAGTAATCCCGACAAGGATCAGGAAGGCGGCCATGGCCAGCCCGGTCCAGCGATGCAGCACCAGCATGGAGGAGCGAATGCGCTCTACCGTTTTCATCAGGCTCTCCTTCTTTCTCGCGCCCGCCTCAGAATGCGATCCGCAACGACGGCAGAATGGTGAACGGCGCGCCCGGCATTGCCTGGCTGGGGTTCACTGTGGCGAAATAGCGGCTGTTGAACAGATTGTTGACATTTATTTGCGCGCTAATATGCGCCTTGCCGTAGGTGTGTTCGTACGCAGTCATCAGGTTGGCAATTCCGAATGACGGAATGCGGTCGGCAAGGTAGGAGACGCCGTCGGGCGATTCATATGCCTGCTCGCCGGAGCGAGCCTGTGTGCCCGCGCCCAGTCGAAGGCCCCGGAGCGGACCGGACTGAGGCTCCCATACGCCCCACACACTGGCGATGTTGTGCGCGACGCCGGGAAAGGGCAGGCCCTGCAGGCTGGGCGTGTTTGTGTCCTTCGTCGTAATGGCCTGCAGTGAGGAGAGTCCTGCGATCAAGCGGATGGAGCGTGTGAGTTGGCCGGAGAGATCGAGTTCGACTCCTTCCGTGCGCGCAGTACCGATAGCCACGGTGTAGAGCGGGTTCGTCGGGTCGGCGGTAGGGACATTGTGCTTGATGATTCGGTAGGCCGCAGCCGTCGCCGTCAGTCTCCTGTCAAGCCACTCGCTCTTGATGCCGAACTCAACCTGGTTGGCAGATTGCGGCTTAAGCGGTTTGCCATCGGAAGTGAAGACGAACAGAGCCGAAGCTCCGTAATTCGAGGTGTAGGAACCATAGAGGCTCACGTTCGTCTTCGGCTGCCAGAGCAGCCCGGCGCGCGGTGTCACCGGCTTTTCATGCACGTCGTTCGGCGAGGTGAAAGATAGAGCCGGAAATGTGATGTCCTCCATCTCCTCGGTCCAGTTGAGCCGCACGCCGGCAAGCACAAAGACGCGGCCCGGAAGTTCGGCCACGTCCTGAATGTAGGCGCCGTATTCCCACGCGCCCTGCACCGCGAAGATGTCTCCGCTGGGATCGGCAGTACCGTAGGACTGGTCGTATACCGGCTGGTAAATGTTGATCGCAGCCGGCTGAAGGCTTGTATTTCCGTACCACTCGCCGGTCTGCTTGAAGAAGTCAAAGCCGAGAAGGAATGTGTTCTTGACCTTCCCAAAAGAGAATTTGGCGGGCAGGTCGGCCAGGACCTGGTCGCTGCGGTGATGGAACGAACTCTCTGCGAAGGCGCCGCGCTGCAGGTTGCCGCTGGGGTCCACATCGCCCAGGTAGAACTCATCAACGGGCAGCGGCGCGTTGATCTGAGCAACTTTGTATTGCATCCTCAACGACCACTGGTCGGCAAGGCGAAGATTGAACGAGGGTTCGAGAGAGAACTGGTCGATGTTTGATTTGTTTGTGCCGAGGTCCATGTAATTGCTGCTGCGCGGAACGTTCGCCGGCCTGCCGTTCGACAGGAATGGGATGCCATTGTCCAAGATGTTGGACCCGCGCTGGTAAGAACCAAGCAGCGTGAAGTCGAGATTGGGCGTGACTCGCCAGGAGGCAGATGGGAAGAGACTGAGTTCATTGGTGTGAATGAAATTGCGGAAGGAGCCCGCGTCGACTCCATCGAGCGCCATGCGAAAGAGGAGTTTGTCTTTGACAAGCGGGTGGTTCAGGTCGGCGGTTGTGCGGAAGAAATGGTGATTTCCCACCTCCTGTCCCACGCTGGTGAACGGCCCGGCATGCGGATGCTTGGTGACGATTGCGACCAGCCCGCCGGGCTCGGCCTGCCCGTAAAGCACCGATGCCGGGCCCTTCACAACCTGGATCTGTTCTACATTGGCCATGTCCTGCGGAAAGCCCGATGCGCTGTACTGGTCCAACTTCATGCCGTCCTGGTAAATCATGGAGGCTGCGTCAAATCCGCGAATGGAGAAGCTGTCCGATGTCCCGTACGCGTCGTTGGTCGGCGCCACGCCGCTGACGTTGGTGAGAACGTCGACGAGGTTGATGGTCTGCTGGTCGTCGATGACCTGCCGCCCGATCACCTGCACTGCCATGGGCGTTTCCATCAGCGGCATGTCAATCTTGGTGCCGGCACCCGCCAGGGACACCGCGTACGTATCTTCGCCGGCGACCGTAACCGTTTGGGTTACGGCGCCCACCTTCAGGACGATCTTAAGTTGAACCGGCGCTCCGTCTGAAGAAATTGAAACGTGGAGTTTTGAGGTCTGAAATCCATTGCCCTGTGCCGTCAATGAGTAATTTCCGGGCGGCACGCTCTTGATCTCGAAGTGCCCCACTTTATCCGTCACCACCGTGGCGAGCACATTGCCGCCGGCATCGGCCAAGGTAAGTCCAACGCCACCAACGGCAGCGCCGGTCGAGTCATCAACCTGCCCGCTGATTGGCGATGCGGGTGCCGCTTGTTGCGCTGTTGCTCCGACGGCGCCGAATGCGATAGCCGAGGATGCGATTGACAAGCTACCAATCAAAAGAACGGTCCCGGTCCACATAGGAGTTGTCCTTCCCTTTCTCATTTACGTTGAAAGCTGGCGAATGTCGGTGACGCAGCATAATCGCGGGCTTCTTATTCATCCGCGTGCGAGTTCAAATGCAACTGATCCGGTTGGTTGCCTGTCACCCGACGCCAACTCTCGTACCTCGCTGACGGTCTCGGTACGGGGCACCTGCCCGGTGCGTTCCGCATACGCGGACTGAATCGCATCAAGGTGATCGGCAATCATCATTTCGGACATTCCCATTCCGATGAGTCTGCCGAGCGATTCCATCGCGCAGCAATTGCATCCCTCGATGCTTCCAACGGAAATGAAACGATGAGGGAGACCGTCAGTGCGATGTTGAGTTGCCACGATCAAAAGGGTATCGATCCCTTCCAGTTGCGCTACTCTTCTCAACTCCGCGACCACATCATTCAGCTTGTCGGCTTGCGTTGTTTTGATGTTCATTGAGTGTTCTCCTCACCTTTCTCGGCTACAGTGCTTTTGAGCCAGTGGTCTCCCACCCGCGGTGATCCGCGACAAGGGGTCACTTACACCGAGTCTGCGCTTGCACTGGAATTGCCCCTTGAACAAGGCCATTCGCTGAGCGTGCGAGCTCGTTGTCAAGCGAAAAGTGAAAGGAAGGGAGGGCCGCGCATTTGGCGGCTGCGGTCGAGAGACAAGCGATAGACTGCTCGAACCTGGGGTTTGGCCGCGGGGTGAATTACTACATCCGCGAAGAAAACTGCCGAAGGCGCAAGGCCAGCATGGGAACGTACAACTGGTGCAGTTGAGGAATGTGGATAGAAGGGGCAGTGCTGCGGGGTTTGACCGATCTGGGGATCGCCGGAAGATGGAGCCTTCAAGGCCTGATCCACCATCGCGCAGTGGTGGTGCCCATGGCGGCGGCAGCATGCGGGAAGGCGGGATTCCGGATCAGACGAGGTCGCCTGAATCAGCGGTGCGGCGTAGAAACCTCCGATGACCGCCAGCAGGAATATCGTCAATGACCTTCGTAAGGCATCCATAACCAGCACTCCCAACAGCTAGCTAATACTCGTCTCGATAAAGCCGCTCTCGCTGCCAAATCATTCCCAATTTATGACGCTAGGAAACAGGATTGATCCTTTCCGTCAACTAACAGCCTGAAGACCGAGCCATTTCTGAGCCGGCGGCAACCTTCGAAGCAAAAATCGCTCTGTGATTGCGACCGCTATTAGCGACAACCCGAAGGCGGGCAGGTACAGGCCCAACCCAACGATCACGACTACTAGTCCGAAGGTGAAGCGCTGCTTGCCGATCGCCATTGGCGCCCCGAGGACTCCATTCGGCCGCCGCCGCCACCATAAGACAAGTGCGCTGACACTGAGAGTGATAAGACCGCACGTGGTGAACAGACCCAGCAACTGGTTCGCAATGCCGAAGAGTTGCCCCTCGTGGGCGGCCACGCCGATCAGAATCCAGCGGTCGATCCAAATCTGCTGGCCAAAATTTTGGCGGCCCCTCATCGCTCCCGTCACAGGGTCCAGGAAGACCTTGTCGTGAAGCGTCCGGTTTTGCGAGTCCGATATGGCCGTCCAGAACCGGCCCGGCGCGCTCGGCGGAGAAATCTGCACAGGGTAAGCAAGGTTCAGCGGAACAACCGTCGCAATCATCGCATCGAGCGCCTGAAATTGCGACGGCATGACCCTGGCATGACCTGGATGCCCGGCATGAGCGTCCGGCACAGGCTGCGCATTGAGAGCGGCGTGTTGGGCAAGTTCCGACGACCGGCCCGCCGACCATTCTTCCTGGCTCGCCTGCGTGCCCGTAAGCTTGCGGACAGCTTCGAGATACTTTCCCCAGTTGGTCGCCCATGGCAGACCAGTCATCAGGAGAAACAAAGCCAGTAGCGAGATCCAGATCCCGGTCACCGCGTGAATATCGCGCCAGAATATGCGCTGTCCTCGAAAAAAGCGCGGATAGAAAACACCGGCAAGGCTTTTCACCTGGCGCGGCCACCAGAGATACAGCCCCGTAAGAATCATGATCACGGCCCAGGAGCCGGCCAGTTCGATAACCATCGACCCTCGGTCTCCCATCAGCAATTCGCCATGAAGGTGGAAGACGACCATCATCGGTCGATGGTCATCGTTGATCACCTTGAGGATCTGCAGCGTCTGCGGATGCACGTAGACACGAAACTCATCGCTGCCGCGGCCGACAATAATCTGAATTGCGGAACGATTCGTTCGCGGCAACTGGTAGTGGTGCAGGCTCGACCCCGGCACCGCATCCACGGCAGCCTGGACCTGGGCCGAAGCCGCACGCGGGCTGCCGTGAATGTCGAGGCTGTCATACGGCCGGTCGAGCCAGCGATCGATCTGAGGGCGGAAGAGATAGATGGAACCTGTAGTCGCCAGCCACAGGATGAACGGAATAGACAGCAATCCCGCATAGAAATGCCAGCGCCAGACAGTGCGGTAGTCCAGCCATCCTTGTTTACGCACTTCTGCCCCCTCAACGGGAGTCATAACACTGTTCATAACCCCTCAATTCCTTTCCGTGAGGCAAGATCAAAACTCCCAGTGAACGGCGCCGGTGACAGTGAATGGTTGTCCCGGCATGATGCCCAGGCGCGGATACGCGTCGTAGACGTTGGTGTTGAGGAAATAGCGCTTGTCCAAGAGGTTGGTAAGGTTGAGTTGCGGCACCAGGCGCCCGCGCTCGAACTTGAAAGTGTAGGAAGCAAACGCATCCGCCGACGCATAAGCCGGCAGCTGGAACGTGTTTTCGTTGTCGCCCTGCCGCTGTCCCCGCACAAAGGCCCCTGTTCCGATTGCCAGTTTCTCGCGAATCAACTCGGACCGCAGCCACACGCTGCCCGAATGCCTCGGCACATTGGCGATCAGCAGGTCTTGCAGGCCGTTGTTATCCTTGCTGAACTTGGCGTCGGTGTATGCGTAGGAGCCGATCAGGCTGAATCTCGAACTCAGCGTGCCCGCCAGGTCCAGTTCAACGCCATCGCTTTGAGCCTCGCCAATCGCACGCAGAGCGTTTGGATCAGGCGAAGAAAGATCGCGCGTCGCCACGTGCGTCTTGGTCAGGTCGAAGACCGCCAGCGTTGAACGCAACCGCCCACCAAAGGCCTCGATCTTTGCCCCGCCCTCATACGAACGGCTTTGTTGCGCGGGCAGCGGATGACCATTGATGTCGACCGCGATGACGTTCGATGTGCCCCACGTGCCGAGCGAACTCGCGTAGTTCCCGTAAAGCGAAAGCCATGGCGCCGGCTGATACATCAATCCCACCAGCGGGCTGAACTTGTTCTGGTTGGCGGTGGTCTTCGCCACGCCGTCGAGCGTGCTTCCGGGGTCGGCGTATTCCAGCGTAATGCTGCCCGACTTGGTTGTCGCCCAGTCGTAACGCCCACCCGCCAGCACACGAACCTTCCCCGACAGCGCGATCTGGTCCTGGGCATACAGCCCGTGCCATTCCATCGTGCCAACGCTGGTCCAGTCCGGCGGGGTCGCCAACAGCGTGGCATGCGCTCCGTAAGCTGTGCTGCGCCGGAACACCGGGTCAAAGATGTTCATCGTGTCCACCGGCGCCCAGCCGTTCACGAACCCGCGATCGTTGAAATCGAGAAGGTAGTAGTCCGTGCCGGCCAGTACATTGTGGCTGATGCCTTTCGTTCTAAATTGCCCATTCAGATCGAGGACCGCATTGCCACCCTTCGATCGCCGCTTGTCGAACCATGGAATGTTGGTAAAGTCGCCGAACGTCGGTCCGGGAGTCTCGTCCAAGCTTCCGCCAAAGAACTGCTCGAAATCAATGTCGTCGAACGTCACCGCCACCGATCCAAGCATGCTCCAGGCGGCGTTCAATTGATACGATCCGTTAACCTCCAGAAGATTGCGCCGAACGTTGGCTCGATCGCCCACGTCGCCGCCGAGGTAAAGCGTGATAGGTACATCCGCCGGCCGGTTGCCGATAGCCGGAATGCCATTGGCAATCTGCGGATCCATGTTTCGGTATTCAACATTCGCGTTCAGCACGAGCTTGCCGGTTGGGCGCCAACTGATGCTGGGAGCCACGAAGATCGTCCTTCCGTGCGGAGCGTGAACGATAAACTGATCGGCATCGAAAAACGAGAAGATTCCCCGGTAAAGCAGATTGCGATTGCCGGCGATGGGTCCGGTTGCGTCCAGAGTGGTGCGAAACAGGTTGAAGGATCCGAATTCCTGTTGCGCGGAATAGCGCGACGTTTCGAGCGGCTTTTTGGTCACGACGTTGATCATGCCTCCGGGCTCGAGCCGGCCGTAGATCATCGCCGAAGGGCCTTTCAACACCTCGACGTCTTCCACATTGGCCACATCCACGCTGCTGCGGCCGATGCCGCCAGAGACCCGCTCACCGTTGCGCAACGTCACGTTGGTTTCGAAGCCGCGCAGAGCGAAGGCCTCATAAAGCGCGCCGTAACCGAAGTTCGTCTGCACCCCGCTGACGTTCCGGGTAATGTCAGGCAGCCGCTGCGCGAGCTGATCTTGAATGACGGCCGAAGGCACCACCTGCACCGCGAATGGAATCTGTTCAATGGGCGCATTCAGCTTAGAGACATTCGCCAAATCGGGAACGCCGTAGTCATTTCTTTCGACCACGGTGACCGTATCCTGCCGGCTGGCCACAGCAAGATCCAGGTTCGCAATCGTCTCTCGCTCGCTCTTCAACACGATGCCGTCGCGCACCAGGCGCTGAAACCCCAGGGCTTCGACGGTGATCCGGTATTGGCCGTCGGGCAGGTCTCGAAACGCGTATCGCCCGCTGCCGTCCGACTCCACAGTTCGTGTCTCGCCGGATGCGACGTTCCTTATCTCGACTCTGGCTCCGGTCACGACTGCGCCGCTCAGGTCAGTAACAGTTCCGCTGATCACCGGATGACCAGGAACATTCTGCGCTCTTACTCTGGCCATGCAGAATAAGAACGAGCAGAAGGCAATCAAAAGCAGCAGGCGATATTTCATGGGATCCTCCGAACGTACTGTGACACGCCTGCACGCGAATGGCAGACGCCGTCAGGTTGACAAGGCACAGAAGTTGTCTCGGCGGACACACGAATCCGTGTTCGATTCGATCTGACTTGTTTGGCGTAGGAGTTTTAGAGGATCGGAAGCGCAGGAGGGCCGCGCTTTTGGCGGCTGCGGTCAAGGGACAAGCGATAGACTGCTCGAACCTGAGGCTGAACCGCGGGATGACTGACTATGTTCGCGAAGAAAGCGGCCGAAGGCGCAAGGCCGGGATGGGATCGTACAACTGGTGCAGTTGTGGAATGCGGATAAAAGGGGCAGTGCTGCGGGGTTTGACCAATCTGGGGACCGCTGGAAGATGTAGCCATCATGACCTGGTCCACCGTCGCGCAGTGGTGGTGCCCATGGCGGCGGCAACATGCGGGAAGGCTGGATTCCGGGTCAGATGACGTGGCCTGAACCAGCGGCGCGGCGTAGAAACCGCCGAAGAGGACAAGCATCAGGGTAGCGAGGAACTTACGAAGCCGAGCCTGTTTTCCTGAGGGCCTCAAACGCCCGAACTTGAGAGCGGAGCACACCGGATGCGTAGCGAAAAGTGATCGAACTGTTTTGGTATGCATCTGCATTGCCCACTTCTTCCCGAACACCCTGGAAATTCAGACTTCGGAGCGACGATCCTGCCCATAAGCCAACGCCGATGTTGCCGGTGCAGCTTTCCGGAGCAGTTTCTTGCTGATTACTGCAAACGGAAGAATTTGCCCGAACCCAGATAGCAGGAAGCCTCGTTCAATGCAATATGACACAGATGCAACATCCGCTTGATTGCACTAGCGCAAACAAAACAGTGGACATATTGTCGCACCCGAGCAGCTAGAGAAGAAGAGAATACAGAGGATCAAGGTACGAGAAGGATGCTCCCGCACGACTCAGCGAGAAGTCAAT
>Ga0209083_1002716_pt1 | contig 16142 bp, 11 predicted proteins | sample AM7aDNAmetaG_FD_184132 | JGI IMG/M metagenome (GOLD analysis project Ga0209083, IMG submission 184132) | Freshwater microbial communities from Finland to study Microbial Dark Matter (Phase II) - AM7a DNA metaG (SPAdes) (version 3) | ecosystem: Environmental > Aquatic > Freshwater > Lake ...
CACTCTTAAACGATGCGACTGGTCCGATATTCTCACGCACGTACTCGATGACGTGTTTGATGATCTGACTGTGAGGAGTATCGACATTGTTCTTGAGAACGATGAAGGCAAGCGGTACCTGTCCTTTCAGATCGTCATGAGCGCCGACGACCGCGCTTTCTGCTACGTCAGGATGCTCACAGAGAGCTCCCTCAATGGCACCGGTCGAGAGACGATGGCCAGCAACATTGATAACGTCATCAGTACGTGACATAATATTAATGTAGCCGTCTTCGTCGATAAATCCGGCGTCGCTGGTCTGATAGTAACCAGGGAACTGTTTCATGTAAGTTTCCACAAAACGGTTGTCAGCCTTCCAGAGGGTGAGCATAGTGCCAGGAGGAAGAGGCTGTTTGATGACGATATCACCCATCTGACCTGCCGGAAGCTGCTCAAGCTCATTATTGATGACCTGGACATTATAGCCAGGAACTGCCCTTGAAGAGGAGCCATACTTGACAGGGCCCGGTTCAATGCCCTGACAGTTTGCCGCGATAGCCCACCCTGTTTCAGTCTGCCACCAATGGTCGATGACGGGTACCTTGAGTTGCTTTTCCGCCCATTTCACGGTATCGGGATCAGCGCGCTCTCCAGCGAGAAAGAGTGTACGGAAATTTGAGAGATTATAGTTTTTGATGTAGTTGCCGTTTGGATCCTCTTTTTTGATGGCCCTGAACGCTGTCGGTGCCGTAAAGAGTACCGATACGTTGTAATCGCTGATTATTCTCCAGAAGGTGCCGGGATCGGGGGTGCCGACTGGCTTGCCTTCAAAAATCAGGGTTGTGCAACCCTGAAGAAGCGGCGCATAAACAATATAGGAGTGTCCGACAACCCAGCCAACATCACTTGCTGCCCAGAAAACCTCACCCGGTTCAACATTATAAACGTTCTTCATCGACCATTGCAGCGCCACCATGTGTCCGCCGTGATCGCGAACAATGCCTTTTGGCTGGCCTGTTGTTCCGGAGGTGTAGAGAATATAGAGGGGGTCAGAAGATTCGACAGGAACACATTGAGCGGGTTCAGCACCAAGAAGCGACTGGTTCCAGGTCAGGTCACGTTCCTCATTGAGTTCCCCCTTTAACTGGTCTCGCTGTTTGATGATACAGATTTCAGGCTTGAAGTGGGCCAGCTCAATAGCGAAGTCAAGCAGGCGCTTGTAATCAATAATTTTGCTGTGTTCAATGCCGCATGAGGCGGAAATGATGACTTTCGGCTTACAGTCGTCAATTCTTATGGCAAGCTCGTGCGAGGCAAATCCTCCGAAGACCACCGAATGAATGGCACCAATTCTTGCACAGGCAAGCATGGCTACCATCGCCTCAGGAATCATCGGCATATAAATAATAACCCGATCACCCTTGCGGACACCTCTTGACTGAAGAGCACCGGCGAAGAGTGCAACGATATCACGAAACTCACGATAGGTATAGCGTTGCTTAGTGCCAGTTACCGGGCTGTCGTAGATGACCGCTAACTGGTTGCCGCGTCCTTCATCAACATGGCGGTCAAGTGCGTTATAGCAGGTGTTTGTCATTCCTCCGGCAAACCATCGGTAAAACGGTGGATTGCTTCTGTCCAGAACCTGATTCCATTTTTTGTACCAGTGAAGCTTTTCTGCGGCTTCTCCCCAGAATGCTTCCGGGTTCTCAATTGATTGTTGATAAACGGTGTTAAAGGACTGCGGCATACGAGTGACCCCCTGAAAAAAAATGTTAATAAAAAGAAAGGGAGGACGGATAATTAAAAATAAAAAACAGACAACGGTGGTTCTTTGCAATTGAAAGGTAATGTTAACAAAAAATACACAGTAGAGCAACGAACATTTATTACGGAAGCAGTTTCATTTGTTCGAAAAGCTGAAAAAATTCTTTAATCGAAAGCGCTTCAGCCCGCAGTTGCAGGGTATGGCTTTCTACGGATTCAAGGTTATAGTTCTCTTTAAGATTGTTGAACAGGGTTTTGCGGCGCTGGTGAAAAGCAGTGCGGACAAACCGGCGAAATCCGTTGGCATCGTTTACAGGGTCATCGTTATTTGGTGTCATACGGATAACAGCGCTATCAACTCCTGGTTGCGGGCGAAAAACCTTGCGGCCAACCTTGAAAAGGTAGTCGATTTTACAAAATGCCTGCATCTGGACAGCAAGAATGCCGTATTCCTTTGTGCTTGGTTTTGCTGAAATCCTCATTGCAACTTCATGCTGCATCATCAGGGTTGCCGATAAAAAAGAGTTGCGGTGTTCAAGAAGTTTGAAAAGAATGGGAGTGGTTATGGAATAGGGGATATTGCCGAGTATTCTGAGAGGTTTTTCTTTAGCAAGTGATTCAAGGTCTATTTTCAGAAAATCGCCTTCAAGGATGTTGAGTTGCGGGTATTCGCATCTAATAAATTCAGCAAGCTTTGGATCTTTTTCAACAACAGTGAATATTGGATTGCACGCAATGATCTCTCTTGTCAAGGAGCCGAACCCCGGGCCAATTTCCAGAATGTTGTCCTGGGGGCCCGCTCCTGAAGCAATTACTATTTTTCTTGTGATATTACGGTCGGTCAGGAAGTTTTGACCTAATTTTTTTTTCACCGCGATTTCAGTATGCTTATATTCAACGTTTGTCTGCGGAAGTACATTTTATAATTTAAGTTATTCTGGAAGTAATGGAAGAAAATAACATTGTGGCTGCGGCTGCTCAGTACGTCTCGCGGGGAAACAAGGCTACCCGTACCGGTTTTGGCGAAGCTTTGCTTGAAATCGCCCGGGAAAATAGCGCTGTTGTTGGACTGTGCGCTGATCTGACAGGCTCTTTAAACATGAATTTGTTTCGCGATGCGTTTCCTGAGCGTTTCATTCAAACCGGAATAGCCGAGGCCAACATGATTTCAATGGCGGCAGGTCTTGCAACAACAGGTAAAATTCCAGTTGCCGCGACTTTTGCTGTCTTTGCCACTGGCAGAGTCTTTGACCAGATTCGTCAGTCAGTCTGCTACTCGAACCTTAATGTCAAGATCTGTGCTTCACACGCAGGCCTGACGCTTGGTGAAGATGGCGCTACCCACCAGATCCTTGAAGATATTGGTCTGATGCGCGGGCTGCCGAGAATGACCGTTGTTGTGCCCTGCGATTACAGCGAAACCATTCGAGCGACCAAAGCCATTATAAAGCACGAGGGACCGGTCTATCTCCGTTTTGGAAGGCCGAACGTTCCCGATTTTTCACTTGATGCAGATGGTTTTGAGATTGGCAAGTCCATTGAGCTTCATCCCGGCAAGGATGTTACGGTTATTGCCTGTGGCATCATGGTCTGGAAAGCGCTTGAAGCCGCCCGTATTCTTGAAAAAGAGGGAGTTAGTGTCAGGGTCATTAACATGCATACCATCAAGCCTATTGATACTCTGGCCATTGTCTGCGCTGCTAATGATACCGGCGCAATTGTTACAGCCGAAGAGCACCAGTTCTATAACGGTCTTGGTGATGCTGTTGCCCATGTCTGCGCCCTCAATATTCCTGTGCCGATTGAGATGGTGGGTGTCGAAGACCAGTTCGGAGAATCAGGAAAAGCTGACGATCTCCTCGAAAAATATAAACTCACGACGACTGACATTCTTGAAAAAATTTATCTTGCCCTCCGCAGGAAGTGTTGAGCTGTTGGCAGAACAAGCCTCATAGGTGCCGACCTGTTAATCAGCCCCGTAGGGGCGACATATTGGTAGACAATTTTATAACATACAGGAGAAAAACTGATGGCAATGCCGAACTTGGGTGACATGATGAAACAGATCCAGCAGGCTGGTGAAAAAATGCAGGATGTTCAGAAACAACTTGAAAAATTAGTTGCTTACGGCGAAGCCGGAGGCGGTATGGTAAAAGTGAGTGTCAGCGGCAAGCAGAAACTACTCAGCCTTACCATTGATCCTGACATTATGGATGACCCTGAAATGGTTCAGGATCTTGTACTGGCCGCAGTGAACAATGCACTTAGCGAATCTTCCCGACTTGCACAAGAGGAGATATCCAAAGTGACCAATGGAATGATAAATCCTGCGGATATGCTCAAAAACCTGAACCTCGGTCAATAGTACTCCATGCGTTATACTTCAGTCGCTCTTGATGCCCTGATTGACGAATTTGCCAAACTTCCCGGTGTTGGGCGCAAGACAGCCCAACGACTCTCCATGTACATTCTGCATGAGCCGAGGGTTGAGGCCGAAAAGCTGGCCGGAGCGCTGCTTGAAGTGAAAGACAAGGTTATCCGTTGTTCGATCTGCCAGAATATCACCGATATCGGTATCGATCCCTGTCCCGTCTGCATAAGCAAGTCACGTGATCGTTCCGTTATCTGCGTTGTGGAATCGCCTGTCGATATGCTCGCCTTCGAAAAAACCGGCTACTACAAAGGGCTTTACCATGTACTTCATGGTGTCATATCACCCCTTGATGGTATCGGGCCTGACGATATCAAGGTACGGGAACTGCTTACCCGGCTTTCTGAGCGCGAGCCCGCTGAAGTCAAAGAGATTGTGCTTGCCCTGAACCCGACCATTGAAGGCGAAACAACCGCTCTGTACCTCACAAAACTTATCAAACCACTTGGTATCCTTGTTTCTAAAATAGCTCGAGGTATTCCTGTCGGGGCCGAGCTTGAATTTGTTGACGAAGCAACCCTGTCGCGAGCGATGGAAGGGCGTACCACCGTATAGACCTATCATGCAAATTCCGTTTTAATTCCGCAGTAATGAAGTCAGAAAAACAGTCAGTCTTGATTTTGGGTGGAGGCCTTGCCGGTCTGACGGCAGCCAAACGGTTGACAGACAAGGGGTTTCAGGTCAAAGTGCTTGAAAAAAGAGAGATATTCGGCGGAAAGGTTTCGTCATGGAAAGATGAAGAGGGTGACTGGATCGAATCTGGTACACACTGTTTTTTTGGGGCCTACAGTGTACTCTACGATCTCATGAAAGAGATCAAGACCGATCATGCTGTATTATGGAAAGATCACCAGTTAACCTACACTCTGGCTGGCGGGGGGAACTTTACCTTTAATACCTGGGAACTGCCAAGTCCCCTTCATCTGTTGCCCGCCATTATTAAAAACGGCTATTTTACTTTTGGTGAAATGGCCGCCTTTGCGAAATCCCTCATTCCTCTGGCGCTGAAAAAGGATAAATATCCCCCAACACAGGATCATCTGACCTTTGCCGAGTGGGCTGCCGAAAAAAAATTCGGCAAACACCTCATGGATAAGATGTTCCGCCCCATGGCGCTTGCCCTGAAGTTTATTCCGCCAGAAGAGATATCAGCAAAGATAATTCTTGACGTTACCGAAACTTTTTATCGAATTCCCGATGCCTCGCGCATGGGTTTTCTGAAAGGAGCGCCACAAGAGTATCTCCATCAGCCTCTCATTGACTACTCTGCATCAAGAGGCGCACATTTCAAGACAAAGGTTGCCGTTGAAGAGCTGCTTTTTGATGGCACTGAAATAAAAGGGATTCAGCTCCGTAACGGAGAGATCCTGACTGCAGACTACTATCTTTGTGCCCTGCCGATTCATGACTTGAACAAAGTGCTGCCCGACAGCCTGAAACGGCACGACCAGTTTTTTGGCAGACTTGGCAATCTTGAAGGCGTACCGGTTATTTCCGTCCAGATCTGGTACGACAGGGAAATTACCCCTGCTGATAATGTTCTTTTCTCGCCGGATGGTGTTATTCCTGTCTATGCCAATCTTGCCCGTACAACACCAGAGTACCGGACGCTCAGGGGAGAATCTTTCAGTGGCAAAACCCGTTTCGAGTTCTGCGTGGCTCCAGCAAAAAACCTCATGGGCCTTTCAAAAGAGGAGATTATCCGCCTTGTCGATATGAGTGTCCGAAACTGCTATCCCGAAACATCAAAAGGGGCAAAAATTCTGAAATCGACCCTGGTGAAAATTCCTCACTCTGTCTATGCGCCCCTGCCTTTCATGGAACAATACCGTCCAACCCAAAAAACACCACTTCGCAACCTCTTCGTTGCGGGCGGTTTTTCACAGCAGTTGTATTACGATTCCATGGGCGGAGCGGTTATGAGCGCCAATCTTGCTGTGGATGCTCTTGTGAATGAAGCCAGGAAAAATTGAGAGAAACGAGAAAATGATTCTGGAAAGAGTCGGAAATTATTATTTTAAGCCCCAGACGCCCTCGTAGCTCAGTGGATAGAGCAGTAGTTTCCGGAACTAAAGGTCGGCAGTTCGAGTCTGCCCGAGGGCACAGAAAGAATATATCGGGGTGTGGCTCAGTTGGTAGAGTGCTGCGTTCGGGACGCAGAGGTCGTGGGTTCGAATCCCGCCACCCCGACACCACAGGCGATTGCGGCATGTTCCGTGGTCGTCTTTTTTTTTATCCTTTACGGCTGCTGCTTTTAAAAAAAATGCTGGTGATCGTGTGATTTTTTGAAAGAACGGCGGATTTCACTCGTAGTAATAAGCAGGAAGTATAAAGCATGGCTTCCATTTATTAACGAACTAAAGGTAGTAAAAATGAAAAAAAATTTAATATTCGGTATTCTCATTTCATTCGCAATGACAGGAGTGTTCGGAGGTATTTCCTTTGCTGCAGACAAACCAGCAGGCTCAAGTCCGGCAGTAGAGACTGTAGCCAAAGCTGAAGCTCATGGCCCCAGGGAAAGGTCTTTCAGAAAAAGAGGCTTAAGGAAGAGAGCCTCTAGGAAGGGCTTTTCCTCAAGAGCAAGGCATCACCATCACCATAAGAGACATCACCGGTTTGCCAGATAAGCATCAGCTTTCCTGAGCAAGTATGACAACAGCTTTAGGGCGCTTGACACTTTGGTCAAGCGCCTTTTTGCTTTCTTGACTCTCCATCGTTTGCCGCAGTTTGTATTTATGCACAAGAGGTGTTTCGTTACAGTAGTAAGGTTGTCTGTTGACGCCCGATTACCGGAAAACTTTAAGAACACTCTACAAATGCTCCTCACCAGAATATGAGGAGTCCTGAAAGACGCTCTGAGCTTTTTCAAGCTCCGGAGGAGCGGTATGTTGGTAGCATCTGAGAGAATTGTTAATACCTGCAACTATTTAAAACAGTTAGCTATATTATCTGCAGCATTTTTCTGTTCATGGTACCACGAATACACCAATGCACCACAAGGAAGCCGCAGCCCGTATAAAAATCAACAAGCTGCTTGAAGAGGCAGGTTGGCGATTCTTTGCAGAAGGAAAGCAACCGGCAAACATCCAGCTTGAGCCAAAGGTTGCCATCACAACACTGGCACTTGATGCTCTCGGTGAGAACTATGAAAAAGTTACCAAAGGGTTTATCGATTTTCTGCTTCTCAACGACAAAGGATTTCCCTTCATTGTCCTCGAAGCAAAATCAGAGGCGAAAAATCCGCTGGTTGGTAAAGAGCAGGCACGGAAATATGCCCGCTCACAGAACTGCCGCTTTATCATTCTCTCAAACGGTAATCTCCACTATTTTTGGGATCTCGAACGGGGCAATCCCTATCTCGTCACATCATTTCCCACTCCGGACTCAGTCACTGGCTACCAGAAGGTGACCAGTGACCATCAAGCCCTTTTTAATGAGCAGATCGGCGCCGACTATATTGCATTGACCCAGCGACCGAACTATACTGCCGAAGCGGGCTGGCAGAATGAAGCAGAGCGTCCCGACTATATCAAAGCCAACAAACTTCGTTTTCTGCGCCCTTACCAGTTGCAGGCCATTGTTGCCCTGCAGCGGGCAGTTAAAGAGGGAAAAGAGCGTTTTCTGTTTGAGATGGCAACCGGCACAGGTAAAACGCTGGTGGCTGCCGCACTGATCAAGCTCTTTCTCAAAACCGGCAATGCCCGACGCGTACTCTTTCTGGTTGACCGCCTTGAACTTGAAGATCAGGCAAGAAAATCATTCAAAGCCGCACTTGCCAACGATTTTAAAACTGTCGTCTACAAAGAGAATCGTGATGACTGGCGACGGGCTGAAATTGTGGTCACCACCGTGCAGTCACTGCTTTTCAACAACAAATACCGGCGTCTCTTTTCGCCAACCGACTTCGATCTGGTCATCTCCGATGAAGCCCATCGCTCCATTGGTGGCAATGCCCGAGCTGTTTTCGACTACTTTATCGGTTATAAACTTGGGCTGACTGCTACGCCGCGCGACTACCTCAAACGATTTGAGGGTGTAAAAAGTGAAGCAAAAGATCCGCGCGAAGCCGAGCGCCGTCTCCTGCTCGACACTTACCGCACCTTCGGTTGTGAAAATAGTCAACCAACCTACCGCTACTCATTGCTTGATGGCGTGAAGGAAGGCTACCTCATCAATCCGATTGTGGTTGATGCACGCTCAGAGATTACCACAGCGTTGCTTTCGGAGCGAGGATTTACGGTGACGTTTACCGAAGATAATGGCGAGAACAACGATGAGGTATTTCGCCAGCGAGAATTTGAAAAACGCTTTTTCTCACGGCCAACCAATCAACTCTTCTGCAAAATATTTCTTGAAAACGTCCTGCGTGACCCAATCAGCGGAGAGGTCGGTAAATCAATCATCTTTGCGGTCAGTCAGCATCATGCCTTGAAACTGACCGAGATTCTGAACCTCATGGCTGACAAGATGTTTCCAGGAAAATATCAATCCAACTTTGCCGTGCAGGTGACCTCTCAGATTGCTGATGCGCAGAAGGCTACCATCGATTTCACCAACAACAATCTTCTCGGTTCAGCTAACTTTCTTGACACCTACAAAACCAGCAAGGCGCGGGTCTGCGTCACCGTCGGCATGATGACCACCGGCTACGACTGCCCCGATATTCTCAACATAGGACTGTTCCGTCCCATTTTTTCGCCAACCGACTTTATCCAGATCAAAGGGAGGGGCACCCGTCAGCACAACTTTCTTGATCTGCTTTTTGATGACTCCCGAAAATCGGAGATCGGTCAAGCCCTCAAAAGCTCATTCAAGCTCTTTGACTTCTTTGCCAACTGCGAATATTTTGAAGAGGAGTACGACTATGACCAGGTTATCAAGCTTCCCAAAGGAGCCGGTTCAGGCAGTGAAGGCGGCGAGGGAGGAACTCAAGCCGCCGGAAACATCTACGAGCATACCGGAGAAGATCTTCTTGCAACCATGGTTGAGGCCGTTATTGGTGCCGAAGGGATGAAAATTGACCGCATGTTCTTTGACCGGTTTGAGGAGAGCATTCGCGAAAATGATTTTATTGCTGCTTCCGTTGAAGCTGGTCAGTGGGACAAGGTGATTGACTATGTCAACCGTGAAGTCTTCGACAAGCCTCACGAATACTATACCCTCAACAAACTGCGCAAAGCAGCAGCCGTTGACCGTCGCCTTACCCTCCGCGAAATTCTCGAAAAAATCTTCGGCCTCATTCCCCGTTTCAAGTCAAAAGATGAACTGCTCGAAGAGGAGTTTGCCAAGTTCATCGCCGACTACAAACCCGAAGAGGCTGCTGCCATACCCGCCATGAAACACTTCTTCAAGGCTTATGTGATGAGCGACCAGGTGCGTCATATCATCGACAGCCGGGAGTTGACCAAACTGGCAACCAATTCGTTGTTTACAACACCCGATTTCAAAGCTGTGCCCGGAAAATACAGGGTTATTATTCCGGAATATATCAAGGACTATGTTTCACTCAACCAGTTTGCCGCATAATGCTCGACACCGCAACCAAACGTCGTATAGATACCGCCCGTGATATTCTTGTGGGAAAAGTACCCGACCCGAAATCGCAGGTTGAACAAATCACCATCGCCCTCATCTACAAGTTTATGGACGACATGGATGCTGAAAGCGAAGAGCTGGGAGGAAAACGGGCCTTCTTTGCGGGGGAGTATGGCCGCTATGGCTGGGCAAAACTGATGCGCTCCGGGCTTGGTGGTCATGAAACCCTCAACCTGTACGCCGAAGCTATTGCAACGATGCCCGAAAACCCCGGCATCCCGCCACTCTTCCGCACCATCTTCAAGAACGCCTACCTGCCATACCGCGATCCTGAAACGCTCAAAAGCTTCCTGAAAATCATCGACGAGTTCGAGTACGACCACTCCGAGCGGCTTGGCGACGCCTTCGAATACCTGCTCTCCGTGCTTGGCTCCCAGGGTGATGCCGGGCAGTTCCGCACACCGCGTCATATCATCGACTTCATGGTGAGCATCCTTGACCCTAAAAAAGAGGAAGTGATCCTCGACCCAGCCTGCGGCACAGCCGGATTCCTGATCTCCTCATACAAGCACATTTTGCGTGCAAACAGCGACGCCCACGGCAACAGCACCCTGACGCCCGACGAAAAAGGTCGTCTTGCCCGCAACTTCAAAGGCTACGATATCTCGCCCGACATGGTGCGTCTCTCGCTGGTCAACCTCTACCTCCACGGCTTCGTTGACCCGCATATCGAGGAGTACGACACCCTCACCTCCGAGGAGAAATGGAACGAGTTTGCCGATGTCATCCTTGCCAATCCCCCTTTCATGTCGCCGAAAGGGGGCATCAAGCCGCACCGTCGCTTTTCGGTGCAAAGCAAACGCAGCGAAGTGCTCTTTGTTGACTACATGGCCGAACACCTGACACCCAGCGGCCGGGCCGGTATCATTGTGCCCGAAGGCATCATCTTCCAGAGCGGCACCTCATACAAGCAATTGCGCAAAATACTCGTTGAGAAAAGCCTTGTTGCCGTCATATCGCTGCCCGCCGGAGTCTTCCAGCCCTACTCCGGAGTCAAGACCTCCATCCTCATTCTCGACAAATCGCTGGCGCGGCGCAGTAACAGCATCGCCTTCTTCAAGGTAGAGAATGACGGCTTCGGCCTCGGAGCCCAGCGGCGGGCGATTGAGAAGAACGACCTTTCAGCGGCTTTCGAGTTTCTGAAGGCATGGTTTTCGTCGATTGGTTCTGACAGGGAAATGATGTCGAGTCCGAATGCCCTGATTGTGCAGAAGGAGAAGATTGCCGGGAATGGGGATTACAATTTGAGCGGGGAGAGGTATCGGGAGAATGCAATACGATTATCAAACTATCCATTGGTACCGATTGGCGAAGTTTGTGAACTTATTAATGGACGGGCCTTTAAGCCAGAAGACTGGAAAAGTATTGATAGCGGAGGTCTTCCCATCGTTCGAATTCAGAATCTCAACACTCCCGATAGTCAGTTTAATTACTACACTGGTGATGTGAGCGCCCAGCATATCATTAATCCAAGGGAATTGTTGTTTTCATGGTCAGGCTCACGTGGCACGTCCTTTGGTGCTCACATTTGGTATGGAGGTAAAGCTGTTCTTAACCAACATATTTTTAAAGTAGGCTTCAATGAAGCTCAGGCCACAAAAATGTATTTGTTCCACGCATTGAATAATGCCGTTGCCGAGATTGAAGAAAATCTGCATGGAGGGGTTGGTCTTGTTCATATTACAAAAGGGAATCTGGAAAGGATCAAAATTCCTCTGCCGCCGCTGGAAGTGCAGAAAGAGATTGTTGCAGAGATTGAAGTTTACCAGGCAAATATAGAAAGGTTTAAGAATGCAATTGCTGAAGAAGAAACGAAGATTCAGGTTACCATTGCCCGCGTGTGGGGTGAACCGTTTTTATAACTGATTCGTATAAGTGAAGTAATATATGTCTACCTGGGTTAAAGAATACAAACCTGAACTTATTTCTCAACGGATGGAGAAAGTAAAGATTGTTTCTGATGATGGAGCGGTCTCGTTCAGTGGCTTTGAACATTCAGAACATGTTGTTCTTCTGAACAGCATGATTTCTTTCAACAAAGAAATACCGGAAATAGAGAAACGGAGAATAATAAACCAGGCAACATTTGCGGCCGGAGCTAAAGGTGCGATTACGCCAAAATCTTTACTCGACGAGATAAATAAACTGGAATGCAATTATTTATCAACTCCGGAGCAGAAATATCGGTTGCTGACAGAAATTTCAATCTCAAATTTATGCCAGATTCCAAAGGTTTACTTTGAAGGTTCTTGGATTATCGTTCATGCACGTTTAAATACAACTTCAAAAACCAGCCGAAATAAGCTAATCAAAACTTCCCGCTACTCTTTCAGCAATGATCTTCCAACAGATTACGCCGCTGTCAGTGTGAGTGTGAAAGCACGGTCCACTGCCGAGGCAGCAGACAAAGCACTTGATAGGTTAGATTTTATTAGAGGTGTTTGGAATTTTTGGAAGAATCGTGGGCAAGCATTTAGGATTTCATTTGGCGGATCTCGAAAGCCAGTTAATCGTATTATCCTTGGGCCATTACATACACTTCATCATAAAAATGGTACTCTTGCTACAGAATCATGGTGGTATGAATCTCAATATAGAGGTGTAATGGATTTGTATAATGAGGGTAGTGAAATTGAAAGTATGCGCAAGTTTATGCTCAATTTTTTTGGTCTTTTACGAAAATCAGCATATAAGCAGGATATAGTACATGCTGTATTACGATATGTTCGTGCTCTTGATACAAGCGATTGGGATGATTCATTTCTTCGGTTATGGGGAGTTTTAGAGTTCTTGACAGGGACACAATCAGATGGTTATAAAGTAACCATTCGCAGAACTTCTTACATATTTTCGGATAGAGAGTACGTAAATCAAGTGCTGTCTCATCTTCGAGATTATCGAAATAAGTCTGTTCATGAAGATTCAGAATCAGGTGATATAGAGTCACTAATGTATCAACTGAAGCACTATGTCGAAAGGTTGATTGAATTTCATGTCGCAAATAAATTTTGCTTTTCTTCTATTACTGAAGCAGCAAAATTTCTTGACTCTCCTAACGAAAAGGAAGCTATCGATAAACAAATAAGCAGGTTACGTTATGCTAAAAAATTTATTTCCGGCTAATACATCCACACAATAAATCTACTTGATTAAGTATGGATGGCTTAACCTGATAGAAGGAAGTGATAAGTAATAGACGGGTAAAATACTATATCATAATAACATGGAAATACTTGCCCTTCATACCAGTGAAGCCGGGCCTCTTGGCTCACAGGTATTCCACTTTAAATATGATTAGAGTAGAACGATAGCGATCAATATTCTTTTCAGCGGCCAGCCGGTTGTGTAAAATTCTCTGTGTTGCGGGCGGTGGCGGTGCTTTGGAGTTCTTTTGGGCAATGGCTGCATAGTCGCAAGACTCTGCCAAAAAGCAATGCCGATCGTAAATGGTTGCAACTCATCACGCCACCTCAGACAAAATATTGACAAACTCATCCGGGCGTGACCAACGCGAAATTGTTGACAATGGCTCTACCAGCTTGAAGTCTTCATCACTCCAGACATCAGACGTGTCGTCAAACAGTGATATAAAATTTAATCCCTCCGGGCCTGCGGCTAAATGATTCAGATCATACCATGCTGCAACGGTATGCTCCACAATAGGACGAGCTGAAGAACGGTTTGATGTTTTTAAGACAGATACAAGGGAGCTGCGCAATGGAGATCTTACGTGAAAATCAATAGCCCATGCCCTGCCAGATCTCCCTGCAAGTTTTTCAAAACGGGTAAAGGGGAGCTTTTTGTCAGCGAGGCAATCTGCAACCTCATCAGTGATTGATTCGACCGTTCGTGTTTTAAAAGTGAACCAAAGATCGGAAACTCTGACGGCTGCCTGAGCAACCCGTGTAACGACCATGGCCAATGAATCGCCAGGGCGACAACGTCCCAGAATCATCCCCCGATAGAGCTCAACACCGTGAGTAAGGCAAGTATCTTCAATAAGCTGCCGCTGCTTTGTTGATCGTTTGGAAGATGATGCTGACTGTGCATGGAGCCACCGCACCGTTTCCGCAAGATCGGTTATAGTGACGGTATCCCCATCAGTTTTGCAGAAAAGGTCAATAGTGTCTCCATCCGGATAAAGAAAAGGCGTACGGATGCGCTGAAAATCTCCATGTTCGGTACAGGAAAACAATTCACCAATACCGGATTTTAAGGAAGAGAGTCGTGTCACAGAGTGCCCTCAAGTTGCGTTCTGGAAGGGTTAAGGCGGTTCCTGGAGATGTAGTTCTCAACAATCTGCTGAAATGCAAAAAGTTTTCAAGAAATGTTCGATACCCCCAACAATTTATTTTGACTTGTCCTCAGGCATCGAAGTAAAATTGGCCTGCTTCAGGGTTGCCCTGTTTTTCCCATAGAAACATCTATGCTGGCAATATCGGCATGGCCATTGAAAATACTCAGGAGTTTATCAAACACTTCGTACCCGGAGTGGACAGATATTTGCTGGATGTGCGGGTAATCACGATGAAGCCTTATAGTGATCACTCCTCCTTGAGGAACATAAATTTTATTATCTATGATGCCCGTTGAACCGGTAGAAGCTACACCTTTGGGAAGCAATCTGACATAAACGCACTGGGCACAGCCCAACAGTTTAATCCTTATTTCCTCTCCCTTCTTCAAGTCACGAGGTGCCTTCAAGTTCATAAAGCTGGAATACCACAGGTTCCCGGCAAGTGAGATGTTACCCCCGCTTGATCCAATATACCCATTAAGAAGCTCAGCGTAAGCTGGTACGTTTCGAAGTATAATAAGAGTACTTACAAGGAGGATAGTGAAAATATTTTTCATTATTAAGGTAATACTTTCCATTAGTATCCGGTAAAAAGTGAATAAACCTTAGAAGTCGTGAAAAACAACAATAATGGAAAATGATCATTAACAACACTTGTAAGGCTACTAACAATTCTAACAAAACTAACAAAGCTTCAAGCCATAAAAACTACAAATATTTTTGGTGAATCGCTAAAAATTTATAACTCGTACTGTTTCTTGAGCAATTCTTGTAACGACTTTTGGCCATGAATCGCCAAGGCGACAACGTCCCGGAATCATTCCGCGATACAGAAAAGAAGTCTTGCCAAATGGGTGGTAAGTCATTACGTATTGAAAGATAAGCTGGGCACTTCCTGTTGAAAAAAGGGTTTTGAATGACGGTAGGATAAGAGGTTGACGATGCCTTTTTTGTGCCCCCCCCACTACCCATTTAAAAGAGAAGATTTTCTGTGTGACAAACTCTGAGGCGAAACAAAAAAAATTACAGAAAGTCCATTAACCCACCAATTCGGAAGGAATTCTCTTGGCTGCCATTTTGTTATCTTATAAATGCTGGTTTACAATGAGTTCTTTGTGTCGGCTATTCGTTGATATATAAAGGCGTAATGCAATTTCTCTCTGGAGTATTTCTGAAGATAATTCTTGCACACACACTTTAATGAATGGCACACGGTGAACGGATGCGATACATACAAGGGGCGGATATGAGGGGCATTGCATGATAAAACCAAATACTCCTATGAACCTGACAGAAACAGCAGAAAAAGCAATTGCCGCGTATGGTGGACGTGTGCTCTGGCAAAACGCAAAAACTCTGGAAACCGGGATAAGTGCTTCTGGATTGGCGTTTACACTGAAACGTCGGCCGTTTTTTCGCCATGCCAAAATGGTTTTAGCTATTCACAGACCATTTTCCACATTGACCCCGATTGGTCTCAATCCGACTATTACGGGAATTCTTGACGGTCTTGATGTTCGTCTCGAAAATGAAAAGGGGCAGATCATTTCTGAGCGCAGGAATGCGCGGGATTATTTCAAAATAGGCAGAAGGTTATTCTACTGGGATGACCTTGATATGTCTTATTTCGCCAACTATGCTTCCTGGAATTATTTTACCCTGCCAGCGCTGTTGATGCGTGAGGATATTTTTTGGACGGAACTCGAACCAGGTTGGCTGGAGGCACGGTTCCCTGATGAGATTCCGACCCACAGCAAGGTGCAGCGATTCAGGTTTGACCGTGAGACTGGTCTCCTGATTCAGCACGACTATACTGCCGATATCATCAGCCCGCTTGCAGCCGCATCCAATGTTGTTCTGCGGCATGCCCAAAACAGTTCAGGACTTGTTTATCCTTCGATAAGGCGGGTAACCCCGAAGGGGCCGAAAGGAAAGCCACTCGGTGGCCCGGTATTAATTCACCTTGATATTCACGATTTCAGACTGATCAACAAGTAGACAAGAAGCTTTGGAGATGTGCCCAATAGCCGCAAGGCCTATCCTTCCCCTTTCAGTTGATGGGCATCGGTAAAG
>Ga0209083_1002717_pt1 | contig 16138 bp, 16 predicted proteins | sample AM7aDNAmetaG_FD_184132 | JGI IMG/M metagenome (GOLD analysis project Ga0209083, IMG submission 184132) | Freshwater microbial communities from Finland to study Microbial Dark Matter (Phase II) - AM7a DNA metaG (SPAdes) (version 3) | ecosystem: Environmental > Aquatic > Freshwater > Lake ...
GTCATTAAGATTCATTGCCCCCATAGCTCAATTGGATAGAGCATCTCCTTCCTAAGGAGAGGGTTGCATGTTCGATTCATGCTGGGGGCACGATCTTCTTTTTTGAGATCTTCTGGCAAATGGTATCCGGAGGCAAACGTGAGAAAAATGAGCCGGCTTCTAAAATGGGTTGCCTTGGCTGTTCTTCTTTTTGTTCCCGTCAAGTCCGAGGCCGCTCAGGAAGTGGCCGCGACGCCCGCTCCGATCGAACAAGCAGCGCCGAAATCCGAGCTGGATAATCTAAAAAAAGAATGGGAAGCGGTTCGCGAGCAGCAGATCCAGATGATCCGCGAAAAAGAGGAACAGCTTGAAAAACTCAAGGAAGAGATCTTCGCCAAAATGAAGACCTTGAACACTCCGACGGTCGCTTCCACCACAGTGTCCCAGCCGGAAGCTCCGAAGGCGTCCACGCCGATCCTTCCGGTGGATAATTTCAGCGCCGCAGCCCTTGGGGATAGCGTGGGTTTCGAGGCGCAAAAGGCCGCGCTCCAGGCTGAGCGGAAGAAGTTCTTCTCGGAAATGAATCGCCAGAAAGAAAGCTTGCTCCGGCTCCAAGCTTCGCTCGATGAAAAAACGAAACAGCTCGAGGCGGAGCGGAAGAAGTTTGAACTGGAAAAGAAAGCGGCCGTTTCTTAACCCTGTAGCTTATGCTGGAAAAGAGAGCTCTTAGGAATCGGCTTCTAAAGAAACGCCGTAATATTCCCGCCGCACGAAGACTCGCAAAAAGTAAAAAGATCTTTCGTGAATTATCCAAAGATCCCTTGTTCCAGGCAGCCGACCCTATTGCTCTTTATTACGGGATCGTCCCTGAAGTCCTGACACGGCCTTTTCTGAAAATCCTTCTCAAGAACAAGAAGGTCTATCTTCCCAGGGTCGCCGCCAACGGCAAGGGAATGACGTTGCGCCGGATACGGTCCTGTTCGGGGGATCTCGTCAAGGGAGCTTATGGTATTATGGAGCCGAAGGCGTCGTGTCCGAAGCTTTCTGCGAACCAAATGGACCTCATCCTTGTTCCCGGAGTGGCTTTTGACAGACAAGGGGGGCGTTTAGGACGCGGCGCGGGATATTACGACCGGCTTCTCCGGAAAGCCGGAAAAGCTATGAAGATCGGGCTGTGTTTTAAGGAGCAGCTGGTGAAAAAAGTGCCGATGACGAAGCTCGATGTGAGGATGAATCGCGTGATAACGGACTGAATGAGCGCAACGCACAACGATCAACGAGAGATTTTTTTGTTGCGCGTTGGGCGTTGACCGTCGCCCCGGAGTAGATACCATGGAAATCCAAAAAGAAGTTGGGAGTCAGCTGTCTGAAGGCCGCAAGATTTACACCGTTTCCCAGTTGAACCGGCAGAGTCGGCTGGCTCTGGAGTCCCGTTTTCCCTCGGTTTGGGTAGAAGGGGAGATCTCGAACTTCAAGCACCACAGCTCCGGACATATGTATCTGACGCTCAAGGATGAATCCGCGCAGGTCTCCGCGGCTTTTTTTAGCCAGTACCAGCGCGGGCTCAAATTCCAGCTGAAAGATGGGCTGAAAGTCCTCGCCTTCTGTCGTGTTTCGATCTACGAAGCTCGAGGCCAATACCAGCTTTATATCGAACGCGTCGAGCCGCAGGGCGTCGGCGCGCTTCAGCTGGCTTTCCAGCAGCTCAAGGAGAGGTTATCCAAGGAAGGCCTTTTCAGCGAAGAGCGGAAGCGGCCTATTCCGAAGTTTCCCAAGACCGTCGGGGTGATCACGTCGCCGACTGGGGCGGCGATCCATGATATTTTAAATGTGGTGAATCGCCGTTTCTGCGGCACGCATGTCCTTCTTTTCCCGGTGAAGGTTCAGGGCGAAGGTTCTGCCCAGGAAATTGCGGCCGCTATCGAAGCGATGAATGAGCAGGCCGAAGCCGAAGTGCTGATCGTCGGACGTGGCGGCGGAAGCCTCGAAGACCTTTGGGCTTTCAACGAAGAACCGGTCGCCCGCGCGGTGTTCGGATCTTGGATTCCTGTGATCTCCGCAGTCGGTCATGAGACCGATTGGACGATCTGTGATCTTGTGGCGGATCTTCGCGCCCCGACCCCTTCCGCGGCTGCCGAGCTTGTGGTTGCAAGCGGTCTGGAGTTGGAGGCCCGGGTGCGTGATCGCAAGGAAAGATTAGATTACGCGATGGGCGGGATCTTGGAGAGAAACCAGGGAAAGCTTTCGGACCTTGCGTCGAGTGCGGCGTTCCGTCAGCCGCGCTGCCTTTTAGAGCAGTTCACCGGAAGGGTAGATGATCTGGGCCGGCAAATGGAGGGCCGTCTTAAAAGTTTTATCGATTCCAAAAACCAGGCCTTTCGCGCTGCGGCGGGACGGCTTGGCGCGCTGAGCCCGCTCGCGATTCTCGATCGCGGTTATTCCGTGACTTTTAATGAAAATGGGGAGATTATTAAAGCGTCTGAGCAGCTTTCGGTGGGGGATACTCTGCGGACCCGTCTTCATCAAGGTTCTTTGGTTTCAAAAATTACGGCTATCACTAAATAGGGGAAACGAAAATGAGCGAAAAATTCCAATTTGAGAACGCGCTGGAAAACCTTGAGAAGATCGTGGAATCCATGGAAAGCGGGGAGCTGACGCTCGATCAGGCGCTCAAGAGGTACGAAGAGGGGGTTGCTTTAGTGCGGGCCTGTCAGTCGAAGCTCGTCGAAACTGAGAAAAGGATCGAGGTGCTGACGCGGACGCTCGACGGATCGCTCAAGAAAGAGGCCTTTGATCCGCAGGAGGCGCCGCGCGGGGCAGGGAAGGGAAAAAAGAAAAAGGTTGTTTCCGAAGGAAGCGAAGAAAATTCCGGGGATGAGGATTAGCACGTGAACTACGAGACCTATTTTAAGCGGCACTTGGCGTTCATTGAAAAAGAACTGAGGACCCTGCTCTTTGACTATCAGACGCGGCCGCTCAGCATCCACAAGGCGATGCAATACGCCGCTTTTACTGGCGGAAAAAGATTCCGGCCGGTGCTGGCCCTCGCGGCCTGTGAATCTTGCGGCGGGAAGCCGGAGGACGCGATCCTTGCCGCTCTGGCGATCGAATTGATCCACACCTATTCGCTGGTGCATGATGATCTCCCGGCTCTGGATAATGATGATATGCGACGTGGCAAACCGACCTGCCACAAGAAATTCGGTGAAGCCAATGCGATCCTCGCGGGGGATGGCCTTTTGAACCTGGCTTTTGAAACGATCTCCCGGATCCGGCCCGCGGAAAGGGTTGTGCGTATCCTCTGCGAAATATCGACGGCCTCTGGGGCGCATGGTATGATTGGCGGACAGGTGGCGGATCTCGAGGCGCCGGCACGGAAAAAGACGCTCGCCCAGCATGATTTTATAAGTCGCTACAAAACCGGTGCTTTGATCCGGGTGAGTGCTGTGGCCGGAGCAGTGGCTGCGGGAGCGACTCCCGGGAAGATCAAAGCCATGATCCGCTACGGCGAGTGTCTCGGCTTGGCGTTTCAGGTGGTGGATGATATTCTGGACAAGGATGGCTACTGTAAGGTGATGAGCGTGAAGGCCGCGACGGAAAAGGCGGTCAAACTTATCAATCAGGCGAAAGAGGCCGTCAGGATGTTCGGCCGAAAGGCGCAGGATCTCGTTTTTTTGACGGATTTTTTAAAAGCACGAATACCGTAATAACCATTTCAACCTCGTAGCTTGAAATGGTTGAAGGATTGATAGATGACTCAATGGATCGATAAGATCAAATGTCCGAACGATCTGAAACAGGTGCCTCTGGAAAAGCTTCCCGAGGTTGCGGAAGAATACCGTCAATTTCTGATCCAGTCTGTCGCGAAGACGGGCGGTCATTTGGGGGCCAGTCTCGGAGTACTCGAGCTGAGCATCGCGCTTCACTATGTTCTGAATTCCCCGGAAGACAAGATCTGCTGGGATGTGGGGCATCAGGCCTATGTCCATAAGATGATCACGGGGCGTAAGGACCGGATGCACACCCTGCGCCAACCGGGTGGTCTGAGCGGTTTTCCGGCTCCCTGGGAAAGCGAACATGATCCCTTTATCGTGGGGCACGCCGGTACCGCGATCGCGCAGGCCCTGGGCCTCGCCGCGGCGCGCGATATCAATCAGGGCCATGAGAAGGTCGTGGCCGTGGTCGGGGATGGCGCTATGACTGCGGGGCTTTCGTTCGAGGCTTTGAACAGCGCGGGGCATCTCAAGAAGAATATGCTCATTATCCTAAACGATAATGAGATGTCGATCGCCAAGAACGTCGGCGGCATGAGCCGGTACCTCAACCGGGTCATCACCAATCCGCTCTATAATCGGATCCGCGGTGAAGTGGATAAACAGCTCAAGAAATTTCCGCGACTTCAGAAATTCTCCAATGCGTCCCTCGAAGGCATGAAACATCTTTTTGTGCCCGGCATTCTTTTTGAGGAGCTCGGATTCCGTTATTTCGGCCCGGTCGATGGCCATGATCTTTTGGGGATGGTCAAGACGCTTCAAGACGTGCTGGCCCTGAATTCATGCAGTTTTCTCCATGTGATCACGCGCAAGGGGAAAGGTTGTGAATATACAGAACGCGATGCCGAAAAGGGGCACGGCGTGATGCCGTTTGATATCGAGACCGGAGAGAAAATCGAACAGGTCTTTGCCGCGAAGCACGGGACCAACGTCTCCTACACGCAGGCTTTCGCAGATGCCGTTTCCAAACTCGGGCGCCGCAACCCCAAGGTCGTCGCGATCACTGCGGCGATGCCGACGGGGACGGGGCTGGCGCAATTCCAGAAGGAATTTCCGGACCGTTTTTTTGACGTCGGGATTGCGGAACAGAACGCGATCTCTTTTTCCGGTGCGCTCGCCCGTGGGGGGCTCAAGCCGGTTGTCGCGATCTATTCGTCATTCCTTCAGCGCGCCCACGATTCGATCATGCATGACGTGGCGCTCCAACGTCAGAGTATTGTGATCGGGATCGATCGCGCGGGATTGGTGGGCGCCGATGGGGCAACACATCAGGGGATCTTCGACATGGCGTTCCTAGGGGCCGTGCCGGGCATCGTGCTGGCATCTCCGATCGACGAATACGAGATGGACAAGATGTTGGAACTCGCTTTGAATCATCCGACGGTGTTCGCGATCCGCTATCCCCGGGCGATCATTTCCAAGATGTTCGAAGCTTTTTCACGAAAAAGCTTCGAAGTCGGGGAGGGGGAGGTGCTCTTTGACGGAGAGGATGTGACGCTTCTCGCGCTGGGGAGCATGGTGGAGGCCGCCTGTAAGGCTCGCGCCCTTCTTGAAAAAGAAGGCGTTTCGGCCCGTGTCGTGAACATGCGCTTTGCCCGTCCTCTCGACGAACAACTGATTCTGGATTCCGTGCGGAAGACGAAATTCATTTTCACACTGGAAGAGCACGTCGGGACCGGCGGCTTTGGTTCGAAGGTTATGGAGTTTTTGGAAGAAAAGAACATGCGGCAAGTGCCGCTCAAACGCTTTGCGCTTCCGGATGAATTCATCGAAGCCGGCTCTCGGGACGCCCAGCTTGAGGAGTTCGGCCTCTCGCCCGAAAAGATCGCCGTGGCGGTTCTGAAAGAACTTAGCCGGGTCACGAAATAAGGAACCGTTGCGATGGATGAAATTTCTTTTTCGCTCAACCGGGAATTCATCGAACTCTTCAAGCTGCTTAAGGTGACGGGGCTTTGTGATAGCGGGGGAATGGCCAAGCACGCTATATCCCAGGGCGAGGTCGAAGTGGACGGGCAAATTGAGACGCGCAAGGCCTGTAAGATCCGCAAAGGGCAACAGGTGTTATTTGGCGGGAACACTGTTACCGTAGATTAAGGACGAAGCCTTCACTCAAAGGAGTGTGGTAGCCATGGAAAAAGTTGGAATTGTCGTCAATCAAAAGAAAAAGGGTGCGCCGGAGCTTTGCGCGAAACTGAAGGATTGGCTCGCGAAACGCGATATTCCCGCACAGGATTCTTTGTCTGTCTCTCTGGATGATCTGATTGAAAGTTCGACTTTGCTTTTGTGCCTCGGGGGGGATGGAACGATCCTTTCTGTCGTGAGCCGGATGAAGACACGGGTGGTGCCGATCCTGGGAGTGAATTTCGGGAAGCTCGGTTTCCTGACAGAATCGAAGGCTGAGGAAGTTTTTGAGGAACTGAACGCCTATCTGGTCCAAAAGCCCGCGGTTGAGAACCGGCTGATGCTTTCCTGCACGGTGCGGGGGAAGAAGACGGCTCAGGAAAGGCGTTTTATCGCGCTCAATGACATCGTGATCAGCCGCGAGGGGTTGGCCCGTATCCTTCAGTTGGACGTCACGATCTCCGGAGAGAAGTTCACGAGTTTCCGTGGAGATGGCGTCGTGATCGCCTCTCCGACGGGTTCCACGGCCTATTCGCTTTCGGCCGGAGGGGCGGTGGTGCATCCGAAACTGGAAGCCCTGCTGATTACCCCGATCTGTCCCCACGCCTTGAACCTGCGTGCCTTGGTGGTCGGACCGGACGAAAAGATTACGATCCGTATTCGTACAGAAAATCCCCAGGAAAAGGCCCTTCTCACTGCCGATGGTCAAGAAAAGATGGAAATCGACGATAGCTATAGTGTCGAAGTGACCCGCTTTCACACGCCCCTGTCGCTTGTCAGGAGTTCGAAGCGGAGTTATCTTCAGACGCTCCGGGAAAATTTCAAGTTTCCCGGTTTTGAATAGCATCCGGTTCCAGACTTCAAACGGGGTGAGACCATCGTTAAGCTGCTGATCGTTGATGATGAGAAGATGATCTGTGAGGAGTTCCGCGAGACCCTTGAGCACGAAGGCCATCAGGTCGATTGCGCTCTGAACGGGAAGGAAGGCCTCCGGAAGATCCAGGCCAATCAATACAATCTGGTCTTTCTTGACTCGTCGATGCCGGTCATGGACGGAAAAAAAACCCTCGAGCGCATTCGTCATTTTAGTCCCGTGCCGGTGGCCCTGATTACGGGTTTCATGCCGGAATCGAAGGAAAAAGAGATCCTGCATCTGGGTGCGATGGTGTGCCTCCGCAAGCCCTTGGACCTTGACCGCGTGAAATCCCTCATCCATACTGTGTCCCGCACGGTACGTAACTAACCCAAAAATTCTGATCGCTTATGTCTGACATTCGAGTCCGATTCGCCCCTTCTCCGACGGGAAATCTCCATATTGGAGGCGTCCGCACCGCCCTTTTTAATTACCTCTACGCTCGCCAGCAGGGAGGCAAGTTCCTGCTTCGCATCGAGGATACCGATCGCCAGCGTTCCACCCCGGAGTTCGAACAGGAGATCCTTGGGTCTCTCAAATGGCTTGGCCTCGATTGGGATGAAGAGCTGGTCCATCAAAGCGCGCGTCTCGAACGCTATCGGGAGGTCGCGCAGGAGCTGGTTTCCAAGGGACTTGCCTATGAATTTGAAGGAGCCATTAAGTTCAAGATTCCGAAGACCGAGGTCAAAGTCTATGACATTATCCGCGGGGAAGTGACCTACGACTCGAAAGAGTTTGACGATCTTGTGATCATGAAGTCCGACGGCTATCCGGTCTTCCATCTGGCTGTGGTCGTCGACGATCATGATATGGGGATCACGCATATCGTGCGCGGCGAGGACCATCTACCCAACACCCCCCGGCACATCCTCCTCTATCAGGCGCTAGGATGGAAGTCACCCAAATACGCGCATCTGCCGTTGATCTTCGGTGCGGACGGTACGCCACTCTCGAAACGCCACGGCGCGGTCGCGGTCAGTGAGTACCGGAACAAAGGTTTTCTTCCGCAAGGGCTTATCAATTATCTCGCGCTTCTGGGTTGGAATCCGGGAACGCCGCAGGAGATCTTCTCCCTGCCCGAGCTTGTGAAGCAATTTTCGCTGAAGCGGGTGATCAAATCGAACGCCCAATTCAATCCCGAGAAGCTTTTCTGGGTGAACGGCCAGCATATGCGCGCCATGCCCGGTGAGGATTATGAGCGTGAGATCACGGCATTCTGGAAGGACAAACTGCCGGCGATGCCGGAAGAAAAATGGCGGAAAATTATCGCGCTTTATCGGCCGCGCATCCAGATCTACGGGGAGCTTAAGGAGCAAACGGACTATTTCTTTACGGAGCCGGAATATGCGGATGCCGCGATGACCGGAGAGATCAGGCAGAATGCTGTGAGTATGGGGCTACTCAGGCAGTTGTTAGAAACCTTGGGAAGTCTCGGCGACTTCGAAGATGTCCAGGTCCTCGACCAGAAAACGAAACAGGTGGTCGAGACCGCGGGCTTAAAGTCCAAAGACCTCATCCATCCTCTCCGCTATATTCTTACAGGGCGCTCCGCGACTCCGGGCATCTTCGAGCTTATGAGTCTCCTCGGCAAAGAAACCTGCCTCAAGCGCCTCGCCGCTTTTCTATCCTGATAGAGCCATGTTTTTGATATAATCCCGTCCTATGGAAACTCCCAAGATGCCGTCCAATTTTATTCGCGATATCGTTGATCAGGACATCGCCAAAGGCAAGAACGGCGGTCGCGTTCACACCCGTTTTCCCCCCGAGCCCAACGGCTATCTTCATATCGGCCACGCCAAGGCCATCTGCATCAGCTTCGGGATCGCCCGCGATTATAAGGGGCTCTGCAATCTCCGCTTTGATGATACAAATCCCGAAAAAGAAGAAGTCGAATATGTCGATTCGATCCGCGAGGACGTGCGCTGGCTCGGCTTCGACTGGGGGAACCGGGAATATTATGCTTCCGACTATTTCGATCAACTCTACCAGCACGCTCTCACCCTCATTAAAAAAGGGAAGGCTTATGTCTGCGATCTTACCGCGGACGAACAGCGGCAGCACCGCGGCACGTTGACTGCGCCGGGTAAGCCAAGCCCGAATCGCGACAGGACGGTCGAGGAAAACCTGGACCTTTTCGAACGGATGCGGAAAGGCGAGTTCCCGGACGGGATGCGCGTTCTGCGTGCCAAGATCGATATGGCGTCACCCAATATCACGATGCGCGACCCGACGATGTACCGGATCAAGAAGGCTTCGCATCACCGGACCGGGGATAAGTGGTGCATTTATCCGATGTACGACTTTACTCACTGCGTTTCGGATTCCATCGAAGGGATCACTCATTCGATCTGTACGCTGGAGTTTGAAAATAACCGCCCTCTTTATGACTGGTTCCTGATCGAGCTTGGCATTCACCGGCCGCAGCAGATCGAGTTCGCGAGGCTGAATCTCACGCATACCGTTCTGAGCAAGAGGATTCTCCTGAAACTGGTCCAGCAGAAGACGGTCTCCGGTTGGGATGATCCTCGGATGCCGACGATCTCGGGTTTCCGTCGCCGAGGCTTCACGCCGTCCTCTATACGGAATTTCTGCGATCAGATCGGTGTTGCGAAATTCAACAGTACGATCGACAGGGTGATTCTGGAAAATTCAATCCGGGAAGAGTTGAACAAGACCGCGCCGCGGATGATGGCGGTCCTGAAGCCGCTTAAGGTGGTGATAACGAATTATCCGGAAGGGCAGACGGAGGAGCTTGAGGCTGTCAATAATCCCGAGGATCCTTCCGCGGGGTCCCGGAAGGTCCCGTTCGGGCGTGAGATCTATATCGAGCATGATGATTTTCGGGAAGTGCCGCCGCCGAAATATTTCCGGCTGGCGCCCGGCCAGGAAGTGCGTCTCCGGTACGCTTATTTTATCAAGTGTGAGAAAGTGATCAAGGACTCTGCGACAGGGGAAGTCAAAGAAGTGCATTGCACTTATGATCCTGAAACGCGCGGCGGCAACAATCCGCCGGACGGCCGCAAGGTCAAGGGAACGATACACTGGGTTTCCGCAAAACACGCTATTTCTCCGGAAGTTCGCCTCTATGACCATTTATTCGCCACAAAGGATCCGAGCGATTTTCCGGAAGGGAAAGATATTTTTGTGAATCTGAATCCGAATTCTCTCGAGGTCCTGAAGGACGCGAAGCTCGAGCCGGCGCTGGGACAAGTCAAACCGAGGGAGCGGGTCCAGTTCGAGAGATTAGGCTATTTCTTCGCGGATCCCAAGGATTCGCAGTCCGGTAAGCCCGCGTTTAACCGGATCGTGACTCTTCGGGATACCTGGGGCAAGGTGGAGAAGAAGGGGTAAAGTCGCGCTCTAAGGACGGGGCAAACTGCACTTGCGCTCAATGCGCAAGTACAGCTTCGTGACAGCTTTTGGAATGCTATCTACGAAGCTGGGGAACTAGGATTTGAACCTAGACTAGGTGCTCCAGAGGCACCGGTGCTACCGTTACACCATTCCCCAACGAAATTGATGCGGTAAAATATAGTTGCAGCCAGCAGCCATTGATACGTTACTATCCTTTCTCCGCAGTCCCGGCTGATCTGCGGCCGGGGCACCATTCCCCAACGAAGGATAGAAGATCAAAGGGCAGGAAAAAGCAGGGGGATTATAGCGGGTCTAAAGCTTACCGACAAGAATTCTTCTGTTCTGGGAGTTAGGTTCTCCGGCATTCATCTTAGATCGTTTTTTTCTCATAGGGAAAGGCCCAGGAGGTTTTGTGAAGATCCCCCGAGAAGAACTCCTCGACAGTTTGAAAAAGGCCTATGAAATGGAAGAGATCATGGCCGATCTCCTTACGGCTCTGGCGCTGCCGCACGTGCTTGCTAGCAAGATTCCGGAGCAAGGACGCCAGAAGGTCCAAAAGATGCTTTCCGTTATTCATGCGGATACCCTTATGCATCAGAAGCTTGTGTCCGGTATGATCAAACACCTCTCGGAGTGATCCCCTTGGAAATAAGCCTGATCCTTGAACAACTGCGCCAATTGAAAGCCGCGGACCAGAACGCACTCGATATTTACACGGACCTTCAGTCGAAAGTCACAGACCCCAAGATCCTTCTCGCCTTACAGCGTCTTGTCCGTGATGAGGCGAAACACGTGGCTATGGAAAAAGAGATCCTGGCCATCCTCCAGTATGAGCCCCAGGTCTTTTTTTCCGGAGGGGAGAAGGAGACGGAAGGATTCGCAGAGCTTTTTTCAAGGGCCGGAATCCATTTGACGGTTGGAAGTTCGGGAGAGCTTTTTTCCAAACAGTATAACCGCAAACGTTTTGATCTCGTGCTGTTGGACTTGGACGGTGAGGCGCGCGTGAAAGACCCCAAGGGGGTCACGAGTCTTGTGCGGAAGATCCGGAAAACCCACAAAAAAGTCATCGTTCTTTCGTCGCGAGGGGATCTCAAGTGGATCCGTGCGGCGTTTGAGGCTGGCTCCAGTGACTATATTGTTAACCCCTCCAATCGTCGCGAGCTCATTGCAAGGGTCCTTGCCACGCTTAAGGGCCGGAAACGGGTTTGCTGTTTGGGGGGCGGAACGGGGCTTTTTACTCTCTTGAGCGCCCTTAAGACACTGCCAGATATTCTTTTGATTTCCCTTGTGAATATGAGCGATGACGGTGGATCCTCCGGCCGGCTCCGGGCGTCGTTCGGGGTCCTCCCTCCCGGTGATGTCCGTCGCAGTCTCGTCGCGCTTTCGAACGCGCCGGAGGTCATGAACGAGCTTATGAACTACCGGTTTGATCGCGGCGGGGAACTCCGGGACCATTCTCTGGGGAATCTGCTGCTGACGGGACTTACCGGCATGAAGGGTTCTATGGCCGAGGCGGTTCGCGCGATGGGGGACATCCTCAATATTCAAGGGATCGTGCTTCCGATCACGCAAACCATGACGGAGTTTGTGGCCCGTTTTGAAAATGGAAAAGTGGTCCGCGGGGAAAGCCGGATCAGTCTCTGCGAGGGAAGCGACCCGGCGCTTCAGGTCCGTAGAGTGTGGCACGAACCTCACGCTGTTTGCGATGCAAGCGCCTACGCATCGATCCTTCACTCGGATCTTGTCATCATCGGCCCAGGCGACCTTTTTACGAGCGTGATCACAAATCTGGTCATCGGCAAAGTCCGCGAAGCGATCTCTTTAACGCGGGCGAAAAAGATCTATATCTGCAATCTCATGACACGTCCCGGCGAGACCACAGGGTTGGATGCGCGGGAGCACGTCCGGAGGATCGTCGGGGCCTTGGGTGCGGACAGGCTTGATTATGTTTTGGCCTCGAATGCCCGGTTTTCAAAGGCAGCGATCGCGCGGTATGCCAAACTGGATCAACATCCAGTTCTGATGAATGCAGAAGACGATCTTCAAGGCGTTACAAAGGCCAAGACCATTCTTGCCGACGTTGCGGATCAGAAGGAACTGGTGCGCCACGATCTCCAGAAGCTTCGCAATCAGCTCCTCCGGTTTCTCTCTTGATCGATCCTGACGCGGGGTTCTGGAAAAGGAATGAGCGCGCCAGAGCGGTGTGGGGATTTTAGAGACACATCCGGTCGTTAATATTGCGCAAGAGGCGTAGCCCCCGGAATCCTTCCGCATACCTGACCCGCCCCTGAACTCCCCGGAATGTCGCGTAAGCCCTGGCGATCTCCGTGATGCGCAGATTTTCGATGCTGGTCCTTTCGATCTGCGATGCGTGGAGTTCGAGAAGCTTTACCTTCTCTTCCAGGATATCGGTAATATCCACAAAAATATCCGGCATGAAATTCATACTGGTCGGCGATTCGTAGAAGAAAACTTCCTTGACGTTACGAGTTGCCGCGATCGCGGCGCGGGCTGCAGCGCGATGATCCTGATGGGAGTCTTCAGGCGAATTGACCAGAACAACTTCCGGATTTGTTGCGCGGATTACGTCCTCAATCGAGCAGATAAGGGCCCGGTTGTCTTCCAACTCGGTATCGCGATATCCCGCCCAGAAGAGTTGTTTTGCATTCACGGCAGCGGATGCCTTTTCCTGCTCCTGCTTGCGTATGACGGGATCTCCGCCGACGCAGCCGTCGGTCAGGATCAGCTCGAAGATATCGTTTCCGGAATAGCCGTATCGCAGTAAAGTTCCCCCGCAGCCGAATTCAATATCATCCGGGTGTGGACCGATCGCGAGGATGTTCATTCTGGTTTTTCGGCATTGAGGCGCATCATGCGAGGCCACGGGGGAGCCCTCCTTTTTTCAGTTGGAATCCAAGATAGGATTTGATTATAGCATCAGAGTTTTTAAGTTCTTAATGAAAAAGCGGCAAGCTTTCAGGGTCGCTTGTGTATAATACGGTATTGTTTTGCGGGGTATTCCGATTGCAACTTTTGGGCCGTGGAAATCACCATGAAGAAAATCCTCGTCGGAGTGATGCTGGTTTTGATCGCTGTTGCCACGACCGGGGTGTATCACCTCACCCAAAAAGCGGACATCTTCTATTACCAAGGGCATGATCTTTTCGTAAAAGCAAAATATCAGGCCGCTATCCCTCTTTTTATCGCGTCTCTCGCCCAGGATCCGAAGCGATCCAAGACCTTAACGGAACTGGGCTACGCCTATCTTTGGTCCGGGAATTTTCCCGCGGCAATCCAAGTGTTCCAAAAGATCGTTCCCCTTGAGCCTAAAGCTTTCCGCGTAAAGAAGTCATTGGCAAGCGCTTATTCCTGGAATAAAGAATACGCGAAGGCCGAGGCGATTTTTCAGGAGGCTATTCTCGCCGATAAGTCCGACCTGGACGCCCAAAAAGGATTGGCCGAGATCTATCTTTGGGATAGTAAGTTCGAGGAAGCAAAAGCCATCTTGATCCCTTTGCTCCGGATCAGTCCGGGGGATGCACGGGCAAAATTTCTTTATGGGAAGGCGCTCCTCTATTCGGGCCAGACGAAAGAGGCGCTCCAGATCTTCAAGGAGCTTTCCGGCTACTCTGAAAAAGGGGGAGGAAAAACCGCATGAAAAAAATATTTTTTTTGATCACCGGACTCATGCTCGTGGCTGCTCCTCTTTTCGCGGAAGAAGGTGTGAACCAGAAGGAATTGAAGGAGCTCATGGGCGATAGCTACATGATCGAACAGGATTATGACAGTTCCGTCAAACAGTACCGGGAGGTACTCGCAAAAGACCCCCAGAATATCAAGGCCCGGGTGTCCCTCGCCGACGTGCTCAGTTGGCAGCAAAAATATGAAGAAGCGGTCGCCGAATATCTGAAGGTGCTTGAGCTCAAGCCGGGGGACCTTGAAGTGGAACAGAAACTCGCGGTTGTTTATTCCTGGAAGAAGGATTTTTTGAAAGCGGAAGCGTTGTATCAAAAGATCCTCGCGACAAATCCGTCCGATCCGAAACAGACGGTTGCCTTCGCCGAGGTCTGCTTCCGCCTCGGAAAAACACAGGAGGCTGAGCAACTGGTGAAAGGGGTTTTGGAGAAGGATCCCACAAACAGAGATGCGAAAGTGCTTTTGGGGGATATCTACGCGGGCGATCAGGATTTTGAAAAGGCCTTGGCGCTTTATCACGAGGTTCTGGATGAGAAATACGACCGGAAAGTCAAAGCGAAGATCGGGGACGTCGAAAGCTGGACCCGGCACTACCGTGAAGCCTTGCAGATCTACGATGAGCTCTTGGCCGAGAAGGAGGACGCGGCCTTAAGGCTACAAAAGGCCCGGATCCTCGGCTGGGAGAGGAAATATCGTCAGTCGAGAAAAGAATACCAAAAGATCCTGAGCCAGGGACCCAATGAACTCGTTAAAGAAGAGATGGACGCCAAGGAGTTCTACTGGAGCAATAGAGTCAAGCGCGCGATTGCAGCTTATAAAAAACTGCTCAGCAAAGCCCCGGAGAATGCGGAGGCGATGTTCGACCTAAGCCAGATCTACTCCTACCAAGCCATGTGGCGTGAGGCGACGGATCAGTATAAGAAGATGCTGGATGTCTTCTCGGACCATTTCCGGGCGAAGGAGGGGTTGAAAAAAGTGGTGCTTATCTCAAGCCATCCCGTACTTGCTTCCGGGTATGAATTCTTCAAGGCTCGCAGCGGCGCGCGCGATGTCGATATTCACAAGAATTCATTTAACAGCCTTATGAATGTCCCGCTCAATATGCAGACCGATCTTCAGGCGGGTTATAACCTTACACGGAGGTCTTTTGTTGATTTCCACGATCTGACCGAGAACCAGGCCCGCATTGGATTGAGCTATGAAAAAAATCCTGACTGGGCGGCCGGTGCTTTTTTCAATCTCATCACCTATAACCGGAGCGTCGCGCCTGTTTATGAATTCGGCGAGCAGTTCGCATTCCGTACTTTCGATGTCGGCCAAATGACGCTGTCGCAGGAACAGCAACGGCTCGAGAATAACAGCACCGTGATACGGGACAGGCTTGTCCGGAATAATTTTAAGGTGCGACAGGATTTCGATCTCACGAAGCGATGGAAAGCGGGTGCGGATTATATGTTCTCGTATTTCTCGGACCACAACCGGTGTAGTGACGTCGCGGGGGATACCTTGTATTTTCTCTCGCTTGAGCCGAGAGCCCTCTACGTGAAATACCGCTACGAGTTCCGGAACTTCAGAAAGATCGAAACGGACTATTTTTCTCCGCAGGGATATTCCCTGCATACGATTTCGCTTAAGTGGAAGCATTTTCTGAATAAGGAAGAGGTCTTCTTTGATGCGAACGACATATATTACGAAGCCGGCTATGACGTTTCGTTCGACTCTACGGGTATTACCGGCCATTCGGTCGGGGGCAGTCTTACTTGGGACATTACAAAACGTCTCCAGATCAGTGGCGGGGGACAATACACGATATCCTCAACAAAGATCTATGAAGACGCGGGGGCGAAGGGCTCCGTGAAGTACTACTTCTAATGGAAAACAAACAAGAACCGCGAGGCAGTGTTGTGCTGGAGGCCCTTGGAATCCTCGCGATCCTTGCGGCGATGACCTATTTGATCGTCCGAGGGGTTCTGCTCGAGCGGGCCCGATACTCGGTTGTGGATGGTGTTTTTGCGGTGCTTATTCTTTTGTCGGAAGGGTTTATTCTTTTTCACGGTATCGGTTACGCGATCGCGATCCTCTGGAGTAAGAAGAAAGCCCAGAATATGTCGGCCATTTCCGAGGGCCTGCATCTTCTCGAGGGACACGATGAACCTTCTGTCGCGATCCTTGTTCCAGCGCGTCACGAGCCGCGGGAAGTTCTTGCGAAAACTTTTATCACGATCGATAACATGGAATATAAGAATAAGCGGGTCTATTTTCTGGATGACAGCATCAAGGAAGAATACCATCGGGAAGCAGA
>Ga0209083_1002719_pt1 | contig 16127 bp, 16 predicted proteins | sample AM7aDNAmetaG_FD_184132 | JGI IMG/M metagenome (GOLD analysis project Ga0209083, IMG submission 184132) | Freshwater microbial communities from Finland to study Microbial Dark Matter (Phase II) - AM7a DNA metaG (SPAdes) (version 3) | ecosystem: Environmental > Aquatic > Freshwater > Lake ...
TGCTATTGTTATTGGTTTTGTAGCGGATTATGTATCTGATTTTTTTCGAAGTTAGCTTTACGATTTTGTTCTTCTTTCCCATGCACCAGTGATGGGTATATAAAGTCAAGAGTTTCGGGACTACACACATGCTCCATAGCATCAAAAACGTTTTCAGCTATTGCCACCAGCATGGCCATATCAGCCAAATGGCCTGTCAGAATTCGTGCGACTTTTTTCATGGTTTTTATATCTCTGTTCAGTAGCTAGCTCAGAGCCCAATATTCAGGTTCGCAAGCTACTTCTTTCGCCCCAAGAGCTTCGCGAACCAGCGGGAAAGGCTCCAGGGCAGGCTGTTCTCCAGTCGTCTCCTCGTCTGTTCCTGATTGCTTTTTCCATTCGCTGACTGTTTTTTCATAAATGCACCCGTGTCCCATCTGTGCCTGAAGCTTAATAACTGAAGTTATGGAAAAATTTTAAACTACTTCTGAATGCTGCAGTGATTCCTGGCACTAAAACATCAGCAGACGCTTTTTTCCAGCTCCCTCACCATCGCCTCTGCCCTTCGTCCCACCTCGGCCGGGTCCATAGACAGGCGAGACACGCCCGTCTCTATGGCCGCCCTCGCGACAGCCTCAGCCACGGCCGGGACAACTCTCCTGTCCAGGGGCGAAGGTATGATGCACTCACTAGAGACGTTCTCCACCAGGCCGGCTATGGCCCTCGAGGCTGCCACTTTCATGGCCTCATTGATATCGCTGGCCCGCACATCCAGAGCGCCCCGGAATATGCCAGGGAAGCCCAGCACGTTGTTGACCTGATTGGGGAAGTCGGACCGGCCTGTGGCCACCACTCGCGCACCCGCCTTCAGGGCCAGGTCGGGCATGATCTCAGGCACGGGATTGGCCATGGCAAAGACTATAGCGTCCGGTGCCATGCTTTCTACCATTTGGGGAGTCACAATTCCTGCCACGGACAGGCCTAAGAAGATATCCGCTCCTGCTATGGCGTCTGCCAGTGTGCCCCGAACATTGCGGGGATTGGTGACTCTGGCTATCTCCTGCTTGGATGGGTTGAGGTCGGGTCTATCCCGGTGGATCGTGCCCCGGCTGTCGCAGAGAATGACATCCTTTGCACCGAAGCTCTGCAGGAATTTGGTGACGGCAGTGCCAGCCGCGCCTGCACCGCTCACGGCTACGCGCACATCTTTGAACTCCTTGCCCACCACCTTGAGGGCGTTGATCAATGCCGCCAGTGCTACTACGGCCGTGCCGTGCTGGTCGTCGTGAAAGACCGGTATCTTCAGGATCTTCTTCAGCCGCTCCTCTACTTCGAAGCAGCGAGGTGCGCTGATGTCCTCCAGGTTGATCCCTCCAAAGACGGGCTCAATCCTAACAACGGTGTCCACGATGACCGATGGATCCTTGGAGGCTATGGCTATGGGAAAGGCATCAATGCCGGCAAAATTCTTGAACAAAATGGCCTTTCCCTCCATAACCGGGATGGAGGCCAGGGGCCCGATGTCGCCCAAACCGAGCACTGCTGTTCCGTCCGTCACCACTGCCACCAAATTACCCTTGGAGGTGTACTCGTAAACGTCATCTGGGTTCTTCTGGATCTCGCGACAGGGTTCGGCCACGCCCGGAGTGTATGCCAGGGAGAGATCGAGCTTTGTGCTGCAGGGTACCTTGCTGTGCACGGCTATCTTGCCCCTGGCGGCTTTATGAAATGCTAATGCATCACTTTGAAGAGACATTAATTTACCCCATTTACCGTCTGAAGAGGACTTTTAGGAAGAGCAACAGATATAAAGCATGGGCTCACCGAGAATTACTCGGGCCGGGGTGGCAGAGCGGACAAATTCCGGGCGGCACCAAACGCCGACGGGAGTTCATACGCGGCAGGCTCGAGACCTGTTGTCCCTACCAGGGACACTTGGGTTCAAAATGGCAGGGCGCAAGAGACCTGTCAGGAAAATCCCAACCCCGGCGCTATTAATTACGGAAAGTTTCATATCAGATTAGGTTGCGACGAGAGCTGATTGTAATGGCTAGATTTCCAGAAGCAGAAAACAGAATCTTGAATCTCAAGATATGCATGCGCTGCAACGCACGTAATCCCGTAAAAGCTACCCGCTGCCGCAAGTGCGGCTACCATGGCCTGAGGATGAAGTCTAAAGAGAACAAGACCGCTTAAATGATGTCTGAGCGGGGCAGGGTCGAGCTGTACCTGGCGGAGGCCGTAAAACGGCACGGAGCCGGACACCTCACTCTAATCGACCCCGATTCCCAGAGCCCGGGCACGGCTGCCGCCATGGCCGAAGCTGCCACCAGAGGCGGCACTGACGCCATCATGGTAGGCGGCTCGGTGGGCGCGGCAGGCATCCTTCTTCATGAGACAGTGGAACAGATAAAGAAGAAGACCAGCCTCCCTGTCATTCTTTTTCCCAGCAGCGTAGCTGGGCTCTCTGAAAACGCTGATGCGGTCTTCTTCATGAGCCTGCTCAACTCCCGCTCGACCAGCTATATTGTAGAGAATCAGGCGATGGGTGCTCCTTTGATCCTGCGCTACGGTCTGGAGCCAATACCTATGGCTTATATCATAATTGAGCCCGGGGGCACGGTCGGCTTTGTAGGGGACGCCCGCCTGATACCCAGAAAAAAGCCGGAGCTGGCCGGGGCTTATGCCCTGGCTGCCAAGTTCATGGGCATGAGACTGGTGTACCTTGAGGCAGGGTCAGGAGCTGACTCTCCGGTGCCAACCGCTATGGTGACCCTGGTGAAGAAGCTCCTTGGAGATGTGCTCCTCATTGTAGGCGGGGGAATCAGGAGCGGCGACGCTGCGGCTGAGCTGGCGAAAGCCGGTGCCGATATAATTGTGACGGGCACGGCAGTAGAGCGCAGTCCAGACATTACCGCCTTCGTTTCTGAAGTGACCAATTCCATTCGCAGGTAAAATACTGTGCCATCCAGAATGCAGAACTTTCTATGCGCGTCCAACCTGGACGGTTTTCTCTTTGTAGGCGACAGCATCTGCGACGCCGATATGTATTACCTCTCTCATTTTCTGGCTGGAGACAGATTCGCCCTTCTAGCGCAGGAGAAGACAACACTCCTTGTCTCGTCAATGGAAAAGGGCCGGGCCGAGAAGGAGTCAACGGCGGATAATGTGCTCAGTACCTCCGAATACGGAATTATGGAAAAGCTGAAAAAGTCAGGAAAGCCAGACCAGGCCTATCTAGAGGTGCTTCGCGAGTTCCTCTGCGATCACAATGTATCTCGTGTAGGCGTACCAAACCGCTTTCCTGCCGGAATCTTCCAGCATCTGGCACAGGATTTTGAGGTCAAGATCCTGGAAAGCCCGGCAACGCGCTATAGAGCTGTTAAGACTGACAGGGAAATCGCAGCCATAACTTCTGCGCAAAGGGCTTGTGAGAGAGCGATGCGTAAGGCTGTGGATCTGATTGCAGGCTCTCGGCCCCGCGGGGACGTGCTATTTTATCAAGATCAGCCCCTTCTCTCCGAACAGGTGCGCAGCATCATTGAGGTCTCCTTGCTTGAGGATGCCTGCGAGACCATGGACACTATTGTCGCCGGCGGTGCTGAAGCGGCAGATCCTCATGCGCGAGGCCTTGGACCACTTCCTGCCAATGCCCCCATTGTCATCGATATCTTTCCGCGCTCCAAAGTAAGCCGATACTATGCAGATATGACCCGCACCGTCCTGAAGGGCGAGGCATCCCTGGAAGTGCGTGAGCTCTATGATGCGGTACGCCAGGCACAGGATGTTGGTCTCAAGGGCATACGTTCCGGCGTCCCGGGAAAGGATGTTCATTCAAGTGTGTCTCAGATCTTCCGGGAGTTGGGCTTTCCCGAAACGGAGGGCAGTGGTTTCACCCATTCCACGGGACACGGGGTGGGCCTGGATGTGCATGAAAAACCTTCGCTCAGTGAAACCGGCGAGACCCTGCAGACGGCCCAGGTGGTGACAGTCGAGCCTGGCCTATACTATCCTCAAATAGGAGGCGTGCGGCTGGAGGATTTGGTGGTTGTAACAGACAACGGGTGCGAGAACCTCACCCGGTTCGAGAAAAAGTTCGTGCTTTAGCCTCTGGCTCAAAAATCAAGCTCTCAGAAATCTTGCTCTTAATGGTGGTATCAATGGACGGGGAAATACTGGAGAAGTACAGAAGTGCCGGGAGAATCCTGGCCGAAGTGCTGGAAGAGGCACGACCAAAAGTTGAGGTAGGCGCGTCTCTACTGGATATGGCAGAGTTCGTGGAGGGCGCCATCAGATTGCGGGGCGCACAGCCGGCCTTTCCCTGCAATATATCCCTGGACAGGATGGCAGCCCATTACACGCCAACGCCCAATGATAAGAGCGTATTTGGCGAGAGCATGGTCAAGCTGGATATGGGTGTACACGTGGACGGCTACATTGCAGACGCTGCGGTCACCGTTGACTTGAGCGGCCACGATAAGCTCACGGAGGCCTCCTGTGCCGGCCTGGAAGCGGCGTTGGAGCTGGTCGGGCCAGGCGTAAGTACGGCCACAATCGGCAAAGCAATTGAGGACGCGATCACCGGCTATGGCTACAAACCGGTATCCAATTTGACAGGCCACGGCCTCTCCAGATATCTGGCCCATGATGAGCCGGCGGTTCCCAATAAGGCCCTGGATAAGGGCGAGATGCTGAATGTTGGGGATGTAATCGCCATTGAGCCCTTTGCCACCAACGGCTCGGGCAGAATTAGCGAGTCCTCCATCAATGAGATCTATGGCCTATCCGCGCCCCGGCCGGTACGGTTGCCTGCGGCAAGAGCGCTCTTGAAAGAGATTCAGGAGAGCTACAAGACACTTCCCTTCGCGCGACGCTGGTTGAAAGGGGAAAGGGCGGAATATGCTCTCATGCAGCTCTTGCGGAGCGGTGTGGTGCACAGATATCCTGTGCTCTGGGAGGTAGAAGGGGCTCTGGTCTCCCAGGCGGAGCACACGGTAGTGGTTCTTGAAAATGGCTGCGAGGTAACAACCAACCCGCGCAACCCTCTATAAATGGATCTTTAGTCTTCTTTTTTTTAATCTGCAGCCCTTCCCTCAGGCATCAGGCCTAATCCCCAGTGTCCTCTGATCCGTCATCTTCTTTGTAGCTGTCGTCTCCTAGCATCGCCGCGGATATGGCATCGATTCCGTCCATAAGCTCTGCCGTCATGCAGTAGGGAATGTCACCAATCTCGGGAAGGCTCTCTCCGCCGATCACTCTGGCCCCGACCTGACTGAGCAGATCGAAGGATTCGTCCAGGTTCTCCTGCTGTTCAGCGGCCACCGCCTTTGCTACGAGCTCTTCCAAGAGGCTTTCGCGATCAAAGCTTCCTGTGATATAGCGTTGGCTGGAGACAAATACAGCGGCAAGAGATGTCTTGAGGGATTCCAGCATCAAATCTGCGTCATCTCCCATGGATTCATGCTCCTCGAAGACTATCGACCTGATGGCCGCGATCTCGGCTATGGCCTCTTCGGGAGTGATGACCTCTCTTTCGCATCGGGCTATTACCTTCAGACAGGCCAGCACCACATCATCCATGATGTAGATGAAGACCGCTCCCGAGTTCTTATCTTCCGACTCGGTAAGCTTGAAGTTGCTATCCTTGACCTTGTTCATCCAGTTAAGCCACCGCTTCGGGGTGTAGAATTCTTCCTTCATTGTTGAACTCATCCTTTTGTTAACAGTTCACCGGTACGTATCCACCAGGGCCACTCTTTCGATGACCAGATCTTCTATCCTTCCCTCGCCCACTGCTTCCATCTCCTCTGTAGTGATGTTAAATGTCTCTTTTACTGCCTTTTCACTGAAGGAGCAGCCAAGTCCATCCAGCTCAATGAGCCCGGATAGATCCGAGATATTTGGCCAGCTGCACTCGCATTCGAGGCTTACGAGGATGAGCGCGATGCGCCTGGTACAATCAGATATTCCCATGCCTAGAGCCCTTTCAATCTGCCGTTCTCCTGAGGCGTAACGCATTATCTCCATTCCGGTGTCTTTCGCAATGTTTCTCCTTTGGGAGAATGCAGCGAAGGCCTTCTCTGTGGCAAAGGAGATATGTCTCTCGCTGACGACCTTATCGGCATCCAGGGCCTGCACCACGCAGCCGTAACGGGTTTGTAGATCTTTGATTACTGATATGAGTTCGCTTCTGTCCCGTACAACCGGCTTTCCGAAGAACAGGCGAATTTCATTCATCTCTGCCAGATCGGATGAAGAAGCTTAAAAGCTTACGGTCTTTCGGTCGATAGAATCATTTACAATTATCTCAATGCACTCGGATTTCGAGGCCTTTGGGTCCATTCGCGCCGGAATATCTCCATTAAAATTGGGCACCGTCTTGAAAAATACCTAAAATCTGAGAGGGGGCAGGTTCTCTGCCCAATAATGTCGAATTTTTGAGCCGATCAAACCAGGCCCGCACGCTGCAATCTGAGCAGATCTGCGGTATCCAGCTTTTCGCCCTGCCTGAAGTGGGTAAGGATATCTTCTGCCTCGCGCTTGGCTACTTCTTTGGCGCGATCTTCTTTTATGTCCTTATTCTTCTTCTTCAAGCCCACGATGACTTTCTCGAAGTCGCGAACCTCTCGCTGAGTGCGGATGAACTCTTTATGCTGCTCGTCTGCGGCCTCCTGGGCCTTCACAAATTCCTTGTGAGCAGCGTCGGCCTCAGCACGAGTCTGATCGGCCTCTTTGAATGTGCCTATCATCTGATCGTGGTATTCCTGAGCCAGCTCCGCGAACTTGGTGACCTCGTCGTGGTGCCTTGAAGCCTCATCTCTCATGGCTTGCGCTTCATCCAGAAGCTTTCTCAGCTCTTCGTTCTTCTCAAGCTGCTCTTTGCGGCTTCGGAACTCAGCATGCAAGGCGGCGATCTTATCAACCAGTTGCTTCTCTTTGTCAGGGCTTAAGACCTCAGTCTGCTGCCGGAACTCTAGATGATCTATCTCGCGGCGCAGATCTCTTATGGAACGCTCACCGGTTAAGTTGTATTTCTTCCGGATATCGTCTATCCTTGCATAGAGCTGGTTGGTCTTTTCATTGAACTCGTCCCTCTGCTTCTTGGATTCAGCCACATTCTTGTTATTTTCATCTCGCAGCTTCTTGAGCTCCTGGGCCTTGTCGATCAGCTCTTTGGTGGCCTTGTTGAGCTCATTCCTCTTGGCGGCCCATTTGCTCGCCTCTGCATTCAATTGGCTGCGCCTATCCTTAAAGGCTAGGGACTCCTGTCTGAGTTTGCCTCTCTTATCTTCCAGTTCTGCCAGCATCCCCCGTTTATCCTCCTGTTCCAGCCCGTGGCTGGGATTTGGTCCCACTCCGGAACCAAAAAATCCGGGAACCCTTCGCCAGAGCGGCGAAGCGCTTCTCTTCGGCGCTATACGTTGTGGGGTTTTTTGTGTGCTCTATTTACAGATCTTATGATCGAATCTATCTTTATGTATAACTATCATTTCAAGTTGGTTCCATTATCGAATCGCTTGGAACTGATGCAATCGGTATAACCAAAAGATGACCTTCCCATAAGATCGATAGGAGCGAGCATACTATTATCTATCGAGAAACGCTTCACGTATTAACCTTTTGGTGATGCGTTCCGGGGATTAATACTTTCTTATGCAGTGTTCAACTTTTTATGCAGTGTCTAAGGCTTATAAGCAAACTATTTTCATTTTTTCATTATTAGCAGCAAATTTTCTAAAATAGATCATTACTTAAGTAAGATATATATATATAAAAATTTATGGCATGCCGAACCTAATGATTATCGCCGCCGGGCCTGATTGGTTAAAAGGATTCTCTCAAGATGGTCGCCGCACTTCCCTATCCACAAAAATAGTGATGGTCTCGATGCGGCTCAATTGAACAATTAGATTATCTAATGTGGCTGGGCAAAAATCTCTTTCATATTTATAAAAAGGCAATCAACAGATTAAAATAGGTGAGTTGACCTAACGAAATAGGATAATTAAATAGAATCGCATTATTCGCTTTAGATGGAGGGATTGATCTGAAGAAGGCTATGCTAGCAGTATCGGTAGCAATGATCTTAGTTGCACTTATAGGATGTTCGGCGGCAGATTTGACAGCATTTCCGGCCGTGTATCCATACGTAAATGGGTATGTAGAGAGCAATGCCACATTCAATTTCGAGCAGAGTGTGCAGGGAAACGGCTATTTCATGACTTACCTGTATGCGAAATCCGGTAATGTCGCTGTAAAGAATTACGCTCATGGCAGCGGATCCATAAACAATGAGGCCGTTCTGACATACTATGATATGGACAAGAAGCGGCATAACGTCTACACAGACTACAACGACATCAAGTCAAACTGCATCCAGTTCAAGGAAACCAACTCAATGGTCTACGCACCCATGAAGATCGCTGTCGGAACCGGCTATTATGCTGCAAACCCGGTGGACTACAGCTCCTTGTTGAAAGAGAGGACCTGGGTGAAGAATTACCGTGCAGGAACTAACATGCTTCATGAGGTTGAGTACGCCCATGCCCTGGATAAGGATTTGAATATTGTTGCTAAAGAGAACTTCAATAAAACCTATGATCCAGAGATAATCGGCTTAAGCTCCACAACGATGAATGTGAATGAAGACATGACTGACGGCAAGGCCCATATCGGCGTCCTACAGGCTTCGACTAACTTTGGCGATAGGGACACCATAGGTCAAGAGGACAGCATCGGTGGCAGCAATACGAAAAATCTGAAGTCTGCTCTGAAGAATCCAGCCATCGAGATTGATGAAGATTACTGGGGAACATATCATATCGAGAAGAACATGACTCTCGAAGTACCCTACCATCTGATTCAGACGAAGGATGACTGGCTGCCCTGCTGCTCCGGCGGCTTTGTGGACATGAACCCTCTCGATAAGAAGCCCTTCAAGTCTGCAATAGGCATCTTCGACTGCACCTGCTTCAAGACAGCGACCCAAGCGCAGTTCCCAAGAGTATACACTAAACCCTAGATAGAGAAGGGATAATCTCCCTTTTCTTTTTTCAATTTTCTTGACTTAATTCCAGCGTTTGTTCTTATCTCCAGGAAGTTTTTGAGATCCTCGCAGGGAAAAAACCTTAAAACCAGAGACCCTATTTATTCTATATGCAATTCGCGACCTGGGAGCCTATTTACCTGGCTATATTGGATGACTTCGGCTTCTCTATGTCCGGAGATGAAGACGCTGCCAAGCTGCTGGCGGGGCTCTTAAGCGGCCAGGAAAATTGGCTATCCAAAGCAGATGCCCGGGTGCGCGGCCGGAACGTTGTTATATTTGGCAATGCACCATCTCTGGATCGCGAGCTGGATGATCTGCAAGTAACGGATGCCGTCTTTCTGGCAGCGGACGGGGCGACGGCCGTACTCTTGAGGCGGGGTATTCTACCTGAGATCATAGTCACAGACCTGGACGGCCCCTTTCCCGACATCTTAAAGGCCAATCGAGAAGGCTCCATCGCGGTGGTGCATGCCCACGGAGACAACCTTGATGCCCTCTGCAGGTATGTGCCGCAGCTGGAGGGCGTCATTGGTACGGCCCAGTGCCGCCCCCCGGAAGGCCTCTATAACTTCGGAGGATTCACGGATGGAGATCGATGCGTATTTTTGGCAAAAGAGTTGGGTGCGGCCTCTATAAAACTGGTAGGATTTGACTATGAGGATGATTCCGTCACGCACCGCAAAAGACGGAAGCTGGGCTGGGCCAAAAGGTTGATCGAGCTGGCTTTAAGGTAAAAAAGCGGCATTAGCGCGGCTTCACTTACGGAATGGTCCCCTGGAAAGCAGCTCCAGAATGGCCGACAGCGCATCCTCAGCTACCGTCTCTTGGGGTTGGCCGGCATCTATCAGTACAAAACGTTCCGGCTCCAGAGCCGCCAACATGCGAAAGTTTTCGTCTACAGACTGCAGGAATTCGAACCTCTCGAACTTCTCTCGACCCCGACGCGACTGCATTCTTTGCAGGGCAATCCTCGGGTCCAGGACAAAGAGCAGTGTTCTGTCCGGTGGCAAATTCCAGGGTTCATAGAGGCTTCTGATCCATTGCACCGGGTCCGGGAGGACATTTCTCAGTGTTACACCCTGGTAGGCGGCGGTAGAGTCTGTATATCTATCGGAGAGGACAATGGCACCGCCTTCGAGGGACGGAATAATGGTTTTTGTCAGATGACAGGCATGGTCAGCCATGAATAGAAAGAGCTCTTCCATGCGCTGGGCTACTGACGTCTCACCGGCGTCGGCTCGTGCAAGTTCTGTCCTCAAGATCTTGCCGGCACCGCTCGTTGTCGGCTCTGCTGTAAGCACCAGTCTTCTCGTTGGCATCAGCTCAGCAAGCTTCAAAGCGATATGTTTGACTGCAGTACTCTTCCCTGAGCCATCTATGCCTTCCAGAGTGATGAGTTGGCCCGACACATCTCTTGCAATAGGTTGAAAAGAGATTAAATTATCGCTGCGGGATGGTTTGCAAACAAAGAGTAATTTGTAGATTGTCGCCCGATACTAACTCTGAGACATCATCCGATGGGTATCCGCAGTCAGTCCAGTAACCCTCGCAGCGGGCGTCTGTACCGCATTTGGGTTGTCTCATGGTCATAGGTAGACAGATAGTCAGTATCCTACCATAAGGACCTATCAACGCGGCCTGTAGTCCCTTTCTTGCACCAGCACTCACGGCAGAACAAATTCTATGCTCGTGCCAGCCCTCTAAAGGGACACAAGTGGAATGCGCCTGTTACTTATAAAGTTTTCCATTGTGGATATATTAATTTTGCGATAAAGTGTTCCTGCTGTTATGCTGGCCCAGTAAGCTTTAAGTTGAAGTTCTACATTAACAATGCTGAGGTGCTTCATTGACCGAAAATATCTATGTAATTGGGCACAAGAGCCCTGACACCGATTCTGTAACATCTGCCATAACCTATGCCAACCTGAAGAATGCCCTTGGAATGAGCGAGGCTAAACCCGCAGTCGCAGGAGACCTTAACGGTGAGACCAAGTTCGTGCTGGACTATTTCAAAGTTCCCTACCCGGAGAAGCTTACCGACGCGACTGGTAAGAAGGTCATTCTGGTAGACCACAATGAGATGGCCCAGGCGGTGGACAAGCTCGACACAGAGAATATCGTCGAGATCGTGGACCACCACAAGATCGGCGGCCTCTCCATCGGCAAGCCCATATTCATCCTCTGCGAGCCAGTGGGCGCGACAGGCGGCATCATCGCGAATCTCTATGAGCAGAATAAAAAGGAGATCAGCAAGCAGATGGCCGGCTTAATGATGGCCTCCATCCTCTCCGACACCGTGCTCTTCAAGTCTCCCACCTGCACTCCTCGCGACAAAACGGCCGTGGAGAAGCTGGCTAAGATCGCGGGAGTCGACCCCATGAAGTTTGGCATGGAGCTGCTCAAGGCTAAGAGCGATATCTCCTCCAAGTCTGCCAAGGACATCCTCATGGGCGACTTCAAGAAGTTTGACTTTTCCGGCACCAAGTCCGGCGTCGGCCAGATCGAAGTCATGGACCTCAAGGACCTGGAGCCCAAGAGGGCGGCCATCCTTGACGAGATGAACAAAATGAAGGATGCAGAGAAGCTGGACATGGTAGTGCTAATGCTCACGGATGTCATGAAAGAGGCCAGCGACATTCTCTTTGTGGGAAATGCCAGCGCGGCAGCGGGCTTCGAGAAGGCCTTCGGAGGCAAGCTCGCCAATAACTCCATCTACAAGGAGAAGATCCTCTCCAGGAAGAAGCAGGTCATCCCGCCCCTGGAAGGCGCCTTCAAGAAGTAATCCTACGAAGTTTGTTGGCGACCTGGTGGCCGCCTTCACCTTTTTTGCCTGGCATTTGCAAAATCCAGCGCTCATCGGCTGGGATGCACCAACTCTCCGCTCAAGCGCACCAGCGGCTTGGAAAGATGGCGACGGGCGCAGGGTGGGACCTCATAGAAGCCCTTCTCCATATCCCTGGATTTGACTTTTCGTTCGCGACCGATAGACTTCGTTTTGCAGCGCCGGCATCTGTAGCCCTGCCCTCTGCCTGCGGACTCCATGCCTCTCTGGCATTGGGGGCAGAGCGGCACTGTCATCTCCTCCTGCTCGGCGAGCCGGAGGATGTTGATCTTTTCCAGGTTGAGCGAACCCTCTCGCACAGAACCGTAAACCTCCAGCTCATCGCCCGGGATAAGTCGCAACACAATCTCGCGAAAGTTCTTGGTGGGCTCGAAAGCGGCGCATTTTAGTCGGGCCGTTTCATTCTGAAGCACGAAGAAGAGGTGGCCGCCGGCAATAGCCGTTGCCGCCTCCGCCACGCGGCCATGCAGCCTGTAGCTCTGACTATCCAGGGTGTCTCCGACCTCGCCTGCCAGGATATGGGCATCTGTGCCCTGGTTTGTCAGGTAGAGCACTCTCCTCTCCGCTGGCTCAGATTTGATGGTCTGGAATGCTTCTTCAATCGCCCCGGGGTCGGAGCCTCTTATGCCGAACAAAACCGGATCTCCGGAATGAGGGGCGAAGACGACTCTGCTATTATGATGATCTACTGTATCCCAGGTCTGGGGATAGGTCAGAGCATCCGCTTTCCAGACGGACGCAGGATCAATGACCCTGGGTGTGCCCCAGCATTTCCGCTCCCTGTAGGCGATCAGCTCATAGGTGAAGTCCGGCAGCTCAGCTCCTACTGCGGCCAATGCTCCAATGAGGCCGCGGCCTTTCTTGAAGCCCCGGTGCCAGATTCCCAATTCATCCAGGAGTCTCCTTGCCTCCTCGATCTCCAGGATCTCGGTAACGGCAGAGCGATAGAAGGCCGTCATTCGTGCCGTCACCTCTTCTGCTATCACCAAACCAGGATTGGTATTTCTTCCTGTGAAGTCGGATAGCTCCAGGACGGTCTTCAGGGCTATCTCCTTCACCTCATCCAGTCTATTGCTCTCCAGTCTGAAGGCCAGGGCAGCATTGCCGCGGGTCTTAAAGCGGGCGCAGGGGTTGAGACGAATGAGCCTAGGCAGACCTATAATCGTCCCATATGGCTCGAGCCTCTCCATGAGGACCGCTGCCAGATACGTGGTGCATAGGCCCTTCTCAGAATCGGTATCATCAATTCCAATGAACATGGTCAACCTTAAATAGCCGTCAAACCGACATATATAATGATGGATAAGGAACTTCTCGCCGAGCGCGTGGAGGAGGTTCTAAGGCAGGCCGGTTTCTCTACATCGGATCGCTGCTATCTCCGTCCCAGAAGCTTCGACCTTGCAGCTAGAAAGGGAAATCAGTTTCTGTTTCTGAAGATTCTCTCCAACATCGACGGCCTGAATGAGCAGACGGCTCTGGAAGTGCGCCGTCTGGCCAAGCATCTTTTAGCAAGCCCCATTTTGGTGGGTGAGAAGACACGCGATCAATACCTGGAAAGGGGCGCGGTCTACTTCCGCTATGGCATTCCTACGCTTAGTCTTTTTACTCTGGCTGACTGCCTCCTGGATGAGGCTTTGCCTCTGGTCTATGCGGCGCACGGGGGGCTGTATGTGCGTATCGATGGCACCAGAATGAGGCAGCTCCGCCTGGCGCGCGGCATATCTCTGGGGGCCTTGGCTTCCGAATTGGGTGTGTCCCGCAGAACCATAAGCAAGTATGAAGTGGAAGATATGGACACGTCGGTCGATGTGGCGCTGAAGCTGGAGGAGATATTCGAGCAGGAGCTGATCCAACCGGTGGATCCCTTCCACCATGAAACCGTGGAGGAGGACAAAGGGCCGGTGACAGACACGATCTTGCGCCTGCTTCTGGAGATCGGATTTGATGTTGTTCCCACGGGGCAGGCGCCATTCAACGCCATAACCAGACTGGGGGATCTGGTAGTGCTCACAGGGGTGAGCAAGTTCTCCCAGAGCATGCTCAAGAAGGCCCGGCTCATGAGCAGTCTTTCTGCGGTTGCCCGGACCAAGTCGGTGGTAATAGTAGACGGCGAGACGAAGCTGGAGTGCATCGAAGAGACAGTCCTCATCGAGAAACGAGAGCTTGAAACCATCGACCAGACCCGGGACTTCGAAGATCTGGTCTCGGAGAAGCAGAATAAGTAATAGCAGATGTAATATTACTATCACAAAAATCATATAGGTTAAACTCAAGTTACTATCATGAGACAAGGCTTATTATTGCTAATAACCTGCTTTTTATTGGCAGCTGCATCCTGGGGACAGGTGGCTGCAGAGGCAAATCCTGCAATCAATTCTACTATTAATTCAAGCATTAATTCCAGCATTAATGCCACCACTTCCATGGGCACCACGAACCTGGCCCTATTCAGCATGCCTGATACCCGGCAGAGCACTGAATACTCCTGCGGCGCTGCCGCCATGCAGGCGATTTTGGGCTACTGGGGAAGGGACATTGGTGAAGAGGACGTAAGAGAGATGCTCAACACCAATGAAGAGTCCGGGACCTATCCGGACGACATAATCAGGGTGGCCCAGGCTCTTGGTCTGCAGGCCGAATATAAAGAAAACATGAGCATGGCGGATCTGGAAAACTATGTGGCGGAGGGAATACCGGTCATCGTGGACTGCCAGGCCTGGAGGAGCGTCTCGCAGTACAATGAATCCTGGGCGGATACCTGGCACAATGGGCATTGGCTGGTGGTAATTGGGATCGATGAAAACAATGTGACCTTAGAAGACCCCTACATCCTGGGAGATCGGGGCATAATGTCTCGCGAGGAATTTCTGGCACGCTGGCACAATGTGCGCGGCCTGGACGAGACGGATACCGGAAAGCAGATTCACATGGGCATAGCCATTCGCGGTGAGAGGCCCGCGTCCACCTCCGGCTTCAGGCACATTGATTGAGAGAATAAATGAAATCGATCATGGACAGGATCAAAGAGTCCGGCAGAGTATTCGTCTTCGGAATTGCCGGGGACAGCGGCTCAGGGAAGACCACCATCTCTCGCGGCATAAGGAGAATACTGGGCGAAGAGATGGTGGCCACCTTCTCCATGGACGACTATCACAGCTTGGACCGGAAGCAGCGAAAAGAGCGAAATATCACGCCTTTGCACCCGGCCGCCAACCACCTCGATCTGCTGGCGGATCACCTGGCGGCGCTGCGCCGCGGTGAGTGCATCGACAAGCCGGTCTACGATCACAGCATAGGCGCGGTTCATGAGACCGTTCCGTTTGGTCCGGCGCCGGTGATCATCGTGGAGGGGCTTCATCCTCTTTACACGGAGCGGCTGAGAAGTCTCATCGATTTCAAGATATTTGTGGACCCCTCCCGATCTGTGAAACGGCTCTGGAAGGTCAGACGGGACGTGGGCGAGCGGGGATATGACCCCACACAGGTGATGGCGGAGATTTTGCAGCGCGAGCCGGACTACAAATTATACGTGGACATCCAGAAGATCTATGCCGAGATCGTGATCAAGATCCAGGATTCCCGGTTTATTCAAACAGCCCTGCAAGCGGGACCGGAGATTGATTGGTACTCGGTGAGGCTAATCATGCAGATTCTCAACCAGCCCGTCTCAGAGGTTGATTTGACCATTGATCTCTCCAAGATACTGCACCGGTCTGAGCACGAGTTTTCCATCGAGTTTCAACGGGACGACTACTACGGCAAAAATGTAGGCATCATGACTGTGGACGGCGAGATTCACCAGTCCATGATCGCCAGTCTCGAGAAGAAGCTGGGAGACGCACTGGGAACCAATGCCGTCATCAGCGACAGAAGGCAGGAGTACGTCAACGCCATTGGTCTAGCCCAGCTGATTCTGACCTGGAGCTGCGTGGAAAAGCTGGAGTATCTGCTTCGCGCTCGCGATCGGTAGCGCTCGTAGGACATGACGTCTCCTCAGTTAAATTTGTTAGTAGGGCCTCGGTGCGTATCTCTGCGAACTCTGCGTCTCTGCGGTTAATATTCGCAGTTGGATAATCAAACCAAGTGGCAACGAAGTGAAACGGCGGCGGCGCACCCCGCTGCAAGCAGAGGGGGCATCCAAGGCGCCGCCGCATGAAAACGGAATCAGGTTACCTGATCCAAAAGCGAGGCATGTTTGCATCGTTTAGCGTCATTCGAATTCCAGCAAATTCATTTGCTTGTATGCATCTTTTTCTT
>Ga0209083_1002720_pt1 | contig 16119 bp, 13 predicted proteins | sample AM7aDNAmetaG_FD_184132 | JGI IMG/M metagenome (GOLD analysis project Ga0209083, IMG submission 184132) | Freshwater microbial communities from Finland to study Microbial Dark Matter (Phase II) - AM7a DNA metaG (SPAdes) (version 3) | ecosystem: Environmental > Aquatic > Freshwater > Lake ...
CGCATTTCCCGCCGAAACATCCTCCCGCCGAACACCCGCGCGAAGCGCGGCGAATTTTCCCGCCGAAAAAACGAGCTTGCGCCCGTTTTCCGTAAATCCGTTAGTTTGCGATTCCATCGAGGGCTGCCTCATTAGGACAACAGCGAACTTTGCTGTAATCCTGCCCAATTTGATCCATCAGTCAAAGAAGAGAGATCTGAAGGTCTAATCTACCCCCGACTATGCTTCACTTGCCCCTCTCCGGCGTACCTCCGAGGGGCTGCGCTCGCAATTAGCCGCTGGCGCACCAGCCGGCCCGGAATCGAGGCATCCACAACGCATTTTAGCCGCAGGTGGGGGGAAAAGGGGTAATTTACGTTTAAAAATAATATAAATCGAAGCCGGAGGCTTCGCAAATTTTTAAAACTTTAGAATTGTAAAAACGCTTTAAAAGAGGTAAATTGAATTGAAAGAACTCTGGCATTTGGGTTTTGCCATTTTTTGTTTAAATTTTATACAATGGCCAAAAATAACGATAATAAAAAATATACTTTCAGCGATCTTTTCGCTGGAATAGGCGGTTTTCACCTCGCTTTCAACAAAGCGGGGGCCAAATGCGTTTTTGTCAGCGAATGGAACGAACCGGCGCGAAAGACCTACGAGGCGAATTTTAAAAAAACCGACCGCGAATTGTTCGAATCGGGCTATTTCGTGGGAGACATTACGAAGGTTGACGAGAAAAAAGTTCCTTACCACGACATAATAACGGGAGGTTTTCCTTGCCAGCCGTTCAGTCACGCCGGTTTTAAAAAAGGTTTCGCCGATTCGCGGGGAACGCTTTTTTATGATGTTGCCAGAATTATGAACGAAGTGAAGCCAAAAGCTTTCTTTCTGGAAAACGTCAGCCATTTTTTGAAACACAACGACGGCAAAACCTTTGCAACGATAAAAAGAATAATAGAAGAAGATTTGGGATACTCTTTCTATTATAAAATAGTCAGAGGCACCGATTTTAACATACCGCAACACCGTCCCCGTTTATATATGGTTGGGTTCAAAAACAAGAAAATAAAATTCGAATTTCCCGAACGGGTCAAACTCGTCAAAACGATGTCCGATATTTTCGGCGCCGATTGCCCCAAAGCCGTCGGCTACACGTTGCGCGTGGGCGGCAGGGGTTCGGGCATCCACGACAGGAGAAATTGGGATTGTTATATGGTTAATGGCCAGATCAAAAGACTCACGCCCGTCGAAGGAAAAAAAATGATGGGATTTCCCGACAGTTTCGTTTTTCCCGTTTCCGACGCACAAGCGATGAAACAACTCGGCAATGCGGTGGTCGTTCCCGCGATTTCCGCCGTGGCGAAAAAAATCATTAAAACTTTGGAAGAATATGGCGAATAACAATCAGATTACAGGCAATAAGGGCGAATGGAGCGAATTTTACGCGTTCATTAAAATTTTGACTGACCGGAAATTATTCGCCGCTGACGAAAATCTGCAAAAATTGCAGGAAAAGTTTTTTATAGTTTTGAAAATTATCAGAGAAGAAGCCAAAACGGGAAAGAAAACCTATGATATATCAGCGAACGAGAAAAAGATTTTGATATTCGACGAAAAAGGTTCTCAAATAGGATCGGTCGATTCCGATCCGATAAAAAACGGAGTTGTAAAAATTTTCAATCAAATGAAAGCCGCTTCTTCCGCTTCCTTTTCCGTGTCTTTCGCGAATGGTTTGATGAGGGATCTTCAGTGCACGCAAATAAAAGCTTCTTCTGGCAGAAAGGCGGATTTAATATTGAAAATTTACGACAGAATCGCTCCCGACGCCCCAGAGTTAGGATTTAGCATCAAGTCAACGCTCGGCTCGCCGTCAACCTTGTTGAACGCATCCAGCGCAACCAATTTCTTATATTCTCTCGGTTATCCTGCGGTTGTGGCCGAAAGAACGAAAGAATCGGAAAACTATTTAAAAATACGCGACAGGATCAAAGAGATTAAACAAACCAGAGGTTTTATTTTTGAAGGGCTGGAAAACAAAACTTTCAAAAAGAACTTGGCTAAAATAGATACGATTTTTCCTGAAATTATGTCAGAGATTCTCCTTGCTTATTATGAAGGCAAGGGCTTAACGCTCGACGAACTTGTTTCCGTGATAGACGGCGAAGGTACTCTGAAAAATAAATATGGGTTGGATAAAGGAGATTTGGAATTTAAAATCAAAAATTTTTTGGTTTCGGTGGCTCTGGGCATGACACCGAACACAGAATGGGACGGATTTACGAAAGCTCATGGCGGATACATTGTGGTCAAAGATGATGGCGAGGTTGTTTGCTATCAACTCTACAATCGCGATGAATTCCAAAGTTATCTCTACAAAAATACCAAGTTGGACACTCCGAGCACTTCGAGACATCAATTCGGGACCGTTTACGAAGAAAACGGGAAAAGCTTCATCAAGCTCAATTTGCAAATAAGATTTATAAGATAGAATGGATATTTTTTCAAAGAAAAAGAGAAGCGAGATAATGAGCGCGGTCAAAAGCAAGGATACCAAAATGGAAATCGCCTTCAGAAAAGATCTTTGGAAAAATGGATTAAGGTACAGAAAAAATTCTGCAAAATATTTCGGAAAGCCTGATATAGTTTTTAAAAAATATAGAACTGTAATTTTTTTGGATTCCTGTTTCTGGCACGGTTGCAAAAAACATGGGACCCTTCCCGCAACAAGAAGGGATTTTTGGGAAAAGAAAATTTCAAGAAACAAGGAAAGAGATGAAGAGGTTAATCTATACTATAAAAAAATATACTGGAAAGTGTTTCGTTTATGGGAACATGATATTGAAAAAAATTTAGACAAAATCATGGCCAAGATTACCGATTTTTTAAATAACAAAAAAAATGAAACCGAAATTAAGTTGCAGATTGATTCAAGAAAATGCGCCAAGCGGCACGTTATCGCTATTATCGAGAAAAACGGGAAATGTTATGTCGGGAGCGATTGGTGCCACAATCCGCAGAAGGTGTGTCCGCGGTTGCCGGGCGAGGATTATTCGAAATGCAAAACGATTTGTAAACAGGATGGGCACGCGGAATTAGACGCGATAAAAAACGCTAAAGGCGATACGAAGGCGGTATAATGTATCTTATCGGCCATGACCATTGCTGTGAATCTTGCTTGGCGGCCATGGAAAAAGCCGGCATTGAAACGGTGATTTTCAACAAATATCCAGTCAGAAAAAACAAATCGTTATAAAAGATATAGAATATTATGGATCTTTCTTTGCAAAAACAGATAAAGGAACAAATTTTTAAATTTGAAGCAACTTTGGCAAACGCGCAGAATGACGATTCCTGCTTCACTCTCGAATATGAGGCGGGCAGGTATCGCCAACAAGAGTTGGCAGGAATAATAAGAGACACGGTTCGTTTTTTTGCTTTGACAGAACAGGAGTTGAAAGAATATGACGCTACGGAACAAAACAGGCGGGCTTTTGCAAGAATTTCTGACGCAGACAAAAAAGCCAAAGGCGATTATGGAGAATTGTTGTTATTTATTATTCTTGAGATTTTTTATAATACTCCAAAATTTGTAACAAAAGCTCGGTTAAGGTCAACTACAAAAGAACAAATTAAGGGCTTTGATTGTGCCCATTTCTCAATAGAAAACAATAATGATGTTATCTTGTGGCTAGGAGAGGCAAAATTTTATAGTGACTTTTCAAATGCCGTTAGAGACGCATTGGAATCTTTAAAAAAACACCTAACGGGCGTGGATTATATAAAAAGTCAGCTTAAATTGCTGGGCGGAGAAATAGAAATAAATAAATCCTTGGAACGTGAGAAATATGAGCTTCTCAAAAGTTATGTTGATGGTGGTAAATCATTAGATAAGGTGCCCATAAATGTTCCCGTTTTAATAACTTATGATAGCCACTGCATTGGTTCTTTTTGCGGCAAAGGGATAAATATAGTTGATCCAGCATTTAAAAAGGCATTGGAAAAAGAATTGAATGATAAATTTAAAACAATTCACACTAAATCGTGGCCGATATCCAAATCCATCAAAATAATTTTTTTTATGGTTCCTTTTGAATCCGTTGCCGCAATAAAAGATCAAATAGAAACCATGGAAAAATCAATGAAATTCTAACAAATGAGAGAATATGTACAAGCACAATTGGATAGGTTGAAAGCCAAAGAAGTTATTGAAATTCCAGAAATAGAAAGCCTGCTTTTGCAAACTTACAAATTATTAGATTCGGAAGAAGAACCCGATTATAATTTATGTTTAGCCATTATCTGCCATATTGCCGATGCCGATCCAAGAGATGTTATGGTTCGGCAGCTTCTTTACGATTGCGTTATCAAGTCGCGAGTTTTTTTGTATAACAATCTATTGAAAGAAAGAATCAAAAATTTTGATCCTCATGTATCTGTGCAAGACAATATTGCGGAATCTTTCTATACCAGCTCCAAAACGAAAACCATTTTAACAAGGCCGCAAAAAATTGCGTTTGATTTATATCAGCATCATAAACGATTGGTTCTTAGCGCCCCGACATCATTTGGAAAAACCCGTATTGTTAGAGAAATAATAGCGCAAAATAATTATAAAAATATCGCCTTGATTTTACCGACCGTATCGCTTCTTTCCGAGCAATTTCAGGAACTGAGAAGCAACATCAAAGGATATGTAATTTCAAAATCTTCAAAAGTGGATATTCGTGAAAACAAAAAATATATCCTTATTCTAACGCCAGAAAGAATGAACGTTTTCATGGAAGAACATCCCGATTTCCACATTAATTTTTTTGTAATGGATGAGATTTACAAAGCGGACTATAAATTGGAAGACGGAAGATTTCGCGTCTTTGCTGATATTTTATACAGATTGGCAAAAACCGATGCCGATTTTTATCTAATAGGGCCATATATTAATTTCAGCGAAAAATTTAGGAAACGTTTTGACGTTGAATTTAAATTATTTAATTTAGAAATAGTGCAAAAGGATTACTATCGTGGCCCCGGCACTTACAATGTTAATAATTCCACAATAAGAATAATAAGTAGCGACAAATTCAAAAGCCTTCTTAGAATAATTTCTTCCGAATCGATAGATGGAAAATTTTTGATATATCGCTGCACAAAGCAACTAGTTGAAGAAACAGCAAGGAAGCTCGTTGAAACTTGGCCCGTAAGTGCCCACAATATCGAATTGGCTTCTTATTTATCTGAAATAGTTTCTCCAGATTGGGATCTTGTGTCTTGCATAAAGAGAGGCGTTGCATTTCATCATGGGGCAATGCCCAGATTTATCCAAGAACTCGTAGTCGATGAATTCAATGAGCCGTCTGGCGGTGTCAATTATTTATTTTGTACCACTTCATTGACAGAAGGCGTCAACACTTCCGCAAAAAATGTTATTCTTTATGATAAAAAAATTGCAGGTGCGCCGCTTAAAGGATTGGACAAAAAGAATATTGAGGGTCGTGCTGGAAGATTTATGAAACATTTTATCGGAAGGGTTTTCCATTTGGAAGATATTGACGAGACCAATGATGACAATATGGTCGAACTTGAATATTTTGACAATGATAACCCGGCTGCGGAAACGCTTATTCAAATTGATAACTCGGACTTAACGAACAACAATCTTTTAAAAAAAGAGGCGATAAGAAAAAAATTATTAGAGTTAGACATACCCTACGATATAATTAAGGCAAATAAGTTTGTTAGCATTGAAGGGCAAACAAGATTGATCCAGTTGCTTCGCCAAGACAATGGGGCAATGATTAACGATCATTCGTTTTCAGGCGGCATGCCTTCTGCTGATATTAGCAAGAGAATATTTTCCACTATATACGAAAATCTTTTTACTGATAACGACAGGGGTCGAGACTTCAAAAATGGTGGTAAAAATGTATTACTGGGCTTAACGAATATTTATCTATTCAAAGATTTAACATTTTCACAAATTCTTAATTTGGAGATCACTAAAAGTCAAAGAAATAATGTTAATACTCGAATAAGATATACCTTTAATCTGATTTCAAAATATTTTGAATTCATTTGGCCACGCTACTTAAAAGCGTATGAAAAATTATATAATTTTGTAGCTATTAGCAAAGGATTTCCAACTATAAATTTAGATGTTGTAATAGCAAAATTGGAATACGGAACGATCAAAGATCATGAAATAATCTTGAAGGACGCGGGGTTGCCAAATGAAATAATTAGAAAAATTTCTAGGCACTTCGACGGTTGCAAAACATTCGAAGACATACAATCAAAAAAAATAACCGCCGCTCAGCAGATTTCAAGTAGCACAAACAACATAGAGCGTAAAATATTAAATAGGTATATTTAATGGACCCGAATATTTTAGTTGATCGCATATTAAAAATTAAAACGACAGATCATTCGAAAATCCAAGTGTGGATCAAGCGGTATTTTTATAATCTCGGCTATTATTCCCGAACGGAAAAAGAAGTTTGGCGGGATAGAAAAGGCTGGATTGATGTGTTCGCCCAAAAGGGCGGTTATACGGTCGGGATCGAAATTGACCATAGCTCAATCCGGCTAAACTCAATCGAAAAGTTAAACGCGCTCAAACCGTCTCTGGCGGTTTTTGTTCTAAAGGGGCGAACTTTTAACTGGGAAAAGACATATTCCCGTTTTAAACTTTTGAAAGTGAAATCTTTGATCATCCATCTGCAATCGGGAAGGTATAAATGGATATATCATTAAGACAAAAATTTTTGTAGAATAAATGAAAACTCGCCTTTTACAATAAGCGAAATTATTAAAAATGCCAAAGCATAAGTTTAGAAAATTCGAAAGGAGCCAAACGCCGAAATCATTTCGGATCGGAGAAATAGACTTGGCGATTTTAAACGATCTGGCCAAAAACCGCTTTTTGGACAGCAAGCACATTATCGCGCTTCACCCGGAATTTAAAGACAGAAGCGTCCGCTCGCGCCTCCAGCTTTTATACCACGGCGGTTATGTGGAGCGTCCGGCCAGCCAGTTCGGATCATTCCATCCGGCGGTGCATCTGATTTACAGTTTGGCCAAGAAGGGGGCCGCGCTGGTTGCCGAAGGCAAAAACCAGCCCGCGCCCGCAAAACAGCCCAAAGACGCGGGCGTTTCTTTTATGTCGCATTCTTTGATGATCTCTGATTTTAAAACGATCATTGAGCTGGCATTAAAAAATAATAGCCAGTCAAAGCTTTATGCTTGGCAGGAGCCGGGCGTGATTGACGGCGTGTATTTCGAGGGGGAGCGGCTGCCGATCGCGCCGGACGCATTTTTCACAATTGAAGATAAGGGCGATTTGTTGCATTTCTTTCTTGAAGCCGACCGTTCAACGATGACGCTTGAGCGGATGCTCAACAAATTGCGGGCATATTGGAATTGGCGGGCCGAAGGCGGGCAGAAGAAGAAATTGGATATTTCCAATTTCCGGGTGCTGACCGTGGCTTTGACCGAGGAGCGGAAAGAAAATTTGCGCCAGATCGCCAGAAAGGCGGATGGCAGCCAAACCGGCAGCGACATATTTTGGTTTGCTTGCGCGAAGTCGTACGGTTTGGAAAATCCCGAAAACATTTTGACGCCAATTTGGAGATCGGCAAAAAGCGAAAGCTTGCGCTACTTGCTCGAATAAAGGCCGAGGGCGTTTTTTGTTGTATTGTAATTTTAAAAAAATGGCAAAATTGAAAGAAACCGAAATTGTTGAGCAATGGAGCGTTTTAATAGAGGGCGCGCAAGGCCGCCAGCAGGACTTTTACAAGATGATCGAAGCCCGGCTGGACGAGCTGGAACCGCCCACGCTTTCGGTCGCTCAAGAAGTGGTTTTCCCGTCGTTGTTAAGAAGATTAAAAGGTGATGGCAAGCTGTTCTTGATCATTAAGAGCAAGTATTTTGACGGCTATGTCGTCAATGTTTGCGCCCAAGAGTACGGCAAGCAATTGCTCATCGCCTGGTATCTTACCCAGCGGCCCAGCAAGTTTATGCAGTTTATGGCCAACATGCCCGGCTTTGTCGTGTTTTCGATCTACCCGATTTATCTTCTGATAATGCTTTACGACAAGATCACCAAGCGCAGGGTAACGCTGGAAAATATGGATATTTTCGACACGCAGGAGTTGGGCGCGTTCGCCGGAACCGTTCATCATTGCGTAGTTTTCGGATCGGAAAATATCGCCGATGCCGTGGGTTTTGATTTTTCAAAAGTCGACCGCAAATCAAGAGGATTTTTGAATCTCGCTTAAAGCTATGGATGAACCGCGGAACCGCCGAGCCTTGACGGCTCTCACGGCGTTTTTAAAAAGTATGTTTGGAAAAGAAGAGATTATGCCGCTTTTACCGGAAGGGAAAGCGGCATATTTGGAATATCCTTTGTGGCGGTTTCCGGTGGAAAAAGGAAGGATGGGCTTGGGCTGGGTGAACGGGCCGCTGAATGTTGCCACGGGTTTGGAGGGCAACATCAAAGGCATTGATACGAAATACCGGAGCACCCACTTTTACGCCGTGGGCGCGTCCGGTTCGGGCAAGTCGAAATTTCTTGAATCGCTTATCATTCAAGATATTATCCAAGGCGAAGGCTTCGGCGTGATCGATCCGCACGGCGATCTGATCGAGGACATCAAAGGCTGGCTGTATTTTTGGACGCAAAAGGATTTCAAGAAAGACATCGTTTTGATCGATCCGACCGATCTTGAAAATACGGCCAGCTTCAATCCGCTGGAACCGATCAAGGGCATTCCGCCGGAACGGCTCGCGGCGCAATTGGTGGAAGCGTTCAAAAAGATATGGGCGGACGCTTGGGGCGAAAGGATGGCCGACATTATGCGCAATTCTTTGATCGCGCTGGTGGAAAACAATTTGACGCTCGTCGAGTTGCCTTTGTTTTTGACCGATCCGGCGGTGCGCAAAAAGATTTTGCGCAATGTCAAAAGCCCGTCCTGCCTCCAGCGGTTCAAATACTTTGAATCGCTGCCCGTTCGGACTTGGAACGAATGGCTGGAATCAACGCTCAACAAAGTTGACGCTTTCCTTTCCGATCCGGCGATCCGCCAGATTTTCGCCTCGACGAAAAGCTCTTTTAATCTGCGGGATATTATGGACAACAAGAAAATCCTGCTGGTGAATTTGAATAAAGGAAGGCTCGGCGACAGCGCGAATTTACTGGGGGCTTTAATGGTGAGCAAGATCAAGATGGCGGCGTTTTCCCGCGATGATATGCCGGTTACAAAACGCCAGCCGTTTTATCTGTATATCGACGAGTTCCAAAATTTCGCCACGGACAGCTTTGTCGAGATTTTGAGCGAAGCCAGAAAATACCAGCTTTCCCTTATACTGGCCCATCAGAATTTGAGCCAGCTTTCCGAAAACCTGCGGGATTCCATCCTTGCCAATTGCGGGATTCAAGCCTGTTTTCGCGTTAATCGGGAAGACGCGCAATTGCTGGCCAAAGAGCTGATGGGGCCGATCTTCCGCCAGCCGCCCGGATGGGAGCTAAACATCCAGCAACTGCAAGAAACCCCGCCCCGCTGCTGCTATATCGCCAACAAGCCGGAGAATGGCATTGTTGGCATCCGAACGCTTCCAGTGCCGTATCCGTGGGAGATAATGGAAGAGGACGGCAAGCCGTGGGAAGAAGAAACTTTTCATTTGCTTACAAGGCAGATCGGTATTGGCGCGGATTATTTGCGGGATAGGGATGAGGTTGAGCGAGAATGCGTTGAGCGGACGGAAAAGCTGATGGCCGAAGAAGAGGCGGAAAGCTACCGGAAGGATAAAGCCCCGGCATAGGGAAAATTGCTTGTTTTAAGCTGGCCGTAGGGTGTTGAGTGAAATCAGCCGCCGCCGTCCGGCCTTGCTCTCTTTTACGATAGGAAAAGTGTGTTTTAAAAATACCGCAGTAGCGGAATTTTTAAAAGCCGGACGGCGGCGGCTGATTTGCATTTCGAGCCGGAAATTTTCGGAAAGGATTTTGCGGTTTAGCAAAATCATTTCGGGAAAAGCGGAGGAGCAAAAAGCCATAGAAACCGGAGGCGAAAAATATCAAAGTCCGTCGGAGACGGTATTTGATATAGCGAAGCGGTTTTTGCCGTAGGTTTCGTTAAGTGGCTTTTTGCGGGGGAGCGGTTTCCGGCGGCCCCTGTTTGCCAGCCTTGGAGCATTGCAGGATTCGGCAATTTTGCGCCGCAAGCACCAGCCGGACACGCGCACAAACCTTCCCCAAGGTAGAACCAAGGTGCTGTTTTCCCCGACCTATACAAAAAGCCAGCTTTCCTTGCTTGCCAATTAGCTGGCTCTCTTTTAAAGGAGGGGAAAACAGCACCGGCGCAAAGGCTCAAACCTTGGAACAGCCACTGACCCGCCCGGAATCGAGGCATTTTAAAAACTCTGCATTCCTTCCAAACTCTGCATTCCTTAGAATGCAGAGTGAATGCAGAGTTTTTAAACTCCACAACGCACACCTTTTACCCCCCACCTGCGGCTAAAATGCGTTGTGGATGCCTCGATTCCGGGCCGGCTGGTGCGCCAGCGGCTAATTGCGAGCGCAGCCCCTCGGAGGTACGCCGAAGAGGGGCAAGTGAAGCATAGTCGGGGGTAGATTAGACCTTCAAATCTCTCTTCTTTGACTGATGGATCAAATTGGGCAGAATTACGGTAAAGTTCGCTGTTGTCCTAATGGGGCAGCCAATGAAAACCGCCCGGAGATGGGCGGTTTTTGGGAACATATAAATTTATCCAAACCGAATCTTTAATTTTTCCTAGTTTTTCACGCGTACCAGGCTGAATGTTCCGTTGATCACTCCGGATGTGCCGGTTCTGGTGAAAGTGCCCGAGATGGAATCATTGGTATAAGTACCGGTAAGGCTAATATCGGCGCCAAGGTCGCTTTTGCCGGTGTAGCTGATTTTATCGCCGTCTATCTGTAGTGAAGCCGGCCGAGTCGCGAGGCTTAAACATTGCGCCGGTTCGACAACATCCGGTTTTCCGGGAACGGATATCGTTGAGGCCAGACACGAATTATTGAAAGTTATTGTTCCGTCGGCAGTATTGTTTTCCACTTTTTGGATAACCAAATCAACGTCACTGGTCAATTTGACTTGGGCCGCGGTTCCGCGAATGGCCACTTTTCCCGATCCTTCCATTCCTTTGTCCTTAACGGACGAGGTCCAAGTTCCTATCAAGCCATTATCCGGCGTCTGTTCTACAACAGACATATCGGGCGTTCCGGGCGCAGATGTATCGGGCGTACCGGGAGCAACCGGCGCGGGAGTGTTTACTGTCGGTGTGCCGGTGTTACTTTCCGTTTGAGGTTTTTGTTCGGCGGGTTTAGAGCCTTTCAGCAATAATACTATTATGATTATAACCAGTACCAAAATTATCGCGCCAAACAAATAATATTTTGATGAAGATTTATTTTCCATAATTTTTGTTAAAAAAATTTGAATGCGGCTCGTTTTTTAAGATCGGCGGAATTCAAACTCTTTTATATTAACTTTTATCGATATTAACGCCTATATTGTACAATATTTTTGTCTTAAATACACTTTTCCGAAATCAATTTAGAAAAGTCAAAAATCTATTGAGAAAATGCCAACATCGTCTTAAACGGGCAGCTTTGAAAAAAAGTCAATAAAATCCATAGGTTCTTCGGCTAAATTGGCGGTGAGGTGGTTCACTCAAGCGGGCTGACGTACCGACCGCCTGATTCCTTATGCGCGGATCTATCCGGTGATGCTTTTAACGACGCTCATATTCTAGTACAATAAAGCTGATATCCATGATAACCAACGAACGAATAAAGATAGAACAATTGCAGGGGCTTACCGCCAAAGAAGCGGAAGCCAGACTGATCCGCGAGGGATACAACGAGTTGCCGGCCCAAAAAAAGCGGAGCGCTTTTTACATATTTTTCGAGGTTCTTCGGGAGCCTATGCTGCTGCTTCTGGTCGGAGCCGGCGTCATTTATTTTTTGCTCGGGGAAAGATCGGACGCGGTCATGCTTTCATTGTTCACCTTTTTTATTATCGGCATTACTTTTTATCAGGAGAGGAAAACCGAACGGGCGTTGGAAGCTTTGAGGAACTTGTCCAGTCCCCGCGCTCTTGTTTTACGCGATGGTGTTCAGCGGCGCGTGGCGGGCCGGGAGGTGGTCAGGGGCGATGTTCTTATTATTAACGAAGGCGATCGTGTTCCCGCGGACGCGGTGGTTCTTACTTCGGGCAATTTAATGGTTGACGAATCGATGCTTACCGGGGAGTCGTTATCTGTTTCCAAGCTGGAATGGGACGGTAACGCCGATCTTGACGAGAGGTGCCCCGGTGGGGATAATTCCCCCTTTATTTATTCGGGAACCTTGATAGTGAGGGGGCACGCGACGGCTCGGGTTTTGGCGACTGCCCTGGAGACGCAAATGGGGAAAATAGGCAAATCCCTTCAGGAAATAAAGGAAAGCGAGCCGCTTTTAAAAAAAGAAACAGCTTACTTGGTTAAGCTTTTTGGTTCGATCGGTTTGGTTCTTTGCGCCGTTGTCGTGGTTTTTTTCGGATTTTTTCGCGGTGGTTGGCTTGAAGGTTTTTTATACGGATTGACCATCAGTATGTCGATGTTGCCCGAGGAGTTTCCGGTGGTGCTTTTGATCTTTTTGACCTTGGGCGCCTGGCGCTTATCGAAAAGGAGGGTGCTTACCCGCAACACGGCGGCGGTCGAGATGCTTGGTTCGGCTACCGTTCTTTGCGTGGATAAGACCGGAACACTCACATTGAACCAAATGAAGCTGGATTCGCTTTCGGCCGGACGAGGAATGGTCGAGGTCGAAGCTTACGAAGATAAGAGAGAGTCCCTGCCCGAAGATTGCCACTTGTTGATGGAGTACGCGATCTTAGCGAGCCAGCGGGATCCGTTCGATCCGATAGAAAAGGAAATAAAAAAAACGGGCATGTTTTTGCTTTCGGCTACCGGCCATTTACACGATAACTGGGAACTGGTCAAAGAGTATCCCTTTTCCGGCAATTTACTGGCTCTGTCTCATGTTTGGGAGTCGCACGACAGGGATCGGTATGTTGCGGCGGCGAAAGGAGCTCCCGAGGCTATTGCCGACCTTTGCCATTTTAACGAAGCGGAAAAATCGGCAATGACCACTCAAATGCGTCCTTTGCTGGACCGCGGATTGCGTTTGATCGCGGTCGCGGCCGCTGATGTCAAGAAAAGCGCTTTGCCCAAGCACCAGCACGAGTTTGATTTTAAGTTCATGGGTTTGCTTGGTTTTGCCGATCCGATCCGGTCTTCGGTACCCCAGGCTTTAAAAGAATGTTACGATGCCGGCATCAGGGTTTGTATGATCACCGGCGACTATCCGGGTACGGCCCAATTCATCGCCAAAAAGATCGGATTGAAAAATCCGGAAAATTGTCTTACCGGCGGCGATCTGAACAAATTAAGTGCTTTGGAATTGAAGGAAAAGATCAAAAATACCAATATTTTCGCCCGGGTAATACCTGAACAAAAAACCCTGATCATCAATGCCTTAAAAAACGACGGTGAAGTGATCGTTATGACCGGCGATGGCGTCAACGATGCCCCGGCCTTGAAGGCGGCGAACATCGGGATTGCCATGGGCGAGCGGGGGACGGATGTGGCGCGCGAAACCGCCGATTTTGTTTTGCTGAACGACGATTTCACTTCGATTGTCCAGGGGGTTCGGACCGGCCGGGGAATCCTCGATAATCTCAAAAAGGCCATCGCTTATATTTTTTCCGTTCACATCCCGATTGCGGGGATGTCTTTTCTCCCGGTGATTCTTAATATGCCCATCATTTTTTTTCCCGCCCATATCGCTTTTTTGGAGCTGATAATCGATCCCTCTTGCTCGGTGGTTTTTGAATCGGAAGCGGTAGAACCAAACATTATGTCCCGTCCTCCCCGCGACCTTAAAAAAAAGGTTTTCGGGAAAAGATCGTTTATTATCAGTTTGATCCAAGGATTAGCCGTTTTATTCGCGGTATTCGCGGTATTTTATTTTTCCCTTAAATGGGGCAGAAGCGCCGATGAAGCCAGAACGCTTACATTTGTCGCGATCGTGTTCGCTAATTTAATGCTGATCGTTACCAATCTTTCCTGGTCGCGTAATTTTTTTCTTATAATAAGAAACGGAAACCGGGCCTTGAAATTCGTCCTGGCTGGCGCGCTGGTATTCATGGCGGCGGTTATCTTTAATCCTTTTTTGCGCCAAGTGTTCCACTTTGGCGCTATTTCTTTTTTCGATTTTTTGTTGATGTTTTTTATCGGGATAATGAGCGTGGCTTGGTTCGAGGTTTACAAGATTTTTCTCAATGATAAGTGGAGAGCCATTTTGAATAAATCTTGACATAATTGAAAAATATCTCTATCACGTAATAAGATCTTTAATATTTGAGTTTTATGGGGGAATTAAGATAAAAAAAGGAAGAAAGATCGAACCGTGCTATTGGTGTGGCAGGGAGACTGATTCCAATAAAGGAACCAGGGCTAATCATCATCTCTGCGAATATTGCTGCGACTTATTCGATTATTATTCGGATGGGCGGGAGTGTTTTGTCTGCGGTTCCAAAGACAAGCTGAAAAAAATGCTGAAAAGCGGCTTGATCCTTTGCGAAAAGCATCGCCGGGAACAAATAAAGATAAATCGAAGTAAGTATGCCAAGAAGTACACACACGCGCATTTTATTTCCACGAAAGACCTTACTTCTGACCAAAAAAGACAAATGACCAAGAGTGTTCTCTGCAAATATTTTTCCGACCTTAAGGAAAGAGAGCAGGACTTGGTGCCGGTTTGCGTGGGGTGCGGCAACAAGGAAGATGTGGTGAGCGTGATCACCAAAGACGGATTGAAACTTCTTTGTCCGGAGTGCCGGGCCAATATTTACCGGCATTCCGAAAGAAAGCGCTTGTGTATCGACCTTGGCGTAAAATGCGATTGGTGCGAAACATTCGGCGCGAGAAAAGTAACCAACGCCGATCTTTATTTATGTCCCGATCATTATGGAGAACACCAAAAACAGAAGCGGGTATTAAAACGGTCCCGGACATGCGAAAAATGCGGCAGTACGGAGGGAGTGAGAAAACTGGACGGACATCGGCTCTGCGCCGAGCATCGAAAGCGGTATAAAAAAGAAAAAAAAGAAATTAGTCCTATTTTAAAGATATTCATCATTCCATCGACTCGGACCTTATAGGTCCGTTTTCTTTTACTTCGCTTTTTTGTTTCGGTTTCGTAAGAATGTCCGGTTGGTATTGACTAATTAGTATTTTATGTTAATAATACAATTCTCGAAGGTCTTTCAAAAAAACGGAAGGTTGGACTATGGATCTGGTAAAAGGTGTTTGGAGTTTAAGCCCTGAATTGATCGAAATTCTGGCAACCCACGGTTGGGAGCCGTATGACATGGGAGAGGTCAAAGACGGCCAGCCGATTAATTGGGAACAGATTAACTTAATGGAACCGGCCAAGGAGTTTTTGTTTGACCATAACTATTTTCTTCTGCCTAAGCTAAAAAATGGCCAGACGCCAGAAGACGCCTATATGGAGGCTGGACGTCTTGGCCCGGCATTAAAGATAGAAAACGCCAACGATCCTTTTTGGCTGGAAATGTGGCTTTGCTATTTGACGGATACGGCATTATTCTCGCGGCTGCATTTCTGGGAAAACGCGCTGGTTGCTTTTACGCCATCAACTTCCGGTTCGTTGCAGGATAACGATATCGTAATGATCGATTACGGCCGCGTTTTGGAAGTTTTCGAAAAATACTTTTTTGTTATTACCAAAAACGAGTTAAGCGCCAGAATCGCAAAAGCGGATCGAGAAAAGGTTTTGCCCGAAGCGAATCGGGAATAAGGAAACTAAAAATTTCCTTTTTTGTTTGTGTTATCCGGTTTTTCCAGAAAAAGAACCGGCGATTGAAAGCCGGTTTTATCCCGTACGGTTATTTTGCATAAATAATTTCAATTGTCAGGATTAATAACCCGATCATTAAACAAAAAAACCGGCGCTTTAAACGCGGTTTTTTGGCGGATGCCGGCGCGGGTCGATAACCGGGAGCATTCGCGGAAGTTTGCAATGGGTTGATGGCTTGATCAGCT
>Ga0209083_1002721_pt1 | contig 16116 bp, 14 predicted proteins | sample AM7aDNAmetaG_FD_184132 | JGI IMG/M metagenome (GOLD analysis project Ga0209083, IMG submission 184132) | Freshwater microbial communities from Finland to study Microbial Dark Matter (Phase II) - AM7a DNA metaG (SPAdes) (version 3) | ecosystem: Environmental > Aquatic > Freshwater > Lake ...
GCTTGGGCGGCACGACCTCCCTGTCGATCCCGGCCAGCGGTGTGGCCAATGCCATGCTGGCCAACAGCGCCGTCACAATCACGGCCGGCAGCGGATTGAGCGGCGGTGGCACGGTGGCGTTGGGCGCGAGCATCGCGGTCTCAAACGACCTGAATCACGACCTCACCCTGACCGGTAACGGCGGTGCGGTGAATTTGGGCTTGAACCTCGGCAACGCCAACACCTGGATGGCTCCGCAAACAATCAACGGCGGCTTGACAGTGACCGGCGACGTGCTCGCGGCCGGCAGTTTGACCGTGACCGGCGACGTGCAGGCGGCGCGGCTGAATGTCGGTTCCGGCCACACGCTCGGCGGCAGCCAGTCAACAATTGCTGGCGGCGCGAACAACATCGCCAGCAACGACGCCACAGTTGCCGGCGGCTACCAGAACACCGCCAGCGACTTCCACGCGACGGTCGGCGGCGGCGCGAACAACACCGCCAGCAGCACCAACTCCATCGTTGCCGGCGGCAATAACAACACTGCCAGCGGCCTGGCCTCCGTCAGCGGCGGCGGCGCGAACAACATCGCCAGTGGCAGTCGCGCCACAGTGAGCGGTGGCTTGGGCAACACCGCCAGCGGCTTATCCGCTGTCGTCGGGGGCGGCGCAAACAACATCGCCAGCGGGGGCCGAGCTACGGTGAGCGGCGGGTTCTCCAACATTGCCAGCGGAGCGGGGGCCTTCATTGGTGGCGGCGGTCGGGACAGCAGTTCCACCGGCAGCAACGTCGCCAGTGGCGCGGCCACTGTCATCGGCGGCGGTAATTTCAACATCGCCAGCGGCAACTACGCCACCGTGCCCGGCGGGAGCAACAATGTGGCCAAGGGCGTGAGCAGCTTCGCTGCCGGGCAACAAGCCCAGGCACTCAACACCGGCGCGTTCGTCTGGTCCGACAGCACCGGCGGGAGTTTCAGTTCGATCTCCAACAACACTTTCCTCATCCGCGCCAGCGGCGGCGTCGGCATCGGCACCAACAATCCGGTTTCCGCCTTGCAGGTCAATGGCACCGTCACGGCCACCGCGTTTGTCGGCGATGGTTCCGGTTTGTCGAACATCTCCGGCGGCTCGCTCACGAATCAGGCGAACACCTGGACCGCCTCGCAGACGATCAACGGCAGCTTGGCAGTGACCGGCGGACTGTCTGCGGCGCAACTGAATGTCGGTTCCGGCAACACGCTTAGCGGCAACCTGTCGACAATTGCCGGCGGCACGAACAACACCGCCAACGCCGACTACACCACGATCGGCGGCGGCAATGGCAACACCGCCAGCGGGTATGGTGCCTTTGTCGGTGGCGGCGGTTACGACGGCACAACCTACTCCGGCAATGTCGCCGTTGGCGAGGCCTCCGTCGTTGGCGGCGGACTGGGCAACATCGCCACCAACGATTACGCCACGGTCGCCGGCGGCCGCTGGAACCTCGCCGGCGGGTACTCCTTTGTGGGCGGCGGCAATGGCAACACCGCCAGCGGGTATGGTGCCTTTGTCGGTGGCGGCGGTTACGACGGCACAACCGACTTTGGCAATGTCGCCGTTGGTGGGGCCTCCGTCGTTGGTGGCGGATTGGGCAACAGCGCCAGCAACAATTACGACACGGTCGGCGGCGGCAACGGCAACACCGCCAGCGGGGGGCAATCATTTGTGGGCGGCGGCAGTGGCAACACCGCCAACGGGAGCGATGCCACGCTTGCCGGCGGCAACGGTAACACCGCCAGCGGGGGGTACTCATTTGTGGGCGGCGGCAGTGGCAACACCGCCAGTGGCATCCGCGCCACGATCGGCGGCGGCAGTGGCAATACCGCCAGCGGCAAGTACGCCACGGTCGATGGCGGCCAACTGAACACCGCCAGCGCCAGCCACGCCACGGTTGCCGGCGGGAGCAACAATGTGGCCAAGGGCGTCTGCAGCTTTGCGGTGGGAAACCAAGCGAACGCCACCAATGCCGGTGCGTTCGTCTGGTCCGATACCTCCGGATCGCCCATTTATTCCTCGACCAATAACGAGTTCACGGCGCGCGCGTCCGGTGGGGTGCGGTTCTTCTCCAACAAAGGCGCGACGTTGGGGGCGCAATTGGCGCCGAACGCAACGGCGTGGACCGTCCTGAGCGACCGCAACGCCAAGGAGAACATTGAGGCGATTGATCCGCGGGAGGTGCTCGCGCAACTGATCCAGATGCCGGTGAGCCGGTGGAGTTACAAAGCCGATCCGGCCCAGCGCCGGTATATCGGGCCGATGGCGCAGGATTTCCACGCCGCCTTCGGCTTGGGTAACGACGACAAGCGGATCAACACGCTCGATACCGAGGGCATCACGCTGGCTGCCATTCAGGGGTTGTATCAGCAGATGCAACAGGAAAATTCCGAGTTGCGCCAACACAACGCTGCGCTCGAAAAACGGTTGGCCGACCTGGAACACCTCATCGGCCGGCTCGCGCGGCCGGACGGAAAATAATCACCGGGGCAACACCTGAAACTGTCTCCGTCAGACAGTGTTATTCGTAATGATTCGGGTGCATTTGTGGCGACTTTCGCCGGATGCTCCGGGCATGGCCGGACACGTTTTCCGGACAAGTTTGCCGGACAAGTTTGCCGGACAAGTCTTGTCCTCCGACTTGATTCTGGCTAGACTACAGCGCGATGAAGAAGGTCCTGATTGCTCCCTCGATTCTCGCCGCCGATTTTGGCCAGTTCGCAGCGGAAGCGCGCCGCACGGAACAGGCCGGTGCCGACTGGCTCCATTGCGACGTCATGGATGGACATTTCGTCCCCAACCTCACGTTCGGACCGGAGGTTGTCGCCGCACTGCGCAAAGCCACCGCCTTGCCGCTCGATGTGCATTTGATGATCAGTCGACCGGATCTTTACGCCAAACAATTTCTCGACGCTGGGGCCGACCACCTCATTATCCACGTCGAAGCAGATGCGGACATCGCGCAAACTCTGGCCTTGATCCGCAGTCGCGGGCGCCGGGCCGGCCTTTCGCTGAATCCACCCACCCCCGTCGATAAACTTTTCCCGTATCTCGATCAAATCACGGAAGTGCTGGTGATGACGGTTCACCCCGGCTTCGGCGGCCAGTCGTTTATGCCAGAAATGCTGGACAAAATTCGCGAACTGCGGCGGCGGGCACCGCACTTGGACATCAGCGTGGACGGCGGCATTAATCCGGAAACTGGCCGCCAATGCGTGGCCGCGGGTGCGAATGCGCTGGTCGCTGGAAACGCGTTGTTCCGGCACAAAACCTTGACGTTGGCGGATGCCATTCGGGAGTTGCGCACCCGTGTCGAAAACTAAAATTCAATTCGGAACGGACGGCTGGCGCGGAGTCATCGCGGCGGATTTTACGTTTGAAAATGTCCGCCGCGTGGCGCAGGCGACAGCCGACTATTGGAATGGAGTGGGACAGGCGTCTCGCCTGTCCGGTGCTGGCAGGGAGACAGGCGAGACGCCTGTCCCACTAAAAACCATCGTCGGCTACGACACCCGATTTCTTTCCGAAACATACGCCCGGTTGGTCTGCGAAGTCATGGCCGCGAACGGAATCGCAACCCTGTGCGCCCCCACCGCGGTGCCAACCCCCGCCATCGCCTATGCCGTCCGCGACCGGCAGCTCTGTGGCGCGGTCATGATTACCGCGAGCCACAATCCGCCCCAATTCAACGGCTACAAACTGAAAGCCGAATTTGCCGGGTCGGCGACCCCCGCGATTTGCGCGGCCATCGAAGCCCGGCTGGATGCCACCTCCGTCCGATCCGGGCCGTTCGCGCCAGCCGTGCAATTGTACGATCCGCGCCCGGCACACATCGCCGCGCTCAAGAAAATGGTCGACCTCAAGGCCATTCAACGAGCCAGGTTGCGGGTGATTTTCGATTCGATGCATGGCTGCGGCGGCCGGGTGTTGCAGGACTTGGTCGGCGGCACAACGATTCGCGGCGACCGGGATGTTTTGTTTGGCGGCGTCAATCCGGAGCCGACCCAGCCGAATCTCGGTGCGCTCATGGCGACCGTCAAGGCCCGGCAGGCCGCCATCGGATTGGCGACCGATGGCGACGCGGACCGGCTGGGCGTCGTGGACGATCGCGGCCGGTATGTCTCAATTCAACTGGTCCTGGCAGTCCTGCTGCTGCACGTGTTGCGCAACCGCAAGGAGCGGCAGGGCATTGTGGTCAAGTCCGGTAACTCGACCGTGCTGCTGAACCGTATTTGTCAGGCATACGGCTTGCCGTGCGTCACGGTCCCGGTCGGGTTTAAATGGATCTGCCAGCAGATGCGCGAACGGGATGTTGTATTCGGCGGCGAGGAAAGCGGTGGCGTGGGGTTTCGCGGCCACATTCCGGAGCGGGATGGAATCCTGGCGAATCTGATGCTGCTCGAACTTCTCGCCACAACCGGAAAACGATTATCCCAACTGCTCGCCGAGGTTCAGGCCGAATTCGGCCGAAGCGTGTACGACCGGATTGATCTGCCTTTCCCGATCGCCCAGCGGCAGTCGCTGATCGAACGCTTAGCCGCCCACCCACCGAACCGGCTGGCCGGGGTGAAGCTCCGCGAAATGAACACGGACGACGGGGTCAAGTACATCGCAACGGATGACAGCTGGCTGATGTTCCGCGCCTCGGGCACCGAACCCATCATGCGGATTTACAGTGAAGCGGCAACCCCGACAAAAGTCCGCCAGTTGCTGGATTTTGGCAAGCGACTGGCCCAGCCACGGCACCCTTGAGGAACCATGAATACTGAACTCGCCAACTTTCTCGACAGTATCAAACTCCGGTATCCTGCGGAGACCGAATTTCACCAGGCCGTGAGTGAGGTGGCCAAATCGGTCTGGCCGTTTATCGAAAAGAATCCGCAATACCAGACAGCAAAGATTTTCGAGCGAATGACCGAACCGGAACGCATCATCATCTTTCGCGTGACGTGGGTGGACCGGCACGGCACAGTCCAGGTGAACCGGGGGTACCGGGTGCAGATGAACAGCGCCATCGGACCGTATAAAGGCGGGCTGCGATTCCATCCGTCGGTCACACTCGGCACACTGAAGTTTTTGGCGTTTGAGCAGGTCTTGAAGAACGCGTTGACGACATTGCCGATGGGCGGCGGCAAGGGCGGGTCGGATTTCGACCCAAAGGGCAAGACCGACGGCGAAGTCATGGCGTTCTGTCAGGCGTTTATGAACGAGCTCTTCCGGCACATCGGACCCGACACGGACGTTCCGGCGGGCGACATCGGCGTGGGCGGCCGGGAGATCGGTTATCTGTTTGGCCAGTATAAGAAGCTGCGCAACGAGTTTACCGGCGTCCTGACCGGCAAGCGCCTGAACTGGAGCGGGAGCCGGATCCGTGAAGAAGCGACCGGCTACGGGTTGATTTATTTTACCGAAGAAATGCTCCGCACCCGCGGCACGTCGCTGACCGGCAAGACCGTGGTCATTTCCGGCTCCGGCAACGTGGCGCAGTTTGCCGCCGAGAAGGCGTTTCTCCGCGGCGCAAAGGTCGTGACAATGTCCGACTCTGACAGTTTCGTCTACGACCCGGCCGGTTTTGATGCTGAGAAACTGGCCTACATCAAAGAGCTGAAGAATGTCCGCCGCGGTCGCATCCGGGAATACGCGCAACATTACCGGTGCCAGTTCTTCGATCGCCAACGCCCCTGGGGCATCAAGTGCCACGTCGCCTTGCCGTGCGCGACACAAAATGAAATCAGCGGGCGAGAAGCCGAGAAGCTGGTGCACAACGGCTGCCTGTGCGTGGCGGAAGGCGCGAACATGCCGAGCACGCCCGAAGCCGTCGATCATTTTCTGGGACGGCGGATTCTTTACGGCCCCGGGAAGGCCGCCAATGCCGGTGGCGTCAGCGTCAGCGGTTTGGAAATGTCCCAGAACAGCCTCCGGCAACAGTGGCCGACCGAGGATGTGGACAAACGGCTGACTGAGATTATGAAAGCGATCCACAACCAATGCGTCCGCTTTGGCGAAACCGACGGCTTCATCAACTACGTGACCGGCGCGAACATTGCCGGCTTTCGCAAAGTCGCCTCCGCCATGTTCGATCAAGGCGTGGTATGAAGTTAGCCTCCCCCTTGGCGGAGTGTGGACAGGCGGTACCAGATAGCCTATTTTAGGAAAATGAAAGCAGACCGGTAATGGTATCTTCCCCTCAAGAAACAAATACATTGTGTGACCTTTGTGGCAGCGGCCAATTCACCCAGCTCCACGAATGGCCGGTGGGCGATTTCTGGAATCCAGCCACGGTCCCCATCGCTGTCTGGCAGTGCAACCAATGCCAGCTCGTCTTTCTGCATCCGGTCCCCACGGCAGCACAACTGCCCGATGCCGGGGATTGGTGGTCGACCGACCGGCGGCAATTTCAGCGCCGCCGCTGGTTTAAATCCCGCTGGGCCAAGGTCCGCGGCGCTTTGATCGGTGACTCCCGCGACCGCTTGATCCGGTCCACACGGTCCGCTGTTCCATCGGGGAAATTGCTGGATATCGGCTGCGGCTGCGGCGATCTCATGGAGCGCGCCCGCCGGTATTATGATTGCGTCGGACTCGAACCGTCCCCGACGGCAGCGGCGGCTGTCCGCGCAAAGGGATTTCCGGTTCTGGAAGCCACTTTCGAAGCTGCGGAAATCGCGCCGGGCAGTTTTGATGTGGTGACGATGGATGCCGTCATCGAACACGTGCCCAGTCCAACGGCCGCCCTGCGAAAGATCAATTCAATCCTGCGGCTGCAAGGGGTGGTGGCACTGAAAACGCCAAAATTTGGCGGGCCGGCCTACCGCTCGCATGGCCCCGGCTGGAATGGTTTCCGCCACGGCTATCACACCTTTTTGTTCACCGGCAAGACGTTGGGAAGCTTTTTGGAAAAAACCGGGTTTGAAGTCCTGGCCCGCCCCCGCCGCGATCGAATCCTCGATGATATCCTGATCCTGTGGGGACGAAAAGTCCAAGACGTGAGGTGATGGCTGCGGGCGGGGGGCGAATCCCCGCTAATTCCTGACCTTGGAGGGCGAGGTCCGAGAAGGACTCGCGACTCCTGTCGGGGCTCCTGCCGAGCCTTCCCCTCGGTTCGCCGGGAGGCTCACCCTCCAATGCGGATGAACACAAGCCAATCACTGTTCGGCGAGGGTCTTCGACCCCGCCGCTCCATCGACCGCAGGTCTCTCCCGACCTGTTTGATTCGGGAGACCGACAGTCAGCGTGTGCTGCGGGGTCGGGCACTCTTTGCCGAACAACCCCGCCAGCGCTCCCTACCCGGTGACGTTCGGGTAGCTGCCGAGGATTTTGACAAACATCGTGTGTTTGGCCAATTCCGCCAGCGCTTTTTTCACCCGCGGATCCTCGCAATGACCGGTGAAATCCACAAAGAAATAATACTCCCAGGCTTTTTTCTTGCTCGGTCGCGACTCAATCTTCGTGAGGTTGATCTTATATTTCTGAAAGGCTTCGAGCGAGTCGTGCAGCGCCCCCACCCGGTCTTGCGAGGCAAACATGATCGAGGTCTTATCCGTCCCGGTTCGGCCCGGATAGGTCCGGCCGATCACCAGGAACCGGGTGACGTTCTCGCTGGAATCCTGAATATTTTCATCGTGAACAATCAGCCCGTATTTTTCTGCCGCCAGCGCACTCGCCAACGCACCGGTATGCGGCTCGTGCCGGGCAATCTCCGCCGCGCGCGTGCTGCTGGAAACCTCGACGAGTTCAACGCGGGGCATGTTGATCTGCAGCCATTGCCGGCATTGGGCAAAGACCTGCGAAATGGAATACAGCTTCTTGATCTTGTCGCGCGGTCCGGCCGCAATCAGATTATGGCGGATCGGCAGCAGGATTTGCGCACAGATCTTGAGCTCACTGTCCACAAACATGTCGTACGTGTGCGTGACCGCGCCTTCGGTGGAATTATCGATCGGCACCACGCCATAATCGGCCCGGCCTTTCGCCACATCCGCAAACACGTCGGCAATGCTGGGCAGCGGTTCGTACCGGACACTCGCCCCAAATTTCCGCACCGACGCCATGTGCGAGTACGTTGCCTCCGGCCCCAGAAAAGCAATAATGAGCGGTTTCTCCAGCGCCAGCGCGCTCGACATGATCTCCCGGTAAATTGCGCGCAATGAATCATTCGTCAGCGGGCCGGGATTGTGTCCGACCACCCGGCGGAAAACCGCCTCTTCCCGGTCGGGCGCGTAAATCTCGCGGCCCGTCGCGTGCTTGATCTTGCCAATCTCCAGCACGCACTTCGTGCGGGCGTTCAGCGCGCGCACCAGCTGCCGGTCAATTTCGTCAATTCGACTGCGGAGTTGTTGGAGTTTGTCCTTCATTTTCAGGTCCTGGAGTTGGCAGCGTTAATTCAGGCGTCAGGGGCAATTCCGCCGGTGCCACGATGGCTTTCGCCTCCGCCGTCTGCAACGCCGCGGCTTGCGCGCGAAGTTCAGTCGCTTTTGGCATGTCATCCAGGTTGCGCAGTCCAAAGTGTTCGAGAAACCGCTGGGTTGTGCCGTAGAGCAACGGCCGGCCCGGGGCTTCGCTGCGACCGGTAATCGTGATCAGATCCCGTTCCAGTAAGGAGCGGATGACGCCATCGACTTCGACCCCGCGAATGCCGGCCACATCCGCCCGCGAAATGGGTTGCCGGAGCGCCACGATGGAAAGCGTTTCCAGCGCGGGCTGCGAGAGCCGGTGCGGGCGCGCTTCGTCGAGTAATTTCTTGAGCCAGGGCGCGTATTCAGGCCGGCTCATCAGCCGCCAGCCCCCGCCAATCTCCACGAGCTGAAACGCCCGCTGCTGAAAATCAAAATCAACTTTAACGGCATCGAGCGCGATGGCAATTTCCGCGTCGCAGACGTTGCGGAACCCGTCGACACTCTCGGGATGTTCATCGTCAGTCGCCTCGGCAATGATTTGGCGAATTTCTTTGAGGGTCAGCGGGCGTTCGGCGGAGAACAGCAACGCTTCAACAATTTGTTTGAGTTCGATTGTCATGGTCGGTCTGGCTCTGTCATTCTGAACGAAGTGAAAAAATCTCTTTCGGTTTTGAGCCCCTTCGCTCGTTCAGGGCGACGGCGACGTGGTCACTTTCGTTACCTGAATTTCCCCAAAGGCGGCCGCCTGCTGGACCCGCAACCGCTTGAGACGGATCAATTCCAACAAGGCCAAAAATGTCACGACCACCTCAGCCCGCGAGCTGACACTGGTAAACACTTCCGAAAACATAATCTCCACCCGATCGCGCATCGTATATAGAATTTCTTCGATTTTGTCACTCACCGTAAAGCGCTCTTCGTAAATTTCCCGGAAATCCTCGCGGGCACTGGCCTTTTTCAAAACCTCGTTAAAAGCGTTGATCAGGTCAAAGATCCCCACTTCTGCCAGCGGTTTGTCCGGCTCGACCGCAATCCCGAGATCGCCGACCTGCCGTGGAAACAGGTGGGATTGTTCTTCCTCGCGGCGGCCCAGCTGGAGGGCGGCATCCTTAAACTTCTTATATTCCACGAGCTGCCGGATCAGCTCCCAGCGCGGATCTTCGCCTTCCTCGGCTTCGGTATCGGTGACCTGCTGATCGGCCGGGAGCAGCAGCCGACTTTTAATGTACATCAACGTCGCCGCCATCACGAGGAACTCGCCCGCGACCTCCAGGTTGAGGAGCTTCATGAGCGAGAGGTATTCCATGTATTGATTGGTAATCCGCTCGATGGGAATGTCGTAGATGTCGACCTCTTCTTTTTTGATGAGATAGAGCAACAAATCGAGCGGCCCCTCGAACACCTCCAGCTTAACTTTGTAATCAGCTTCCATTGGCGAGCGCATCGGCGCGTGCATTAACTATCACAAGCCCGCGCGTGCCGGCAATAGGTGTTTCTGGCAGCGGCAGTCGGTGGCGGTCCGTCTGAATCAGACGGACCGCCACCCGCCGGTTTTGAATCGAACCCGGAGTCGACTTAGTAGACGTGGGTGCTTTGTTCCTGGGACAAATGCGTCGTCAACATGTCCGAGGTCAGGCTGATTTTGAGACGGTGATCGCCAGTCGCGATGGCTTTGGCGGTGATCGTATAGGTCACAACCTGTTTGGCCGCGAGGCTCGGGGTCAGCGGGAAGATCACGATCTTGCCGTTGATTTTGCCATCGTTGGAGGCACTGACCGGATCGATCTCATTGCCAAACGTGGCAAAGAGATTGACGTTTTTATCTTCGGCGGTACCGGGGTTGGTCACCCGGATCGTATAGGTCACCAGTTCGCCAACGCCGATCGGGTCCGGGGCACCCTTGGTTTCCAAGAGAATGGCCGGAACGCCCTTCCAAAGCGTGCACGCCTGCGCATGGGCATTGAGACCATCAGCAGTCTTCACCGCCACCGCATTGCATTGGCTGCCGGGGACCAGGCTGGTCACCGCAATATTGAGCGTCTGCTTCGCGCCAGATTTCATCTGGTCGATCGTCCAGACTGCAGTATTCCCACTGATTTTCGAGCCGTCTGCAGTCAGAATCTTGGTCGCGGCTGGAACTTCGTCGGTGACCACGATATTTTGAAGATCCGTGTCGCCCGTGTTGCTGACCACGATGTCATAACTCGCGTTCCGGCCGAGGAATTGTTTTGCAGTACCGGAATTGGCGACATCGATGCTGGGTTGATTCACCACTGCCGCGCATTGTGCCGTGGCTTCCGTCGCGTTCGAGGATTTGACCAGGATGCTGCTGCCGGCTTGACCCCGCTTGGCGGCCTTCAGCGGAACCGCAATCTGCTTGGGCTGGCCGGGGGCGAGTTCGCCGACGTCAAAGGTGAGCGTCTGCCCGCTGGCGCTGCTCAAGCCATCCGATAGTGTATCCGTGATAATGACGTCATTCGCCGGAACCGTGCCGACGTTCGTCACTTCAATCGTCTCATTGAGAGCGCTCCCAATCATTGTCTTGGCGGGCAACTGACAGGTAACGACAAGTTTGGCACTGCCGACGAGCGTCCGGGCGCAACCGCGCGGGATGGCATTCATCGTGGAACAATTGACAAGACAGCCTTCTTGATCAGCCTTGTACCAGACTTTGATGATGATCTGGCTTCCCTTATCGAGGGTATCCATCGTCCAGGTAAGTTTGCGGCCAATCACCGTGGCCACGGGCTCACTCTTCACGTACGTCGCCCCCTCGGGAATGGTGTCGGTAATGACCACATCCGCACAATTATCGAGAACATTGATGGTAATCGTGTTTTCAACCGACTGGCCAACAGCGGCGCGCGCCGGCACCTGTTTCTGTAACTGGAGCAGATCGGACTTCAGTGTAAAGCCATTGGGGGTACACGCGGAAGGCTGGCCCACTGGCTTGGCCGCTACTTTCGGCGTCGTGGTAATCGCCGGGGCAGGCACGGGGGTATAAACAGGAATATCAGACTGGCCAGAACTTGCGGTCTGGGCAGCGCATCCGCTTGAACATAAAGCGGTTGCGGCAATACACAACAATGAGATCGACATCCGAAATAATTTCATAAGTACTTGTCCCTTCAACATTCCACGGATTGTTTTGTTTTATCGACACACCACTTTGACCCGGACAGTTTGAGGCTACTGAAATGGCAATATATTTGTCAAGCTCGTCATCGTAATCATAATGCGGACGGACCGCAGGAAAACCACCGATCAGTTTACCGCAATCCGGTCGCTTGGCGGACTTTTTCCATCGTCGCATTGGCGACCACATTGGCGCGCGCAGCTCCTTGCCGGAGCACCTCGTTGACGTAGTCCATGTTTTTCGCCAGTTCAGCACGCTTGTGTCGGAGCGGCGCAAAATAATCCAATAAAGCCGCCAGCAACTCTTTTTTCGCTTCGCCGTAGCCATAACCGCCACCCGCCAGCTTGGCCGCGACTTCTGGCGCTCGCTCCGGGGCGACCACCTTGAGAAATTGCAGCGGAATGTTTTGGTCTAAATTGGTCTTAGGCGCCTCCACCGGCTGCGAATCAGTCACAATGCTCATGACTTTCTTCTTGGTCGCCTTTTCATCGCCGAAGATCTCGATCGTGTTCCCATAGCTCTTCGACATCTTGCGCCCATCGAGGCCCGGCAAGGTCGCCACCTCGCCTCGAATCACCGACTCGGGCATGACAAAAACTTCGCCAAATTGCCGGTTGAACGTGCCGGCGATGTCGCGCGTCATTTCGACATGCTGCTTCTGATCCTTGCCGACCGGCACGCGTTCGCCTTGCACGATCAAAATATCAGCGGCCATCAAAATCGGATACGTAAACAGCCCGGCATTTGGCTTGAGACCTTGGGCGGTTTTATCCTTGTAGCTATGCGCATTCTCCAACATGGGGAGCGGTGTGACATTGGCCAAAATCCAGGTCAGCTCGGTCACCTGGGGCACATCGGACTGCCGGTAGAAAACTGTCTTCGCCGGGTCCAATCCGCACGCCAGAAAATCCAGCGCCACATCGAGCACGTTTTGCCGCAGCTCTGCCGGATTCGACACCGACGTCAGCGAATGATAATCCGCGATAAAATAAAATGCGTCGCCGGTTTGCGCCAATTCCAGCGCCGGCCGCATCATCCCAAAATAATTGCCGATGTGCAGTTTTCCGCTCGGTTGAATTCCAGACAAAATCCTCATACGGGCGCGAAGATAGAAAAGCCCACGCTGCCTTGCGAGTAAATAATCACCACGATCTTTACGATCCCATTGTAGCCGTGAGCCTGCTCGCGGCTCCTGGTTCGGCGCCGGTCTCCGACCGCGCCGTATTCGCAGACCGCAGGTCTTAAATTTCGTTAGTGGACCGGGCGTCTCGCCCGGTTACCCCCGCTTCCATCGCCAACGTCGTCAGCGGATCGCAACCGCTCACCCGCGCAGAAATGCCGGACGGATCGCTCCCAGCACACTCTTTTGTCCACCGCCACCAGCCTTGCATGTCAAAAGGAATGGGGATACAACCGGAGCATTCCGCAAACGGGAGAAGAGCCGATGAATCGAATCTACCAAGGCAAAGTCACCAGGGCCGAAAGCATCGCCCAGGAAGGCTCTGCTGCGGTGGCCAATGAATTCGATACCGGTAGTATTTTTCAGGTAGGACCGTATTTGTCCGAGGGTCATGGGAATATGTGCCAGATTCAATGAACTATTTTGCCCACACGAAAGAAAAGCCCGACGGCACCCCAGCACCGGCCACGGAATGGCAACCGCTGGCCGACCACCTGCGGAACGTCGCCGACCTCGCCGCCAATTTCGCCCGCCCGTTCGGACTGGAACAAGAAGCCCGCCTCGCCGGTCTGCTCCATGACCTGGGGAAATATCGCGATGAGTTTCAGGCTTACTTGCGGCAGGAGCGGCAAACGAGTGCGGATACGCAGCACGCTGTCTTTGGGGCGAAATGGGCGGCAGACCGGAACCTCCTCCCCAGCGCCTTTGGCACGGCAGGACACCACGCTGGCCTTCACGATCTTGGCGATCTCCAACAGATGTTAGAGAATCCGAAACGGCAGTTTCCTCAGGTGCTTCCGGAGATCGTTCGTCGCTTCGAAGCCGAACTCGGTCCAATGCTGGAGCCATCACCGACTTGCGGGCGTTGTTCGAGGCCGGCGTTGTCCCGGCCGCGAAGTTCGAGCCACGTTGCGAGGAATGTTCGCTCTATGAAATCTGCCTACCGCGGCTCACGGCGCAGCCGCGCCGGCTGGAACGGGCGGCACGAGAGTTGTTCCAAACTTGATCCAACGGAGGACATAGCATGGCCAAGTATGAGAAATTTGAAGACTTGCCGGTGTGGCAGGAGTCGGCCCGGCTTTATAATCTGGTGTTGGACCTGTTCGAGCAGCCCAAGTTGCCGCTGTCGCCCGGCTACCGCAACCAACTCGACCGGGCGGCGCTGTCGGTCTCGAATAATATTGCCGAAGGCTTCGAGCGGTTTACCACGGGCGAGTTGCTGGCGTTTCTCGCCATCGCGCGCGGGTCGGCGGGCGAAGTCCGCTCCATGATTGCCGTGGTGGTGAACCGGCCCAGCCTCGCGGCCATCCGCAAACCGCTGCTCGCCATCCGTGTGTCAACGGAGTCCTGTGCGCGCCAGCTCACCGCTTGGACTGGTTCGATTGAGGATTCGCCGGTGCAGGGCAAGCGCCATCTGACCGGCCCCGTGCGCGCCGCGCGTGAGACACAGCAGAAGGTGCGCGGGTTCCGCGAGAAATTCCTGGTTGGTTTGAAACCAAATCATCCGTTGTACAACACGGCGGAAGCGCGCGCGGCGCGCGGTGAAGCGGTGACGGAAGGAGAAGAATAGCCAATGGCCAATCGTCAATCGCCGACAGTTCAACTTCGGCTGCTCGGCTATCGGCTATCGCCTATTGGCAATTATGCCGAGGTTCGTATTCGGCTATCGGCTATCGTCTATTGGCTATCGTAACCTGGTCGCTTATGCCTGACATCATCCAAAATACTCTCTACTTGCTGACGCCCGGCACCTACATCAGCCGCGACCATCTCACCTTGTTGGTCGAAGTCCCTGAGTATCCGCCCGACCTGCCCCGCGAGGAACGCAATCGGCAATCGGCCATTGGCAATCGGAAATTATCCGTGCCCATCCATCATTTAGAGTCCGTCTGTTGTTTCGGCCCGTCCACGATCAGCCCGCCAGCCATGGACTTGTGTTGGGAGCACGGCGTGGCGATCAACTTTCTCTCCGAGAATGGCTATTTCCAGGCCCGTGTTACCGGCGTGGCCGATACCAGCGTGCTGTTGCGACGCGCTCAGTTCCGCGCCGCTGACGATCCCGCCGCCATCGCCCGCCAGATCGTAGCCGGTAAGATTCAGAATGCCCGCAACAGTTTGTTGCGCGGGGCGCGCGAAACCGACAACGCCGACGAACAAGCCAGGCTCACTGCCGCCACGGACAGCCTCGCCCGGAGTCTCCGGGAACTGGAGGCCATCCGCGAGCTGGATGCGGTCCGCGGGAGCGAAGGCATTGCCGCCCAGACCTACTTCGGCGTGTTCTCGCTGTTGCTCAAACAGCAGCGCGACGCCTTTGCCTTCACGCTTCGCACTCGCCGGCCACCGCGTGACCGGGTCAATTGTCTGTTGTCGTTCCTGTACGCACTGATCCGCCACGATTGCATTGCGGCGTTGACCAGCATCGGGCTGGACCCGTTTGTGGGTTTTCTGCACGTTGACCGGCCCAACCGGCCATCGCTGGCACTTGATCTGATGGAGGAATTTCGTCCGTGGCTGGCCGACCGGTTGGCCGTCACGTTGATCAATCGCCAGCAGATTCAGCCCGATCATTTTGCCGTGCGCGAAGGCGGTGCCGTGGAGTTCACCGATACCGGGCGGCGGTTGCTCATCAAAGCCTATCAGGAGCGGAAGCAGGAGACCTTCACGCATCCGGTCCTGGACCAGACCTGGCGAATTGCGCAGATGCCATTTGTTCAAGCGCGGTTGTTGGCGCGGTATCTGCGCGGCGACGTGCCCGATTATCTGCCATTGGTTCCAAAATGAATCGGTCCTTGGTCATCGGCCATTGGCGATCGGCGATTCCACCCGCACTGAAGCCCATCGGCCCCACGGCGTGCCGCCCTTGGTCATTGGCCATTGGCAATCGGCGATTGCACCGGAGGTGCCCTCCATGCTGATCCTCGTCACTTACGATGTTGCGACCGTGGAAGCCGCCGGCCGGCGGCGGTTGCGACGCGTCGCTCGCGCCTGCCAAGACTACGGCACGCGCGTCCAGAAATCGGTGTTTGAGTGTCAGGTCGGCCAGACCGAGTGGGCCCGGTTGCGGGCGCGGCTGTTGGCCGAAATGGACGCCGCGCAGGATTCCTTGCGCTTTTACTTTCTCGATGAGACCGCTGTCCAACGCCTGGAACACCACGGCGTGGGCAAGCCGGTGAACCTCAGCGAACCTTTATTGCTATGACCGCGAACCCCAAGTGCCGAGTCGGTGCGGAGATGTTCGCGCGTGGCACATCTGTCCGTAAATTCCATAGTTAGTGATTGGGAGAGAACGCAGACGGAGTCGACCGGCGTGAGATTTGGTGTGGCTTGGGGCGCGCGAATCTTGCCACTCAGATTGAATGTTTGCACGAGTTTTGGTGTCTACACAGGTAACATTCA
>Ga0209083_1002723_pt1 | contig 16108 bp, 14 predicted proteins | sample AM7aDNAmetaG_FD_184132 | JGI IMG/M metagenome (GOLD analysis project Ga0209083, IMG submission 184132) | Freshwater microbial communities from Finland to study Microbial Dark Matter (Phase II) - AM7a DNA metaG (SPAdes) (version 3) | ecosystem: Environmental > Aquatic > Freshwater > Lake ...
GGGCTTTCAGTTCGGATCCTTTCCAAAATCACCGCACTTACTTTATTACAATACATTAATTTTCAAAATAATAAACCCATTAACCATATTAAATTTGCTCTCGCATGTTAATAGCACAACGGGTTAATACAAAGTAAAATTTGTATATTTGCTATAGATTAATAGACAAGTATTCAGGTTAATAACAAAAGTTCCGGCATATTGTTACCGGATGAATTAACTTCAGTATCACATGTAAATATTGACAAGACATTAATAACATACAATTATGAAAAAAGGATTGATCATTTTTGCAGGGCTTGTAATATTAGTGAAAGTACATGCCCAGACAGTTACTGACTTTGACGGTAATGTCTATAATACAGTCACCATTGGGACTCAGGTATGGATGAAGGAAAACCTGAAAGTTACCCGTTACAACAATGGAGATTCAATACCAAAGGTTATAAACGATACCATTTGGGAAAATCAAACAGCCGGAGCATACTGTGATTTTGAAAATTTCGCAGCTAACAGTGTGATCTATGGAAAATTATACAACTGGTTCACAGTGAACGACAATAGGGGTATTGCCCCTTCCGGGTGGCATATACCCACTGATGAGGACTGGACATTACTGACCAATGCATTGGGTGGTGAAAGCATTTCAGGAGGCAAGCTTAAAGATACAGGAACTGTTTACTGGATCAGTCCCAACATGGGTGCCACGAACGAAAGTGGCTTTAGCGGACTGCCAGGTGGTAACCGTTACGATGATGGACGCTTTGGAGGAATAAGAGATGATGCTAACTTCTGGAGCTCGACCGCGTTCGACATAAACTATGCGAAAATCAGAAGCCTGACTTACTCCCTTCCCAGTGTTTCTAATACCAGCTTCCTTAAAAAAAAGCGGGTTATCAGTACGCTGTGTTAAAAATAGTTCCAATCAAACCGGAGAGTTGACAAATCCGGTGATTCCTGAAGTATACCCCAATCCGGCTTTTGATAAAGTCCGGATAAATAACTTTTCAAATGGAGCAGGCGGGCTGAAAATTTATAATCTTACAGGGAACCTGGTGATGCAGAAAGATATTGATAATGGTATAACTGAAATTGATATCAGCTCATTTAGCAATGGATTATATATTCTTCAGTTAAATTCTGAAAAGAACTCAGAGCAATTTAAGCTTATCAGGAAATAATCAAAAAGTGGACGGCATTCCTGTTTTTTCTATTTTTGCAGAAACTGAAACCCGAATGAGAACACTTGTTTTTGCTACCAACAACATCCATAAAATAAAAGAGATCAGCAGCATACTCGGCACCAGAGTTGTCCTTAAGAGCTTAAGCGATATAGGCTGCTCTGACGACATTCCTGAAACGGGTGAAACTCTCGAAGAAAATGCATTACAGAAAGCACGGTATATATACGGGCGTTTCAGAACCGATTGCTTTGCTGACGATACGGGGCTGGAAGTGGAGGCGCTGAATAATGAACCGGGGGTATATTCGGCACGCTATGCCGGGGAAAATGTAACTTACGACGACAATACAAATAAAGTTCTTGAAAATCTTGAAGGCAAAAGCAACCGTAAAGCATGCTTCAGGACAGTCATTGCCCTGATTATAAATGGGAAAGAGTGGCTTTTCGAAGGGCGGATTGATGGAGAAATAATCCACCATAAAAGAGGCCTTGGAGGCTTCGGTTATGATCCGGTGTTTGTTCCTGCCGGCTGTCATAAAACCTTTGCTGAAATGGAGCCGGATGAAAAAAACAGGATAAGTCACAGGGCCCTTGCCTCACAGAAACTGGAAGAATTCCTGAATAAAAGTAAATAGTGAGAAACAACCAGCTTAGTAATACGGAATATCTCTGAAAAAACTCTCCGGGAATTACTTTTCACAAATTATCTGTACCTGCGTTTCCTCAGGAAGAACTGAACGAACCCGAAAACAATAATAAATGCAATGGGTATGGCAATATTGGCAAATTGTATAGCCAGCCGGTTCTCTTCCACTTTGTTTTTATCGAGCAGGCGCATGCTTATTTCTTTAGTACGAGATAAAATCAACCCATTATCATCGCAGAGATAATCGATGGCATTCATGATGAAATCCTTATTTCCGAAACGCTGCCGTGTATATCGGTCATATCCGAGAGGATAAGGGTAATTTTTAGCAGTATTGAACTGGTTTTTAATGATATCCCCATCGGCAATAACGATCTGTTTATTCAATTTGCTTTTTTCGACAAAGCCTATTTCTCTGCTGTTGAGGATTTCCTCGGGCATTCTGTTTTTGAACAGGGAACTGAATTCCCCTTCCATCAGAATGGCCACCGGTAAAAAAGGCCTGTTGAACATCTGCGGTGGCAGGGTTTTTCTCAGAATATCCAGTGTGATAATGGCAGGGGTATTGACTATACGGGAATATTTTGAAGATGTAAGCAGTATGGTTTTCTTTATTTCACTGTTTCCTACTGTATCCATACTGCTGATAAACTCTGTTTTAATGGCGTTCAGGTTCTTCACAACAGGATGTGCCGACAAGGGCATCAGAAGAGGAAAATAATACCAGGGGACGAAAGTTTGCTGCGGCTGATTTCCCATGTTGCCTGTGACTATTGGGATAGGGAGGGCGTTCATATCCATGATGAGGTTGTAGTTGATCCTCACACCATATTTAAAAAGCATGTCGTCGAGGTTGAGCGAGTTGTTGATGGCAACCGTTTCATCAGTTCCTTTCAGACTATCCATGCTGGCAAAGACATTATCGATGAGCCAGAGAGCTTTTCCCCCCCGCATGATAAACTGATCGATGATGAATTTGTCTTTTTCGCTGAAAGACGAATCGGGCTTGGCGATAATGATCAGGTCGTATTTGTTTTTGATGTGAACCCTGGTGCTGTCGATTATTTTATGCTCGGTGAGTTTATTGATCTGTTGATTTATTGTTACTCTTTCAACGGTATAATATTCGGAAAGAGATAACAGGATATCTGCTGTTTCTTTTTCATCCAGTTCGCCATGGCCTGTAATAAAAGCTATTTTCTTTTTATTTTCACTGTTGAGCTTACGGATGACGTTAGCCATGTTATACTCAAGGAGTTGTGATGAGTTATTGAGCTGCGATTCGGGATCGGTACCCATCTGTGTAGATAGCAGCTGAAGGGGCAACTCCTTGTTTTTATAACTTACAATGCCTCCCGGGAAGATGATCTGCTGCGAAGACCCCTGCTTTGTTTTTACCTGCAGATTAGTAGGATCCAGTCCTTTGGAGTAAAGTTCCTGGTACATGCTGTTACGGATATTCTTGTCGGAACTTTCGGAAGGATTAATGAATTCATATTGTATGTTCTTATTGTATGCTCTGAATTCATCAAGCATCTCTTTGGTTTCCCTGCTGAGTTTTTTAAATCCGGCCGGGAAATCGCCTTCAAGGTAAATTTTGAAAAAAACAACATCGTCTACCGATTTCAACAGTTTTTTTGTTGCATCCGAGAGTGTGAACCGCTTTTCGGCAGTGAGGTCGAAGCGGGTGAAAATAAAGTTTCCTATTATATTCAGGGCAATGAGAATAAATACACCGGATATGAGCTGGGTAATATTTGTCTGCCTGAGATTTTTCTTTTTATTGATCATAAGAATTGTCGTTAATGAAATTTACCATTTTCTCCTTTGGAGGATAAAACGGGTAAGCAGGATGAAAAATACAATAACAGAGAGAAAATAAATGATATCGCGGGTATCAATGACTCCCCTGCTGATGGAACTGTAATGAGCGCTTAAGCCGAGAGATTTAATCAATGTTGCAGAAGATCCGAAAAATTCGAGTGAAGAAATGAAATCAAAGCCGATATATAAAAACCCGCAGATAACGATGGAAAGGATAAACGACACGATCTGGTTGTCGGTAATGGAAGAGCAGAAGAGGCCTATGGCGGTGAATGCAGCACCGAGCATCAGCAGTCCTGTATAGGAGCCCCAGGTGCCTCCCGAGTCGATATTTCCCGGTTGAAGACCCAGTTTATAAACGGTAATATAATATATGAGAGTTGGTAAAAGTGAAAAGATGACCAGGAAAAATCCGGCAAAATACTTGGCAAGGATAATCTTCAGGTCAGTAAGTGGTTTGGTAAACAGCAGTTCGATGGTGCCTGATTTCTGCTCATCGGCAAAGGAACGCATGGTGATGGCGGGTATCAGAAAAAGAAAGACAAACGGCCCGAGCATAAATAATCCGTCGATACCGGCATAACCATAGTCCAGGATATTAAATGCTGACGGAAATACCCATAAAAACAGACCGTTGATAAGCAGAAATACGATGATGACAATATATCCTATCAGGGAGTTAAGGAAACTGCTGATCTCTTTTTTCAATAAAGTGAACATAGAAAGAATTTTTTGCGAAATTAATTCATTTATCGCTTATTCTTCATCCCTTATTCTTATAATTTGTCAATTCAGGAAATAAAAGCGGTAAAAGCAGGTGGTTATGGCTGTATTACGGATTAATAAAGTCAATCCGCACAGTTTCTTTGTTTTTTAATCCCAGCAAACCTGCGGCATACGTTTTATTTAATGCTATCTGCAATAATCCGTTGGAACCGAAAAGTGCCAGGATTTCGCCCTGTGGCACTTCACTGTATGCTTTCGATATTTTTTTAATCTCATTCATGCGGACGTTGATGACGAATTTCCTGTTTTTAGCTGTTTTCTTAAACAGGGCTTCATCGATGTTCGTTACAGCGTTCTCATAATTGTCAATATAGATGATAATGCCTTTTAATGAGTTCTCATCGGCAATGGGTTCTATCAGGTGCTTGTCACTGAGCAACCTGGCGGGCTTCCCCATTTCATCCATAGATCCGCCGTTGGCGATATGGCAGGCCACTTTAACAAAAACATCGCGCGCAGAAAAAGTAAAATAATCCGAATCCTGTGCTATATCTATTTCAACAATTTTTTCAGGTTTGTCGCGAAAGAGAAGCGAAAAAATGCCGTTATCGGCTCCGACAAAGTAGTGTTTTTTATATTTAACCAGCATATGTGGAGCTTTGGCTGAGGCCTCAGTGTTTATACCAATAATGTGTATTGTCCCATCAGGGAAAAACGGGAAAGCATTTTTAATGATAAACGCAGCCTGCTCAATATCAAAACAGCTGATGTCGTGTGAAATATCGACAATGACTGCATCCTTGCATTTACTCAGAATACTTCCTTTTACTGCGGCCTGATAATGGTCTTTATATCCCCAGTCACTCGTTAAAGTAATTATCGGCATAATGTTGCTGGTAACAATTATCCTCCAAAGTTAATAATTATAAAAGTTTATGTTAAGTATTTTTTTAATTTTATCGCAACAAATGACTGAATAATGAGTGAGCGTATAATTCCTGTAGAAACAGGCAATCCTGTCGAAATTTTTGGAGTAAATGATAAAAATCTGAATCTGATCAGGAAAATATTTCCCAAGCTCAAACTGATAGCAAGGGACAACCAGTTGAAAGTGATGGGGGAGGAAAATGAAATTGAATATTTTGAAAGCCGTTTCAGGCTGATCTACTTGCATCTGGAACGTTTTGGAAGGCTGACAGAGACTGATATTTTGCAGCTTTGCGATGAGAACGAGCAGGTGGTTTACGATGCCAAAACCGAAGGAGAGGATTTCATTCTGCATGGCAGAAACGGGATACCTGTGAAAGCCAGAACACCGAATCAGCGTAAAATGGTTAACAGTTGTACGAAAAACAGCCTTGTATTTGCCATCGGGCCCGCCGGGACAGGCAAAACGTATACTGCTGTTGCTTTGGCTGTAAGGGCGTTAAAGAACAGGGAAGTAAAAAAGATCATTCTTACCCGCCCTGCCGTTGAAGCCGGGGAAAACCTGGGCTTTTTGCCGGGTGACCTTCGCGATAAGCTGGATCCTTATCTGCAGCCTTTATATGACGCCCTGCGCGATATGATGCCATCACAAAAATTGCTAGCCAGTTTTGATGACAATACGATAGAAATTGCTCCTTTAGCTTTTATGCGCGGACGAACACTCGACAATGCTTTTGTCATTCTTGATGAAGCTCAGAATGCTACCATTCCACAGATGAAAATGTTTCTTACCCGCATGGGTAAGACAGCTAAGTTTATTGTTACCGGCGATCTTACCCAGGTCGATCTTCCGCGGAATCAACCCACGGGCTTATTGCACGCTGCAGCTATTTTAAAAGGAATAGATGGTATCGATTTTATTTACCTGGACGAAAAAGACGTCGTAAGGCATCACCTTGTCACAGAAATCATCAATGCCTATGGCAGAAACGATAACATGAATGCCAGGGAAAACGGGGAAAAGAAGTAATCCTGAAATAAACTGTTTATTTTACTGAACCTGACCGTTTATAATAATGGTATCCACTTTATTGGAACCATAAGCATAGGGCATAAATGAATAGGAGGGTATCTCTTTCGTGATGAACACGTTGGCGCGCTTACCCACAGCAATGGATCCGAGTTCTTCACTTAAACCCATGGCATAAGCACTGTTCAAGGTTACTGCATTGATCGCTTCTTCCGGAAGCATTTTAAATTTGATACATCCCATCGAAAGAATAAACTGCATATTGCCTGAAGGGGATGAACCGGGGTTGTAATCACTTGCCATGGCTACCGGCAACCCGGCATTGATCATTTTTCTAACAGGAGCATACGGCATTCCGAGGAAAAAAGCTGCTCCCGGCAGCAATACCGGCATAGTTTCGGACTGCAGCAGGCAGCGGATCTCTTCATCACCTGTATATTCAAGATGATCAACTGAAAGAGCTCCATATTTGACACCAACCTGTATGCCACCGGAATTAGCAAGTTCATTCGCATGTATTTTGGCCCGGAGTCCGTATTTCATTCCGGCCATCAGTATCCTTTCGGTTTCGTCAACGGTGAAGAAGCCCTGATCGCAAAATACATCAATGTAATCGGCTAGTTCTTCTGAAGCAACCTGCGGAATCATTTCATTAATGATCAGGTCGACATATTCATTTTGCCGTCCCCTGTATTCAGCAGGGACTGCGTGAGCTCCAAGGAAAGTGGATTTGATCGTCAGGGGAGATAAGGTTTTTAATGTTTTTATCACCCGCAGCATTTTGAGTTCATCAGCGGTAGTCAGGCCGTAACCGCTCTTGATCTCAAGGGCTCCTGTTCCCGTCATTTTTACTTCCTCTAACCTGCGTAAAGACTGGGCCACTAGTTCTTCTTCAGAAGTGTCGTGCAACAATAGGGCGGAATTTAATATTCCTCCGCCTCTTTTTGCAATCTCGGAGTAAGAAAGTCCTTTAATTTTATCGATATATTCAGCCTCCCTGCTTCCAGCGTAGACAATATGGGTATGCGGGTCACAGAAGGAGGGGAATACCATTTTCCCGCCTGCATCTATTATATTCAGGATCCCTGTTTTGTCCAGGCGCAGGTCTTTCATCCTGCCGAATTCAGCAATGATGCCATCTTTTATCCATAAATAAGCGTCTGCAATGGTATTTATCGTGGCCATTTCACTGCCACTTACTTTCAGCTTCGGTTTATTCTCAACCTGTATAAGTTCCCTGATGTTTTTAATGAGTAAATTCATAATTGGAAAATAAGCGGACAGAGGAATTTTTTAAATATTTAACATTTATCTTGCAAAAATAATGATCATTATGCTGCAAATATCATGTTTATAATTAATTTTGCATATATATATTTCTTTATATCTATGAAAAAAGTAAAAATCACCTCTCTTATCATTCTTGTAATTATTCTCAGTGCCAATCTGTTTGCAGGTAAAATCAGCAGGAAAGATGCAGAAAAAGCAGCTAAGAATTTTTATTTCGAAAGCATAAACCGTCATAAAGATGTAAGCTTTGAAAAGATATTGATCTCATCAGTTACAGCTGTTAATATGCAGTTGCAGGAGATGTATTATGTGGTTAATTTCAGTGATCATGGCTTTGTACTTATTTCTGCTGATGATGCTGTATACCCTGTTTTAGGCTATTCATATGAAGGTTCTTTTAATCCGGATCAGATGAATCCTTCGGTTAAAGAATGGTTAGATGGTTATTCCAGACAAATTGATTTCGTGAGAAAATCAAAATTGCAGGCGGATGCAGCAACTACTGGCTTATGGAATCATCTTTTGTCGAGTACTCCCTCGCAACTTGTCGTTAACAAAGGCGCTAAAGATGTTGCCCCAAAATTATTATCAATCTGGAATCAGGATGCACCTTATAATGAGTTATGCCCTGCCGACCCTGCTTCATCACCGGGTTACGGGGGAAGATGTCCGGTAGGTTGCACCGCCACTTCGATGGCGCAGGTCATGTATTATTACCGCTATCCGCAGCATGGATTAGGATCACACTCATATGTTCATGACGTATATGGAACGCTCTCCGCTAATTTTGCAACTGCAAATTATGATTATTCGCAGATGCTGAATAACAATACTGTAAGCAACCTGGCACTTGCCACCCTGAACTATCATTGCGGAGTATCGGTCGAAATGTATTATGCACCGGACGGATCAGGTGCTGATACTTATGCAGCTATGCAACAATTGGTAACTACTTTTAAGTATTCAAGCGATGCTCATTATTACCTGAAGGGGGGGCATCAATATTCCGGAACATGGGCAGATGTGTTGAAAGGCAGTCTTGATCAGGATAAGCTGATCATTTATTCCGGTTACAGCAATGTTGACGGTGGTCATGCCTGGGTGTGCGACGGATACGAAGCTACCGATCATTTCCATTTCAACTGGGGTTGGGAGGGAGCTTACAACGGATATTATTACATTGGTTCTTTGAACCCCGGTACCAGCGATTTCAACAATGGCAACGGCGCTGCCATTAATCTTTATCCCGGCAGCGGTTATCCTTATTATTGTAATTCTGCAACTACACTTACCAGCCTGTACGGTAGTTTTGAAGACGGCAGCGGGCCTCTCGATTACCAGGATAATTCGGACTGTCGCTGGCTCATTCAGCCATCCGACTCAGTGAAGAAAATTACCCTGAATTTCACTGCATTTAATATCAGTGATACGAGCGACAAAGTGATTGTTTATGACGGGAGTTCTATTACATCACCTGTGTTGGCAACATTTACCGGTACTGACCTTCCTAATGCTGTTTCCTCAACAGGATCGAGAATGCTGGTCAGGTTTCTCACGAACGGGTCATCAGTTTCTTCCGGCTGGCAGGCAACATATACCTGTGTGCCTTTTCCATACTGTAACCAGCTCACAACTCTGACAACGCCTACAGGTACAATCTCTGACGGCAGCGGTGACAGGAACTATTCCAACAATTCCATGTGCAGGTGGTACATTAAACCAGCCGGAGCACGGTCAATCACATTTACTTTCTCCTCACTTGATACAGAAGAAGGCATAGATACTATTTTATTCAAAGATGCTGTGAATCAGACCAAACTGGCGACAGTATCAGGAAATTCCATCCCGGGACCAATTTACTGTGGTTCAGGCCAGTTGCTTGTTACTTTCAGATCGAACGGAAGCAATACATACACAGGCTGGGAGGGAAGTTATACTGCTGAAGTAGGCATCAATGAAAATGAATTTATGGATAACCTGATGATCTATCCTAACCCTGCTTCAAACCTCGTAAACATTTCGTTTGACCTGTCCGTTACTGAGAATATGAATATTTCTTTAACTGATATGACCGGAAAAGAAGTGTTTGCTGAAAAATATCCATATCTGAAAGGTTCATTTGTTAAGGATATTGATGTATCCGCTCTGAGGAGAGGTATATATTTCCTGAAACTGATCAGCTCTGAAGGTAACATTACGCAAAAGATTGTGCTTCAGTAAATCAGGCGCAAGATTCTTACCGGTTTAGCTATTAATATATTTTTCTTATGGAACATCTGACAAAAGATACTTTTATCAGTAAAATCTTCAATTTTGAAGCGAATACGGAATGGAAGTATGAAGGTAAATTACCCTGCCTGATTGATTTCTATGCTGACTGGTGTCAACCATGTAAAATGGTTGCTCCGATTCTGGAAGAATTGTCAGTAGAATTTGAAGGGAGAATTGATATTTACAAAGTCGATACTGAAGCTGAGCAGGAAATTGCGGCTTTATTCGGGATAAAAAGCATTCCCTCCTTATTATTCTGCCCTTCAGCAGGTGAACCGCAAATGGCTGTAGGTGCACTGAATAAGGAAACCTTTGTTGAGGTGATCAATGAAGTGCTTCTGGGTGTAAAAGAATAACACTGTAAATTAACCTGAGGAATCTAGCTCTTATTTTTTTTTACAGAAGAAATTATGTTCTGAATAGTCAGAATGTAAAGCAATTTCAGAATCAGATAAATACCTTTCCCTTTTTCCCCTGACGAATAACCTTCTAAGGCTTTGTGAAATGTAGCCAGGTGCTTTTCATTTTTGCCTATAGTTCCAATAAAAAACTGAAGTAAACCCTGCGATTTGCAGCATTGTAACATAATTCTTCCGATAAGAAATTCTTTCCCCAACCTTCTGAACAATTCCTTATCATATGCTTTGTTAAAACCAGCTGAAAAATCGGCTGCCGTAAAACAGTTTTTAACATGTGCTGCAGCAACTCTGCCGCTCCTGATGGCATTCCCCACACCCTCACCGGAGAAAGGATCAACCAGACCTGCAGCATCACCTGCAATAATAAACCGGGATCCTGAAATACTTTCTTTTTTACCGGCCATGGGTAGGAGGTGTCCTTTGGCCTGTTCTACACAAATGGCCTTTTCGAAGCGTTGTTTCAGGGGTTCTCTTTCAATCAATTCCTCAAATTTTTCTTTGATTGAAATATTTCTTTCTTTCAAGGTGGAAACCTTGACCCCCATTCCAACGTTTGAAAGACCGTTTCCGAGTGGAAATATCCAGAAATAACCAGGTAATATGTCTTTAATGAAATATATTTCAATATACCGGTTATCGTTAAATGGCATGATATCTTTGTAATAAGCTCTTATTCCCAGTGTGCGATGTTCTTTTGTTCTCTTTTTTTTGCCCTGTATTTCAGAACTCAGTGAAGAGGCTCCGTCAGCAAATATCAGAATTTTCCCCGTGAAGTCGGATTCAACAGTATGAATACTAATACTCTCCTCATCCTGAATGACATTTAAAGCCTTCGTGTTTTTAAAAATATGGATGTTTTCAAATTTGCGGATATACTGAAACAGGAAATGATCAAAATCTTTTCTCCTGCAGGTATACATTGGCCTACTCTGTCCTTTGCAAACGGAAGGAATGCTTATATTCCTGAAATCCGGCGAAAATATTCCGGTACCATAAACAGGAAATTTCAACGGGAAATTCATGAATGCTTCTTCAAGTTCAGGTGAGAGAAGACGAAGCTGATGAACCACATCCAGGGTCAATCCGTCACCACAGGTTTTGTTTTTCGGAAACTCAGACTTTTCTATCATCGCCACACTGAGCCCTGAATCAGCAAGCCCGATTGCCGCGGATAAACCGGCAGGTCCGGCGCCAAGAATCAAAACATCGAATTTTTTTTCTGCTGGCATCAGGTTCAGTGATCGAAAGGAACTTTGACTTTGAGTATAAAGGGTTCGAAAACCTGTGCTATATAAAGATAACCATTGACTATTAACCCGGTGGAGCCTGCGCTGATAACTGAACCATCATCAGCATAGATCAGTTCTTTTTTTAAATCGCTGAGGTTGATACGATAAACTACTGTCGGGGATTTTTTTATGGGATTTTTTACATGTCGTACGAAAGCCATAGGTTTCAGATGCACGGCGATCAGCAGGGAATTACCGAAAAACCTGAGATTATCCTGACCGGTGATTTTTGCGATCGTTTTACGGTTGACAAATTTACCGTCAGGAAGAATAGTATAGGAGAATAGCTTGTTTTGTCTTGTAGTAGCCACATAAGCAGTATCACTTTTTGTTACTATTCCGTTTCCGAAAGAAAGCCTCTGAGCGGCAACGGACCATTTGCTCTTTCCATCGTAAAAAATCACCTTGCACCGTTTCATTCTGAAGAGCATTTCCATCACACTCCCTCTTTTTCCGGCGTCGTTGCTGACCCAGAAACTCCCGTCAGAATTGGCTGTCAGGGCATTCGGCGAAACCAGCAGGGGATGAGTATACAAGGCTTTAAACTGTAATTCTCCCGGAAGTATTTTGTATTTAACGATATACTGTTTTTTTTTAATATCATTGTGGCTCACTGCATATAGAAAAGCCCCTTCATTATTTGCAGATATGCATATACCGTGAGGATTAAAAATCAATGAATCGGGTTCTCCTGTTCTTTTAAGGGGAAAAGACCTGTCGTTTTGTAGGTTCACTTCAAAAATCTCACCGAGGTGAGGCTGTCCCGGTCTTCTGGCGTTACATGAAACCAGCAGGCGGTAATAACCTGCCGAAGTATCCAGTACCAGATCCTCAGGGCCGGGGCCTGTCGGAATTTTAGAAGACGGGTAACTGCTTAAAGGAGGCATCACCGAACAACCGGAAATCAGGGTGGCAGTCACCACGTAAAAGAGGAAGTAAAAGAAGTTGGTTTTCATATATTTAAACCGAAAGCAAAGTACTACTTCTGTAACCTGTTTTTAGGTATCCATGCCCATATCGCTTCACATTTCACAGGTTCTATCCCTGTTTCATCGGTTACCACAACCTCCATTACAAGCTCGCCTTTTTCCTGAGATCCGATCAGATCAATCTGTTCCTGTGTTATGCTGGCTGTTGCTTTCATTGCTCCTGTTGAGCGTTTTACAAAAGAGGTATTCATCTTCTTGGCGAGTATCATCTTGTCTTCCGGAAGATTCATAGCTATCAGTATACCTGTAGCTGTTTCTGCTAAAAGTATCATAGCTACTGCGTGTATGGTCCCGACATGGTTCTGTACCTCGGTTCTGTTTTGCAGTGAAACCACTGAACTGGTATGTTTCAGTTCTTCTATTACAACGCCGCTGTAGCCTGCATATTTAATCATGCTGCCGATCAGTGATGAAAGTTTGTTCTGACGTTCGGGCTGAGGCAGCTTATTGATCTGTTCAACCATCATGCTCATTGGATTCATATGTGTAGTGTTAAGGTTTTTACTTCCCGGGTAAAATTAATACTTCTTAAAATATTTAGCTATGCTTACTCACTAATTTATTTAAAAAATTGTGAAGTTTTTAGTATAACAAGTCCTTCATTTTACCGGGGGCAAAACTATAAATGAGTATCTTTGCCGCTCTATCCATAAAAACAGCTGAAACCATGCGGTATTCTTATTTGAAGGGATTAATATTATTCGTATTTCTCGCCCCGATATCCATTCTCCATGCCCAGCATAAAAATATTAAGGGTACCTGGTCCGGAACCATCCAATCGAAAACAATGAGTGTACTTGTGGTTTTTCGCTTGGATAAAGATTCCGCTAACGTTTATTCCGGAATGCTCGACAGTCCCGACCAGTTTACTTTTGATATCAAATTCGGCAGGATCAGATATGAAAATGACAGCGTGTTCCTTTCAGTACCATTGATAAGCGCCAGTTATAAGGCCTTTGTTAATGACACTGTGATGAAAGGTATATGGAAGCAAAGTGGCATGAAATTCAACCTGGATATGAAATGGGATACTGCGTATAAAAAGCCCGAATTCAACAGGCCACAGGAACCAAAACCTCCTTATCCTTATAAGGAGGAAGAAGTTGTTTTTGAAAACAAAAAGGCCGGGATTAAATTAGCCGGTACACTGACCATACCCGAGCATAAAAAACCGGTTCCGGCAGTGATATTGATAACGGGTTCCGGTCCTCAGGACAGGAATGAAGAGTTGTTGAAGCACAAACCCTTCCTGGTTATAGCAGATTATCTGACCCGCAATGGGATCGCTGTGCTCCGCTTTGATGACAGGGGAGTTGGTAAATCCACAGGGAATTTTTCAAAGGCAACCACGGCTGACTTTGCCTCTGATGTGAAGGCGGCAATGAAATATATCAGGAAAAGAAAAGATATTGACAGCAAAAACATAGGCCTGATAGGCCATAGCGAAGGAGGCATGATCGCTCCAATGGTTGCTTCCTCCGACAAGCATGTGGCTTTTATCGTTCTGCTTGCCGGGCCCGGGGTGAAAATTGACGAGTTGATGCTGAAGCAACTCGAACTGATTTCAAAAGATTATAACCTGAACGACAGTATTATTAACCTGACCAAAGCTATTAACGGAGATGCCTTTCATGTTGTTCAGTCTGAACCTGATCAGGTAAAAGCAGCAGACAAGATCAGAACTATTTACAGTGATCATTTGCAAAAATACAGTGAAGACCAGAAAAAAGAAATGGGACTTTCCCAGGTAGCAACTGAATCAGCCATTGTTCAATATATGAGTCCGTGGTTCAGGTACTTCCTTAATTTTGATCCAGGTATATATTTAAGCAGGGTAAAATGCCCTGTCCTGGCCATCAATGGTGAAAAAGATCACCAGGTTTATTCAAAAGATAACCTTGCTGCCATAAAGAAAGCTATGGAGGCAGGCAAAAACTGGGATTTTACGGTTCAGGAAATGGCCGGTTTAAATCATCTTTTCCAGGCATGTAAATTGTGCACAACCAAAGAATATGGCAGGCTTGAAGAAACTTTTTCTCCTGCTGCACTTGAACTTCTGACATCCTGGATTAAAAAACATATTAAAAATTAGGCCGTTAATGAAAAGAAACCATCTTTACCAGGTCGTTATTATTTCTGTTTCAGTTATAGCCGTGTTATTCCTTTTATCTGTAATACCGGAATTTAAAATTGGAAGTTTCACATTTAAACCTATTCACATCCTTTCCGATATCCTGAAAAGCACCAAAGAAAATAAGGCTGATATTCAGAAGATCAAGCCTCTGTATATTGACACCTGCAGAAAAGGAATGGTTTGTTTCGAAGATTTCAGTGCTGACAGATCTTCGATGGACACTTTTTTCAATGCTTTATCACGCATTAAAAAGAACAAAGAGATCGTCAGGGTAGCCTATTTCGGTGATTCTTTTATTGAAGGGGATGTAATGCTGGAAGATTTGCGGGATACTCTTCAGAAACTTTTCGGCGGAAGAGGTGTGGGTTATATGCCGATCACTTCTATGGTTGCCGGTTTCAGGGAGACTATTGTTCACTCCTTCGCGCATTTCAAAACCTATTCGGTCATCGACAAATCAGTTTCTCCCGTTCCTATTGGTTTTTCAGGGATGACTTTTATACCGGAAGCTGAAAATTTCGTGTCGTACCGCCCTGCCGTAAAAAGAAGGTTTCTTAATTATTTCTATAACATCAGATTGTTTTACGGGAAAAGCGGAAGTTCAGAGATAAACTATACCTTAAACGGTTCGGGTGGGAAACAGGCCATGCTGAAGGGGGATAAGGAAGTCAATGTTTTCAGTATTCCGGGTGATTCAATAAAGTCTGTCAGTTTCAGGTTCCCGGCAGATAAAGGGCTGAAATTGTACGGGGCAAGCTTTGAGGGTGGCCCCGGAGTTTATATCGATAATTTCTCCGTCAGGGGAAATTCAGGTTACGGGCTGATGCGTACACCTGAAAATATTTTCAGTCAGGTTGATTCCATTCAGAAGTATAAACTGATCGTTCTTCATTTCGGACTTAATGTCGTCGCCCATGGCTGCAAGAAGTATGACTGGTACAAGAAGATGATGGAAAAGGTGATCGCGCATGTGAAGAAATGTTTTCCGCATACCAGTATCCTCCTAGTGAGTGTTTCAGACAGGAGTACAAGATTAAACGGTGACTACACCACTATGCCAGAAGTTCCTTTGTTGCTCGAAACGCAAAGGGAACTGGCTGCCGATAATAAAATTGCTTTCTGGAATCTTTATGATGCCATGGGAGGTGAAAACAGCATGGTGAAATTTGTTGAAAATAAACCCCCTTTGGCCAACAGAGATTATACCCACCTGAATTTCAAGGGTGCCAGAAAAATTGCTTATATATTTGCTCAAACGATTCTCTACGAACAGTTTAAATATGAGAAAAAGACATACGGCCGCTAAGCTGATTTTTATCTTTCTTTTTTTTCATTCATTTCTGTTTGCTCAGACCGACTCACTGAAGTTACTGCTTTCAC
>Ga0209083_1002727_pt1 | contig 16096 bp, 14 predicted proteins | sample AM7aDNAmetaG_FD_184132 | JGI IMG/M metagenome (GOLD analysis project Ga0209083, IMG submission 184132) | Freshwater microbial communities from Finland to study Microbial Dark Matter (Phase II) - AM7a DNA metaG (SPAdes) (version 3) | ecosystem: Environmental > Aquatic > Freshwater > Lake ...
AGTATAAACTCCAAGTTTTTCATAGGTATGCAATGGTGATGCTTCCGAAGAGAGAGAACTACCGTCTCCAAAATTCCAAACGTATCCGGTAGGCAGATTACTTCCCTTTTCATCAAGTTTTACTTTGAACTTTACTGGAAACGGGGCCACTCCATTCTGTTTTGGAATCGCTTCAAAGTCTGAAGAGGGAGTTGTTTTTTTATAGACTTTTATTGGTATCTTTACTATATCAATAGGGTCAGAACTCCCTACAGCGTATGATACAATAGTAAGGGTAAAGATAGCTTCCCAGTTGTACGTATGTGAGCTCTGAAAATCTGGACCCTGTGTGCCATATTCATCAGGGCTGCTGTCACCCCACTGATATCTTATATAATTCACTTTATCCTTGTAATCATCCGCTATATCAACAGATACGGTTACTGGTGTATTTGGTTCCGGCTGAACCGGATTAACATTTATCTCCTCGATTGAATTGAATATTACAACATTTTTTTCATTTTCGTTTGTGCTTGTGAGTCCGTCTTTTGTGACTATAAGACTGGCACTGTATGTCCCTAATCTCTTGTAAGTGTGCACAGGTGATTTCTCTGTAGAACTTTCACCATCACCAAAATTCCATAGCCATCCGGAAACACTACCCGGGGAATCGTCTATAAATTTAACCTGTCCCCCTGATGTTGAATTCACGCTTAATATTTTTTCATACCATTTTGCCAGGGGATAAACTTTTATTTGTCGTGAAAGCATGAATTCGTTGTTAAATATATCATAAAACGTAGCATTGATTGAGTATATTCCTGGCTTTATATAAGAATGGCTTGCAACTGTCTCTTTTGCGAATGAACCATCCCCAAAGTCCCAAGCAATATTGAATCCCTGTGGTAAAGATAGTGCAGTAAATTTGGTATTAGAAATAAGTGTCGTACTGTCTGGAACGAGAAGTTTAAACTGAGGACTATTAACATGAATCCGTATTGCGTTTGTCTCGCCACCTTTCTCATCGTTCTTTGCTTTGTATCTTGCGAGTACTGAATAATCTCCAGGATGGTTGAATACATAATCCAGACTTGATTTTCCATTATTATTAACATCCACATGACCATCAAAGAACCAGATAATACTTTTTTCTTCAATATCAGACATATCCTGAATTTTGAAATTCACTGTACCATGGAGGTCTGTTGATAAGTTATCAGCGAATAGTGAAACTGCATTTCCATTGATTATGATAAATAAACTAGCAAGAGTGATGAGAATGAGGATATTTAGTATATCATTATAGCCAGTTCTTGCAACAGTTTTTCTCAAATTTCCATCCTCTATTAAGAAATCATTAATAATAGAAGTATATTTGTGCTTAAAAAAGGATCGAAAAATTTGTTAGATTTTGCTTGTTATTTTTGCAAAACTACCGGGACCTCAAGATAGCCGTCGGCATCAGGAATTCCGATATCTGAAAACGACTCTGTAAATGCCGTATATCCGGATTTTGTAACTTTTAGAGTTTTATATGGGGTACCTGTCAGATACACCGGTACTACAAGACCATAATTTGTTGTTGTACCCATGAGTTTGTTGTCAAAGTAAACATTTGCACCCGGGACATTTGTTGTGATAATGTAATAACCTACTGAACCGCCTATGGGATTGTTCTTTTGAAGTATAACATCAATAGAAACGACTTCACCCTTTCCAGGTACACTAGGAATATCTCCTGATGCAGGCTGGTATCCGGAAGCTTCAACCCTATAAGTCGTGTACGGCGTAGCAGTTGTGTATACCTTGACAAGAAGGCTGTTACCCTTAATTGTTCCTACAAGCTTGTCATCAAAGTAGACTTTTGCATTATTTACATTACAGAATACTGCATAGTAACCATAATCTCCACCAACAGGCGTTTTTGTGGGTGTGACTGCTTTAAGGTTTGCTGTAATAGTAACAGTACCACCTGAAGTTGGATATGTTGAAATTTTTCCTGTGGCTGAATTATAGCCCGTTGCAGAGACCCTGTAAGATTTGTAAGGTGTCGCGGTTAGATAAACGGTCACAATAAGCTGGCCATTTGCAATTGTACCCTGCTGTGTCTCAACGCCACTCACGTCGGTGAAGTACACTGATGCACCATTCACATTGCTTTTAACAAGGAAAGAACCCTGTGAACCGCCTATCAGCGTTGGTGTTGGTGTTATCGGAATAAGGTTTGATTGAAGAACTACTGTTGCCCCGACTGTTGGATAGGCTGGTATCGATGCAGTATACGGGACATATCCGTCCATAGCAACCCTGTATGATTTATACGGTGTTGCTGTCAGATACACCCTTACAGTAAGTTCGCCATTTGCAATTGTACCTTGTAAGGTTTCTACACTGTTTACATCAGTAAAGTAGACTTTTGCACCATCAACGTTAGAATCGACTTCAAAGTATCCGGTACTTCCACCATCACTTGTCACAGTTGGCGTTGGTGTTACAGGTACGAGCGTTGCCCAAAGGTCCACCGTCGAACCTGAAGAGGGAACTGAGTATATGCTATTGGTGTAAGATTGGTATCCGCTTGCTTCAACCCTGTACGATCTGAAAGGAGTTGCAGTGATATAGACCATCACCCTGAGTACTTTGTTATTGGTAGTCCCTTCATAAGTCTCAATACCGTTAACATCAGTAAAATAGACTTTTGCGAAATCAACATTGGTGTGGACAAGATAGTAACCTGTGTTCCCACCTATCAGCGTCGGAGTCTGGGTTGGCAGAAGTGGGGTAAGTGTCGCATATAAAGCTATAACTCCGCCATTGAGTGGATACGAAGTGATCGTGCCCAGGTATGGTTTGTATCCATCGGCAGTTACACGGTATGACCTCATCGTCTTACCGGTTACCATAACCCTTAGTTGACCATTCGTGATAACCCCTTCATAGGATTCTACTCCGTTTAAATCAGTAAAATAGACCGTCGCACCTTCCACATTACAATTAACCTGAAAATAGTAGGTGTTTTGATCTGGTATTGCCTCAATTCCTTTTGCTCCTATTCCAATTTCTGCAGATACGACTTGAATACCTGCAAAAATAAGGATTAGAAAAATTCCAGTAAACAATATCCATTTCATTGTTCTCAAACCTCTAATCTTTGATATATGGATTTACACAGACTTAAGAGATAAACATTCTCGTTTTTTATTTCATTAGTAAAAAAAATCTCAAAAAATAAGAAAATAATTTATATACTTATCATTTTGTGGATCTCGTCCGCGGCTGTTTTTGCACTTCCCATTGCAAGTATTACAGTTGCAGCTCCGGTTGTAATGTCTCCTGCAGCAAATATATGAGGAATTGAAGTTTTTCCATTTATATCTACGGCTATTGTCCCTTTCTTTCCGGATTTAAGAGATGGCATAGACTGAAGAAGGAGTGGATTAGGGTCCTGCCCTATTGCTTGAATACATATATCACAGTCTATCACGAAGTTAGTGCCTGGAACAGGTTCTGTTCCAGGTCTGCCAGATTCGTCCGGTTCACACAATGCCATTTGCAGGCATTCAACGCCAGTTACAGCCTCATCTCCAAGGACTTTAATTGGGTTTGAACAGAAAACGAATGAGACACCTTCTTCTTCAGCACGTATTACCTCTGCATTTCGTGCAGGGAGGTCATCTCTTCGACGCCGGTAAATGAGAGTAACCTTTGCTCCCATCCTCCTTGCTACGCGCGCTGCATCCATTGCAACATTTCCACCACCTATGACAACTGTTCGGCTCCCTTGTTTTACGGGGGTGTCATACTTCGGAAAATCATTTGCATGCATAAGGTTAACTCTTGTTAGAAATTCATTTGCAGAGTAGACACCTGAAAGGTGTTCGCCTGGTAAACCCATAAAATGGGGAAGACCTGCCCCTGTTGCGATGAGTACTGCATCAAACTGAAGCAATTCTTCTGGAGAGACACTTTTCCCTACCAGGTGGTTAATCTTTAGAGAAACACCAAGCGAAAGGATTTGCTCTATCTCTCTTTTTACTATCCATTTTGGCAGTCTGAACTCAGGAATTCCATAAACGAGAACCCCTCCCGCTTCATGAAGTGATTCAAAAATTGTAACCGAGTGACCTTTCTTTGCAAGTTCGGCAGCACCAGTCAGGCCTGCAGGACCGGATCCTACGATTGCAATCTGCTTATTTGTTGGATTTACAGAACATTTTCTGTTGCTTTTTTGCACTAAAGCCCTGTCAGCTACAAACCTTTCAAGAGATCCTATTGCGACGCCCTTTTCTTTATTCGAGAGGATGCAGACTCCTTCGCACTGGTTCTCCTGAGGGCAGACCCTTCCGCATATAGCTGGAAGGAGGTTATCATTGTAGATAACTTCAAGCGCTTTTTCAAACTCCCGCTCTGAAATCAACTTTATAAATCCGGGGATGTCAATTCCAACAGGGCATCCGCCGATACATAATGGTTTTTTACACTGGATACAGCGTAATGCTTCAAGGACTGCTTCATCAGAAGTTAACCCCGAATCAACTTCCTTAAAATCTTTCAGACGTTCGTTTACCGGACGGTCATTCATTATTTGGCCCACCGCATTTGCATTGCTCCTTATTATGGTATTCAAGCGCTAACTTTTCTTCCTGGAGATATGCTCTTTGCCTTTTCATAAGAAGATCAAAATCAACTTTATGAGCATCGAATTCCGGTCCATCTACACAGGCAAACTGAATTTGATCTCCTATTTTCACTCTGCAGGAACCACACATGCCAGTACCGTCTACCATAATTGGGTTAAGGCTCACAAAAGTTCTGATTTTAACAGGACGAGTAACCTCGGACGTGACCTTCATCATTATTGCCGGGCCAATTATCCATACTGCATCAATACTTCCTTTTTGGATTTCTGTTTTGAGGATATCACTTACAAACCCATGAACTCCTTTACTCCCGTCATCCGTTGTTATGAACAGTTCATCGCATGAATCCCTCATCTCATCTTCCAATATAAGAAGTTCTGCATTTCTTGCCCCTATTATTCCCTTGACAACGTTTCCGTCTGCTTTCAAACTCCGGGCAATTATCGGGCAGCATGCTATTCCTGCACCGCCTCCGATTACGACACAGGTACCATATTTTTTTATTTCACTTGGTTTTCCCAGTGGTCCTGCGACATCACGTATATAATCTCCAGAACGATGGGCAGCAAGGGCGGATGTCGTTTTTCCAACAGCCATGAAGATACATCTGATATCATCGCCCTCAATTGCGGAAATCGTAAGTGGGATCCTCTCACCAAATTCATTTATCCTCAGAATAACAAATTGCCCTGCTTTTGCATGAAAGGCTACATGAGGTGCATTTACCCAGATCTGCCAGATTTTAGGAGCAAGTTCATTAATGCTCTTTATTAAATACAATTAATTACTCCTCTCATTCTTACATATTATTGAGGTTCAATCCTCATTACTTTACGCACTTTGACGGCCACTCCCTGAGTGGATTCTACCATACAATCACCTGACATTAAAGCCCTGCCTGTCGCAATAGCCTGTTTCCCACGCACAATTACTTCATCACCCTCTCTGATTTGAGGGTCGGCACCAACAACACCTGGCGCGAGGATGTCACCCTGTGGGATGAAAGGATCAATGCATACATTGTATTTGTCTTTAATCAGGTCCCAACCCTGGAAGGTAGGTCTTAAATACCCTGTATGGGCGTCAAAACTGAATAACTGCATTTTATTCCTGAATACACGTTCTTCCGGGGAATAGCCCTTCAATATGAAGTTTTCAGTGTTAATACTGGTGTCAAACTGGTAAAGGCAGGTACCCCGGACAATATCAGATCTCTTTCTTTTCTCACCATAAAGTGCATCATCAAGTTCTCCTGACATTGAATCTTTTTTCGGGTCGTCTCTTGTAATAATTTCACAATCGACCTCAAGAGCCGAAAAAGCTGCAGTTACTGTTTCGAGTGCTCCACCTTCGAGATAAGCAATAACTCGCCTATACTGATTATTCTTGAAATATTCGTGAATTTGTGCCCCTATTATCTTCTTTTCCTCTTGTGACCAGTACCCGGTTACAGGGACATCATAATGAGCTGCTGGATAAATTCTTTCAAGTTCTCTTGGTACAATACCCAGAGGTGATGTGATTATTAGCTCGTGACCTCTTCCCCTTATTATATGTTTAAGTCGTCTGTGACTTTTTGAAGTTGAGTAGGGTTTTCTTGCAGAACATGGGATGAGAATTGCAACATCATTACGTGGAGGAATGTAACGCGAGAGGACTCGATGCATAAATCTCTTTACTTCGACCCTTTGGAGGCTGTCCTCGGTTGTAGCAAGCATCTGGACTGACCTTGTTACCGGTATAAACGGTTCAAGGAAGACCGGGCACTGATCAAGAAGACGCATAACTGTCACCTGGAATGCAGATAGCCTCGAACGCGATTCGACATATTCCCTTAACTGCTGCTTATAGATGTAATAACGGACTGTATTAAGTTCAGAAAGAAGGGCAAGCCGGTTATGGAGTAATAGAGATCCTGACCTGCACCCTTCACATGAACAAAATCCTTCTCTTTCAACCACTTTAGGGAGTTCGCATCCTTGCAGACAAAAGATTCCCTGGGCTGACTTTAAATCTACCGAGGTCCAGTCAAATATAGAGAAACCAGAATATACCAGCAGATGCACGTTTGAGGGCAAAGCACACGCAGGAGCATACCATAATGTGTCAGGAGGAGATTTTAACCTGATTGACACGAGCCATTCGATATAATTTCGCGGATTAATAAAAGCAGTATGCCAGTTTGGTACGAGGAGGATATCTCCATGGCGAGTGACCGGTTTTCCGCCTGGGTGAAGCATCCCTGGATTAATTTGAAGATCCGACCAATTTTCCTGCATTTTCTCTTGAAAAAGTGATAAATTATCATGGTGATAATGCATCAGGTCCGGGAATTTTTCATTCATATCCAGTGCAACAGGGAAAGCAGTCTGCACTCCGTCAAGAGTGAGATGCCCTGCAAGAGCAAGGCCATCACGGTTTTTTATCTCAAATAATCTCATAATTTGCCCTGTATGGAGAGATCTCTTCTTCAATCATTGTTTTCCAGTTTCCATCACAACGGATTGTAAATTTGCTATCCGGATTATTCTGGATAAGGATTTTTAAACCTTTTGCACCTGTTCTGACCATATCCTCATCCCAGGTAGGGATTTCACTTTGTCCAATAGGAAATGTCTCCCTAAGTTCAGGAGGATAGGGTCCGAAAGGTGGTTTGAAAAAAAAGACACTTCCATCATCTCTATCCCCTTTCTTGTCAAAGGTTATGAGAACTTTTTCATCAATACTGAACCGCTCCAGCATTGAGTGATAACGAATAACTTCTGACCTTGCACAGTGTTCACTACCTTTGTAGAAAAAACGTCGCTTACTAACTGCTTCAGATTTGTAAATTGATTTATCGGTCCTTATAAACTCCCTGTAAGCACTAAGAAGTGAAGGGTGTGATCGGCATCTTTCATCAAGGAGTTCCCACAGGACACCGTCAGTAACTGCCTGCCGTACTCTTTTGATCTCTGCTATTGTCACAAGCAGGTTATGTTCTGCAAGGAGTTTTTCCTTATCTAGAGATTTTAAAAGTTCCTCAGGTGCATGTGATGAACAAACCCTGCAAGGGCAGATGAACTCTCTTAAATCGGCAAGATGATAACTTCCATGTGGTGTCAGATATCTTCCGTCCTTTGCATAGAGTGCATATGCAGCCGAATCAAACAGGTCACAACCCATTGCTACTGCAAGAGCGAACATTGCCGGGTGACCTGCACCAAAGAGATGTACACACCGTGACTGTGATAAACCACTTTTTGCTGCCTTTACGATGGATACAAGATCTAAATACCTGTATGATTCCATAAGAGGGACAACTGCACCTATGGGACATATTGTCAGGTCTAATGAGTCAACATTCTCCGCTGCTTTCTTTCTAAGGTCAAGAAACCGTCCCCCCTGAACCGGGGCTGCAAGGGTTGCAGAGTCAGGGAGAATGGAAATCCCCTCTTTTATTCTAGACAGAGTTATTTCAAGATCATTTTCTGCAACATTATATTCTGCGTCAGGAGAGGTTGGAATGTCCAGAGGGACAATAATATCACTACCAATTTTCTCCTGAAAACTGAGTGTCATTGCATTTGTTACTTCAACATCTCCATATACTGATAGTTGAAATGAACCAGAATCTGTCATAATAACTCCGGGAAAATCCAGGACATCGTGAAGACCTTTAATTAAGGTTTTTTCCCGATATTCTTCACTCCTCGAAAAGATGTATGCGTTCGTTATTATTGCCTCAACACCCCAGGAAGCCATCATTTTTGGAGGAATGACCTGGAAATGTGGGTTAATTACAGGCAATAATGCAGGCGTCCTGATAGTTTTGTCTCCAATTTTCAGTTTACCTACTCTGCCCCCTATATCTTTTTCAAGTACTTCAAAGGCTGCAGTCATCAGGACCTCTTTGTGCTGAAGATCTGCCCCTCAAAAGTTAATAGTGTAATATCAGGTTTCATCCAGCAATCACCTGGAAGTCCGGCTTTTCTGCAGGTATGAGAAAGAAATGTCTTTGCGTCCCATCCATATTCCGTTGCAACCTGAGGCAGCAAGAGTCCACTCCTCCCGAGCCCTTTTACAATAAGCCCGTGTTTGCCGGTAATCACTTTATGTACGCGCTCTTTTGGCTCTCCTTCCACGACCTGGGGAAGGGTAAGAACAGTTACTTCAATATCGAGTAATGAAAGTTCGGCTTTTGTCACAGCCTGAAACCTTGGGTCTTCTGTGGCTGCAGCTATTGCCGCATCATGGATTGCATTCTTTAATTGCATAACCGGGTGTGGAAACCCTATACAGCCTCTTAATTCACCTGCTTTTGTCAAAGTTACAAAAACCCCTCGTTTTTCCAGAAAAATTGCCGTAACATTGATCTTTTCAGCTGATAATCCGGCAACTCTTTGAGACAGGGCATCCTTTGCAAGTCTGATTGCAACAGCACCTTCTTCTTCGGTCAGGCGTTCCATCAAGAGTAAATAATGTTGCTCCCTATTATTATACGAGAGGGAGAGTGCGGCTGACGGTGGCAGATATATGCTGCTGAGGAAAGTCCCCCCACCAGCTGAGTACGCAGCCATACGCAAGTATGGGTGGCGAGAGTTACGGCAATGACACAGAAACGACACGGCCTCCTTAATAGCGATGATGCGATTGAGCATTTAATGCAAGCGATACCTTAAGGGTATGGTAACTCGTTGAGCGCAGGGGGAGGATGCGATGAAACGGTGAATCCCTGCGGGTGCAAGTCAGAACAGGACATAGTCGGGCGCTTAGCCCCGGTCCGGGTATGACGCAGAGCTGAATGCCGCATAGAACAGAAGGGGGCTTACTCCTCCCACTCAAATTTTGTCAGTTTTTTATCCGCTTTAAATTTATTATAGCGCTGTCAATCTCAATACATGAATTTCCTTGAGATAATATGGTCTGTTTTTTTCCCGCTCATTGCAACAATAATTGCATTAATCCATATCATGTGGAAGAAATTCAAAGGGTTACATGCTCTTGAAACTTTTATTATGTGGCAGCTTGCAATAGGTTTTGGTCTGTCCCTCCTATTTGGCGGCATGGGTCACTTAATTCTTCCTGATAAAATTGCAGAATCAATAGGCTGGCCATCAGGAAGTCCATTTCAACGTGAAGTGGGGATGTGGGATGCTGCGATTGGTATTGTCGGTTTATTATGTCTAAAAATTAAAAATGATTTCTGGACTGCAATGATTGCAGGTACTGGACTATTTTATTTTGGTGCCGGTATCGGTCATATCTGGGAACTTGTAGTACATGGAAATAATTCTCCTAATAATGCAGGAATTGTAATGTATGTGGACCTTTTGTACCCTGTTTTGATTTCTGCATTATTTATATACTACAGGGTAAAATTAACAAAGATTTCTTATTCGTAGGATTTCAAGGAATACAAATGACACCTGCAAAATCTTTAATAATAACTGTAATGCTTGTTATTTTTTGCTTACTTGCGCAGATTTGCCTGGTATCTGCCGATTCAAATACTGTTGTGAATTCCGGAGCCAGAATAGTTAATGGAGTTCTTGAAAAACCAGTCGTTCAAGTCTCTTCTCCGGAAAAAAGTATCGCTGCAGCGAATAACAAGTTTTCTTCGGCTTTGTTTTCAAATCTTGTCAGGGAAAATATTAGTAATCCGGATAACATCCTATACTCCCCGTTCAGTATCTCCTCCGCTCTCGCTATTGCATTTGAAGGTGCCAGGGGTAAGACCGCAGATGAGATTCAGAGTGTTTTTAATTTTCCAAAAAATAACGAAACGCTAAGAAATGGTTATTATAATCTCACATCCGGATTTAACCGTAAAGATAAAGGTTATACCCTCGATATAGCCAATGCCTTGTGGGCCGAAAAATCTTATGCATTTAATCCCGGATATATCAACCTTTCTCAAATATATTACAATGCGAATACGTCAAATCTTGATTTTATGATGAATCCGGGCGGCTCACGAGAAGTAATTAACACGTGGACCCTGAATAAAACTGGCGGAAAAATAAAAAACCTTATCCCTCCAGGGGGGATTCAACCGGATACAAGGCTTGTAATAACAAATTCGGTGTATTTTAATGGGAGTTGGGAGAAAAAGTTCGACCCGGCCCTTACCAAAGATGCGGATTTCAGGATATCAGAAAAGAAAACGAAAAAAGTCAGTATGATGGAAAAAACCGATGAGAATGCCATCTATAACTATACTGAAACATCCAGGGTCCAGGTAATAAAATTACCCTATTCAAAAGGCAATGGAACAGGATTATCAATGATAATTCTGCTTCCCAAGGGGAATACACTTAATGATGCTCTGGGATATCTCGATCCGGGAAAATCAGCTAATATAATTTCTTCACTGGATGAAGAACATGTAATGGTTTATTTACCTAAATTCAAACTTGAGACTGAATACGATTTAAAGGAAAATCTTGTATCAATGGGAATGCTTTCTGCGTTTAGTAATAATGCAAATTTTTCCGGAATGGATGGCACAAAAAACCTGTATATAGATAAAATAATTCATAAGGCATATATTGATGTGAATGAAGAAGGTACTGAAGCTGCTGCAGCTACCGCAGTAATTGCAGTCGGAGGTGCAGCTTTTCCGGTTTCAACAAAAACACCTGTTTTCAGGGCTGATCATCCCTTTATCTTCTTAATAGTAGATGATGAAACTGGGGCAATTCTTTTTGCAGGTCGTGTAACAAATCCGGTCCCATAAAATTTTTTTCGATATTTCTATAAGATCAAACATTTAATGAAAATGATAGAATGACTGATAAAAAAATGAATGTTAATCCTTTTGAAATTATACAGACAGTTAACGAACCATTAATTGTTCTCGACGAATTTCTCTCAATTATATTTGGAAACAGGGCTTTTGACAAAACCTTCCAGACTAACCGGAGTCTTATAGAAGGGAATTCAATTTTTAAGATTTGTGAAGGTGCATTTGATACGAGGGAGGTCCATGAAAGCCTTGAAGCGATTCTGACTTGTGATGTTCAGGGCGAGGGTTTTCAACTTGAAAAGGAGTTTCCACTAATAGGGTACAGGATTTTTATTATAAACCCCCGTCCAATGCGCAGGTACACCGAAGCGACAGAGAAACAGATCCTTATCAGATTTGAGGATGTAACAGAACAAAAAAAGGCAGAAAAAACTTTAAAACTTAAAACAAAAGAAATTTTAGAACTTTCAACACCTGTTACAAAGATCTGGGATGAAATTCTTGTCCTCCCATTAATTGGAACTCTGGACTCGCACAGGGCAAATCAGATGATGGAGCAACTTCTTGAAGTTATCAGAGATACCGGTGCCAGGTACATTATAATGGATGGCACCGGTATGGGGGCCATTGACACCGCAGTAGCTGCTCATATGCTCAAGGCTACGAGTGCAGTAAAACTCCTGGGTGCACAGGTGATAATGACCGGAATTCGTCCTGATGTTGCAATGACTATGGTACACCTGGGAATTGAACTCGGTGATATTATGACACGGGCAACTTTGCAGGAAGGAGTCCAGTATGCCATGAATGCACGTGGATATGTTATCGTTCCGAGACAAGCTTTAGAGCTAAAAGGAAATTGAAGCGATGGAACGTATTCCAATTTTAAAACTTAAAAATTTTCTTATCATCTCTATCCAGACCGATATCCATGATATGATAATTAAGATCCTGCAAGAGGATATTCTCAATAAAATTATTGAGACTCATGCCAGGGGAGTTCTAATTGACGTATCAGCGCTTGATATCATGGATTCATTTATGGCACGTACACTTCGTGATTCAGCAATAATGGCAGGCCTTATCGGTGCTAAGGTTGTGGTCACCGGGATTCAGCCTGCAGTTGCAATAACCCTTATAGAACTTGGTCTTAAGATGAACCAGGTCTATACTGCCAATAATCTTGACCATGGGTTTGAAATTCTAAACGAATTGATCACAGAAGAAGATTTTAAAAATAAATTATAGTGGATTATTTAGAATGATGCAGACAGTTACAATCCAGGATGAAGGCGATATTGTTGAAGCCAGGAGGGTTGTACGTGATTTTGCCAAAGAGATGGGATTTGGTATTGTTGATCAGACAAAAATAGCTACTGCCACATCTGAACTCGCACGTAATATTTTCAGATATGCTGGAAAAGGCCTGGTTGAACTGCAGGATGTCTTATCACCTCACGGAATGCGGGCCATATTTAGTGACGAAGGTCCGGGTATTGAAAATGTCAGCCTCGCGATGCAGGAGGGTTTCACAACCACACAGGGAAGTCTTGGTCTTGGTCTTCCAGGGACTCAAAGGCTTGTAGATGAAATGAAAATTGAATCAACACCCGGAAAAGGCACAAAAGTGATAATATTTAAGAAGATGCCATGACTCTTCTCCATCGATATGCTGTTTGTGACGAATCCGATATTGCAGCAGTAAAAAGAGAGATAAGCGCATTATGTTTTAGAAATAATTTTTCTAAGAGATCGTGTGGCGATATTGACCTTATTGTAATAGAACTTGTAACAAACCTTCTAAAGCACAAAGCAATCAAAGGTGAAATTTTAGCAGAATTAATTTTTGGTGAAAATGAGGAGATCGGAATTGAAATTCAGTCTGTAGATAAGGGCCCGGGTATTAAAGATGTTAATTTTGCATTAAAAGATCACACAAGTTCAACCAAAGGAAGTATGGGAGTGGGACTTGGCTCTGTAAGGAGACTATCAGATGAATTTTCAATTAAATCGTGCATTGAAGGAACAACTATTAAGGTAAAAAAATTTGCAGGCAATAAAAAAGACTTCCAACAGAATAATACAGAAGTTAGTGTCTTCTCTAGGGTTCATCCGTTGGAAACTCTATCAGGTGATGGTTTTTTTATTCGCAACGAGAAAAAAAAGATATTTGTTGCTGTAATTGATGGTCTAGGTCATGGTCCATCAGCCCATGAAGCCACAAATGTTGCTGAAAAGATATTGGGAGAGACATACCATATTTTATCTTTGGAAGAGATTTTTGAAGAGATTCATTCAGCTTTACGTTCCACACGCGGAGCTGTTATGAGTATTGCCCGAATTGATGAGGTCAGAGGTACTTTAGATTATGCCGGAGTCGGTGATGTTAATGCAACTATTTTTCCGTCTTCAAATGAATTAAAACCTATAAATCTTCCAGGGGTCCTTGGAATAACCATCCCAAAAATAAAAGTTTTTTCGTATAACTGGCAGCAGAGAAGGAATACCCTCATTATTTTTAGTGATGGGATAAGCAGTAAATTTTCAAATGAAAAGGATTTTGAAAAATTAAGGTCACTTGATATTGCAGACAGGATAATAAAGAATTACTGGAAGATGAACGATGATGCAACAGTTGTTGTGGTGAAATAGTGTGACTGAGGATTTCCATGAACATCTTAAAAAGCAGGAACATGAGATAACTAATCTAAGGAAAGAACTTGAAGAGACAAATAAAGGACTCATTGCACTATTTAGTGAACTTGATGATGCTAATAAGAGACTTGGATCTACAAATAAAAAATTGAATCTGCTTAACAGTATAACCCGGCATGACATACTCAACCAGCTGACGGTACTTCTTGGATACCTTGAAATAACCCAGATGGAGACAAAAGACCCTCACCTGCTAGAGTACATAAAAAGAGAGAAAAATTCTGCTTTAACAATTAAACGCCAGATAGAATTCACAAAAGAGTATCAGGATATTGGAGTAAATACTGCAATATGGCAGAATGTAAAGGATACTTTCATCAAAGCTTTCTCACTTCTTGATATTATGGGGATATCCATAGATATTAAACTGGATGGACTTTTTATTTATGCCGACCCGCTCCTCGAAAAAGTATTCTATAATTTTATTGACAACTCAAAACGCCATGGGGAGAATGTAACTGAGATTTGTTCATCTTATATAGTGAAAAACAGTGAATTAATTCTTATTTACGAGGATAATGGCGTCGGAATTCCTACCCAGGAGAAAGAGAAGGTATTTGAGCTCGGCTTTGGAAAAAATACCGGCTTTGGGATGTTTATCGCAGTTGATATTCTTGCAATGACAGGTTTATCTGTTAAAGAAACCGGAATTCCTGGGGCCGGAGCACGTTTTGAAATTTTAGTCCCAAAAAGTGCATATAAATTTGGATAGGTTTAATTCAAGTTTGCCGGTTTGGTCACATACCCTATAGGAAATGTAAACTATAGCAAACAAATTTTTTGCTAAAGATAGGTAATAGAGATCATCTTCACTCTTAAAATAGTACAGGTTACATAACAGAATTAAGTGAAAGGTATGAATGTAAGAAATGCTTTTGTTCTGTTATTATTGATTATGTGTTGTTTTCTGATTGCTAATCCGGCAAGTTCTGCCGTATCAGTGAAACCTACAAAAACAGTAATTAATTCTTCGCCCGTCTCTCATGTCGCATGCACTCAGCCTTATGCATTATGCGACTTTTCCAAGTGCACACCCTTAAAAAATGACCCAACAAAAGCTCTTTGCGGCTGTGCCATTGAGCAAGGGGTTTCAATGGGTTTGACATCATGTGACAACAGAACACCGGTGAATATCTACCGTGATAGTGTAAAAGGCTGGATGATTAAGAAAGGAGCGCCATTTGGGCAGTTGACTTCTACCTATTCATTCATCAATGCAGCTCCGTCCACAGATAATCTGATTAATCCGAATAGTACACCTTTCGGATATAATGGCACTTGGTGGTTCAAGAGATGTGACACGAATGCAGCATGGACTGATTGTACTGATGCACCGTGCTATATTCCTCCGGCTGATCCAATTAACGACCCCCTCGATGCTGACCGGAGTGCAGCCGATTATGCAGTCTGTGTATGCAACATGAAGAAAAACCAGCCGGGATATTTTATAGTGGTGCAGAATAACAATGACTGCAGTAGTAAAACGATTTGTTCTGATTACATATGGTCTGCAGGGCCCAGTAACACGATAGAGGGTGGAGTAGGCATTCTTGCAAATTATCTGCAGAAAAACCCTGACCCAAACCAGCCCTATGCGATGGACTACTGTCCAAACTGTAAGGACTGCCCGGCTAATCCGCTCAGTGCAACACCGAGCGTCCCCAAATCCTAAATTTTTCTCACGGCGTTGGATAACTCAGCATGCTTTTTTTTGGAATGATAGAATATTCGTAACTATTCAGCCGGGTCTTAGCGCTCTTTTTAATACCCTGGAAAAAATCTCCCTAAATCTTTGTGATTTTCATTAAAAAATACGAATATTTACCGATAAATATTAATACTAAAATTTTTACCGTGTTATTACCTCTACAATGTCAAGTTAGAACAGAGCCCATATAATTTATATCAAAAGATCAATATATAAAGAAGACAATATAATACATATGTGCTCAAAATCGCCCACAACTTCGGTTAGATGAACTTGCTGAACAAATAGGGGAACATTTAAGCCTTTTATTTCTTCTCTTTCAAGAAG
>Ga0209083_1002729_pt1 | contig 16074 bp, 19 predicted proteins | sample AM7aDNAmetaG_FD_184132 | JGI IMG/M metagenome (GOLD analysis project Ga0209083, IMG submission 184132) | Freshwater microbial communities from Finland to study Microbial Dark Matter (Phase II) - AM7a DNA metaG (SPAdes) (version 3) | ecosystem: Environmental > Aquatic > Freshwater > Lake ...
CCCAAACATATATTGTTATTTTATATACTACAATGAATCAAACAGATGCTGAAAATAAGGTACAACAATATTCAACTCAATTAGCAAATATTTCTTTAAAAGCAGCTGACGGTATAACAGAACTTAAAAATATACAAGTTGTTGGTAGATATCAATTTATTCCAGATTTAAGTGATGAATTAGATTATCTTGTTGTTGCTGGTATTAATTTGCTACAAGCAGATGCTCAATCTCTTAGTGATAAAATTAGTCAAACAGGTGGTATTGTTAATCGTATTAAAAATGCTGGACAAAAGAAATAAAACATTTTTGATATTTTTTGGTATATAATAGAAATTATAATAGAATTATGCCGAAAATTATAGATGAATTATTTTGGGAATTTTATCGTCCAAAATCATTAAAACAAATGATCCTTTTACCTAGAATTAAAGATTTAATTGGTGAAGGATTCAAAATGAATTTTTTACTTCACGGAAATAGTGGTACTGGTAAATCTACTATTACTAGAATTTTATTAAAGGATAAAGATTATAAAAGAATCAACGCATCTATTTATGGAAAAATAGATGTTTTAAGAGATGAATTAGATGATTTCTGTACTACTATGAAATCACCTTTTGTAAAGTCTGATGATAAAAGAAAATATGTTTATCTAGAAGAATTTGAGAAATCAACACCAGAATTTAAGGAAGGATTTAAAGCCTTTATAGAGGACTATGATAAACATATTCGATTTATTATAACAATGAATGATATATCTTGTGTTAATAATGATCATTTATTATCAAGATTTACTCTTTTAAAATTTGATCCAGTAAATGATGAAGAAAGAAAGTTTTTACATGATGGTTATTTTAGATATTTATCAGCCGTTGTTAAACATGCTGAAATGCAAGTATCAGAAGAAACTATTAATAAATTAATTGTAACTTATTTCCCAGATTTAAGACGTGCGGTTCAAGGATTACAAGAAATTTATATTTCAGGTCACGAAAATGTAGTAATTGAAGAATCATATACTGAAATTTATAATTTTGTAATGAATGGTAGAACTACCGCAGATAGTATTTTTGATTTCGTGGTGGATAATTACACTAGCAGACCAAAAGAATTAATGACTATACTTGGAAGACCTTTTTATAAATTTCTTATAGACAATCATAAAGAAGTAATAGAAAATAAGGGATTTAAATTAATTGGTATTTCTAAACAATATAATGCTGAATATGATATGACGGTTGATCCTGTTATACATTTAATTTCTTATATATCAGATCTTAAAAAAGTAATTAACGAATGATGGAAATAACAAAAACTGAATACAGGAATGCTTTGAAAATTGTAAAACAATTTGAGAAACAACAACAGAAATTAAAATGGTCTTGTGATAAGTGTAAAAAGAAATTTACAAACCCTTTCGATCAAGAATATTGTGAAGATGATTTTGATTTATCAAAAGGAAAAAATTGTAAAGGGGAAAATTTTTCAAAAGAAAAAAGAAAACCTATAAAATGGGTTTATTAACTATTATTCAAAATATAACAAAACTTATTAAAATCTAACATTATCTACAAGTGAAAATAAATTATCAAAAAATGAACTTTTTTAATTAATATATACTATTTATTATTGATGTTCTTTGATATAGTGGTTGTTAGATAAAAACTTATCTAACGTAAAATCAGAAAAAGTAAAAATGATGATTTGAAAAATAATCATACTTAATTTAGATTTTATAGGGAGCCGTACTCCCGAATTAACGCTTTTGGAGATTATGTAAGACATTTAAACTTAACTTGTTAAGTTGATATGCGATGGTCGTTGAATTAAGAAGAAATAAATTTATCATCTTGTAGATTTTGGTAGGTTTTTTCATACGGTTGAAAAAGAAGATGATTTTCATAGTGAATTAGATGGAAGAAGTATTAGTGATTGGGAAATGCATCATGGTCATGGGTTTTGGGGAAATTCAACTACCGGATATCATTATGATGAAGATGTGAAAAAATGGGATTAATAAAAAACCCGGAATTTTTCCGGGTTTTTTATTTTTAATTATTTTCGATCAAGTCTTTAATTTCCTCTTTCAATTCTTGGTGTTTTGGACCGTATGGTTGCCAAGCTAATCCCATTAATTTGAGATCATATTGTTTAATTATAGTTCCACCTTCTAAATAAACACCCTTATCATCTTTTTCGTATCCGATAACATATATTTGATCAGCCAATTCGACAGCCAAATGAAGATCGTGAGTTGAAAACAAAATGGTATTTATTTCATCAACAGTTATAATTTGATTAAAAACTTTTTTCAAACCATCAACATTTTTAGGATCCAATCCACTAAAAGGTTCATCAAAAATAATGAAGTGATGCGAGCAAAGTAATTGTTCCATAATAGCAAGACGTTGACGCTGTCCACCAGATAATTGATTGGATGATTGTCTTCTCTGATTAGTCAGCCCCCAATCTTCTAAATATTTATCGATGATTCCTTTTCTATCTTTTCTTGGAATTTTACCTTGAATTGCAGCATCCCATAACATACCTTGAACAGTTTGATTTCTTGATAGTGGATAATCCTGTTGAACTAATCCAACAGTGCCCTCTTCAACTTCAATTAGTTTATCCAATTCATCGTGATCTCTGGTGTGTTTTGGAATCAATATATCACCATTAGTAGGTTTAATCAATCCAGATAAAAGTTTAGCTAAAGTAGTTTTACCGCCACCAGATCGACCAACAAATGCTACACATTGACCTGTGTTTTCTATTTCTGGACGGGTAATATCGTTAATTAAAAAAGGATTTGCTTCGGTTCCAATATCACGAAGTAATGTTTTCTTTTCTCCGTTATTATTTACCACATATGATAGATTATGAATCTGTATAAGTGGTCTAATTATGTTGTATGTATATGTTGACATAGTTATTATCTTTTTACGTTAGCTGGGAATTGATTGAAAATGTATTTTAGTAAAGTATCTAAAAGAATACCAATCATAAGAATAGTTAGCTGTAAAGCAAAAATATTTGGAAAATTTAATCCTCTGTTTGTATCTACCAACATTGCACCTAAACCACCGCCTTGTTTGTTCATTGCTTCTACACTAACGATCATCATAAAGGTAATACTTAGATTCTGTCTTACGACTTCAAGAAGATAATCTAACCTGTCCAATATAACGACTTTCCAAAGTATCTTCCAACGACTCATTCCTTGAGCTTTTCTTCTATCATAATCTTTTTGTGGAATATCATTAATGATAGACATTAATGCGGTAATGAAATAAAAACTCATAAAGATAACAAGTATTGTAATTTGTAAAGGTCTTCCACCACCAGTTGACATTGTTAGAAAAAGTGTAAAACCTTGAATTGGGTTATATCTGAATTTTGTTGCTAGATTTGCTATAAATTCAAAAAATGGAATTTTAGAGGAATAGGCAACGATACATGAAAATATAATACTAATAAAAGTTGCTGTTCCACAAAGTTTTAATGTTTGTAAAATGTGAAAAAACAACCCCTTATGCCACATATCTATCCATCCAGATAATACTTCTCCTAGGTTGGGGAAGAAACCCCTCACTGGAACCCAAAATGTCCAAGCGTAAAGTAATAACAGGACTTGAAGAAAAGCTACGGTAGTTAATACTTTTTTGTCAATTTGCTCGAAAGGTGTAAATAACCTTTTTATTAGAATAACTGGAGCTGATGATAATATTTTATTCATTTGGTTTTTGTTTTTGTGGTTTGGTTTAAAAAATATATTTGAAAGGGTGATTGAAATCAACCACCCTTTCAAAATATTCTGTCTGTTATTCTGTCAGAGCGACTTCGACCCTTCGGTTCAATTTACGAACCTGTGCTGAGTTCTGATTTGCGTTTGGATCAACTGGCTGAATTTGCCCTTTACCGTCAGTATGGAAACGAGCTGATGGGAATTTACCACCGGAAAGTTCGATAAGATAAGCTTTAACTGACCTTGCCCTTTCAAGTGAAAGATCCATATTGGCATCTGCATTTCCTGTATTGTCTGTATGACCAACAATGTTACAAGAAGCACCTTCATTCCAGTTTTTCAAACTTTCATAAAGAGTTTTTAATTCTTCTTTGGATGCTGAAGTTAATTTGGCAGAACCAATTTCAAATTCAACGTGCCATACCTTTTTTGCAAACTGATGACCAGTATTCTTAGAGTAATCAATAGGTTCAACAACACCTGCAGAACCACCAATATTCACTTTCTGCAAATATGTAGCATCTACAACCTGTTCATATGGTGTTAATTTTCCACCAACTTGACCCATAATATCACAAGGATTCAGATCTTTAATTACACCAGAGAAATATTCATAAACTGCTTTGTAGTAATCATTACCACCACCAATTCCGTAATATTTCTTAGCATCTGCAAGATTTGCCATTTGTGTTCCACCAACAAGAACCTTAATTCCATCGGTATTGGCAAGAAGTGTTCCACCGGGTTTAGCGAAACGATACCATTCGTCAGCAGAAACATCAGGTGATGTTGAATTAGGATAAAATACAGATGGTGCAACATCACAAGCGTAACGGAACCATTCATCATAAAGTTTAATTTGATTAGCAGCTACATAAGTTGCTCCGAGAATACCTTCAATGACTTTTGAATTTTCTTTCATCCACTTATCACAACCAACGATAGTTGTACCCATTTGGTTAGGATACTGTTTTGTAGAAATAATCTTAACAAGATTGGTATTCTTAACAACTTTTAAGTCACCCGGAAACCAAGTTACACAACCTTCAATTTTCTTAGTAATTGTTTTACCAGTAAAATGACCACTTGCGTCTTTTACTTTAAGATCCTTAGCTGATTTTCCAGCAATTACATCATTTGCGGCTTCCATAAAGTCATCATTAGGTGCGGGAACGAAATTCAAACCATTAGGATCGTAACTTGATGGATCTGGATTTACTGGAATACGATTTCCCTTTTCATCTGTAATATCAGCAAGGAAACGAACACCAAGTCCCCAGTCACCATCACCAATAACACCGGATACAACAGCACCCCTCATAAGTGATGGATTATCCAACCAAGCTTGTGGACCCATAAGACAATCTTCACCCATTGAAAAACCAATAACACCGACAGATTTTAACTGGTATTCTTCACCAAAAGCCTTTACAATATTTTTATTCATTGTAGAGAAAAGAGGTACATTACCATCACCCATTACAGTAATAAGTGCAACACCTACAGTTGGATTTTTATCACCCTTTGCATATGCTGAAATAAATGAAAGTAACTGATCCTTCATAACCTGATTAGAGTTATTTGTAATCATATGAAGTTTTACTCCAAACTGTTCCATTAAAGAACCTTTCATAGTTACAGGACCACCGGTTGCTGCAATCATACCTGCGTTACCAAACCATATGTAGTTCATTAAACGAGTTTCTTTAATGTTATCCTGAACTGCGAATTCCATATTTTTCACATTAGGTACTTTAAGCTTTGCAGATTCTGTGTTTGAATTCAGTCCTGAATTATCAGCACTGAATTTGTTGATTTCCTTCGATTTGCTACTTGAGAAACCGGGAATCATGTTTAATTCGTAAGCTCCATAAAAACCACCAATCAATATGATTGCTGCGACTAAGATCTTAATCCTAGTTTTCCATTTTGGCTGAAGCCTTGACCATGTTGATCCACCCTGTGGATTCTGATTTGTTGTTGTTGCCATAATAATTTAATTTTTAATAATGATTTAAATTGATTTATTTATTTGTTTGTGATTAATCAAGAATTTTAAGAGTATTGTCAGCGATATCTGAACTCTGTAATTCATAACTAGCATCGGTTATCTGAGCTACGTTAAGAGATTTCATATTACCACTTTCAAGTTGTTTGGTGAAACCTGCAAGTTCATCAACCGACATTGTACCGGCGATAGCACCCTTGTTTTCATCAACAAACTGAAGATTACTACGAATGTTTGCGATGTTTGCACTGATGGTGTAGTTGGCTGCGTCCATTGCTTCAAGAAACCTCCAACCCTCAGAAATGTTAAATACATCAGCAAGATTTTGTGTTGCTTTGTTAATGTCAGAAGTGACATTTACTTTATCCTGAATAATTTTGATAGAAGAAGTAATTGCACCTACATATATTTTTGCTGCTGATTCATTGTCCCTCAGTATTTCCAAAACCTTGGAAACTTGATTTCCACACTGAGCGTAAAGTTTAGCTGCGTCACCTGATGCATCACCCTCAGCTTTCTGAAGAGTTGCTGCACTAAGTGCTTCCTTAATATCACGACCAATCTGAGCGGCTTTTTCAGTCATACCTTTTTTTTTGTATTCTGCTTGTTCGGCTTGCATTTTTACAACTTCTGTACCGATTCTTTTAACCGCATCATATGATTTTACTCTTTCTTTTTCTTTATCCTGAGCTTTCTGAATAACATTTAAACGAGCAGCATCAACATCCCTGTTTTTAGCCCTTACCTTAACAAGAGTATCTTTGGCATCTTCCAAAAGAATGTTAAGTTGATCCATAAAATTATGACGAATAAATTTCTTATCTGCACCCATAATTTTTACCCTTGCCATATTATCCAATGAATTGACAATTTGAGGGAACCTGTAAATAAATACGAGTGCTCCAATAATTGCAACTCCACCGACACCTAATAGTAAGGCTGAATAACCAACAAAGGTTAAAACACTAGCTAAACCAGCGGTTATTGCTCCGATATGTGTATAAATCACTGCAGCACCGGCTACACCAGCTACAGCTACAGCACCCTTAGCAACCAATTTCTTACCCTCAGGAGTTTGAATTTTGGCTGGGAGACTGTTAAGATTGTTACCAAGAACCTGAAAGATTGGTAATGATTTCAACCCATCAGGAACGGTTGTTGTTTGTAGACTTGTTTTTGTTTCCATAAGAATTTTTAAATTTGTTAAATTGATTTAATTTGATTTATGATTATTTTACTACTTTTGTAAAAGTCTCTACAAAAGTTTGAATTTCTCCAATAACAGTTTGTACTGCTTTTTGACCGGAAGTTATTTTCTGATCTATTTTCTGAATAGTCGGTTTGTATTTATCATCAATTTCATTTAATGAATTTTCAGCAGTATTTAATTTGGTAGTTAAATCTTTAATCTGTTTTGAAATATCATTGACCTCTTGCTGAAGATTTGATTTTTCAGATGATAATTGACTTACCAATTCTTGTTTCTTAGCTTTTTTCTGTTTGATATCACCATCTAAAACAGATTGAATTTGTTCTTTGTAATATTGTGCTGTTTCAAGAACATAATCTTTGGTTAATTTTCCACCAGATGCAGCTTTTAAAACGGTAAAAGCATTTTTAATATTAACTGGTGTTGCACCACCATCCATTTGTTCTGATGAATCCCACACTTCAAAGAAATCAATTCCTTCTTTATTTAATTTCTGAAGAAGTGCATGAATTTTTTCTACCATATCTTTATCTGCATCATTGGATGCTGATGTTGTTGGTGTTGATATTACATCCAATTCATCATTATCCTCTAATGTAACAGTAACCGTTTTGGGTGTTGGTTGATTAACAACTGTCCTACCTGCATTTGGTTTAGATACGGGTTGAGACTCTTCTGTTTCAGGACCCTGAACGAAAAGCTCTTTGTTAATTTTATTTTTAATCGACTCAAACATACAATTTGATTTTAAATTTGGTTTGGTTTAAATTTTTGAATTTGTCAATTTTTCAATGTTAATGAATTTATCTGGAATAAAAAAATTTTCATAACTTTTTATTAAGAAATAACCCAAATTGGTTTTTTCTTAGAACCTGTATTCTTAATTTTACCTTGATTTTTATATAATGTTAGCAAATTATTAATTTTTGTCATTTTTTGTTTTTCAGAAATGTTTTCTGGAAAACAAGTAAGTAGCACATTATTAATATCTTGTCTTGTTTTTGGTCCATCAATTAAACATTTTCTGATGGGTTCAAAGAAATCTACTTTTATTCTTTTCTTTTTGATAGATACCATTACTGTTTCAGGAACAATATTATTTTTTACTACAATAGTGGGTTTTTCAGTTTTTTCTTTGAATGGGTCTGAAACAGTTTTATTTTGTTCAGCTTCGGTAAATATCTTTGTAATCTTCCTTTTACCCCAAAGATTATCATCGTGGAAGAAATATTTTGGAATAGGAATATTATTTATTTTGCAAAAATTAACAACCCATTCTGCACATTCTAATCCTGTTTCCTGATAGGATTCTTCGTTAAAGAAAATAGTTTTATCTTCAGTAACCGACATAGTTACATTGGTGAGATGAAAATCAAAACTAATAAAAGCAGGATAAGAACCATCTTTATTGAATCGATTTTCGATATATTCAGTAAAATCTTTGTAATTTTTAATAGTTATACAACTATTGTAAATAGGGTTGTTAAACTTATAGAAGGCTTCGGTTATGTTTCTGGAATCATCCAGAAAAATATTATATGTATTTTCCTTTTTCATATCTTTGGATATTTCATATTATTTGCAGATAGTTGTATGTTGTTTGCTAAAATAAAAAGGAACATTACCAATGGTAAATGCCAACCATACCATATCCAACTTAGGACTATTGATAAAATAAAAATTATCAATCCTGCAATTTGCATACCTAATTTAAAGTATAGCATTTTTAATTTATTATCTATTTTCATAATTATTTTTGTTTGTTATAGATTTGAATAAATTCTATTACTCTATCAAAAGTCCATTGTATTTCCATTCTTCTTGTTCCAATGGTAATTCCTAAAATAAAAGATGTGAGTGATTCACAAATTTCTTTATATTTTTCTTTTAATTCTGGTGTTTCTATTTCGTGTTGTAATTTTTCCCAACAATTTTTTATAGCAAACATCAACCAATTATAGTTGGTATGAAATTCCATAATTTTTGGACCATCTGTTCTTCTTTGAAGAAAACCAAAAGGTGGACATTTCATAAACGATTCTAATGTTGTTGGATCATCAAAACGATAAATTTCACCTATGTATGGAATATTTTCAAGTTTTCCACCACAGAAAATCATAATCAAATCATTTTCATCTTGGTTTAAATCTTCTTTTTCTTGCATGAAATCGTCCATACTAATAGTTGTTATTTTTACAAATATAATTTATTATTTTGAAATAAAAAAATATTATTCAAACCAATGAATATAATCACAGTCAACTCCATCTACTATCTCACCACATAATAACCAATCACCGGTTACTTCCAGTAAGTATATTTTATTTCCAATCTGTATCATTTTTTTAAAATTCATACATAATTCCGTGAACGTCACTAATTCTGCTTCTTCCTAATGATTTTAATGTTTTTATTTGTGCATCTGTCGGAGGATCTTGAATATATCTAGAAGCTGCACTACCAATACTGATCCATCCTAATTCAAAAATATAATCATCTGGATAATCTAACATTGGAAATAATTTTTTTGCGATTAAAAAATGAGTGGATGCACAATCATTGAGATCTCTTAAAGATCCTTTCCATTTTCTTATTACTCCAGATGTGTCTATCCAATATTCGGTTTCACGTCTTTCTTTTACCAAAGTAAATTCCCACTTTTCCATTTATTTTTCTGGATATTTTAGTGTTCTAGTTATTGTCATAACATATTCTAACCAAACAATTCTTCCATCATCTACTTGAATAGGAAACCATGCAAATCTTTTCACCCATTTTATATCTCTCTGATATAACGGATATTGACCATTTTCTTTGTAACTTAAGATCATAATAATTCCATTTAAGATTACAAAGATAGGATGATTTGTTGAAATAAAAAAATTAATTGGTTATTTAGTATTAATATATAAAATTATGAAAAAAGGACAAAAATATAAACCCTTATCTGATGAACATAAAAGAAGAATTAGTGAATCTAATAAAAATTGTTCAGAAGAAACTAGAATTAAAATGAGTGAATCACATAAAGGTAAAAAAAGGTCTGAAGAATCAAAGAAAAAACAAAGTGAATTTGTAACAGGTAAAGAAAAACCATGGCTTAAAGGAATTCCATTATCTATTGAAATAAAAAGAAAAATTAGTGAATCTAATTCTGGTGAAAAAAATCACTTTTGGCATAAATGTCATTCAGAAGAAACAAAAAAGAAAATGAGTGAGAGACGCAAAGGAAGTAAGGCTTGGAATAAAGGCATTTCACATTCAGAAGAGACAAAAAAGAAAATAAGTGAAAAACATAAAGGTAAAACATATGAAGAAAAATTTGGTAAAGAAAAAGCAAACGAAATAAAAAAAAGAATAAGTGAAAAAATAAAAGGTAAAAAACATTCAGATGAAACGAATAAAAAACATCGACTAGCAACAATAAAAATAATAAATAAACATATTAAATACGGAGGTCAAATTACACCTTTTTATAATTCAAATGGTTGTAAATATTTTGAAAAATTGATGTTAGAAACAAATACTCATATTCAACATGCAGAAAATGGTGGTGAATATTATATTAAAGAATTAGGGTATTGGGTTGATGGTTACGATAAAGAAAATAATATTGTATATGAATATGATGAAAAGAAGCATTTTAATTTGGACGGAACATTAAAAGAAAAAGATATAAAAAGACAAAAAGAAATTGAACATAATTTAAAATGTAAATTTATTAGAATAAAAGTTTAATTATTTTTCATCAATACTCTTTTCATATTACATGTCTATTTCTTCTATTTCTTTTTTATCGTGTATTTCGGATATAACACATTCTGTTGTTAAGAATAGTCCAGCAATAGATGCTGCGTTTTCCAACGCGACTCTTGAAACTTTCTTTGGATCCACAATACCCATTTCAATCATACTTCCAAATTTTTCATTTCTGGCATCATAACCATAATCATTAAAACCATTTTTAACTTCATTTAAAATAACAGATGGTTCACCACCTGCATTTTTAATAATTATTCTTAAAGGCTCTTCTAATACCTTTCTAATAATATTTATACCTGTTTTTTCATCTTCGTTATTGTATTTGACATCATCTAAAGATTCAATACATCTTATATAAGCAATACCACCACCCGGAACAATTCCTTCTTCAATAGCTGCTCTGGTGGCATGAAGAGCGTCATCAAAACGATCTTTCTTTTCTTTCAATTCTATTTCACTGGCTGCACCAACATTAATAATTCCAACACCACCGGTTAAATTTGCTAATCTAGCTTCATTTTTTTGTTGGTCGTAATCATTTTGTTTATTTTTAATTTGTTCTCTAATTTGATTAACCCTATTTTTAATCAATTCAGTATCACCTTTACCTCCGATGATAATAGTTGTATCCTTTGATATGATCACCTTTTCTGCAACACCTAAGCTATCTAATTTGACATCCTCAAGCTTATTTCCCTTTGTAATAGAAACTAAATCTCCACCAGTTACAATTGCGATATCATCTAATAAATCTTTTCTTCTATCTCCAAAACCCGGTGATTTTATTGAAGCCACTCTGATAGTGTTTTTTATTTTATTATATACAAGAGCACCAAGCACTTCAGTTTCTAATGTATCGGCTATAATAAGTAAAGGTTTTCCGGTTTTTCTAACTTCTTCTAAAATAGGAACTAGTGTAGTGATAGATGATATTTTTTCTTCGTGTATTAAAATAAAACAATCTTCAAGAACAACTTCCATTTTATCTGGGTTGGTTATGAAATAAGGTGAAATATATCCTCTATCTAATTTCATACCATTTACAATATCCATAGTTGTTTCCATTCCTCTAGCTTCATCAATTGTAATGACACCAGTAAAACCTACTTTTCTAATGGCTTCGGTAATCATATCACCAATTTCCTTATCGTTATTTGCACTAATAGTAGCAACTTGATTTATTTTATCATAATTTGTTCCAACTTCAATCGTTTGTTTTTCAAGTGATTTAACAACCATTTGTACAGCATTATCGATTCCACGTTTTAAATCCATTGGGTTTGCACCGGCTGTAACATTTTTCATACCTTTTTCTACAATGGATCTTGCTAAAATAGTTGCTGTTGTTGTTCCATCTCCTGCATCATCAGATGTTTTTATTGCTGATTCTTTAATAATTTGACAACCGATATTTTCTAATGAATCTTTTAATTCTATTTCTCTTGCAACAGTAACACCATCTTTTGTAATAACAATTCTAAGACCATCATTTTTTTCAATAATAACATTTCTACCTTTTGGACCAAGAGTGATAGCAACACTATCGGTTATTTTATTCATTCCATTAAGTAATTTAACTCTAGCTTCGTGTCCGAATTCTATATTTTTCTTTATCATTTTTTAATTATTAATTTTTTCTTTTCTTTCAATAAACTTATCTCTTCCTCTGACAATCATATCAACAACATCATCTATCCTGAATATTTCCCATGTCGTGATAGCGTGTCCAAGTGTATATCCACATGATTTATCTTCTAAATTAGCTGTATGTTCACCAACCCCAACAAGTTCAATATTGTAAATTTTCAATTTTTCGATTATCTTTGCAAATTTGACAAATCTTTCTACAAAAGTGGCATTATCAAGTCTTTCTGATTTACTATTATATTTATCAAAAAAATTTTCTTTTTCTTCCAAAATCATTTTTTAATTTTTTGTTTTTTTAAATATTTTATCCAAGAATATAGTTTTCTTTTATTCAAATAATCTAAATCGTATTGATTTGTATAAGCTTCTCTTTCAAAAGAAAGATTTGAATATGCGTTATAATTCTTTTTAAAAGTTATTTTTCTTATAAATAATTCTGTAAGATACCAAATATAAAATGGTAATATTAACATTTCTATTTGTTGTTTCCAGTGTATTTTTTCGTGATTCAAAACATATTTGCTTTTATCATTTGTATAAATACCAAACGGACAAAGAGATATACCATCAAATTCTCCCATGATTCCACCGATAACTTTAACAAATTTATTTATTGGTTTTATTCTCATTTCATTTTTTTAATATTTATATTTCCAAGAAAAACCTCCTGCTTTTTTTCTTATATTTTGACAAACTAAAACAATATTACCTTTATTTTTAATATTATTTAATTTTGATGCCATTTCTAATGATTCATATTCTACTAAATTTTTATTTTCATCAATTCTTATAACCGGTCTTCTAAATATATTTCTCTTTTCATGATGATTATTATATGAACATTTGGTATTATATGATTGTGTAACCCATTCTAAATTATCAACGCGATTATTTCCTCTATCACCATCTATATGATTAACTACCAAATTTTCATAATTATCAAATGGTTTAAAAGCTATACAAACTAAACGATGCACTTTGAAATTATTTTTATTAATAACTATATTAAAATATCCAGCATCGTTTTTTCCACCATAACTTATTTTACCATTTTTCAGCTTTATTCTACCATAAGATGATATTTCAATATTAATATTTTTAAATTCTATAATTTTCCAATTTTCATCTATTATATCTTCTCGATAATATTTCCAATAATATCCTTTGTATAATTTTTTACTCTTAATTGCATCAAAAAGTCCTTTTTTACTAATATTAGTTATATCTTTAATTCGGTTCCAAGTTTTAATTAAATTAAAGTCTTTATCATATTGACAAACACTTCTTGATTTTCGACCATATATAGGAAAAACTTTTCTATTGTTATTTTCTTTAATAGATAAGCATTCAAGATTAGATATATTATTATTCATCCTATTTCCGTCTATATGATTGATACATAAAGTATTATTGAAATTAATCATAAAGTATTCAGCAACGATACGATGAACAAGAAAATTTTTTAATTTATTTTTACTACTTAAAACAATTCGATGATAACCACTATCATTAATTCTTTTAGAAAAAATGTAATCATTTTTAGTATTTTTTATGTTTCCATAATTAGATATTTCATATTTATCATATGGTGATTTTAATTTTTTCCAAATTTCCATATAAAGTTTATTATTTTACTTTATATATTAAATAGAATTTTCGTCTTTTTTATATGAATCTGTTATAGTTGAAAAATATTTATAATCAATATGAATTACTCTATCAAATTGATTGGAATCAAAATCACCTTGATGAACAATAACAATATTTATATTACTATCTTTTGCGAAATCTTTTAGAACTCTAAGGATAATATTAACATTGGATGGACTTATAGCAGCGAAAACATCATCTAGAAAAAGTATATTGATTCTTTTATTGGTTGTAAGAATAGTTTTAATATAAGAAAGAGCGATAGCAATATTTATTTTACGTGCACCACCAATAGATATTGTCTCGGGATCTTCCTCCAAATATCTATCTTTTATTATAGCATCAAATTCATCATTTAATTTTACAGAATGTCTTGATTGAATAGCCTTTAAAAAGAATTCTAAATTTTTATTTACTGGATCTATAATAGTTGCTATGATATTTTTTCTAACACCTTTTTCGGATAAATAATCAACTATTCTTGTATATTTTTCTATTTTTTTAGATATTTTATTTATATTAATATCCAGTTCTTTATTTTCATCTTCTAGTTTTTCAATATTTTTATTTAGTTCATTAATAGATACATCTTCTGTTTCGAATTGTCTTTTTAAATCTTTTAACGTGTTGGATATTGTATTAAATTCAAAATTCTTTTTATTGGATGTGATATAAAGTTTATTTTTTTCGTTTGATATTATTTTTATTTCATTATTTAGTTCGGAATATTCAGATTTTATTCTGTTGATTTCATCTATTTTATCTTGTTGCTCTTTTTCAAGATCTTCTAATTTATGTTTTTTATGATCTTGGTCTAATATTGTATCACAAACAGGACATACACCACTTTTAAATATTTCTATTTTCTTCATTATCTCTTTTAACAAGAAATCATCTTGAAGAATTTTATTTCTTTTACCGTTTAATAACTCACTTTTATTTTTTAAATCTTTTAAATATTGAGTCATTGATATTGATATATCATCTATTTCATGTTTTAAAGTAGTGTAAGTTGTTTTATAAGATAACATTTCTTTCTTAATATCTTCCTTATCTTTTTCACCTTTTTGTCTTTTTATATTATCTATATTTTCTTTATATGTATTTATTGTATTTAATTTTGATAATTTAATGGATTCTAGATTTTCTTTTTCTTTATAACTATTTTTAAGAATATCTTTAGATATCATAAAATATTCATCTATCTCTCTAAGATTGAATAGTTTATTTAATAATTTTCTTTTAGTTTCTGAATCTAGATTTACGAAATTTGCAAAATCGCTAAGACTAATAGATATTAAAGATTTGTATGTGTTGTATTCCAGACCCAAAAATAATTCACGTTGGTCTGTTGTCATGGCTTTAAATTCTTTAAAAAATGATTTTCCATTTTTAAAGATTTCAAATGATGTAGGTTCTAATTTTCTTTTGATTAAGACTTTATCACCATCATCGTTTATAAAATTTATTTCTGTTTCTAGATTTTTATTTTGTCTGTTTGGAAGTTTAGCTAGGGTTATTTTACTTTTGTTCTTACCTCTTACAATTCCATAAATGGTGAAGTCTATGGATTCTATAAGTGTACTTTTACCGGATTCGTTATCACCAGAAAGCAAAATAAGTTCACCTTCTTTAAAGTAAACTTTTTGCATATTATTTCCATAACTTTTGAAGTTTTTTAATCCAATGTCGTTAATTATCATATGCTTTTATATAATTATTTTCTTTTAAAGTTTTATATATAGACATATGAAGTTTCTATTATTATTCGAATCTTTTTTAGAAAGCGGGTATTCTCCTTTGTATAGATATTCTCCGTATTTTTTTTTCTCATGATATGTTAAATGATAGAATGATAGCAAGGATACCTTGTAATGAAGAAGTATACGCTAGAAAAAATAAAAATTATGTACCGAAGAAATGTGTTTGTTTAACTAGAAATATAAATTATACGTGTCAAAATAGTAAAAGAGTGAGAATAAAATTAGATCAGAATAAATTAAGAGAAAATGGTTATGTTCCGAAATCGGTAGATGAATTTAGAAATCC